>Ga0207693_10000834_pt1 | contig 27435 bp, 27 predicted proteins | sample LARL81metaG_FD_184347 | JGI IMG/M metagenome (GOLD analysis project Ga0207693, IMG submission 184347) | Corn, switchgrass and miscanthus rhizosphere microbial communities from Kellogg Biological Station, Michigan, USA - LAR L8-1 metaG... | ecosystem: Host-associated > Plants > Roots >... | reverse complement strand
CATTTGACGTTCTGGAAGATGCAATTATTAATGAGAAACATGATTTGCTTCCATATGGCGCGATGTTGTCAGGAATTGGGTTTGGTAATGCCTCCACCACGTTGGGACATGCATTGTCCTATGTCTTCTCGAATGAGGGTGTTCCACACGGATATGCGCTATCAGCGTGCACGACAGTAGCTCACAGGTTTAACAAGTCTATATATTATGAAAGATTCAAAAAGATTTGTCAGAAGCTAAAGTTCGAACCGCTAAAACTAAAATTAGATCTTGATGAGGCCGCAGAGGTAATTCTGCCAGACAAGGGACACCTTGATAACAACCCTATATCTGTGACCAAACAAGACATTGTCAAATGTCTAGATGAAATCGTAAATTCTAACCCACTTACTTGATGTCCAAGAATTCAAAAAGAATTTATAATGTATTTCTTTAATATCCATTAAAATATAAAATTCTAATCTCTAAGATTACTTTCCACAGCGGCAATGATGACTGATCTTTTGAAACTCGCATCTCATACTACAAGCTTGGAAATTATTATTTTGATGATGGCATCTTCAATGAGGTTTTTCTAGTCTGCGAATATCCTGAGCTAGATATTGTTTAGTCTAGCGCTATACGGACGACTGTACACTTCACGACGTCGTCGAATATTGCTCCACATATTTTCTCTTTAGAATAGAATGATTCAACGTGTAGCGATGGCCCAAGGATTAAAATAATTTCGGTAAGCAAGACGAGAGTCCTTTTTGAATTCATCAATAATTCCGCTCGACCTACTAAAGCTCCAGGCAAAAGTCCTGCGGTCGGTCGGTGAAATTCACCTTGTCATCTTCTGTAATAACATGGAATTATGTAATACTAGCCTGACTGCTGGTATTGTTGAGGGTAGACATATTTTTCTTGGCCTACAGTACAAAAAGCTTATTAATAAATTCTTTGACAGCTTGATTACGCTATGAGGATCGGAATAATTGGCGGCACAGGTGGAATGGGAGAGGGGTTCGCTCTCAGATGGTGTTTACAGCACAGTGTCACCGTAGGATCGAGAGAAGCCGCAAAGGCTTCTGAATCAGCCAAGAACTATTCGAATATTGCGAATTCCACATATGGTAACAGGCTCAAGACTCCTATTACTGGGGATGAAAATATATCGTTATCAGGCCAATCAGAAATCCTTATGCTCTCAATTCCTTACGATACCATTGTTGAAACTTGTGAGAAACTAAAGAAGGTAATAAGTGACAATTGCATTGTAGTGTCACCCATTGTGCCAATGACTAAGACTGATGCAGGATTTACTTATATTCCTCTAGAACAAAATTCGAAATCTGCGGCTGAATTAGTGGCAGATAATCTACCGCCGAGGACCAGAATCATATCCGCATTTCACACAATCTCTGAAATGAAGCTGAAAAAGGTTAACATGAGTCTAGATGCGGATACATTTCTCTGCGGCGATGACAACGCGAATGTGACAGTTATCAGTGGGCTAGTTTCAGAAATAAAAGGCTTGAGACCGATCTATTTGGGTCCTTTGTCGATGAGCTACCAGGCTGAAATTCTGACACCTATGTTACTTAACGCAGCCAAGAAAAACAAGTTAAAGAATCCGGGTTTGAGGTTGGTGGAATAGCGATTGAGATTTGATCGAAGTGACACGAATATTCGACAACGCAAGAATTGGATGACTGCTATGGGTGTACTCTTTGTACTCATGGCAGCTGTTATAGCTCTCCGAAACTTCTATTTCATTAGCACCAGTTTTTCACTTCAATCAGCGTTAGAACGATATACCAACACAGAAGTTACTAACGAAAAGTTTGTAATAGCAATGATAATAGGCGGATCGATCCTGATCTGGTGGGGGTATTTTAAAAAGAAAGAAGACTTTGGCCCCCCAGACGAACATGAAAGACGTAGATTCAGCTACTAATAATTTTCAAGAGAACTTAATATGACACTTTCATGGAAGGCAAGTGTTGTCAATATCGGAAAAGGCTACCAAAACCACGAACCGAAATGAATAAGAGAGATCAAGAAGGATTTCTACCCTTACTGGAACATTTAATATGATTTGATTCTTACAGTAAAGTCGACAACTCTACCAGACCACTTCAAAGTATATTTGATTTCGTGATATGGATTAGGGCTTAAACGGGGATATCCCATAGGGGGAACCATAACGACATGTTATTTTCAAAAGGTATTTCTTTTGACAATATTGCCATAATCTTTAGTTCGTACTCGGAATTTCTTTCTTGTCTCGATATAGGCACAAAAGGATAGAAGTTTTTCCGCTTGTGATTGTAGATTAAATACGAAACCGCACTGGGGTTCTTACTATCTTTAACTTGGAATTGAAACGCAGAAGCAAGTAAAAGCGGTAGGTATCCTGCGTCCTCAACAGTGTCACGAACCGCTGTTAAGGCCGCAAGTTCATCTTCCATGACTTTCGCACTTAATATTATCCAAAAGTAGCCGAATGAATCTGTTAATGTCTCATATCTTATATTAAATTCAGTAATACTGTGATCGAGGAATGACTTTATTTCGTTTGTCAAATCGCTAAATTGCATTCCGCTAGTACTTTTGAAACTAATACCACATCTGCCGGTACTTTGGAGCCCTAATTTGGTCTCTAGTGTAATGTATCCTCCGGATAGTGTAAAGATAATATCCGACTCATCACTGCTTTTACTGATCTTCTTTTTGATCCACGAAAATTTCATACTATCCGCCCCTATTGTGAAAATACCCTTCTTGAGTGAGATGGGGAGGCCTCTTCTCTGGTCAATGCAGAAAGGCCACCTCAGTTTTGCATTGACCAATCAAAGGGGATTTCCTACTGCCATATCGATCTTATAATATATGATATCTATATATTCCATAGGATAAAGATTTCGATTTAATTGAAAGTTCTACAATTTTAAAAGTAATACGCGGTTGATTCTACCAATCATCTGCGATCATCAGCAATTGAGAAAGTCTTATAAGGTTAGTAGTACAGTCTGAGGACTCATAAACTTAGAGCTCGGCAGAATTATAGTTATTGTTGGGAAATGATATATAAAACTCAAGCCAAATAAACAAATCAACTCATGAAACAGATGACTATGATAGTGATTATCATTATATTTTCATACCTTGTTATTACTCTATCATGTGTCCTAGCGTACGCTGTTAGCCAAGCCGCTGAGACCAAACCTTTACAGAGAAATTTAACGACTGGAACCAAGAATAATATGCAGCTATCCAATCAGTATATCGTTACTATGAAGGGGAATGCAAGCGAATCTGACATTAAACATATGATTGATTTTGTAAAGGAAAAGGGAGGTCAGGTGCTTCAAATTTATAAACATGCGATTGTGGGATTCTCGATGTCCTTACCAACAGTGTCAGCAAACAATACTATAGCCGCAATAGCTGCCAATCCAAATGTCGTTAAGGTAGAACATGATGCAGAAGTAAAAATTGCTTCAAAATAGACTGCGTCGCTTGATTTGCAACAGACTATCTAAAGGGGACGTTAATATGAATGAATCCCAATTGTGCATGTTGCAAGCGGCCGATTGAGCCATTATCTTCCTTTCTATCTGATGACATCAAACCAAAAGGGGCAAACTAGAGAAAGTTAAGAACAAATGGTTAGGATAATTATTTAGGTTGATAGTAGTTTAATTCCCTGTCAGATATATCTGTCAAGTCTTCCTCAAAGGGAAGAACCTAAAATCTTATATCTTCCTATGCCTTTGATCTTTTCGCTATTTCAGGAGTATCTTAAGAGTATCTAACCCGTTTATTCGACAGCTTGAGATAGACATAAGCAAAGTACAGGCTGAAATCTACTCGACACTTATAAAAAGCATCTCCATGTTTATTGAGATTCTTTACCCATGCTGGGATAGAATTATTCATTATTCTGCAAAAATTCATATTATCATCGGCTATCAATGATCACTAAAGCATGGAAATTCTAAAAGACAAGGTGCTTGCGAAGTATCTCTTTGAAAGGTACGCCTCAAACCCTAAAGATTGGAGATTCATAATATCAAAGTCGTCATTTGATGATGGATTTTTTGATGCTACAGTCTCAAATAGAGATGAAGTCTGGCAACTCAAAATTGATTCTATATATAAGCCGATGCCAATTGTACTTGGAACTAAGGTCGATGTTGACTCAACGAAATTCGACAAGCGCTTAGGCTATTCGACAATACCCTTTGGCTATCGGATTTTTGATCCACCAGTGATCATGAACTTATTAGATAAGTTAGCTCAGGACCATCATTCAATGAATGATGCGATTATGAATCGCAACGCAGTGAATTCTATACTAAGTTCGCTTGAAACCGTAAAACCAATAACTGGAAAGAATTATGTTTATGGCCCACTTGTTTATACGGAGAATAATCCAGTTAGAATCGACGCAACACAAAAACAGGTCTCAAAGAAACTGGGACTACAGTTGCGAGATAATTTAAGAGCTAGATATTCTGGTTATGGGTAAATACTTGACTAATTGAATTTAGGTTGCGTAGACGGAAAATTGACCATTCCTGAAACGAAATCTAGGCAACCAAATATCTATAATAATTATGAAAATGATATCTCAGTACCTCTAAACGGACCTACTCTTTTCATTTTGATTCTGCTTGCGCACTTCGAATGCTACCGTCATTAATCCTATTCCAAAGGACAATGGTATAAAGCCCAAAAATAAAAGTAAATTAGTATAAGGCTGGTCTCCCAAACGCCAAGTTCTTAATACAAGGAGGTGAAGTACGAGCACAACTAAGGGTATGTTTATACCCACACTGATAGCGGCAATACGAATAGGTGACACAATCTTTTATCTATCCATAAGTCTAGCATATATGTTTTGTACTGAATCAATCTCAATAACTAATTTTCATTATAATTGAGATTACTTCCTCGAAGGCCTAGAAATGATTAACAACTAGCGTATTAAGAGGAGTTCTATACTAGTTTTACGCCGCTAGCGATCCTAACTTATCATTATTAGACATGATAATTGTCTTTTTTTTAAATCCTGCCCAGCTTTTAAATCTTTAAAAGATCAATTGTATTTAATAGGTATCTACTGAAAACACATTTAATAGATAATCCATGAAGAATGCTATGAACGAGGGTAGGTCCCATCTAAGTGGCCAAGAGGATACTGAAAATAAGAGCAAAGCTATACCAGAGGAGCTTATCATCAAATTCGATGATATGAGTGCGGATAATAGAGATCAAGTTAAAACTGAGAACGAAGTCTTTTCAAGGGCTTATCAGAGTTGGCTGGAAATTTTGAAGTCTCCGACCGTTGGTCCATTCCATGCATTCACTCAGGGTTTCTTTCTGGCCTTCGAAGATATTCTAAAGATTGGTGAAAAGAGCACAAAATTACAAGGAGATTTAAACGAATTTCTTGTACAATTCAACAAGGCTAGCCTGGATGCTATTAATCTAATCTATGAGAGATCATCAAGAAAGCATTATGAGAACAAGGAAGATTTTGAGGAACTTAGAAAAGTCCTTATCGATGCATTTGAGGAGTGTTTTACGCGGCTATTTGAATCTAAAGAATTTGCTATTCTATGGAACAGGCTCTTTCTCAATCAATCTGAGCTACTCAAATTAATACAAAACACAGTTGTGGAAAGAAACCTCAAAATGTTAAATCTTCCTACAAGGGATGAATTTGATTCTCTTTTGAAGGATGTACACGACCTCAAAAGGACACTTCACGATTTGCGAAACAGTACTAGGTCCAATTAGCCAAACAGAATAGTTCTAATTTACTGCAATACAGATGTTAATATGCTGTCTGGATCTTCTCATGGTGAAAAATGATGTAATTAAGGCTGTAATTCAGATAATATACCTTGATCATTGACATCTAAATGATATTTCAATCAATTGCTCGTTGATTTAACTATGCATAAGGGAATAAAACAAAGTTTGCTGTGTCTACCGTCATTAGCAACCAACATTTTTTTTAACAACAACATCTGTTAGATTTCAAACTCAAGAGACACGCGTGGGCCGTTTGAGTATGCTTGTACAGTCGCTTCTGTTTTTAAAAAATTCGAGATGTTTTAGTGGTCAGGAATGTATAGTCAATTTTGAGCAATTGCGCACTAGAGTGGTGTAACTAAATGCATATATTCTGTGTACATGTCGAGCCTGAACGCTTGGATGTAGATGATTTATTGCTTTTATACTACGGTGCTATATATTATGCAATGCCATCAACTCTAGATAATGATTTGAATAATAGGTCTACAACAAGGGATTCGAAGGACGTATCAGTTGACCCTGATACTCAGAAAACGATAGACTCTATAAAAAATGTTGCTAAAAATATCAGAGATGCTTCCGCAAGAGTTAGAGACACAGTAAGGATCCTGCGCCAGAGCGGGGCTATAGATGAATTGACCCAGGCAGTCCATGAAGCAAGTGTTGCGGCTAGAGAAATAACAAGAGAGGTCAATTCTGCTACCAAGGAATTGAAAGAAAATGGTGTTATAGTTAGGACTGCCAGTGCGATAGAAGATACGACGAATGCTGCGCGAGAAACCGTGGACGTAGTAAGAGATGTCGCCCGACAGGCAACTGAATCTGCGCCAACTACAGCTGAGACCTTAAAAGAAGCCGCATCGAAAATTAAGTCAAAGAATCGGGCTTAATTTTGTTTTGAAGTCAGCACATTAGCTAATATTTCTACAAAAAAGGCCCTTCGTGTTCTAATTTTTTGTTACTTATGCAATTTTGTTCACATTGACTATTAATTATAATATTTAATGATCATGATGGACGTAATAGGTAATAATATAGTAATTTCAACTCATATAACACGTCTGCGAATATCCAATAGGCTCTAGACGATTTGCACTTGATTTATGGGGATATCTATAGCTGAACCCAACATTATAATAGTTTTCGCGGAATTAGCGGGCGTTAATCCAAAGGATATCCAGGAGACTGAATTCTCAAATTGAAGAGTTTAATTCGCAGTCGCATATTTTTGAATAACCCAAATTAACTTTTACTTTTTGATTTTGCGAGTATGATTAAACATACACCCTCGATAGATATATCTATTCCAGAATCGCAGAACTTTTCTCGTCTATATGACTCCAATAGCAAAAAAGAGTTCTAAAATAATAGTCTATATCCGAGAGTTTGACAAGTACGATGATCTGGGCAAAATGTTATGCAGAAATACCCAGTGCTCGAGCTATCCTAGGGCTCCATACCGAAAGTACTGTTCAAAAAAATGTAGTTCAACTTTTAGACGGTGGTATTATCATAATTTTTATTGGGATCGTGTGAGATCTGATGTGTTTAAACGCGATGATTATACATGTCAGATTTGTAAAAAGAAATATGCATATAGATATAGGAAGTTCGTTCGATCCAAAAATCTGCAATGTGATCATATTGTTCCCAGGTCTTTGGGTTCGAAGCATGGTTATACCTTTGACACCTTTGAAAATAGGATGCGAGCCGTCCTTGAATTTTTACACAATCGTAATAATCTTAGGACAGTGTGTCAGACATGCCACAAACGATTGACATCTGAATATCTAAGTAAACGAAGATTAATTCATTCCGAGAAGCTTGACCGAATCGATTTTGAGAGATCGACTAAAAACTATGCGAAATCCGAAACTCACACTTACGATCAATTGTTGTCCAACGCGAGTAAGACAGGATAATTAAAATGAGCTAAATGAGAGGATCACTTATCTCGACTTTCTAATTAATGGATCGCTTAGCAGGGCCTATGTAAAAACTCAGATTGGCTAGGTTGTTTTTCTTAGCTTGTTTTTAATTAATGCCAGAGCGATTTGTGGGTCGGCTCTTCCCTGGGTCAGTTTTAGAACCCTTCCAAGTAAAAAGTTAACGACGCCTGGATTGGAACTAGCATCAATTACAGCAGCCTTTTCTGATTCAAAGGCGTCCTCTACTGCTTTCAAGAGAATTCTTTCGTCGTGTATCTTTGAAGAGTCGGACTCACGTATAATCTGAGAAGGCATCTGGCCTGTCCTCATGATTTTGCTCAATGTCAATTTAGCAGTATGCCTGCTAATTATATTCTCGTCTACTAGCCTTGCTAACTCAGCAATATGCTTAGGTCCAATCCGAAGGTCTAGAGCGATACTACTTTCTTCTGTCTTTGAGTTTCCAATAAAACTCATCAAATCAGAAACTAACCAGTTAGCAATTTCCTTTGGGGAGTAATATATCTGGACAGCCGCCTCAAAAAAATCCGCCATCTCTTTGTTATTAATCAGGACCTGCGCAACATGGTCGGAAAGTTGAAAGTCCGCAACAAACCGATTCCTTCTTTTATCGGGCAATTCTGGCATTTTTTGTTGAATAGATGACAAATATTCCTCAGAAAGGAGTATTATCGGTATATCTGGCTCGGGAAAATATTTGTAATCTTGTTCCTCTTCCTTGGCTCTGGATTGCTTCGTCACCTTTCGTTCACTATCCCAGTGCCGAGTTTCAGATTTGACTTCAATACTGTGGGATGAAAGTGATTTTTGTCTAGTAATCTCAAAATTTAATGCCTTCTCGACTTCTCGAAACGAGCCGACGTTTTTGATTTCTACCCGCTTCCCGCTTCCTATGGAAATATTTGCATCACATCTGACTGATCCCTCCAGTTTTGTGTTGCAAACCCCTAAATGTTCCAGAATAGAAGTCAACTTGTTCAAAAATGTCCTCACCTCACCCGCATCTTTAAAATCAGGCTCTGTGACGATTTCAACTAGGGCGGTTCCTGCGCGATTATAGTCAATGAGCGTATAAAAACTGGTATCCATATCACCTTCGTATACTAACCTACCGGGATCTTCCTCCAATTGAACTCTGCGAACTCTAGCAAACCCTCCTCCGTAATGAAGTTTTCCACTGTAACCAACGCTACCTATACCCCCAGAGTCATATTGGGAAATCTGATAGTTTTTGGGTAGATCAGGGTAAAAATAATTCTTTCGATAAAATCCCATTCTTGGTGGAATAATACAGTTCATAGCAAATGCAATCATACAAGAATGATCTACCGCCTTACCATTTAATTGCGGCATACTCCCCGGTTGCCCAGAACAAATTGGACAAATGTTTTTATTCGGAAGCTCGTTGCGATAGTCCCCTTTACACTTACAAAAGAGCTTAGTTTGAAGTCCAGTTAGCTGACAATGAATCTCAATGCCAATATTTACTTGTTCATCCATCATAAATCCGGTCTCCTCTTAATAGATGCTACGCTTTCATACATTTTTGAGACATCAAAAAGTAATTGTTCTTGCATTTCATCGGTCATCAGTTGCAACCCTATAGGGAGATTATCACTAAAGCCAGCGGGAAGAGATATTGCAGGTGTTCCTACGAGATTAGCAACTACTGTATTTGTATCTATAAGATATCTCTTCACTGGGTCATCTATATTTTCTCCTATCTTAAATGGAAGTACTGGCATTGTCGGTGAGATTAAAACATCAACCTGTTTGAATAATTTCTTGACTTCATGTCGCAATATTGATCTGACTTTTTGTGCCTTGAGATAATATTTTGCATAGTAGCCTGACAGCAATACATGGGATCCTATCATTATTCTCCTCTTTACCTCATCTCCGAAGTTGTTTCGGATTTTTGAGAAATACGAATTCCATTCATAGCCCTCGGGATCGAAATCAAATCCATATCTCAAGTTATCATACCTAGCTAGATTGCTGCTCGCTTCAGCCATTGCGATGGTGTAGTACGAAGCAAGAGCGTAATCAGAGTTCAAAGAGACCTCCTCCCATTTGCAATCATTCGAGGACAATAAGTCGAGTGAAGAATAGACAAGCTTAGAAATTGCAGGATCAGATGCTTCCACTAACTCTTTTATTAACCCGTATCGAACAGGCCTCTTTACATCTGAAGCAACAAACTCTGGAGTCTTTATTTCGTTGCGAGTCGTATTGTCATTTTCATCAAAACCTGCAATTACATTCATGATCATTACTATGTCGGAAACCGTTCTTCCAAGCGGACCTATTTGTTCCAGACTATTCGAGTAGGAAACTAGCCCAAATCTACTCACTAGTCCATAAGTTGGTTTCAGACCCACTACTGAACAGAAGCTTGCTGGACATCTGATTGAACCACCAGTATCTGATCCAAGCGAAACGGTGCATTCCAATGCAGCTACACTGGCAGCACTACCTCCGGACGACCCTCCTACTACATAATCTGGATTCCAAGGGTTGTGGGAGGGTCCATAGCTTCCAAATTCAGTCGTTGAACCCATTGCAAATTCATCCAAATTTACTTTTCCTATTATAATTGCATCACGTTCTTTAAGCCGCCGAACAACTGTTGCATCATATGGTGGTATATATTCTTGCAACAACTTTGATGCACAAGTCGTTTTGATGTCTTTAGTGCATATATTATCCTTAAGACCTACCGCAATTCCAGCCAACGATCCCACAGCCTCTTGGCTTTTTATTTTTTTATCTAGTTTTCTGGCGGTATTAAGCGCTTCATCATTTATTGTAATAAATGCCTTAATTTTGTCATCTATGTCATTTATTCGTTCGAGGAGTTGAATTATGTAATCCTCTATTGTAAATTCTCTGTTCCTTACTCCGGAGATAATCTGCTCTGCAGAAAGAGTGAACAGTTTACTCATGTTATCTCATTCTCGGTCCTTTTACATATCCTTCCTTAGAGTACTTGGTTGTCTTTGATAAATCAGTTTGATTATCATAAATTATATCATCTCTGAACTCTGAGACTCTCCTTTCATAATGTCTTGGCTCGATGTCAGACAAAGAGATACTGTCTAGCCTATCCAAATATCCAATTATTTTCTCAATTTCAATGTGATACCTTTCTATCTCATCATTAGTCAAATCTAGTCGGGAAAGCCATGCGAGATGTTTCACGTGTTCAATTGTTACCAAATATTGTCTACCACCTATTTCGATCTTACGGTGCTAATCTGTCTATGTCACGAGGATATAAAGAGGCATCTCGTATATTATCCAAGCCTGTTATAGACATAAGAAATCGTTCTAGGCCCATTCCGAATCCTGCATGAGGAGGGATCCCGTAATCAAACACTTTTAAATGATAATCAAATTTTTGTATGTTTAAACCTTGTTTTCTCATTCTATCCACTAATTCTGACTTTCTGTTTATTCTGGTGCTACCCGAGGATATTTCTAAAGGCCCAAACATGAGATCAAAGGATTCGGATTTCGCTTCAAACTCCGAATTTGGCTTAACATAGAATGGTTTGATAGAAGCCGGCCAATCAGTTATAAAATAGAAACTATCTAGGTTCAATTTTGATGTAATTAATTTTAATGCCTGTGGTGAGAAGTCGTCCCCGTATCTAACATTTTCATCGGCTACCCTTAAAGATTCAAGGATCTCATCATAAGAATACCTTGGAAGAGGAATTTTGATATCAGGAAGCACAATTTCAGCTGAATCTAACTCTTCATTGTTATTCTTTCTGATAGAATCGAGAACATGGAATATCAGTTTTTCCAGCAAATGCATAACGTCATTATAGTCTGCAAAGGCCATTTCGGTATCAATTGAAATTGCTTCTGAAAGATGTCTATTTGTTCGTGAAGGTTCAGCCCTAAAAATTGGACCGATTTCATAGACATTCTCAAAGGACATTGTCAACTGTTCCTTATACAACTGAGGACTTTGAGCTAAAAATGCCTCTCTGTCATAGTAGAAAATCGGAAACAAAGCCGCACCTCCTTCTGTCGCAGTTGCTATCATTTTCGGAGTGTTTACCTCTAAAAAGCCTTCTTTTGCAAGGAACTCTCTAATTGACCTTAGCAAAGTATCACGAATACGAAATATACTTTGTAGTATATTTCGTCTAAGATCTACTGCTCTAAGGTCTAACCGTGTGTCTAAACCTGTTGAACTTCTCTTGCCTTGAACCATAAAAGGCGCGGCATTTCTTGCATTCGAAAAAATCTTCAGCTCTATTGGTACGATTTCAGCTCCAGTTGGCGACTTTTGTTGAAGTCTTACGTGTCCTTTTACTGCTAGTGAAGAGTGTTCTTTCAAAGATTGTATTTGTTCTAATACTGAATCTGGGCAGTCTCCTTTCTTGGCAACAACTTGAGTCTCTCCAAATCTATCCTTTACTTGAACAAAATGCAAATTACCATGATCACGAATACTTGATACCCATCCCATGACAATAACACTTTCTTTCTCTGAACATGATGGAATTTCTGATGAATAATGGGTCCGTCGCCACTGATCCATCTCAACTTCTTCAATTATTTCATTCACTTTTTATAGCACCGTTTGTATCCGAATCATGTATGCGGCAGGTAATTTAATTCTTCATTAGGAATGGAACTAATATTCGAGGCAGCTCAGTTAACTTTTGAAGGTTGAGCCTTCAATATATAAATAATTCGTCATGTTATCAGGATTAGATGAAAGAAATCAGCCACAACGTTTCATATGATCTCTATATACAACAGATTTGCTACACCACCTTACAACGGTCGTGATGACTGCTACTTATTACAGAAACGGCATTAGGTAACTCTATTGCGTAGATATCATTTACTTATGCGAACCTCCCGTATATACAGATAATTTTGTTAAATTGAAATAGGCGAATCGATTCTGGAAAGATTACTGCCACTGCATTTTGATCACAATTGAACTTCGAAATATAAAGCCCAGATATTCTAACTATAATATGTTGTTTTATGGCCTTCTAGAATTGTTATACCTGAGTTGCTAGTCTTCGAAATTCGATGGTAGAATCTAATCTTTATTTGCTAGATGATTTTTTATTGGCTATATGGTTGTGTGTGCCTTATCTACCCGCTGTAAATTAAAGCAGCCTAAAACCTGCAATAATGAATCATTTTATTGTAAAATTTTATTGTAAAACTTTGTGGAATCTGATATGAATTACAATCTAATTGTAATTCCGCTTTCGTCTAAAAAGGACTTTACTTTACCTACGGTATATTTGTCGTAATGAAAAATCGATGCAGCAAGGGCTGCGTCTGCATCTGTTTCTTTGAATAGTTTAAGGATATGTTCTGGTTTGCCACATCCTCCAGAAGCGATTACCGGTATACGAACTGCATTTGATATTAAGTTTGTCAACTCTATACAATAACCATCCTCGGTACCGTCAGCATCAACGCTTGTTAAAAGAATCTCTCCTGCTCCCAAACCTTCTACCTCTTTAGCCCATTGGATCGCATCCAGATCGGTTTCTTTTTTGCCACCGTAGATCATTACCTCGTAGTTATTGCTACCCTTTCCATTTCTATTCAAGAATTTTTGGCTCTCTTCTTTTATTTCGTGTCTTTGAGATTTCCATTTCGCGTCTATTGCCACTACAACGCACTGCCTGCCAAATATCTCCATTAATTGTGTTACTAGTGCTGGATTCTTAACTGCCGCCGTGTTGACTGATACTTTGTCGGCGCCACTCCGCAGAATCTCTCGAGCATCTTCGAGGTTACTTATTCCTCCGCCTACAGTAAAGGGAATATTTACGACGCTAGCCACATTTCTCACTACATCACGAATTGTACGTCTTCCCTCCTGAGAAGCTGTAATGTCTAAGAATACAAGTTCATCTGCACCTTGTTCGGTATATTTTTCGGCCATCTTCACAGGATCCCCTGCTGTTTTCACATCTGAAAAGTGGATTCCTTTAACTACAAGACCATTATCTACATCCAAACAAGGTATTATTCGTTTAGATAGCGGCATTTCTATGCTAAGGCCTTTGCCTGAACAACATTGAATCGTCCCTCGTATATGGCGCGACCCAAGATCACGGACGAGCACCCAGTATTTCTAATTTTTACTATATCCAAGATCGAAGAAATGCCCCCACTCGCAATTATATTTATATCCTTGATATTAGACGCTACCGATAAACTTTCTACATCAGGTCCTGTCAAGGTGCCATCCCTATCAATACTTGTAAAAAGAAATTCATTTAATCCCATATTCATGAACATATTGATACCATGTAAAATATCAAAGCCAGAAGCCTCACGCCACCCGTCCACCATGATCATCCCGTTTAATTGATCTATCGAGATGACAATCTTTGAGGATAGTGTCTTAGCAATGCGTTTTAGAGAATTGGGTTCTTTAAAGGCCATGGTTCCTACTACCACCTTAGATACACCCATGTCCAGCATATGCTTTATGCTGTCTACAGACCTGATCCCTCCGCCGATCTGAACCGGAATGTGTAGTGAATTGATCACATTTGAAATCAGGCTGATGTTGGAATTGCCAGTTCTCAGTGCCGAATCTAGATCCACAATATGCAATAGATCAGCACCTTGTTCTTCCCATTTTTTTGCTATGCTTATCGGGTCGCTACTGTAAAGTATTTTATCTTCTATGTTGCCTTTGACGAGTCTTACCACGTTACCTCCTAGAAGATCAATAGACGGAACTACTTTCATTGCTTCTCACGACATATATTCAAGAAATTCTTTATTATGATCGCTCCGGTCTGGCCAGACTTTTCTGGATGAAATTGTGTGCCATACAAGTTTTCTTTTTCTATGGAGGCAGGTATCGTGATTCCATATTCTGAATTTGCGGTGATCATCCGCTTATCACTTGGTGATACACGGTAAGAATGAACAAAATAAACCCACGAGCCATCTGAAATGCCATCTAATAACTTACCTCCATTCCGTTCTATTTTTAGGGTGTTCCATCCCATATGCGGTATCTTTGTGAGTTTTTTGTTCAGCATGATCACCTCCCCATCTAGTATGGCCAATCCATCAAGCTTTCCCTCTTCGCTCCTGTTAAATAGCATTTCCATACCTAGACATATTCCGAGTATCGGGATTCTGTCCTTTACTGCTTTTGTAAATAGCTCTTTATCTTCACCAATTGAAATGATAGCAGGATCAAAATTTCCTACACCCGGTAAAATCAGCCCGTCATAATCCCAGAGATTTTTCATTTTGCTTATTATAGAAGTTTGTACTCCAGTATTTCTTTCAAGTGCTGCTTTAAGACTATAAAGATTTCCTGCGCCGTAATCAAATAGAGCTATTCGCAGCATTATTCAAATTTCACCCTTAGTACTCGGTACACCGATTCCCCTGTTATCAATTGTGGCTGCCATCCGAAAAGCAACTGCAAATGCCTTTAAAGCCGCCTCTATTTTGTGATGATCATTATCTCCATATCTAATTTCTATGTGGGTACATGCGTTTAAATTCTGTACTAGAGATCTTACAAAGTGTTCTAGATCTTCTTTTAGTATTCCTTCTGTCATGTTATTCACTAGTTGCAATTCAATCTTATGGAATTGACGCCTCACAAGATCAACACTGACATATGCAAGGGAGTCATCCATTGCAACTGACGCGTATCCAAATCTTCTTATATTCTGACGTTCTAGTAGCGCCATATCAAGAGCTTGCGAAAGCGCAATTGCAGTATCTTCAATAACATGGTGTACAATATGATCATTCGATTGTGCGGTAAGGGCAAGGTCTATCATACTGTGCCTACCTATCGTAGAAATCAGATGATCTAGAAAATTTATATCTGTCTTGACCGAAAATTGCCCATTACCGTCGATCTGAGCGTCTACTGTCAGAGATGTTTCCCTTGTATTTCTCACTATATGTGCGCTTCGAGACTTCGAGGTCAAATCCGTCAATAATGTCAAAGCCCCGTATCTACTTTATTTAACATATTCGGCAACTGATTTACAGTTCTTATCATTGCACGGGCTCCATTAGTAGCAAGCAGATGAATAGTTCTTGCAGGATCGAAACTGTATTTATAAGTCCCAATAAATGTCATTTTTAGATTGTACCTTTTTTCAGCTAATTTTGTCATTAATAAATCTTCCAACGAATCTCCGACATATATCGCACTTTTAGAAGATAGCATCTTTGTAGCCCTGTGCAAGGCATATGGATTAGGTTTGGCATGTTTTCTTAATTCGTCTTCTAAAAATACGCAAGCATCTATATTTATATACTCAAGTATCGTCTCTAGTGAATATTCTACTGCTAATTTACTTCGTCCTGAAACAACTGAGATTTTACCATCAAATAATTGCGAGAGTTTGCTCATTGTTTCTTTTTTTATTATTATTTTATCGTTGTCAATGAGCGGATCTCCAAAATAGTATCGCGGCTTTATTTTATGTTGCTTTAAGAATAGCTCAGGACCATAGAAAATTTCATCAAATACCGTCGCAAGGAGACTCTTGCCAACCGATGATGGGTAATTTAAGAGACGCTTGTACTTATTGATCTTGTGTTTCGACACACATGAAGCGAGAAACTCTTCTACATACTTTATCCCTAGTCCATTAAGACTTTTAGTCATCAAAGAGACAAATTTTCGGGCTTCAATTAGGTGACCTTGTTCACTTGAAAGCACTACTAAAAGGATGGCGTAACAGGTATCAACATCATTGTTAAAACCGCCAGTTTGTCTGAGCTCGGCAATAATTTTATCAGTTACCAAATTAGTATAGTGTAGTTCAGGACTAATCTGGTTTAGAATAAAGGTAACAGTATTCTTTATTGCTAGATTGTATGATCGTCTTACATCTATTAAGACCCCATCGACATCAAATATAATAGAATCCGGTAACATGTCCTATTAAAAAGTGTAAAGAATTGATTCTACGGGTATATTCATATCCCTCGCTTTTTCTGTATCGCAGTACGAATCGATTCTAAAAACATATTGTTCATTTCGGGGGTTCCTATAGTAACTCTGATACAGCCCTCATAGTTATCAAGATTTCCAAACATTTTTACTTGTATTTCCCGTTTTGTTAGCTCTTGCACGATATTACTGTACAGCTGAAAAGATTCAAAAAAAATAAAATTTGCATCTGATTTGTAAACATTTAGACCCTCAATCTCTGAGAGATCATTGTATACTCGATCTCTTTCAGTTTTTATAAAATTGACAGTATCAAAGATATACTTACTATTTGATAACATAAGGCTAGCAATTTTTATCGAGAAGCTATTTAGCGGATACGGTGACTGAATATTGGATCGAAAAATTTCAACAAGCTCTTCATTCGAAACCAAGTAGCCAATCCTTGCTCCGGCTAATCCAAATGCCTTTGAGAGTGTACGTAATACTACCAAGTTGCTATGTTTACGTACTTGAGATACGAGAGAATAGTTTGCGAACTCTACATAGGCCTCGTCCAGTAGAACTAGTTTATCCTTCAATGCTTCCAAAATTTCTAGAACTAGATCTGCTCCGAATTGATTGCCGGTGGGATTATTCGGAGAACAAATATAGACCATATCTGATCTATTTGCAGCCTTTAGAAAATCTGATTTATTAAGAGAATTATCTTCCTTATTTAGAGGGATAGCTTCCACCTTTACATTATGTAAATCACATCGGTTCATAAAATATGAAAAAGTAGGAACAAATACTGTGGCCCGCCTATCTCTAGCCACTGTGGACATTAAGGCTTCAATTATTTGGTCTGACCCATTACCCACACTAACATATTTCTTGTCCATACCCAGGAATCTTCCAAACTGTTCATAGACTTCCTCGAGTTGTTCTATAGGATATTCACGAAAGTCGATACTGATAAGCGCCTGAGATGCAATCTTATATAAAAAATTCTTATCAACTGCCAAATTCTCATTAGCATCTAGTTTTACTGTACCAGGGGATACAGAGGGTTTTACATAGGCTTGTAAACTCGAAATTTCTGCTAGTCTTTTAGAAAACCAACTCATGTAGTAGTTCTTTCCCTTACTGCTTCGTAATGATTAAGTAAGCCTTCTGCGAATGTAATTTCCTTCAAAAAAGGTTCTGCATCTACTAAACCTCTTCTTGATAATTCTAACCTATTAGTGATTTTAATAAAGTCTAAAATGGAAAGAGATCCTCTTGACTTTCCAAATCCAGATGTTGGAAGCACGTGGTTTGAACCAAGTACGTAATCGCTTGCTGAAGATGGAGTGTATTTACCAAGCAGAACCAACCCCGCTGACGTAATTTTATTTGCAAGATTCTTTGCATTCTTACTTATTATTTGTAGATGTTCAGGTGCGAGTTCATTAATAAACTCAACTGCCGAAGCCTCATTTTTACATATTGCGATAAATCCGTTATTTCGTATGCTTCTTTCGACTATGTCTGACCTAGCGAGCGGTTCGTGCCTGTTGCTAATAATTGAAACAAGTTCTGATTTAACACCATCAGCAATAACTTCAGAGGTAGTTACCAAACCACATAAAGTATCAACACTGTGCTCCGCCTGAGAAATTAGGTCACGAGCAACAAACCTTGGACGAGCCTGATCATCAGAATAAACTACAAGTTCTGTTGGACCTGCAATCATATCTATCGAAACATGTCGTGAGGCGACCATTTTTGCTTGAGTAACGAATATTCCACCCGGACCAACAATCTTGTTAACCCTCTTTATTGAGTTTGTTCCAAACGCTAGTGCTGCTATTCCCTGCGCTCCTCCTATTCGATAAAATTCATCTACATTACATATATCAGCGGCTACTAGAGTCATTGGATCCACCTCTCCATTCCTCATGGGTGGAGATATTGCTACAATTCTTTTAACTCCTGCAATCCTAGCAGGAACTGCGCACATTACTAGTGTGCTCGGATACCTTGCATTTCCTCCTGGGATGTAGCAACCAACACTATTTAGCGGTTGTATTAGTTTTTGTAGAAAAATCCCATTACTAGATGTTTGCATCTTACTGGCAGTGAGACGTCGGAGGAGCATGCTTTCCGTCTGCACAATTCTCTTCTTCATTAACCTTAATGATCGAATTTGCTTGGTACTTACATTACTATATGCGTGTTTGATGTCTTCTCGTGAAATTCTTAAAGATTTAAGCTTAATTTTGTCAAATTTTTCTGTGTAACCAATTAATGCGTCATCTCCGTTAGTTATGACGTCTTTAAAAATGGAGTTTATCGTTTTGTCAATGTCGTCGGGCGGATTGTAGGTACCGCCACGCAACTTCGCAGCATCAGAGGTGGGATCTTTAATCCTAAATTTCTTGATCATAAGAATCTAGATTTATTTGATCCAATGGAAGAATTTGTCTTGGTTCTATTACGACCAAACCTTGGGCCAATTCCCGTAATTTCGGTACAATCTTAATAAATTCACTCTTTTCTATAATCGTGTTCACGCTATACCATCCGTCTTCACTTAACTTGCTTATCGTGGGTTTTTTTAGAGCAGGAAGACGTTCAAGTAATCCTTTAATGTTATCCTCTCTCACATTGACGAAAATATGCAATTTCTTTCGTGCTTCCACTACCCCTTTCAGCAATGCACACATGTCCGCAATTTTCTCTCGCTTGTGAGGAATTTTAAGAGTATTCTTATTGGCAACAAGTACTGCGGTAGATTCCATTACCGTGTCAATAATTTTTAAATTATTACGTCCAAGCGTCGTACCAGTCTCTGTGATATCGAAGATTGCATCGACATCTTCAGGAGGTTTAGCTTCAGTGGCGCCGAACGAAAGAAAAATTTCAACTTGTTTATTCTGTCCAACTCGTAACCATGGTGTTATTATCATTGGGTCGGAACTGCCAAAATGTTGTTGATAGATTGGATTTGATTTTATGTACGATGAAGTAGTGGTAAGGTATTCTGAAGATATTCTGAGAGGCTTATTATGAGTCACAAAATGGCTAATCAATTCAGATAGATTTTGAGCATCGAAGCTTTCTGGGATGGCTAGGACTTGCTTTACCCGGCCATATTCTAGGTCAAGCAGAACTTTTACGTCTGCTTTTGCTTCGTTTATCCAGTCCTTACCAGTAATTCCGACATCATAAAATCCTTCTTGGACATAAGTCGGTATTTCCTGAGGTCTTAGGATTTTGACTTCTATTTCAGGATCACTCAATCTCAGGCGGTATGTCCTGCCCCTGCCAGTTATAGATTGCCAGGCTTGTTCTAATATCTTGTATGTTGCCTCTTCTATGCTACCTTTCGGGACAGCGAACTTTATTGTTGCCATTTTATAAGATAAATAACTAGAGTCATTGAGGTAATGTATATATTTACTCATTCTTTGAGTAATCCGTCGATGAAGAGATAGTATGGTTTTTAAAACTATCTTTGATCGATTATGGATATAATAATTTCCTTTGCTCTTGATGTACTTATCTTGCCCTCTCGGATCATTTTGTCTGCTACTAAATCGATTTGATTCCCTAGAGCCCCCGCGGAGATAGCTATATTTCTTGCGTGGAGCCGCATGTGGCCTTTCTGAATCCCAACAGTTGCTAAGGCAAGGATAGCTGAGAGGTTCTGTGCCAAGCCAACAGCTGAAAAAACCATTGCAAGGTTTGCACTAGATTCGACTCGCAAGAGTTTCAACGCTAACATAACCATAGGATGGACATTTGTAACACCTCCAACTATCCCAACAGCTATGGGTAGCTCTAATTCACCTAGCAAATCGCCACTACTGGTTTTACTCCATCTTGTCATCGAACGATATGTTCCATCCCTTGAGGCATAGGCATGAGCAGCTGCCTCTATAGCTCTAAAGTCTTGTCCAGTCGCAATTGCAAGCGCATCTATTCCGTTCATTATGCCTTTATTATGAGTAACTGCACGATAAACATCCGAATATGCAAAGCTATACGAATAAAGAATTCGATCAACGATGTTTTCCCCCCCAAGGTCCTCCTTATGAAATACGGCATTAGACCGTACAAGTCGTCTCGTAGCGTAATTGGACAGGACCCTCACTACTGCTTTACCATCTGTTATCTGTTCCAACGCTGGAGAAATTGCTTCACACATAGTGTTTATCGCGTTTGCACCCATTGCGTCACTCGTATTTACAATAATCTCTACAATAAGCATCTTACCTGCACCGCTATTGATCAAATCGTCTAACCATTTCACCTTAATGTCAGTGGCTATCACTGACCTGCTGGTGCTATTTGCTAAAGATAACAGCCTTTCTTTATTTGATAATACCTTTGACCCTGAGTCTGGAAAAATAACAGATACAAGTTGTACCTGACCTATCATTATTGCCTCATCTGCATTCGCCTTAAATCCACCTGAATTTCTCGCAATTTTGGCAGCCTTGCTACATGCAGCTATGACCGAGGGTTCTTCAGTAGCCATCGGTATAATGTATTCTTTACCATTAATCAGAAAGTCCGTTGCAATACCAAGAGGCATCGATATTATTCCAACGGCATTTTCTATCATCCCATTTATCATGTCGAAACTAATGCTAGAACTAGGATTGGTTAGCAATTCTATTTGAGATTCTGAAAGATTAGCCTCGTTTCTAAGGAAGAGCAAGCGTTCATCTTTATCCATTTGATAAAATTTCTTTTTCTGTACCAACTGAATTGTAACTGCAAATAATTAGGTACTTTCTGCCATAATAAGAATGTGAACAATTCGAGGATTACCTATCACTTGTTTACTGAGTAGAATTGAGTTTCAACCAAGACTCGCGCACTAGGCAACCAAATAAAGCCTCTTGCTTGTTGATATTGGATAAAGAAATAACTTCTTTATACATAGATCCATTTCTTTCAACGGTCGCTATAATAACATGCATCAGAGTAACAAAAGCGTTTTATTTGATACCAAGTACCTAGGTCTAGCAAGGTATCATATGCGAATAGTAATGAAGTTTGGCGGCTCCGCGATCGACTCTGTCGACAAAATTAAAAATGTCGCTGAATTAATAAAAAAATACAAGTCTCACCTTGATCAGCAAGATGGTTCCACCCGTCCAAACGAAATAGTAATTGTTGTTTCTGCCTTAAGAGGTATGACCGACAATATCCTGAAGATCTGTGAGAAGGTAAAAAAAGGGCTTCGGCAGCCGATTTACGAATTCGTTCAACATACGCGAGACGCCCACTTGCAGATAATCGAAAATGGTATAGGGAGCGATAGTCTGAAGATCGAGGCACGTGCGAAGATACTTCCCATACTTGATGAGTTAAGAGATGTTCTAGAGGGGCTGGTCTTATTAAGCGAAGTTACACCGAAATCTATCGATTACCTTCTATCTTTTGGTGAGAGACTATCTACTCCGCTTGTCTGTTTTTCCCTGCTAGACTACGGGTTAAAATCCAAATCCTTAACTGCTAAGGACATAGGACTTCTAACGAACTCTGAATTTGGAGAAGCCAGTCCGCTAATGGATACGACCAAACTCCGAGTGTCACGCAGTCTAGAACTTTTGCTGAAGGAGGACGTGATTCCTGTGGTGACTGGTTTCATTGGAGCAGATCAGAATGGTAACTTTACTACCATTGGACGAGGGGGATCTGATTACTCTGCTACGATAATTGGGTCCAGTATTCAAGCAGATGAAGTTTGGCTCTGGAGCGATGTAGACGGTCTAATGACTGCGGATCCAAAGATAGTCACAAATGCCAAAGTACTAAACGAAGTCTCATTTACGGAAGCCATGGAAATGGCCTTGTTCGGTGCAAAGTATATACATCCCAGAGCCCTAGAGCCAGTAATCGAGGCAAAGATACCGGTTAGAATTCGAAATACCTTCAATACTCAGAACATTGGGACTCTCATCACTTCGAATCCAAGCAACGAATTCCAGAAAATTGTAAAATCGATAAATATGATCAGAAATACTGCATTAATTGACGTTAGTGGGAGCGGGATGGTGGGGGCTCCTGGGACAGCAGCAAGAATATTTGATACACTAGCTAAAAATAGGGTAAATATTATGATGATATCTCAAAGCCCCTCAGAATCGAGTATCTCGATGGTAGTAAGAAAAAATGCTTTGGATAAAGCGACAAATATATTGGAACTTAATCTATTGGGCAAGGTCATTAAGAAAGTCAGTGTAAATGATGACGTTGCTGTCATAGCGGTGGTAGGATCAGGAATGCGTGGAATAAAGGGAGTTGCTGCGAAGGTATTTAGTGCTATTGCAAAGCGAGAGGTAAATGTTATCATGATTACTCAAGGATATTCAGAGCTCAACCTAGCCTTAGTTGTAAATAACAAGGACTGTGAGGAGGCTGTCAAAGCTTTGCACACGGAATTTGAACTATCAAAATAGATTTGGTACTTTGAATAGCCTTACTCACTGCACCTAGAATATGTAGAAACATGATTAGTCTGTCTGTCAATCAAGAAAAAGATAAATGCGCTTTAATGAATGAAAATGAGTAAATGAATACTGGTAAATTATTTGTCGTTGGATTAGGTCCAGGCCACCATGACCAAATGACTTTTCGTGCGAAGGAAGTGATAAATCAAAGCGATATTGTCATCGGTTACGATACCTACATTACACTCATAGAGAAGTTAATTGAAGGAAAGGAAATTTATAGATACCCTATGACCCAAGAGGTAGAAAGGGCAAACCAGGCAATAGACTTTGCCGAAAAAGGGAAGACCGTTTCACTCGTGTCGTCGGGCGACCCAGGTATTTACGGAATGATTGGATTGATTTACGAAATCTTGGCTGAAAAGGGCTGGAAGAACGGGGAAGGGCTATACCTAGAATGCGTACCTGGTGTTTCTTCTCTTAATTCATGCGCAGCCTTGGTGGGTTCACCGCTAATGACTGATTTCGCAGTTGTGAGTATGAGTGACTTACTCGTTCCCTGGGAAATTATTGTAAAGAGGGTCGAAGCCGCAGCGCTGGGAGACTATGTTACAGTTATCTACAATCCTGCCAGTAAAAAGAGAGTACATCAATTGATAGATACAAGGGATATATTTCTAAAGTACCGCAAGCCTGATACTCCAGTTGCTATTATTAAAGGAGCATATCGCGACAGTCAGGCTATAGTCGTAACTACTTTGAACAATATGCTTGAGCACCAGGATATGCTCGGCATGATTACTACGGTAATAGTTGGAAATTCGTCAAGTTTTCTCTACGACAATATTATGATTAACCCAAGAGGATATAAATCAAAGTATGAAATAGTAAAGGAGGTTTCATCGAGCCGTTAGACTCAAAGCCGTATAATTAACGGAATTTATCTTTGTATTTACGTTAGATTTTAGAATTTGGGTTTTGCAAGTGAGGGCTAAACTAAAGTCATTTGATGTATTATTGGATTTTACAAGTAGATGGGGGACAGAAGGAGCGTCAGACTTTACGGTTAAAATTGAAAAATTGTGGGGATTTTGAGGATAGCAGTCAACCCCCCTATCTGCTCAAATCGGAGCGCCAGCTCTCCTTTCAGCCTCAGTATCTACGGATCGGCGTTTAGCCCTTGATGCAAATAAAAGGCCAGTCAGTACTGCAAAAACCCCAGTTGTCAAACCAAACATAAACATTTCATCAGCCATTTCGTTAGTATATGACTCGCTTAAAGATAAAGTTGCCGTTAGCCCGGGGGTCATACGGCCTAGTTACAAATTGACATGGTACGAATCGTTAGAGATTTGTAGCTCATCATTTTTTGCACGTACACTAAAGACTTAAATTTTCTTACTATTATCAAGAGCTTAAAATTGAACGTTATTTTGGTGCTTACTATCATACTTGCACTATCTCTGTCACTTTGGCAATCTGATTTATTTCTTTCAAATTATGAAGATACAGTAGCTTTTGGAAAATATCAAGCGGAGAATACAAAACCTGCAGTTTCAGGTGTTGGTTACCCGATTTCGATACTTGGAGATTTTCAATCAACCAACAACCCGACATTCCTTTCTTCTGCGCAATTTCAAAATTCTGGGGCACTCCAGTCTACCAATAAAGACAACAGTTCCGCAGCTAAAAGTCAAACCGTTACGAAGCCTCACTTGGTTGGTTCCAATACCCTAGAATATACGTCCAGATTTATATGTGGGACTATAACCGGGGAGGACGGTCCTTTGAGACCGGGCCGTTATAACTCGGATATAAATATATTCAATAGGCAAAACTTCCCAATTTCATTCTTCTGGAAAGCATCGCTTAACAACGACACTCATGATCACAATTATAATATTCAAAGCCTTGGACCAGCTAGGTCGACGAGCATTGATTGTAAACAAATTCTAACTTCAATTCCCGAGGTAGGAAATGCCTCTTCAGACAAGTATCTTGAGGGGGTATTAACAGTAAACGTGGATTTAGACCCTTCAATACTTTCAGCAATCTCATCCAGCAAGAGCGGAGTCGCGGGGGTATTATCAGGCTCTGAGGCGACTAGCGTTCTCAGTGTAGATGCAATATATACAGTTAATGCACTAAAGGTCTCCAACAGGGAGATCGTACTACAATTGATCGAATATTCGATTAACAGTCGAAGCAGTAAAGTTCCTTCAACTATGGTATCAAAAGTCCTAAGCATAGCTATGCCTATAAAAACTAACCAGACGGTAGACCCAGACAGGCAAGTAAGAACTGTTCTAATGAGAGAGTTTTCACTGACTCCTGTAGAGGCAGCCAATCTAGATATCACAATTAGAGGACTCAGTCTAGGTGTTGGAGCGTTAGATGACAATCATGCACTTTCTCTTGAGCGAATTAATCCTTATCAGCCGCCTTCTTAACCCGATTTTAAGTTCTCTTATCGGGTAAAACAGTTATCAAATTTTGCTCTTATATATAACTGAAATCATTAGCCAGATATCACTTCAGTATCGAAAAATTCCGTTAAATCGACTTTCAATTCCTAATCTAATGGAAACCTTTCCTGCAGCACTTCTAGTCCTAAGAGGCTACAAGATTAACGCAACTTAGACCTCTTTCGAATACACTTCGTACAACAATTCTAACAAGTGCCCGAGATCCAACTATTTTTGCTTGGTATTGTAATGCCCATTGATCCAGATATAATAAATGATACGATAATGTTATTTGTGGACACGGCCCTGCATAGCCATTAACAATTTCCCTTAGCTCCCATCCGAAAGCTTCTGACCAAATGTCCCATTATGAGCGCATTAAAAGACATGTTTTTTAGGCAAATTATGAATTAAATCTTATGAAGACATGCAAAGTCTGTAAAAGGACAAGATTCTTCTCACTAAATTTCCTTTTCTCCAATGATATGTGTAATGATTGTTATTTTTTAATTAGGGATTTCAAAGAAGAGAAAACTTGATGTGAATATCAAAAAATAAACGGTTGAAACTATAGCGCTTCTGGACAGAACAAAAGGCTTAACTTGATGTAAGTCTTCAGGGATTCTTACGTATTTAACCGCATAATAAATCAGAACACTTTAAGTCTAACGATAATTATAGAAGGATTCTGTACTGATTTAACAGTATTGAAAGTAAACGTTAGATTATGCTAGATGATCGGTTGTCAATTCTGCTTATTTCCGCATCGTATACAGAATTTTGCGTGTATTCCGATCGGATTGCCACATTCTGTACAATATTTTCGTTCTGCAAACCCGGTGTGTCTTTCTAATCTTTGATCATCTAAATTGTCTTTAGAATCTATGCCGACGGTAGGGCTTGACTGCCCTGCATCAGGCATCTCTGGCGCTTTTTGTAAACTATACATATCTGTCACCGCTCCACTGGGCTTAAACGAATCATCAACATTCGGATTAATCCTCGTGATTCCTTCATCATCGTCATTTTTCAGATCTTCTATATATAATAATAACCTTGGACTCTTCGAATCACCAGGACCAGGCACTTGCTCACCCAGCCACATGGCGAATTTCTTAAGAGTCATCTCTGGGGTCGAAAATGTTAGCGAATGGGTAGACATGTACTCATCAGTAGCTGACCTCCCGTTAAAGACTTTCATTAATTACATTAATACTGAGATATATTATTAATAGTTGTATTTCTACAGTCTAAGATGGAACTTCCTAACTTAATAGATTAAACTGACGTTTTATCAGAATTGTTGTCTTCTTCAAATTTTGAATTGATCGCATCTTTCTGATTACGAATTATTGTCATCTAACAACCATAATTTTTTCAACATCATGACAACATGATGATTTAATACAAATTAGAAATGAGGCTACACGTTATCTTGTTTACAAATAATATTTAGCCTAGGACGTTTAGATAGTCTTCATAATACTACGTTGCCAACTGTAAATACAATGACAAACAAAATTTTATTTCTAATGTACACTCTTGCAATTTAGGTATCTTATCATTTGGGTTGTAGCACATTGAAATACTCCCTATGCATTTAGATACCTAGCAATTTCGGACCGAATTAGTCTTTTGGAATATTATGTTTCTAGAATGGTCAACGTTTAAGAAACATTAAATGGCTAATTTAGGTGATAACGTTTTTTGGTAATGCGATTGGTTCGCACACTATCCATTTATCGATATGAACTGTATCAGCATGTTCGCTAAACTATAGCAAATAATATGAACGTAATTTCAGAACTTCCTATACGTCTTGTATCCTGGCT
>Ga0207693_10000833_pt1 | contig 27445 bp, 23 predicted proteins | sample LARL81metaG_FD_184347 | JGI IMG/M metagenome (GOLD analysis project Ga0207693, IMG submission 184347) | Corn, switchgrass and miscanthus rhizosphere microbial communities from Kellogg Biological Station, Michigan, USA - LAR L8-1 metaG... | ecosystem: Host-associated > Plants > Roots >... | reverse complement strand
TAAGAGGCAACAAAAGCGCGTGAACATGGTTCGGCATCACCACAAAAGCATCGAGCAAGTACCGGGTACCTTGGAAATGCTTCAGTGCGCCAGCCACAATTTCGGCCGGAGATTCTTCTCGAAAGAGACAAGAGCCGTGCCCCCGATCGAGCCACTCTTCGCGGGATTCTTGGAAGCGACGCTGGTACTCATGCTTAGTCCGCACGTCCCACGGTTCAGGGTGAAATTTTAGCCACGTTTTCAGTTCTTCTTTCCATTGCCGCAGGAGCGTCGCCGGCACAGCATCCGCGAGTCTAAACGTGACGAAGTAAGTAGCACCCGTTTGGCGCCAATGGGGGAGCTTGCGAGCTGTGATCTTTATTTCGCCGTGCGGATCCAGGCCGCGGAAACAGCCAGATTCAACGGGCGAGACGCCCGCTGGCCCCACAGGCGAGACGCCTGTGCTACCCAGTTGCTTCGCTTCCTCGACAATTTGCTGAAGATTCCGTAAGAACCAGCGATCAATCTTCGTTAGCTCGAAAACGTCTTCTACCGACATGCCGCTCTGAAACGCCTGGCCGATGTAAAAAATTCGCTCGGCATTCGGCACCGCCAGTTGCAAGCGCAACGTCTCCGCGTCGACTTGCTTCTCATTCCCATCCCCAATCAAACCGAAGCGTTTGATCTCCAAACTGCGCAACGCTTTTTGTAGCGCTTCCTTAAACGTGCGGCCGATGGCCATCGCTTCACCCACGCTCTTCATTTGCGTGGTCAGAGTCGGATCGGCCTGCGGAAATTTTTCGAAAGTGAACCTCGGGACTTTGACCACGCAATAATCAATCGTCGGTTCGAAACTGGCCGGCGTCTCCCGGGTGATATCGTTCCTGATTTCGTCCAGCGTGTATCCGACCGCCAGTTTTGCCGCGATCTTTGCAATGGGGAACCCAGTCGCCTTCGATGCCAGCGCGCTCGAACGCGAGACGCGCGGGTTCATTTCGATCACGACCATGCGCCCGTTCTCCGGGTTAACTGCGAACTGAATGTTCGATCCGCCTGTCTCAACTCCAATCTCGCGAATCACCGCGAAAGCCGCATCGCGCATCATTTGGAATTCCTTGTCGGTTAGTGTTTGCACTGGGGCGACCGTGATCGAATCGCCGGTGTGAATGCCCATCGGATCAAAGTTCTCGATCGAGCAAACAACCACGCAGTTGTCCGCGCAGTCGCGCATCACCTCCATCTCGAATTCTTTCCAACCAACTAACGATTCTTCGATTAGAACCTCGCTAACCGGCGAAATGGCAAGACCGCGGCCGGCAATTTCCGCCAGCTCCTCGCGGTTGTATGCGATCCCGCCGCCACTGCCACCAAGGGTAAAGGCTGGCCGAATAATCAGCGGAAAACGCCCGATCATATCGGCGACCTTCTCGGCGTCCTCGACGGAGTGCGCGACACCGGAACGCGGCACATCCAGTCCGATCCGCAACATTGCCTCCTTGAAGAGCTGGCGATCCTCGCCCTTGGCGATGGCCTGGGCATTGGCACCGATCAGCTTCACGTTGTGCCGGGCGAGCGCGCCGTTGCGATTCAGCTCCATCGCAGCGTTCAGCGCTGTCTGGCCGCCCATGGTGGGCAAAATCGCGTCCGGTTTTTCCCGTTCCATAATGGCCTCGATTACCTCGGCCGTAATTGGTTCTATATAGGTACGATCGGCGAACTCCGGGTCGGTCATGATCGTGGCCGGGTTTGAGTTCACCAGCACCACGTGGTAGCCCTCTTCGCGCAGGGCTTTGCAGGCCTGCACCCCCGAATAATCAAATTCGCAGCCTTGCCCGATCACGATTGGACCGGAGCCGATGAGCAGGATTTTCTTGAGCTTGTTGTTTCGCGGCATCTGCGCGGCGGGAATGATAGATGAAAACAGACGAAATTCACGCGGGAAACGCGTGGCACAGGCATCCTGCCTGTGGGGCCAGTTACGCCACCGCCCTGCGCTGGCGATCCAGATAAACCTTACAAATGCCCTTGATCCGCGTCAGCACGTAATAGGTCGTCTGGCTACGCACGCGCACGAGCTCGGCGCCGATAATTCGCGTCACGAAATCGCTCGGCAAATCCAGAATTTCCTGAGGCGTCGCGCCCTCTAGCCCCTTGCAAAGAATCGCCGTCATCGCTCGGGTCAGAGTTTGCACCTCCGGCCCCAGTGTCATCCGAATATGAGCCTTGCCCTGTTCATCGACATGCAAATAAACGCCAACCGTGTCCGCGCACTCCTCGTCTTTGCGGATGTCCTGCAAATCAAACTGTTCGCCGTCGCGTGGCTCCTGTTTTTTCGCGTTATCCGCATACGAAACTAGCGTCTCACGTCGCTCATCTTCCGGAAGCGACTCAAACAGATTGATGATGTTATTCAGCTTGGGCGGATACGTCACAGACGCCAATTTACTCTGCCTTTAGGATGCTGTCACCGCCGGGCCAGCGTCACCGGCAGCCCGTGTTTTAGTGCCAGAGTGAAAAGCGCGCTCGGGATGTTACCAGCCGGCAGCGTGACGGGCAACGAATCCACGGGTATCGCGTCCCTCCAAATACCAGCGTGGTCCGACCGCATCGCCGTCACGCATGTCGGTGGTATCGAGGCGAAGACCGGCAATGATGGCAAACGTGTGTCCGTCCCGCGAGTAAACAGTTATCCAGCGGCCGCGACCGCGTCGGCCGTAATGACGAAGGTCACCCGAGGGCAAGGGCGCATCCAGTAATCCGGCGTAATGCAAGGCGAACGAAACCGCACCGGAACAATCGTAGCCGGAATCGTTGAAGGAACCGTGACCGCCGCCCCAGACGTATGGTTTTTGTCGCAACGAATTTACGGCCCAGATTGCATTTTTGATGTTGTCCGGCGCTTCTGACGGCGCATAGGCAACTCCATTGCGTAGAACGGCCCGGCTACCTTCAACTATCGGGCGGTTCGAACGAATGATGGGAGCCTCGTTCGCGATCTTAGCGTCGTCGTTCTCTTCCTCCACCGCTTCAGCACGCGGTCCCGGCACCGGTTGCGCGCGGGGCGCGTAATACGCGACACGCATAGGTTCCGCTCGGGCCGATTCGTTAGCTGGTTGCCCGGCCAAAAATGGTTGCAGCGGCACACCGAAAGACCCCTGTCCGCCCGACCTCCTTTCCTGCGCATCCACAGATCCGACCGACGCAAAAACCGTGGCTATCAGTGCGCCGAAGCGCAACCCGGATACGACGTTTCCAGCCGCCATACTTCAAAATGCAGCTTGTACCGCGCCAACCTGGCGTTTACAAGCTTGTAAGGCGGCCATTCTGACCGCCACTGAAATAAAGTCGGCGGCGAAAATCGCCGGCCTACAATTCGACCACGGGTTCGGTGGATCAGCATCGCCACCGCCAAGGTTGTGTTCCCTGTGGAGGCAGCCGTGTCGGCTGCTGCAGGCGACACGCCGCCATCACAGGAACGAATCAATCTGGGCGCGTCATCCCGAGCTGCGCGAAAAGAAACGAATATTCATCCGCGAGCTGTTTAATTCGCTCGCTCAACGCCGTGCCGATTCCATGTCCGGAACTAGTACTGGTCCGCAGCAAGATCGGATTGCCTGATTTGTTGGCTTCACTCAAACGCGCCAGCATTTTGCGCGAATGATACGGCGCAACGCGACCATCGTTCGCGCCGGTCATGAACAAAATCGACGGATATTTTCTGCCATCGGTAACGTGATGATAAGGCGAGTAAGCGTAAAGGGCCTTGAACTGGTCCGGATCCTTAATTGTCCCGAACTCCGTCACGTTAAAGGCGCCGTTCGGAGCTAGTTCGACTCGCAGCATGTCGTAGATTCCGACGGCTGACACCACCGCGCGTACCAGATCGGGATGTTGCGTGAACATTGCTCCCATCAGCAACCCACCATTGCTGCCGCCAAGGACCGCCAGTTTCTCCGGACGCGTCCACTTCTCGTTAATTAAATATTCAGCTGACGCGGCGAAATCATCGAAGACATTTTGTTTCTTCGTGAGGTTCCCGGCCTTGTGCCATTCCTCGCCGAACTCGCCGCCGCCGCGAATATTCGCCACCACATAAACGCCGCCACGATCGAACCAAAGCCGGCGCACAAAATCAAAGTTCGGTTGCATGCTGACGCTATAGCCGCCGTAGCCGTAAAGCAGCGTGGGATTATTCCCGTCAAGCTTGGTTCCCTTTTTGCGAATGATGTTCAGCGGAACCGTTGTCCCGTCCTTTGAAGTTGCCATTTCGCGGCTCACTTCGATGTCGGCAAGCGAAACTGGCGAGTTGTTGACCAATGCGGTTTTCTTGGGCGGCTCATTCCCTACAAGATGGAACCACGCAGCCGGTTCGGTGTAACTGACATCGCGAAAGAGGAGCGAATTATCTTCCAGCGATTCCATTTCCGTCACGGCCGAGATTTGCGGAATCGGAACGATCGTCTCGTTTTTACCATCGAGACGGACACGACGGATTTGTGATGGTCCACCGAGGAGATCGCCGAGGTAAAGCGCGTCACCCGTTGGCTCGATGAACTGAATTACCGCCTCGCCAGCCGCAACGATTGTGGTTGCATGGGCCAGCTCCGGTGCTTCCAGCGATACCCGCAGGATTTTTCCGCGCGGCGCATCGGCCCGGGAAAGCAAATAAAGCGCATTGTCGCGACCGAAACGCGCGGACTTAATCTGGTCGCTGAACTGCGTCAGCTGCTTCCAGTTTCCCTCCGGCCCGAGCAGGTAATGCGCGAAATCGCCCCCGTCGCCGTTCGCGACCGTCGCCAGAATATTTTTTCCGTCGTGAGACGCCTGAAGATTAATCTCGGCAATGCGGGGAAACGCTTTGCCGATTGAATAAGTATCCTCGGAGTCGTTAGCGCCGAGTTTGTGAAAATAAACCTGCTGATAAAAATTCAGGTCGGCATCCGGCCGTTCGCCTTTGCGCGGGAATCGGGTGTAATAAATCCCAGTCCCGTCTGCGTTCCACGCTGCGCTGCCGCCGGCCGTTGGATATTGCACGTGCGCGATCGAATCCTTCAGCGCTTTGCCGGTGGCGGTCTCGTAAATGCGCAGCGTTCCGTCTTCGCTGCCGCCTTGCGAAATCGACATCGCGACATATTTGCCGTCGCGTGACGGAACGAACCAATCGATTGCTGTCTTGCCTGTGGGATCCAGCTTGTTCGGATCAAGCACCACTTTCTCCGATTTCAAATCGTCGGCGGACGACAGGGTCACCAGCATTTGCTGCTGCTTCGGTGGCTGGAACTTGAAGGCAAACAAAACGCCCAGACGCGAAACAATTCCGGAATAACTCGGCGACGTTTTGGCGTACCAATCGGTCAGTTGTTTCTCGATTGCCGCACGATCCGGCAATTTGTCGAGATACTTACGGGTTCGCTGATTTTGCGCGTCCGACCACGCTTTCACAGCCGGATCATCATCTTTCTCCAGCCACTGATAATCGTCCTGAACCTTTACGCCCTGGTATTCATCCGTCACCGGTTTCTTCGGCGTTTGGTTAACTGGCTCGCTACTGAATAGGTTCGGCAAAGTCATGACGCCAAGCGCGCCGGCGAAAACGAGTAACGAAATTCTCATGTAAATACAGAATACGTGCTCGCCAGCGCGTTCAACGGCATTCGTTGAATCCTGGCATCCCGGTCCCGAGTCGTATTTGGACGCCGAAGCCGCCCTTCCTTTAGCATCGCCCGGTCCCGCAGTGGCGGGAATCACCTTTAGCGTGTTTTTAGCGCCCACCGTGCCGGTGCCCCGCGATTCCGGGACGAAAGCGGATATTTAGCAGATCTCGGCTTCTGTCGCCTATTTCTCGGCAGATTCGGGCACTGCTTTTTCCGCCGCTTGAAATCCAATCTTCGAATGCGTTCCGTCGCAGAACGGCTTTTCCGTGGACGCACCACATCGGCAAAGGGCCATCCGTTTCTCCACGGGAAATTTGTTCCCGTCCGCATCCATTAACTCCACCGGCCCTTTCACAATGTAAGGACCGTTCTTGATTGTCTCGATGGTTACTTCAGCCATGATTTGATTCCTTCGCGTTGAGTTTACTTCGGTAACAATTCGGCCGCCGGATACAACACCCCGTTTTTGATTACGCTGTCAATGTCTGATGCGTGGACGATGTCTTCGGCTGGGTTCGATTTCAGGATTACGAGATCGGCGAAATATCCCTTTTCGATCTTGCCGATGTGCGCGCCGGTCTCGCCGCCGAACAATTGAGCGGCGTTCGCGGTCGTGCATTGCAGAATCTGCATCGGCGTTAATCCAGCTTCTTTCATCAACTCAAACTCCCGGAATAACGCCGGGCCGTGAATGGTGCCGATGTTCCCCGCATCGGTGCCGGCCGCGATTGTGACGCCGGCATCCTCCAGCGTTCTCAGGTTCTTGAGCGCGACATCGTAGGTTTTCTTGATCCGATCGAGCACGTCTTCCGGCTTGGCCAGCGCCGTCTTGATCCGATCCGGCAGTTTATCCGACGGAATCTTCGTCACATCGAGCGACGCGATCACTTCGGGATTACCCCATGCTTTTTCTTCCGGGGTCAGATTTAATTTGTTGGCGAAGACGCGGCCGTAGCGCTCGAACACCACCAGAGTGGGGCACAAAATCGTGTGTCGATCTTTCAGCAGCTTCACGAACGCGTTGTCGACCGGCTTGTCGATGACGCTGTGGACGAGCACATCGGCGCCTTCTTCCACGGCCGCGCGCGCCGTTTCCAGTTCTGTCGCGTGCACGGCCACGCGAATTTTGTGGGCGTGACTCTCATCAATCGTAGCGCGAACAATCGGCCGAAACGAGTCGACCGGATGATCCTGATCGACGATGTACCAGATTTTAACGAGATCTGGATTTTGCGTGGCCAGTTTGCGCACGAACTCGCGCGCTTGCTCGGGAGTATCGATTTTGACGATGGGCGGATCACCCAGATCAAGTTTCTCACGTGAAACGCTGGAAATTAACGGCCCGGCTACGGCGACGCGCGGCGCTTTCGCAGTTGAATTGGCAATCTTTCGGACCTCGAAATTCCAGATCGGCCCGCCGACATCAACCACGCTGGTAACGCCGCACCGGAGATAGCGTGCGAATGTGTCGGTTAGATGCGATTTGATCCATGCGACCTCGTTCTTGTACGGCCGCACATTGTTGAAATCCGCCCCATCCGGCCGTGTGAACAAATCGCCCGACTGGAAAAAGTGCACATGCGTGTCGATGTAGCCGGGAAGAATAAATTTCTTTTCGCATTCCACCCATTTAGATCCAACCGGGACACCGCTCTCCTTGCGGCTGGCAACGCTCTCAATCTTGTCGCCGTTGACCACAACAACGGCGTTTTCGATCGTTTTGCCATCCGCCGGGTTAATTACCGTGCCGCCGACGAACGACGTTTTCTGAGCGAAGGCGCTACTCGCCAGAGCCGAGCCGATTAGGAGAAGAGCAATTCGACTCATAAATGAAGAGTATCGTGAGCTGTCTCGCTCCGCACAATTCGACTAGCTTCGCGTTCGAGCGGGGCATAAGCGATGCGTCGTGGACGTAAATAGAATTCTTCGATCGCAATTTTGGTCAGCGCCGCCGCGGGCAGCGCCAGAATTGCGCCGGCCAATCCAAAGAGCCAACCCATCGAAACCGTGAAAAACAGAATCATCACCGGGTTCAATCGCATTTCTCTGCCGAGAATGTAAGGGACGAGGAAGTTTACCTCGATCTGCTGGACAAACAGGATTGCGGCGAGCGCGAGCCAGAATTTCGCCAGGCTGATGCTCAAAGCGACGAAGAGGATAGGAAATGCGACCAGGACCGGTCCGATGTTCGGCAGGAACTCGCCAAAAAATGCGAGGACACCAAAGACGAAAGCCGGCTGCACACCCACTGCCCACAACAAGATGCCGGTCGAGGCGCCCGTAATCACGCCATTGATCGCGACGCCTCGCGCCCATGCTGTCATTTGGTCCATCATTCGAATAAGAGTGCGCCGGGCTTTCTCGCGATGGCGGTCGGGGATTAATGCAAGATAGCCAGTGACGAGCGGCTTTGGGTTCGCCAACACAAAAATCAGGACCAGCAGGGAGAAGACGAAAACAAAGACACCGCCAACTACACCGAGGGTCGAACGCAGGAGCACGTTAGCCATGGTGCCAGCCTGATTGCCGACAGTGGTGGCGATCTGATCGGCTTGCGGCAAGGCGTTTTGCAACGCCGGATAGCGTTCGGCAAAGTCAGCGATCTGCCCACGGATCGATTGCCACGCGCCGGGCAGACGCTGAATCAGGGACTGCAGTTCATTGGTAAACGTGGGAACTGCCACCGCGACGACCAAGACCGCGATCGCTGCCAGCGCGATCAGGACGAGCGCAGCACCGATTGGCCGCGGAACGCGGCGGCGTTCCAAGGCGATAACGAGCGGGTTCAATACCATCGCCAGCAAGATGACGATCCCAAAAAGCAACAATACTGGCACCAGCGCACGTAACAGCAGCCAGCCAGCGATAAGGAGCACGATGAGGACGAGAAGACGACGCGCGTCCCGGTAAGTGAATGGGCTGTGCTCGTCGTGTACCTGTTGATCCGCCGTTATCATGGATAAAACCCGCTATTCGTCAGAGTGACATCAATAATTCGCGAATGCCATCAAAGACGATCTTGCGCGTCGCTCCGTGGATCCCCGCCGGACTGACGGTGGGAATGTCACGCTTTCGTTCCGGAGTTGTAGCCGCGGTGGTTGGCCGCGGCCCCCTGAGAGGAAGGTCCTCGACGTGTTGTACAAATTGCCGCAGCACAGCCGGCGAAGGCGAACTTGCGATTCGACGGACTTACTCTACAATAGCGGCCTCGTTTATGGCTGAGAACACCGGAACGGCGGATCTCAAGGAGTTCCAATTGCATGAGAAGGACACGGGCAGCGCTGACGTGCAAGTCGCGTTGCTGACGAAACGGATCGCGCAATTGACCGAACACCTTAGGACCAACGCGAAGGACCATTCTTCGCGGCGCGGCCTTTTGAAAATGGTCGCGCAACGCCGCAGTCTCCTCGATTACCTAAGTCGCTCGAAAAGCGATCGCTACAAGAAGTTAATCGATAAGCTGAAGCTCCGGAAGTAGTTCGAAGCGGGACGAAAATAAAACTGCAAGACCAGGCCGAAAAGACACCTTGGGTTCTAGGTTTCAGAGCCGAAACGCGTTTCGGCATTGACACCTACAATCAGGGTGACCGGCCTGGATTCTCGCACATCCAGAAAGTTAAAAAATGCAACACAAGGTCACGGCGCAAATAGGCGCCAATTCGATAAATATTGAAACAGGCAAGATCGCGAAACTGGCCGACGGTTCGGTCGTAGTTTCGTGCGGCGAAACCATGGTAATGGCGAGCGCCGTCTCGGCTACCGTCATTAAGGAAGGCCAGGATTTCTTCCCGCTCACCGTCGATTACCGCGAGAAAGCGGCGGCGGCAGGAAAATTTCCGGGCGGTTACTTCAAACGCGAAGGACGTCCCACGGAAAAGGAGACGCTCACCTCGCGCATGACTGACCGGCCACTGCGTCCGCTCTTTCCCCAGGGCTACTTTTACGACACCCAGGTCATTTCCATTCTGCTCAGCGCCGATGGCGAAAATGATCCGGATATTCTGTCGATCAACGGCGCTTCCGCGGCGTTGTGCGTTTCCGACATTCCATTCAAGGGACCAATCGGCGCAGTCCGGGTTGGCCGGGTCAACGGCCAGTTCGTTGCCAATCCCAGTCACACCGATCGCGTGCACAGTGATCTCGATTTGGTCTACGTCGGCACCGAAAACGACGTCATCATGATCGAAGGAGCCGCCAACCAGTTGCCGGAGGCGGAGTTCCTGAAAGCGCTGGAGTTCGCGCATGGGCACGCGCGAGAGATGATTCGCGCGCAAAAGGAATTGGCCGCGCAGGTCGGAAAACCAAAACGCGAGATGCCGCTCTTGAGCCTGAAACCGGAGCTGCTGGAGATTGCGTATCAGGTGGCGGGCGATCGGATCGAGGGCGCGCTTTATACGCAGGGCAAAGTTGCGCGCTCGAAAGCGGTCGATGCGCTGCGCGAGGAAGTAAAAGCGGCGGTCCTGGAAAAATACCCGGGGGCGGGCGACTTCGCGATCTCGCAGGCATTCGATTACGTCCAGAAAAAAGCCTTCCGTGTCAGCGTTCTGGAAAAGCAGAAGCGAATGGACGGGCGCGGTTACCAGGATTTGCGTCCGATCACCTGTGAAGTGGCGGTGCTGCCGCGCGCGCATGGCTCGGCCATTTTCCAACGCGGTGAAACGCAGGCCCTGGCGCTGGCTACCCTCGCTCCCATCGAAGAAGCGCAGATGATCGATGCCTACGGCGGTGGCGAACAATCGAAACGCTTTCTGCTTCATTACAATTTCCCGCCGTTCTCTGTCGGTGAAACGGGAAGATTTGGCGGCGCCAGCCGGCGCGAGATCGGTCACGGCGCGTTAGCAGAACGTTCCATCGAGCCGGTCTTACCGAGCGAAAATGAATTTCGTTATGCAATCCGCGTTTCCAGCGAAGTCATGGAATCGAATGGTTCGACGTCGATGGCGAGTGTGTGCGGCGGGGTGCTCGCGCTGATGGACGCGGGCGTGCCAATGAAAGATGTCGTCGCGGGAATTTCGGTCGGCCTTGTGACCGAATACGACGGCGATCAACTCAAACGTTACGAATTGCTCACGGACATCATTGGTTCCGAAGACCATTTCGGTGATATGGACTTTAAACTTTGTGGCACAGACAAAGGTGTCACTGGATACCAGCTCGATCTAAAATTGCCGGGCATCAGTCTGAAAATCCTGGGCGAAGCGATTCAGCGGGCGAAGGAAGCACGCAGCAAAATTCTCGAGATCATGCGCGGCGCGCTCGACAAACCGCGGGCGGAGCTTTCGAAATACGCGCCACGGATCGAGACGATCAAGATCAATCCGGAGAAGATCGGAGCGCTTATTGGCCCTGGTGGCAAAACGATCAAGGGCATTGTGGCCGAGACCGGCGCCGAAATTAACATCGAGGACGACGGTTCGGTGCATATCTACGCCACCAGTGGAGAATCGATGGCGCGAGCGAAGGAGATCATCGGCGGGATGACGCGAGAGATTGAAATCGGCCAGACCTATCAGGGTCGCGTCGTTTCAACCAAGGAATTCGGGGCGTTCGTCGAGGTTTTCCCGGGCAGGGACGGGCTCGTGCATATTTCCGAGCTGGCCGATTTCCGAGTCAAACGAACCGAAGACGTGGCCAAAGTGGGCGACGTCATTTGGGTGAAATGCATCGGCATCGATGACAAGGGCCGGGTTAAGCTCTCGCGCAAGGCGGCGTTGAAAGAACGCTCCGAAGCCGAGACCGGCCAGGTTCCCGAGCCCGTGCACAACGGCGCAGGGCGTTAAACTCGTTGCTTCACGCTTGCGTTGTAGCCGCGGTCGTTGGCCGCGGCCTTTTGTGACGAGGCACTTAGACTGGCCGAGGCCAACGACCTCGGCTACAGAATCTCCGTGCACAAGCATCTGCAGCGTCTCGATCGCGTATGGATTGAGTCTCCAATTTATTTCGTCACGGTCTGTACTTTTAAGCGCCGACCGATCCTGGCGCGAGATGCGGTGGCTGATGTTCTAGTAGACGAACTGCGTCATGCGCGTGCGCGCCATTGCTGGGCCGTTGGTTTGTACGTCATCATGCCCGATCACGTGCATTTTTTCTGCGCTCCGGAACGCGACGCCAAGACGCTGTCGGACACTATGCGCGAATGGAAATCATGGACGAGCCGCAGGATTCGAGCGGTGCTGCCGCGGCCAGCGACCGCAGCTACAAAGACGAGCGCCGATACCACTCTGTGGCAACGCGAGTTCTTTGATCATGTTCTGCGTTCAGAAGAGAGCTATGCCGAGAAATGGAATTATGTGCGCGACAATCCGGTGCGAGCCGGGCTCGTAACGTCGTCGGATCATTGGCCTTATTTGGGCCGCGTTGAATTTTTGGAAGAATGGCCATGAAAGCCGGCTTTCTCGAAAAATTGATCGGGCGGCTCGGTAAGATCGGGCCGGAAGAGGTGCAGAATTATTTGCTGCGCCTGGCTCAGGAGAAAGGATTTCTCGAGACGGTTTTCAACGCCATCCAGGAGGGAATCATTGTCACCGATTCCGCCGGCCGAATTACTTATTTGAACGACGCGGCCTGCGAGCTTTTTGGACTCGCGGGCGAAGATTCGATCGGCAAACATCTCGACGAACGAGTGCGCGGTCTCGATTGGAACGCGTTGACCCACAGCGGCGGTCCGGTCACGCGCGACTTGGAAATTTTTTATCCGCGAAATCGGTTCATCAACTTTTACATCGTGCCACTCGTGATCGAGCCGCGCGATGCCTCTGTAGCCGATGATTCCGGTAACCGCCCGCCCGGTTCGGACCCGGGATCGACAGTCGCGGTGACAACGGAGCAGGTCGGCTACGCCATTATTATGCGCGACATCACCGAGAGCCGGCGCACGGCTGAAAAAACAATCGAGAGCGAGCGGTTGAACGCGCTCACCCTGCTCGCCGCGGGTGTCGCCCATGAACTCGGCAATCCCCTCAACTCCCTAAACATCCATTTGCAGTTGATGAAGCGACAGTCACGCAAAATAAAAGGCAGAGGCCGCGAAGAACTCCAGCACTCCATCGACATCTGCCGCGCCGAAATCAACCGGCTCGATTCTATCGTCAGTCAATTCCTCCGGGCCATTCGGCCCTCCCGTCCACAGCTCCGGCCGGAAAATATCAACACCATCGTCGAGGAAGCGGTGCGTTTCTTTTCCGCCGAAATCGAAGCGCGCGACATTGTAGTAGAAACGGAACTGCACTCCGACCTGCCATTACTCCAACTCGATCGCGACCAGATGAAGCAGGCGTTTTACAACGTCATCAAAAACAGCTTCGAAGCGATGAGACGGCGCGGTATCTTGCGGATCCGAACCGATCGGGACGAATCGCATGTGCGCGTCAGTTTCATTGATAATGGCGGCGGAATGTCAGCGGAAGCCTTAAGCCACGTCTTCGAGCCGTACTACACGACCAAGGCGACCGGGACCGGTCTTGGTCTATTAATCGTTAGACGCATTGTCCGCGAACATGGCGGCGAGCTCGCAATCGAAAGCACGGAAGGCAAGGGATTGACCCTGACCATTCGCCTGCCGTTGAGGGAACAACGAGTACGAATGTTGGAGGCCGGCGATCGCAATTCGGACCGAACTAGACAGGATTGACCGGATTAACAGGATTCGGATCGAATGGACTGGCGAAAGCTTCCCTTCGCCGCTCCTTGTGGCTCTAGAATCCTGGTTAATCGTGTAAATCCTGTCCTAACGAATTGTCGTCTCCCGGAACTCGGTCATCTTATTCCCAAGGAATGCAGCCAACGATCCTGATCGTCGATGACGAAAAGCATACCCGCGATGGGTTGCGACGTTTGCTCGAGGATGAATACGATGTCTATGTCGCCGAGGACATCGGCGGCGCCATCGGCGTGCTCGAACGCGAAACCGTCGACGTGCTCCTGACCGACCTCCGGCTGGGCGGCGAAGATGGTATGCAATTGATCGAGCGCGCTTTGAAAATGCCGCACCCGCCGGTTTGCATCATGATGACGGCTTACGGTTCGGTTGATACCGCCGTGGAAGCGATGAAACGCGGCGCTTACGATTTCGTGACCAAACCACTCAACCTCGACAAGGTCGAGATCCTGATCGCGCGCGCACTGCAATCGCGGCGGATGGAGCAGGAGAACCGGACCCTGCGTCAGCAAATCGACGAACGCTTCGGTCTGGAAAATATTCTCGGCGAATCGCTCGCCCTGCGCGAGGTGCTCGATACCATCCGGCAGGTCGCGCCTTCTTCGGCCAGCGTGATGATCGAAGGCGAAAGCGGCACGGGTAAGGAACTGGCCGCCCACGCGATTCACAATTTGAGCCGGCGGAACCACGCGAAATTTGTGGTGGTACATTGCGCGGCACTGTCGCCGACACTGCTGGAAAGCGAATTGTTCGGGCACGAGCGAGGCGCGTTCACCGGCGCGCACGAACGGCGGATCGGAAGGTTCGAGCAGGCGAATGGCGGCACCATTTTTCTGGACGAAATCGGCGATATCGACCCGAGCACGCAGGTGAAGTTGTTACGGGTAATGAGTGAACAGCGATCATTCGAACGCGTCGGCGGCAGCCAGACCCTGCGCGCGGATGTGAGAGTGATCGCGGCGACAAACAAGAACCTTGAGCAACTGGTGCGGGAAGGAAAGTTTCGGGACGACCTTTATTTTCGCCTCAACGTCGTCCGCATCACCATGCCGCCGTTGCGCTCCCGCAAGGAGGACATCCCACTTCTCGTTAGGTCCTTCCTGCGGCATTTCTCCAAGGCGAATGAAAGGCCGCTGCTCGACATCACCACCGATGCCATGAATACGCTTCTGGCCTATGATTGGCCGGGAAATGTCCGCGAACTGCGGGCTGCAATCGAACACGGAGTGGTCATGGCAAGTGGACCCAAGGTAACGGTGCGCGATCTGCCGCGCGCGATCCGGGAATCGGCCGGGAACGCCGCCGGTGCCATCACCGTAGCAGAAAAAATTAATCCGCTTGATTTGGCAGAAACGGAAAAGCGATTGATAACCCAGGCGCTTGCTTCCACCGGCGGAAACATTACCGCTGCCGCAAACCAGCTGGGCATCAGCCGCCGCACTCTACATCGCAAACTAAACGAAATGAACGCGCAGGGTCGAAATGTGCGCGAACAAGCGCGCGGCGCCGAAAAACGCACGAAATAATCCGCAGTTTCCGGTTTACGAATGCCGGATCGGGAAGTTGAATTAGCAAAATGAGCGATAACCGGCGGATTTTTGGAACGGACGGCGTTCGCGGTATTGCCAATGTCGAACCGGTCACCGCCGAGACTGCGCTCAAGCTCGGCCGCGCCGCCGCGCATGTTTTTACGAAACTGAATCCGCGTGCGCATCCCAGCGACGCGCGCCCGAAGATTGTGCTCGGCAAGGATACCCGGCTCTCCGGTTACATGCTCGAGAACGCGCTGGTGGCCGGCATTACCTCACTGGGAGTGGACGTGCTCATCATCGGGCCGTTGCCCACTCCCGGTGTCGCTTACATCACTCGTTCACTCCGCGCCGACGCCGGCATCGTTCTCTCGGCTTCACACAATCCCTATGCCGACAACGGAATTAAATTTTTCCGGCACGATGGCTACAAACTGGATGATCAAATAGAACAACAAATCGAGCAGCTCGTTTTCAGCCGGGAAATCGATTCGATCCGGCCCACCGCTGGAAAAATCGGGCGCGCCACTCGAATTGACGATGCCCTGGGCCGTTACGTCGAGTTCGCCAAGCAAAGCTTCCCGCGCGGAATGACTTTGGAGAAAATGCGCATCGCCGTCGACGTGGCGAATGGTGCGGCTTATAAATCCACGCCCTGCATTTTGCGCGAGCTGGGCGCAGACGTCACCGTCGCTCACAACAATCCCAACGGCACCAACATCAACGCTGACTGCGGGAGCACGCATCCGGAAGAGATTCAACGTGTGGTCAAGGAATCCGGCGCGCACGTCGGCATTACCCACGATGGCGACGCCGATCGCGCCCTGCTCTGCGATGAAAGCGGCGAATTGGTCGACGGCGATGAAATTCTGGCGATCGCGAGCGTTGATTTATTGCGAACGAAAAAATTGCGCGACAATACCCTGGTTGCGACGGTGATGAGCAACTTCGGGTTGGATGAAGTGCTGGCTGCGCATGGCGGCAAGGTCATTCGCACCAAAGTAGGCGACCGTTATGTGCTCGAAGAAATGATGGCGCGCGATCTCAACGTCGGTGGCGAGCAGAGCGGTCACATGATTTTTCGCGACTTCACCACCACCGGCGACGGCATCATCAGCGCGCTCCAGGTTTTGCGAATCATGAAAGAAAGTGGGAAGCCGTTGAGAGAGCTGAAGGGTTGCTTGAAAAAGTATCCGCAGGCCCAGCGGAATTTGCGGGTGAAACGCAAGCCGCCGCTGGAGGAATTGCCGGCCGTGATGAAGTTGGTGGGCGAAACCGAGCGCAACCTTTCCGGGAAGGGGCGCGTGCTTTTGCGTTACTCGGGAACGGAACCAAAAATCCGGTTGCTTATTGAAGGCCGCGAACGCGACGAGATTGATCGGCAGGCCAATCGCATTGCGGAAGCGATCGAGGAGGCGATTGGGGCATGATGAATCGGTGCTCAAAACAATGACACTTATCCAGGTAATCGAAGCATTATTGTTCAGCGCACAAAAACCGCTGACCACGACCGAACTGCGCGATGCACTCACGCGGTCGGGCGACAACGACGAGCTGGTTCCAAATGAATTCGGTCGCGTGAAAGAAGCGGAAGTGGCGGCTACCCTCGGCCAATTAAAAACGGATTACACCCTGACGCCCCGTGGATTCCAGCTTGTCGAAAAAGCCGGCGGCTGGCAGTTGGTTAGCCATCCCGATTGCGCGGGCTGGGTTCGTCAGCTTTTTCCCGGACCGAAACCGGCGCGGCTTTCGCCGCCCGCGCTGGAAACCCTCGCCATCATCGCTTATCGCCAGCCAATCACCCGCGCCGATGTCGAAGCGGTGCGCGGTGTCACCGTCGAAGGCGTCCTGCAAAACTTAATGGAACGCGGCCTGGTGAAAATTGGTGGACGCGCCGAATTGCCGGGCCGTCCGCTGCTCTACGAGACCACCGAATTCTTCCTCGAACATTTCGGTCTCCGCAATCTCGACGAGCTGCCGAATGCAGAGGAATTGCGCACCCGCTATTTGCCAGTCTCGCCGCGTACACCGGTCGCCAGTACCGGTGATGCCGATAACCAAAAGTCCGCGTCAGACCACCCGTCCGGCCCGGACCCGGATTCGGCGACTCCGGCTATAGCGGCCGCGCCGCAGGATTGACTTGGCGGCGCAATTTCGGAGACTTCGCGCAAGCGGGGATGGTTAATTTCCCGCAAACACGTTTCTATCTCATATGAATAAAGGTCTTCTTGGTTGTCTTGGCGTCGGTGCCATTCTTCTTTTCATTGTGCTGGTCGGCGGATGTGCTGTCGCCGCCAGCTATAATCGACTGGTCCCGCTCCAGCAGAAGGTCGATCAAAGCTGGGCCCAGGTGCAAAATGTCTATCAGCGCCGCGCCGATCTGATTCCGAACCTGGTCAACACCGTTCAAGGCGCGGCAAATTTTGAGAAATCGACGTTGACCGAAGTGACGAATGCTCGCGCCAGCGTCGGGCGGGTGCAGATCGATCCCAATCACGCTCCAACCGACGCGGCAAAATTGCAGGAATTTCAGGCGGCGCAGGGACAATTGAGCAACGCACTTTCGCGCCTGCTGGTGGTGAGCGAGCGCTACCCGGAATTGCGCGCCACCCAGAATTTCCAGAATCTCCAGGCGCAGCTCGAAGGAACCGAGAACCGCATTTCAGTTGAACGGGGGAACTTCAATACCGCAGTGCAGGACTACAACACCGCAGTCCGCACCTTCCCGACGAACCTTTTCGCGGGAATGTTTGGTTTCCAGCCACGGCCATTTTTTGAAGCGCAAGCCGGCGCGGAAAAAGCACCAACAGTGAACTTTAATTTCGGAAGCCCGGCGCCAGCGCCGGCTGCAACCGCAGCGGCAACACCATAAGACTTTTTCGTGTCATCCTGAGCAAAGCGTAAAGCGGAGTCGAAGGATCCCGTGAAAGCTACCTTTAAGATAACGCAGCGGTATCCCTCGGTCCGAGCCGGACTGGCGTTTTCGTTCTGGAGGACGACAGGAATGCGTTTGTATTTTGGAATTTTGGTATTGTTTGCTGGGGTCGCGTTGACTCAGGCCGCGGAAACGATCCCGCCAAAGCCCGATCGTTATTTCAACGATTATGCTGGCGTGGTTTCGGCCGAAGCAGCGCAGCGTTTCAATGAACAACTCGCGCAGTTTGAACGCGAGACCTCCAATCAGATTATCGTCGCCATCTGGCGGACGATGCCTTCGCAGAGTTCGATTGAAGACTTCACCCAGCGCACTTTTCAGGCTTGGCAAGTCGGGCAAAAGGGGCGGAACAACGGCGCTGTTTTCTTTGTCTTTGTCGACGATCATCGCATGCGGATACAGACGGGCTACGGGCTGGAAGGGGCCCTTCCCGACATCACCTGCAACGAGATTATACGCGATGCTGTTGCGCCCCGATTCCGCGCAAAAGATTTTGAAGGCGGCTTTGCTGCTGGAATCGATCTCATCTTCAAAGCAATTCGCGGCGAGTACAAGGGGACCGGAAAAACCGTCCGCGAGAGCGGAACCAGCCAGAATAGCAGCACTGCTGGATTGCTGGTTTTCTTTTTCGTTCTCATCATGATTTTGCTGGCGATGCGCGCGTCGCGTCGTTTCGGCGGTTACCGTTATACCGGAGGCGGTGGCCCATTCATCTCCGGCAATTGGGGAAGCGGTTGGTCCGGCGGCAGTGGCGGTGGATGGTCTTCGGGAGGGGGCAGCAGCTTCAGTGGTTTCAGTGGCGGTGGCGGCTCCAGTGGTGGCGGCGGCGCCAGCGGCAGTTGGTAACAAGAATGCGAACACTCAATTTTCTTCGTCGCCTCGATCACAACCGCATCATCCAGGCGATTAAGAAAGCGGAAGGGAAAAGTTCGGGCCAAATCCGTGTTTTCGTTCAACGGTGGAAATTTGAAGAGGATGCCTTGCCGCGTGCGCAGCGAAAATTTTTTCAGCTGGGCATGCAGAAAACGCGCGATCGCAACGCGGTGCTGATCTTTGTGGCACCGCGGGCGCATAAATATGCGGTCGTAGGCGATGTGGGGGTGCACGAGAAATGTGGCGAGGAATTCTGGAAAAAGTTAGTGCATGAGATGCGGGCGCACTTCAAGAATGAAGACTTCAATCGCGCCATCATCCTGGGTATCAGCGAAGTAGGAAAGCTATTAGCCAGGCATTTTCCCCGGACCGGCGATACTATTAACGAGCTACCGGACGAGATTGCACAGGAATGACAGGCGGGGTTGCAAACTTCGCCGAATCGTGTTTATTCCACGCTTCGCAGCGAGTCTTTAAATTAATTACGCTGTTGGTCCCTGGGTTTCCGTCGCTAGACGCGAAGCTATACTCGCCAGGGGTAACCCAGCGAAAGGAATTTAGTGATTTGATGAGTTATCGATCTGGCGATTGGTTTTCTGCGTTCGCTAAGTCGGTCACTCGCTAAATCGCTAACTAGTAAGCTTATGCCAGTTCGTTACGGTCGGTTTGAAATGCCAAAGACCCTCTCCAAGGAAGAGAAGGGGGCGACGGATACTTACGCGAAGTTTGTCGCGGAACCTTTTGAAGCGGGCTACGGCCACACCGTCGGCAACTCGCTTCGACGCGTGCTTCTTTCCTCACTCGAGGGCGCTGCCATTACCGCGGTAAAAATTACCGGCGCACAGCACGAATTTGCGACTTTGCCGGGGGTCGTCGAAGACGTCACCGATATCGTCCTCAATTTAAAGCGCATCAAGTTTAAGGCGACCGACCACGAGCCGCGCAAACTTTCACTCAGTGTGAACAAAGAAGGCGAAGTCACCGCCGGCGATATTCAACTTGCGCAAGGCTATGAGATTCTGAATCCCGATCAGGCGATCTGCACGCTCGACAAAAAACATAAATTCGATGCCGAACTGGAAGTGCGGGTAGGCCGCGGCTTTGCCACCGGCGAAGAAAACAAGCGACCCGATCAGCCGATTGGATTAATCCCGATCGATTCCATTTTCTCACCGGTCACCCGGGTGAAATACGCGGTGGAACACACCCGCGTCGGACAGCGCACCGATTACGACAAACTCGTTCTCGAAGTTTGGACGGACGGCCGTCTTACTCCCGATGACGCGCTGCTCCAGGCCTCAGCCATTTTGCGGCATCACCTCGATGTTTTCGTCAATTTCAACGAAGACATAATCGAGTTCGACGAGACTCCCGCCGGCGTGAGCGAAGAGAACATGAAGCTGAAGAAGCTTCTCAACATGAGCGTGAACGAAATCGAACTGAGCGTGCGCGCGGCCAACTGCTTGAACAACGCTAACATCACTACCGTGGGTCAGTTGGCGCAAAAGACCGAAGCGGAAATGCTGAAATATCGAAACTTCGGCAAAAAATCGCTTAACGAGATTAAGGACAAGCTAACTGCGCTCGGCCTGGGGCTCGGGATGAAGTTCGATCCCGGTCTGGTGGAAACACCGGTGGGAGTCGATGTAGCCAGTCCCAATGGAGCTGGCACAGAGCAACCGTCGCGCGTCGGCTAATTTCGCGATGCGACACCAAAAGAAAACAATAAAGCTTGGCCGCAAGGCTGAGCATCGGAAAGCACTGTTGGCAAATCAGGTTTGCAGTTTGATCGAGCATCAACGCATTCGCACCACTTTGGCCAAGGCGAAGGCGGTGCGCCCGCTCGCGGAAAAAATGGTGACGCTCGGCAAAAAAGGCTCAATCCACGCCCGACGCACCGCGTTCGCGGTGCTGCGGCAGAAGGATGCAGTGAAAAAGTTGTTTGATGAGATCGCGCCGCGCACGGCCGATCGCAATGGAGGTTACACCCGCATCGTCAAACTTGGCCAACGCAAGAGCGATGCTGCTCCGATCGCATATCTCGAGTGGGTGGATGCCGCTTTGCTCCTCGATCAGGAGATCGATGAGGCCACGGAAAAGAAAGCCCGCAAATCGAAAAAGGACGACGGGCAGGCCGCCGGCGCCGAAAAGTCGAAGAAAAAAGCGGCAGCAGCAGCAACATAGTAACATTGGCATCCTGCCGATGAAGGTAGGGGCGATTGACCTCAACCGCCCGGGGATCGGGTGAACCGAGTCTACCTGAGTAGACGCGCATCGGCGTCGAGGCTTGGAACACAGCGGCGCGTGCCCCATATGTTCCATTTTCGGGACGGACATTTCCCGCGCGCGGAATAAGTTTGTGCCCGGTAGATTTCATTGCCGCATCGTAAATCGCACGATTGCAAAACCTTGCGTCGCGCAAAATTTGCTTGGCACGCACAATGCATAAGTCCGCAAGCGCCTATGAAAACGCACACTGCTAATACATACGATTTGATCGTCGAGTCCGAGGACAAAAACCGCACCGCGCTCGAAACAGTAATTTACGTGCTGTTCATTTTGAGCGCAGTGGTTTCAATCCTGCAATTTGTGGCGCAGCCTGTCGTTGTCCCTTCCCACACTGCCGGCTTTGTCTCGACCCAAAGGGTAACGGTAACGAACTGCAACATCTAACGAGAATTGGACAACTGATCGTCGTTCTTTGAAAGACGCAATACCACATCACTAGTTAGCTGCAGATGTTACGGCAAGAGTTGCGATACGTTCTGCGGGTGCTGGCAAAACAACCGGCATTCACCGTCATCGTCATCCTTACTTTTGCGCTTGGGATTGGCGCAAATACGGCGGTGTTTAGCGTTCTCAACGCAGTGTTGCTGCGGCCACTTCCATTTCATGAGCCGCAGAATCTCGTCGCCTTGGGCGAATATGACGTGCGCGAAAAAACCGATCCCGGCACCGATATTAACAGCATCTCCTATCTCGATTATGTCGATTGGCGTGACCAAAACAAGGTTTTCGAACGCGTTGCTGTTTACACAAATCAGAGTGTTAGCACGCTTACAGACGGAAATGAGGCCACTCATGTTCAAGGGGAAGCGGTTTCGGTCGAATTATTTCCACTGCTTGCTGTTCAGCCCGTCCTCGGCCGCGTTTTTTTGCCTAACGAGGACGAACCGGGGAATCACGTTGTCATTTTGAGCAACGAATTGTGGCAGCGGCGATTTGGCGGCGATCGCCGCATTATTGGAAAAACTATCACTCTCGACGGTCTTTCGTTTCAAGTGATCGGCGTAATGCCGCCGCGATTTACTTTTCCCATTAGCTCAGTCTCGCCGGAGCTTTGGGTCTCATTGTCGAGATTGCGTGAATCGAAGGATGGCTCGACGCCGATGACCGAGCAGCGTGATAACGACTTCTTTCGGTGCATCGCGAGATTGAAATCCGGCGTCTCGATTCAGCAGGCACAAGCGAACATCAACACAATTGCAGCCAATTGGCACCAGCAATATCCCGATTCGAAATCAAACACTGCCGCGAAAGTTTTGCCGGAAATCAGCGCGATGGTCGGCAATGCGCGTTCGGCGCTGCTCATGTTGTGCGCGATGGCCGGCTGCGTTCTGCTGGTCGCCTGCGTTAACGTCGCGAACCTGCTTCTAGCCCGCTCGCTCTCGCGCAACAGAGAAATCAGCATCCGTGCTGCACTGGGCGCCAGCCGCTGGCATATCATTAAGGAACTGTTCGCCGAGAGCATTTTGCTCGGCGTTGTTGGCGGTCTTGCCGGATTAATTCTCGCGATTTGGGGAATCGATTCGCTGAAAGCTTTCCTACCGAGTATTCCGCGCATCGATGAAATTTCTCCAGACGTTGGCGTTCTCGTCTTTACCGCGTTCGTCAGTCTGGGCGTTGGGATCTTTGCCGGTTTGATTCCGGCGTGGCGGACATCGCATCCGAATCTCGCGGGATCTTTAAACGAAAATTCGCGCGGCTCGACCGAAGGCGCCGCCGGTGGGCGCACCCGCGCCGCACTGGTGGTAATCGAGATTGTTTTCGCGCTTGTGCTGCTCGCGAGTGCGGGATTGTTGGTCGAAAGTTTCCTTCAGCTTCAAAAAGTTCAAGCCGGTTTCGATCCGGCCAATGTCACGACCGCGCGCGTCGCGCTCCCGGAAACAAACTATGGCAAGCCTCGGCAAGCAGGCGATTTTTACAAAAAGCTGCTTGATCGGCTCGCCACACTTCCCGGCGTGCAATCAGTCGCGGCCGCCTGGTGGATTCCATTGAGCGGCAGCGAAATCGGTTTCAACTTCGATGTCGAAGAGCATCCGATCCCGGCAGGGCAGCAACCGATCGCAGAAGTCAACGTTGTCACGCCCGATTACTTCGGAACCATCGGCGTTCCGGTTCGGCGTGGTCGCACTTTCAACGATCGCGATGATCGGAACGCGACGCCGGTCGCGATTGTGTCGGAGAGTTTCGCGAAACAATTTTTTCCCGGCGAAGATCCAATTGGTAAACGCATCACGCCGAATGGATCGGTCGATCCAGGTAAGCCCCCGGTGCGCGAAATTGTTGGCGTGGTCGCGGACATGCATTTGATCAGTCTACGCCTTGCGCCGAAACCGCAGATTTACATTCCTCATCAACAATTCGCCGTTCAGTCGATGTCGATCTTCGTCCGCAGCCAGATGAGCGAATCGGCACTAATGAGCTCTCTTCGTCGCGCTGTCGATGAGATCGACAAGGCCATTCCGGTGTATCGGATGCGCACCCTGCCGGATTACCTTTCCGGATCGATCGCGCAACCGCGTTTGAACGCAGTGCTGGTCGGTTTGTTTGCGCTGATCGCGTTGCTTCTTGCGGCCGCGGGAATTTTTGGAGTGATGAGCTACTCGGTGACGCAACGAACACAGGAAATCGGAATTCGTCTCGCTCTTGGCGCCCAACGCTACGACGTGCTTCGTCTCGTCATTGTTCAGGGGATGCGTTTTGTCGGTGCCGGTCTTCTGCTCGGCTTCGTCGGCGCGTTTGCCAGCACCCGATTGCTTCGGAGTCTGCTTTTCGGCATCGGCGCGACCGATCTGCCGACGATGTTTGTCGTCACGTTGATTTTAACCGCCGTGGCGTTCTTCGCCTGCTTCCTGCCGGCACGGCGGGCTACCATGGTCGATCCGGTCATTGCCTTACGCAGTGAATAATCATGAGCACGTTGTTCCAGGATTTTCGTTACGCCTTGCGAGTGCTGGCAAAACAACCGGCATTCACTTTTATCGCGGTGCTGACCCTTGCGCTCGGTATTGGCGCCAATACCGCCATCTTCAGCATCATCAATTCCGTTCTGCTGCGGCCTCTCCCTTACCCAAATTCCGATCGGATCATGGTACTGAACGAATCGTCCGGTCCGGGCCAGGATTTTTCCGTCGCACTGCCAGATTATTTTGATTGGAAAAAAGAGGCGAAAAGTTTCGCGCATCTTGCCTGCACACACAAAGAATCGCGCAACTTGAGCGGTATCCCCGGCCGCGATCCGGAGCGCGTCTCGTGCGCATCGGTCACACGCAATTTCTTCGATGTCATGGGCGTCGCGCCGGAAATCGGCCGCGTCTTTAGCGAAGATGAAGACAAACCGGGCGCACCGGCGCTCGCAGTCATCAGCGACCGAGTTTGGCAGCGCGCTTTCAATCGATCGCCGCAAATTCTTGGTCAATCGATCACGTTGCACGATCAAAGTTTCACCGTCATCGGCGTGATGCCGCCCCATATGACTTCGCCGCAGGATAGCGATGTCTGGCTTTCGTTAGGCCGGCGAAGCAATAACCCGGCCTGGCTCGACCGATCGCATCACCCGATGATGTACGTCTGGGGCCGACTCAAGCCAAACGTAGATGTCGATCTGGCGCGCAGCGAAATGAAAACCATCGCCGCGCGTTTGGAAAAAGCGTATCCCGACACAAACACCGGCGAGACCGTTGTCGTTACGCCGCTGCTCGAAAATCTCGTCGGAAAATATCGTACGAATCTTGGTCTGTTGTTAGGCGCGGTGGCGCTTGTGTTGCTGATCGCGTGCGCGAACCTGGCAAATCTCTTCGCCGCGCGTGGAGCCGCGCGCGAGCGCGAGTTCGCCATCCGCGCGGCCGTCGGCGCCAGCCGCGGGCAAATCGTCAGGCAACTTCTCATCGAAAGCTTTGTCATCGCGTTGATCGGTGGCGCGCTCGGCTTTTTCATGGCGCTCTGGGCGCGCGATACGTTGTCGATCTTAGCGCCACAGCACGTGTCTCGCTTCCAGGAGATTTCATTCGATGTGCCCGTGCTCATATTCACGTTCGCTGTTGCGACCATCACCGCGGTATTGTTTGGCTTATGGCCGGCGTGGCAAACATCGCGCACCGACATGCAGGTGGCGTTGAAAGCCGGCTCCGCCGGCAGCGGCGATGCGCCGTCGACCAAACGCACGCGCGATTGGCTCGTCATCGCGCAGATCGCGCTCACGTTGATGCTGCTCGTCGCCACCGCTCTCGTGCTGAAGAGTTTTTCGCGCCTGCAATCGCTCTCATTAGGCTACGAACCCCAACATCTTTTCACCGGGCGTTTCGAATTGCCATGGAGGACGTTCAATGATCGCGACAAGATCGACACTTTCGCCCGCGCGTTGCTCGACAAAATGCGCGCGGTCCCCGGAATCGAGAATGCCGCACTCAGCTCGAACGGTCCGCTGATGGGCAGCTGGCAAACCGGATTCTGGCGCGAAGGCACTCCGCAGCCGCCGCCCTCGCAAATGTTGAATGCCGATCTCGAGGTCGTGCGCGGCGATTATTTCGCAACGCTGAAAGTGCCGCTTTTGCGCGGTCGCACATTCAACGACCGCGATACAAAAGACACGCCGCGCGTCATCGTTGTCGATCAAATAATGGTCGACAAATATTTCCCGAACGAGGACCCGATCGGTAAGCGGCTTTTTGTGGACGCCGGGAATGATGCAGAAGGAAACGTCCCGAGCGAAATCATCGGTGTCGTCGCGCCGATGCGCTTCCATGCCATCGACGAAATGGCTCCTTTGCCGGTGATTTACTGCTCGTTAGGCCAAGCGCAACGACCGAGTCTGACGTTATTCGTACGGTCGACAATCGCATCTGCGCAGGTCTCGCGCGCGCTTCATGAGGCGATCGCATCGGTCAACCCGTCACTGCCATTGTTCGACGTCCGACCGATGAGCGATCGTGTTCGCGAAACCTGGGGCACGCAACGTTTGCTTAGCTTCCTCTTTTCTGTTTTTGCCGGGCTCGCGCTCACACTCGCGACCATCGGTCTCTACGGTTTGCTCGCCTACACGACATTAAAACGCGTCCGCGAAATCGGCATCCGCCTCGCCCTCGGCGCACGACCCGCACAGGTCCGCACGATGATTCTGTCGCACGGAATGCAACTGCTGCTGGTCGGCGCAATTATCGGATTCGTCAGCGCAATCGCGTTATCGAAATTTCTCCAGAGCCTCTTGTTCGAAGCGAATGGTGCCAATGCGGAGGTTTATTTCGCCGTCGGCATCGTTATGCTCGTTGCCACACTGCTGGCATGTTGGATTCCGGCCCGTCGCGCCAGTCGCGTCGATCCGATCGTGGCCTTACGACAAGATTAATCGCCGAGCACGAAACGGTTTCCTTCGCTGTCTTTAAAGATCATGTAGTTGCCCCAGGGCTCTTTCTTCGGCGAGTTTTCAAATTCAACGCCGCGCTTCTTTAATTCCTCGTAGGTTTTTTGCAGATCATCGCAGGTGTAAGACATATTCATGAATGTCCCGACGCGTCGCTTGTCTTCATCGGTGGTAAACAGAACCACGCGTGTCTCCGCTTTTGGAACACGCAGTTCGATCCAGCGCTGCTTCTCATCGAAAGGCTGATCCGTGATAATAGTGAAGCCTAATTTCTCCGTGTAAAAATCGAGGGCGCGGTCCTGGTCCTCCACCGGGATACTGACAAATTTTATTTGCTTGATCATTGTCCCGAACCTAGGACGCGCGGTTCATCGGCGTCCAGAGTCAAGGAGTGTTCCGGCGCGAAAAGTGTTGTCCGTTTATCGGTATAGCTGGTAGAACGCGGTGATGCCGCGCTTCCACCGAACCGTTCCAATCGATGATTACGTTCTCGACGTGCTCATGCGCGACATCGTCGGGCATGATCAGCAGCCGGCGGCCTTCCTGGTTTATCTCTACCTTTCCGGCCGCGCCGCCCGCCAGCACTGGCAACCGGTCAAATCCAGCCTCCGCATGCTGGCCGATGAAACCGGCCTTTCCAAAAGCGCAGTGCAAAGTGCGATTGTGAAGTTGCAGTATCGGCAGTTGGTAAAAACCTCGCGCGCGCACCGGACCGCCGTGCCGGTAAAATCGCGTCTTACGACACTGGCGATCGAAACGGGCCCGCAGACTTTCAGCGAAGTAATTCCAATCGCCAGTTCACTTTTCCGTCTTCAGTAATCTCAAGCCAGCCGATGCTCGGTGGCGCGCCGCGATTCGGCCGTGCGACGCAGCCCGGGTTCAGAAATCGAACGCCTGCGATGGTCTCGTCGCGCGGAACATGAGTATGGCCATGAAGAAGAATGTCATAATCGGCGGGCGCCCGGCGTGGGGGCGGACAAATATGTTCTAACCGAAACCGGATCCCATTTCTCGTTAGATCGCAAACGAGCGGCCAGTTGTAATTGTCATCACAGTTTCCGCGCACCAGCGTCACCAGCGGTCCAAGAAACTGTAAGTCCTCGAGCACCCAGTCATCGCATACATCACCGAGATGCCAGATCTCGTCCGCACCACGCGCGAGCTCACAGATGATTG
>Ga0207693_10000832_pt1 | contig 27450 bp, 22 predicted proteins | sample LARL81metaG_FD_184347 | JGI IMG/M metagenome (GOLD analysis project Ga0207693, IMG submission 184347) | Corn, switchgrass and miscanthus rhizosphere microbial communities from Kellogg Biological Station, Michigan, USA - LAR L8-1 metaG... | ecosystem: Host-associated > Plants > Roots >... | reverse complement strand
GACGATCCAGCGCTTGGCGACTTGCTCGATGGGCAGCGCGTCGGCGGCCTTCTCCATTTCGATCGGATCGTCGATGGAGTGCTTCTGTTCGGCGGTCAGCGACAGCGGCGCCCAGAACCGGGTGTTCTCCAACGCCAGCTTCGGATCGGTGTCGTAAGAGATCTTGATCTCGATCATCCGGTCGATGTCGTCGGGGTTGCGGCCTGCCGCCTCGGCACCCTCTTTCATCGCCGGGATGAGTTTGTCCTTGTACAGTTCCTCGCCCTTCCCGCTGGTGCAGATGAACCCGTCGCCCGCGCGCCCGGCGTACTTGGCCACCTGCGGTCCGCCCGCGGCGATGTAGATCGGGATGCCGCCCTCGGGGACGTCGTAAATCGACGCGCCTTTGGTGTGGTAGTACTCGCCGTCGAAGTCCACCCGGTCCCCGAGCCACAGCTCACGCATCAGCTTGACCGACTCACGCAGACGGGCGTAGCGCTCCTTGAACTCCGGCCAGTCACCCTCGTAGCCGGTCGCGATCTCGTTGAGCGCCTCGCCGGTGCCCACCCCCAGGAAGATCCGGTCCGGGTACAGGCAGCCCATCGTGGCGAACGCCTGAGCGATGACGGCGGGGTTGTAGCGGAAGGTCGGGGTCAACACCGACGTGCCCAGGATCAGCCGCTTGGTGCGCTCACCCACGGCGGCCATCCAGGCCAACGACCACGGCGCATGCCCGCCCTCATGACGCCACGGCTGGAAATGGTCACTGACCGTCGCACTGTCCATGCCGTGCTCTTCGGCCGAAACGGCCAGCTCGACGAGTTCCCGCGGAGCGAACTGCTCCGCCGACGCCTTGTAGCCCAGTTTCAGTTCAGGTTTGAGTTCAGCCACGTGTTCGTTTCTACTCCACTGCTTACACTCGCGAGATGGCACCGGCTCTCACCGCCATCACAGACACCGTGCACTTCGTCCAAACCGACCTCGTCAACTGGACACTGGTCACGGACAGCAACGGCGTCATGCTGATCGACGCCGGCTTTCCCGGCAGCCGCGACGACGTGCTCGCCTCGTTGCGGCAGCTCGGGTTCGGCGTCGACGAACTGCGCGCGATCCTGTTGACCCACGCACACATCGACCATTTCGGTTCGGCCATCTGGTTCGCGAAAACACATGGCACACCGGTGTATTGCCACGCCGACGAGGTCGGGCACTCCAAGCGGGAGTACCTCGAGCAGGCGTCGCCGGTGGACGTCGCAATACACGTCTGGCAGCCGCGATGGCTGAAGTGGTCGGTGGCGATCAGCCGTAAGGGGGCGTTCACGCGCGACGGCATTCCCTCGACGCAGGCTTTGACCGAAGACGTCGCGGCGGGGCTACCCGGCGCGCCGATGGCAATTCCAACGCCCGGGCACACGGGCGGGCACTGCTCGTTCGTGGTCGACGGTGCGCTCGTCGCGGGCGACGCGTTGGTGACCGGCCACCCGGTTTCGACGCGCAGCGGCCCGCAGCTGCTGCCGGACCTGTTCAACCACAACCAGGACGGCTGCGTGCGCAGCCTGGCCGCGCTAGGGATGCTCGACACCGAGGTGCTGCTGCCCGGGCACGGGCCGGTGTGGCGGGGGTCGATCCGCGACGCCACCGAGAAGGCCAGAGCGCAGGCATCCTCATGATCAGGCGGTCGTGAAGACGAGTCTTTGCAATTGATTGCCCATTTATCATCAGCTGGGTAAACATTCCGCGACCGCGGAGGCCTCGATTGACCGCAGCGGCCATCATTTGCACATCGTGTGGCGCGGCGCCCGCCAGGGCGGCAGCCCGGTATTGCGACGCCTGCGGCTGCCCACTCACGGTGCCGAACTCACACGCGGAGTTCAAACAGGTGACGGTGCTGTCCGCCGAACTGGTGCCTCGTCTAACGTATATATCTGCGTCGAAGCCGGGAGGACCGAAGCAGGGATTCCGTTCTCCACCAAGGGATCTAGTGTAAGCGCGCTTGGATCCAGCGTTTCCCAAGGACGCGCCTCGTGCACCGTGTGGGCGATGGCGGCGAGCCGGTCCCGGATCGTCTCGATCTGATCCAGGAGCCTCTCGGCGTGGTCGAACCTGCCGCAGCGCTCGGCGGCCTCCGCAGCGCGCAGACTGTGTCCTCGGTCAGCCGCAGCCACATTTCTACGTTGTCCCGGTCGACCTTGCGCCGTATTCGGGCGGCCTCGCTGTCGGTTATTCGGGCCGCGTCGCTGTCGCGGACGGCGTCGACCTGGTCAAGGACGCGGGCGTGATGTTGATCGCGGAGCAGCTCGTGATAGTCGACGGGTGGTCCGGGCGCCCGTGCCGGTTCGGAGATCGTGACGTCGGTGCAGCTGCCCATGCGGTTGAACAGGCCACCCAGGGGATCGCGGCGGGTGCTGGAATCGCGGGCGGGCATCGACACAACATTGGTGTCGCCGTCGTTGGGCGGCGGAGGAACGTAATCCGCCGCCGCCGGCGGCGTGGTCAGGTCCAGCGGCCGGTAGTAGTCGTTCCATTCGACGCTCGGCAGCTCGATCTCATCGCCCAGCGACACCGTCTGGGCCAAACCATCGGCGATCGCCTGATGCCAGGCCCGCCAGTAGGCCCGGATGGTGGTCCGCGACCGCAAGCCGTAGACGCCCTTCTCGGCGTACTCGGCAGGGGGCATCAAATGGTCACTAGTGACCTTTTCTGTGGGCCGCCCCTGGCTGTCGCGGACATGCACCCGCGAATAGACGATGGCCGCCCGCCGCCACTCGGTCGCGGTCGCCAGCTCGCCCAGCTCGCCCGCCAGGGCGTCGGCTTGGTCGGGATCGGCGGGGATGGTAAACCTCATGCCTCGTCCTCCGGTTCGGCGGGGAGTTCCCCAGCGCGGCGATAACGCGCGACCGTCTTGTGATCGCAGTCCGCGATCTCGGCGATCCTGCGATCGGATGCACCGGGGTTGGCTTCGATCGCCCGCAGGATGCGCCGACGCTTGCGGTCAGCGGGCGTGAGCGGGGTGACGAGCTGGGCCGCCGCGTCCTCGGGTGGCTGCCACCGCTTCACCCCGAGATCGGCGAGACTCAACGGCGGCATCAGATCCTCGACGGTGGGCAGCGTTTCGATGAACCGGTGCGCCTCCTCAGATTCCAGGCCGCCCACGATCAGCCGCTCGGTCACGTCGAGCGCCTGACGTTGGATCTCCACGCGGGCGGTCTCGGTGAGCGCGCTCAGCCGAGCCTCGGCGAGCCGCTGCAATTCCGCGCGCCGTTCCTTGTCGGCGAATTGCAGACTGCGTGAGTGCCAATGCATGCCGATCTCGGGGGCATATTTCGCCGGGATGCCCATCGCCGCGCACTGCTCACGGATCTGCGCGTTGAGCTTGGCTACAGCTTCCTGGGCCAGCAGCAGGTCATTCCATAGCGCATCGTTGGCGGCGAACTCGGCGGTCATCAGATCGTGCACCTCGGCCAAAAGCACCTTCGCCCGCGTGTGCGCGTCCCGCTCGGCCAGCTTGGCGCGGTCCTTGACCACCCGGATCAACGCTTCACGGTCGGCCTTGATCAGTTCGGTCACCGGGTGACTTGCGCTTCGCGCTGGATGTATTCGTTGAGCGCCCAACGCACTTCGGCGTGCACACTGCGGTCGTGCGCCTTGGCGATCGCGCGAATCTGATCGATGAGCGTCATCGGCAGCTTGACCGATGTCATTACGGGGTATCTGTCATGGGTCGATTATGGATGATTAGCGGATGCCTGACATACCCCTAGATCCCTTGTCCCCCATGTAAATCCGCTTATATGCCCTCTACCGGGGGGAGATCCCGCGTCGGCGGGTAGCTCGGATCATCCTGGTGTGCAAACGATCTCGTATAAACCCGCTGATATTCGGAGCCACGCTAAGCGTGTCAAGCAGGCTCGGGGCTCGGCGTGTCGGTACCTGGCGGCGGTACCCGAGCTGGGCGACGGCAGTACCTCGGGTGGTACCTGGGCTCGAAAACTGGTAGATCTGCCAGTTTCGGGACGTTTCTGGAACCCTCGCGCCAGGTACCGATGATATGGCTCTGAACAGGGCGTTTGGCCGCTCAGGTACCAGGGAGGGAGGCGTGATTTGGGACCCTTCGGCCCGGAGGGAGAGGGACACGCCCACTGTGCGGCGCGCGCGTACCTGGTGTGGACATTTGACCCCGCTATCCCGCCATTGGACTCTGTTGCGCGACATGACAATGGTCCGATGATGTAGTTATGGCCGGGACGATTCGGTTGACCAGACGAGCGGCACTTACCGCGCTCGGCGCTGGCGTTGTGCTCGGCGCGGTATCCGCCGTCCTAGGCGTGGGAGATGTCGTACGCGGGATCTTTGGACCGCTCGCCAGAGGTGAGCCCAGCGATGACGACGGCGGCATGATGGGACCGGGGATGATGGGCAACACCAGTCCCGTGGACATGAGCCGCTACATGGAGATGTTCAACCGGCATCGCGAGCTCACTCGGAGTGTCGAGGAAATCCCCGGAGGCGTGCGCACCGTTACCGAATCGACGGCTCCGGACCTTGTGGCCCAGCTCCAGGCCCACGTTTCGAGCATGTACTCCCATCTCGATCAGGGAGCGGAGGTGACATGCATGAGCCAGAGCTTGCCGACTCTCTTCGGCAACGCCGGTGGTTACCGCCGTCAGCTGACCTTGACGTCCACTGGTGTGATCGCTGAGGAAACAGCCGACGATCCAGCCCTCACTCAAGCCATCCGCGCCCACGCCCAGGAAGTCACCGGTTTCGTACGCGAGGGGATGCGGGCCATGATGCAAGGGATGATGGGGCCGCGCTAGATCAGTACGGACGCTTCGTGTTACGGGCTTGCGGCTAATGGTGTCGCATAGCGCTGGCCTTGAGCGCACGTTGAGCGATGAGGTCCATGACCTCCGCCTCGGTGATGTTCATCCGCCTCGCGCACTCATCGACCGGGACGTAATCCTCTGGGTCGTACATCATCAGGCCGTCAGGTCGACCACGGCGAAGGCCTGCGGTCGCAGCACCGCGAAGCCGAACCGACCCTCGCCGCGCATCTTCGCGAGGTTCTTGTCGAACAGCTCGGCACCGGACAGGTCGATGTCCACCCGGACGCCCTCGCGCTGATACAGGCGTGCCTGGTTCCAGTCGGCCAGCAGCGCGGTGCTTGGCGGAATCGAGGGGCTCACCACCCGCGGCGTCACGGTGCCGAAGATGTTGTTGCTCGACGGCGGATCGGCTGATTCGTAGCCGCCGGTCAACAGGCCGCCGCTGGTGCCCCACCGCGTCAGGTCGATAGCCTGCGCGTCGGCCGGATGCATGACCCAGCCGTTGGGCTGCTCACCCTTGAGCTGCAGCGCCGTGATGGCCGAGCGCAGCGTGGTGGTGACATCGGTGGCGAACACCACGGCGGTGGTGCCCGCCGTGTTGAGGATCCCGCGCATGTTCTCGCCGGTGCCGGAGCCCGAAACGATCTGAGCCTCAAGGGCATCCAGAACGCCCTCGGCCATCTCGCTTGTCAGCCAGGACTGGAACGACTGGATGTCGGCCATCAGCCGCACCGGGAACGCTTCAGAGAGATGCGCCACCACCCTGCAGCGATCCTGCACGGGCGTCACAGTGAGCGTGCTGGTCGGCTTGGTCGCGGCATCGGGAACCGGAGCGGCGGCGTTCGTCCTTGCGGTCTGCTGGTAGTACTCGTACGCGTTGCCCTCGACAGACTTCCGGCCCACCAAGAGGTCGAGGATGCGCGCCGGGTGCGGGATCACCGTGATGGAGGGCTCCACCAGGCTCGGCACATCGAGCGAGCCGGACGTGATGGCGCGCCGTTCGCCACCGAGCGCCGTGATGGCCTGCGCGGTGCGCTGCGCCCAGGATGCCGCGGCGGAATCGGTGGTGTGGCCGCTGCCGCGGATCGACGCGAGAAGCGGGTTGCTGCCGTCGCGACCGGCGCGCTGGATCTCGGTGCGCATCTCCGCGATGCGTTCGCTCAGCGCCTCCAGCTCGGTGTCGAGCGGGCTGAGCGACTCGGTCAGGGCGTCGTAGGCGCGTTGCTCCTCGTCGGTGAGCTGGAGATGGCCCGCCTTACCGGCGGCGGTGAGGATCGCGGATCGCTGGTCGAAGATGGCCGCGCGTTGCGCCAGCACCTCGGCGTGACGCTCCAGGAGACACTGTAGGAACTCTTCCATTGGAATTGCCTTCCATGAAACATAGTGCAGCACACCATGTTTGATCATCATTGGATGGCAGACAGGCCCATTGTGCCGATGCCCACTCCGCGAGCCAGTGCCAGGCTGCGTGAAGCGCCCGCGTCACCGCCCTCCTGTGCCAGTGCAAACGGGCGGCTACTGCTGTGAGCAGCCTAGATCCGCGGAATGGCGGGGTCTAGATGGCGTCGTCCTCGCCGAGCACGCGCTGGTCGGCTTCGACAACGTCGAGCTGCCGCAGCGCGCTCTGGTCCAAGTACGTCTGCAATCCACCCTCCAGTAGGCCGAACTCATCGAGCACGTGCGCGAAGTCGAGGCACTGCTGGGTCATGGCCATGAACGTCGGGATCATCTGGCCGTCGCGGTCGGCGGCGAGGTCGCACAAGATCCGGTTGCACGCCGGATGATCCTGGGCGTTGAGAGCCGCGAGGTAGCGCCGCGCGGTGGGCGCGGACTCGTGGCCGGCTTCGGTCACCACGGCCGCTACCGCGGGCCCGATGGGTTCGCGGCTATCGATCGGCATAGGTCATCACATCGAAAGACAAAGGACTGACATCGGTTTCGTCACGTGGTATGACACCGGGTTGCATAACAGCGGGCTGACCGTCGTCGATCGCTTCGTCGGGCGGCGACACCCTGGAGTCGAGTCTGAACGAGTCGAACACGAACGGCAGGCCGTCGGCACGCAGCGGGTCCGGGCCGTTCATCACCTGGAAATGCAGGTGTGGCCCACTGGTATTGCCAGTGTTGCCGACCGAACCGATCAGCTGCCCGGCCTTCACCTGATCGCCCGGCTTGACCTTGATGCTGCCCGTCTTGATGTGTGCGTACATCGCGTAGTTGCCGTCGCCGAGGTCCTGCACGATGTGGTTGCCGGGGTACTGATCGAGCGTCAGCCCGGTCGGGTTCTTTCCTGCCACTTGTTCTTCCAGGCCGTCGGTCGCGATCACCACCGGACCGTCGGTCACGGCATAGATATCGGCACCGAAGCCCGGATAGCTCTCCACCTTGGTCTTGTCGCCGATGAACAGCCGACCGTCGGGGCTGAGTTGCACGTAGTCGATAGCGAACCGCTCAGCGGCCCAGAGTTGGCCGTTGATCGGGTTCAGCGCCCCGCGGTGGCCCCCGACCTCGCAGCAGCTGTCGCCGTCCAACCAGCTCGGCCCCGCCAGCGGTGGGGCGATGACGATGGGCTTGCGGGTCTGCACGGTGACCGGTGCGACGTGTTCGGTCATCGTCGCGGGAAGAAGTGGCGGCTGCGGCTCCGACAGCGAAACCCCGATCGAGTGCGTCAGTGTCTGCGGCACGGCGGCGTCCTTGTCGAGCTGGACGTCGAGCCAGACCACCGCTGTCGCCGACGGGCCGACTTTCGTTGTGGGCGTGGGTGTTCCGAGGAGACGGGTCCACTTGCTGACCTGGTCACCCGCGAGGGTGAGCAGCGCGACATCGCGGTCGAGAACGGTCACCGAAGTCAACGTCACCTCCTGGGGGAGGACGTTGGTCAGAAGTAGTTCGTAGGCCAGGTGGACCTTGCCGTCGGTGGCAGGCACTGGAATCGGCTCGGCGAGGGAGCCGGCCACCAGCGGAGTCGCCGCCGAGGGCTCGGGCCCGCGCAGCGGCCCCGACTGCGGGGTGCTCGCCGAAGTCGTGGCCGACGGTGTCTGTGTCGCGGTCGACGTTGTCTCTGTGGTGGGCGAGCAGGCCGCGATCAGCGTGATCGCGCCGAAGAGTACGGCTGCCGTGTGGATTACGGCCATGCGCTGCTCCTGTTGCTTCGGTTGTTCGGATGGCGAAGGCTCCGGTTGGTGCGGCGCTTCGGGGTCGTTTGGACACGTCGCCATCAGCGTTGACCACTACCGCGGGCAGTGTCCGCGCATCGGCATCGCCTCCGCTGCGGTGAGGGCTGTGGCTTGTTCAAGAGTTCCCTCCTTCGGCAGGGCTCAGCGTAAGTCCGACAGGGGGCTTGCGCCGGCCCATCAGGCAAATCCGGGCGTCGGCAGGATGCAGCGGCTCACGCCTCCAGCTCCTTGCCGAGACACGCCGCCTGTAATTCGCGGAGCCGCTCGGCGATGATCCGGCGGCCATCGGCCAGGTTCTCGCGGCGCGAGCCCCAACGCAGGTTCACGGCTCGGTTGTCATAGGCAATGTCGTTCCCATGCAACGCCTCGCACCGATACGGGCGCGGCCCGCGGAAGGCTTCGAGCACCAACAGATGCACGCGCACCCGCTTGGTCGCTGGACCTGGCGCGCTCAGCGTCACCGCCGGGTATGCGCCGCTGCGATGCTGGTGCACGATGCGCCGCACCCGACCCCAGTCGCTGATCTCGTAATGGTCCTCCCACCCGACCACCGGCTTCCAGCGTTCGTCGTTCGGCTCTGCGTTCGCCAGGATCAAGGCGCACTCCTTGCAGAGCGTCGAGGAGTTGGCCGCCAGCAGCTCGGTGGCGCACAGCTCGCACTCGCGCTCAGAGCCGTTCTGACGGGCCGGATTCCGCCGCCGGGCATCGGCAAGTCCCGGGCGGCCCGTGAAGCGGCGGCTCTGGCGATGGATCGCGGGGTCGAGGTGGTATGGAGCTATTACGAGTCCCACGCCAGAGACATTCCGTTCCATGTGGTCACGAACCTGCTGCGCGCGGGCATCGGCGTAAGAGATCCCGACGGCGCGGCCGGACGGGCCCGGATCCGGGAACGAGTCCCCGATCGCTGCGCGCAGACGACTGCGTCTTACGCGAAATCGAGGAGACGCTGCAGGCTGCCGAGGGATCAAGTGGCGATACCGCGCTGAGCACCGCCAAATTCTTCCTCGGTATCGCCCTGACGTCTCGAGAGGCCGCCGCAGACCGTGACCGCGGACTGGAGCTTGTGGTGCAGGTTTGTGACGTGTGGGTGCGCGAGCGGACCCGTCTGTATCTAGCGCCTTCGGCCCAGGCAGTCGCCGCGCGGGAGAGGGCTCGGCGCGGCGATCCCGATGGTGCCATCCCGGTGATGCGGACCGCCGTGAACGATCTGTTCGAGACGGGGCAGCTGACCGGTGGAGTTCTGGCCGCCGCCCGTCTGGTGGAGATGCTGCTGGACCGCGGGGCCCATGGCGATGCAGCCGAAGCCGAGGCCGCGATCGACTGGTTGGCGAACCTGCCGACTGCCGAAGGTTGGGCGATTCGCGATACCTGGTTACTGCGGCTACGGGCGCTGCTCTCCAGAACCCGCGGCGACGACGTTGCCTACCATGACTTGGTGAGTCGCTATCGGGCGATGGCGAAATCGCTTGGCTTCGAGGGACACATCCAGATGGCCGAGGCGATGTAGTGCACTAGGTGAGAACCTCGTAGCCGAGCAGGAAGATCGCGGTCAGACACAGCCCACAGCCGATGACGATGGTGGGCATCAGGATCATGCTGTCGAGCTCGTCGTCGTCGAGGACGTCACCCTCGAACCGTCCGAACAACACTCGCGCGACACCGGTCCTCCGGAACGTGTGCACGAGACTCCGCACCGCCTTGGTATTGCGCCTGCGGCCGATGAATGTGCGCGACGCGAATCCCAAGACGAACGTCAGCGCGGCGGCGCCAAGGAGCAACCACCCAACCGTCGTCTGCGAAATCGACACATTGCACCCCGGTGTCTCCGACACCTCGGGCCAGCCTATAGGCCGAGGTGATCGCGCAGCGTGTGCCCGGTGTACTCGGTGCGGAAACTGCCGCGCTCCTGCAGCAGCGGCACCACCAGGTCCACGAAGTCGTCCAGCCCGTGTGGGGTCAGGTGAGGCACCAGGATGAAGCCGTCGCAGGCGTCGGACTGCACATGCAGGTCGATCTCGTCGGCGACCTGGGCCGGCGTGCCGACGAACTGTTGACGGCTGGTGACGGCGATGATCAGTTCGCGGATGCTCAGGTTCTCGGCCTCCGCGCGTTCCCGCCATGCGGTGGCAATTGCCTTCGGATCGCCGTGGCGGACCCTGCCCTGCGTGACGGTCGGGTCGTCGGCGGGTTCGACGTCGGGCAGTCGGCCGTCTGGGTCATAGGCCGACAGGTCGCGCTGCCAAACCTGTTCGAGCATCGCGATCGCGGTCTGGGGGGTGACCTGCTGGTAGCGAATGTGGCGCGCCTTGTCGGCGGCTTCCTCCTCGGTCTCGCCAAGCACGAACGTCGCTGCGGGAAATACTTTGAGCTGGTTGGGGTCTCGGCCATAGGATGCCGCACGGCCCTTGACGTCGGCGTAATACTTCTGTCCGGCCTCGAGCGCGGAATGCAACGTGAACAATGCATCGGCGTGTTTGGCGCCGAACGCGCGGCCGTCCGCGGAGTCGCCGGCCTGCAACAACACCGGGTGTCCCTGCGGCGCGGGCGGCAGGGTCGCGACGCCGCGGATGTCGAACTGCGCACCGTTGTATTCGACATACCGAATGCGACTGGGATCGACGTAGATTCCGCTGTCACGGTCGGCGACTACTGCGTCGGGCGCCCAGCTGTCCCAGAACTTGCGCGCGACGATGATGAATTCCTCGGCGCGCTTGTACCGGTCGGAGTGGTCGAGGAACCCGCCGCGGCGGAAGTTCTCGCCCGTGAACGCATCTGACGAGGTGACCATGTTCCAGCCGGCGCGGCCGTCGGACAGATGATCGAGGGTGGCGAATTGCCTTGCCACTTCGAATGGTTCGTTGAACGTGGTGTTGATGGTGCCTGCCAGGCCCAGATGGTCGGTGACGCCTGCGAGCGCGGCAAGGACGGTGAAGGTGTCGGGGCGGCCGACCACGTCCAGGTCGTGGATGCGGCCGCGGTGCTCCCTCAGCCGCAGGCCCTCGGCCAGGAAGAAGAAGTCGAACAGGCCACGCTCCGCGGTGCGCGCCAGATGGACGAAAGAGTCGAACTCGACCTGGCTGCCCGACTCCGGATCGGTCCACACCGTGGTGTTGTTGACCCCGGGGAAGTGCGCGGCCAGGTGAATCGGCTTGCGGTGCTCGCCGTTTCTGGGTCTGCTCCTCGCATGCGCAGCCCGAATGTTCATCCTGTGAGTCCCCATCGCTTGGCGATCAGTTCGTGTGAGCGCAGTCGGTCGGCATGGCGGTGTGTGACGGACGTGATGACCAATTCGTCGGCCGAGGTGACCCGCTGAAGTGTTTCCAGTTTTTCGGCGACTTCGTCGGGATCGCCGACGAACTGCGTTGCGGTGCGGTCCTTTACCACCGCAAGCTGGTCCTCCGTCAACGGCTCGACTTTGTCGGGATTCGGGTACGGGATGGCCCCGTCGCGGGCGCGGATCGAGTACACCCACTGGCCATAGCTGGAGGCGAGATGCCGCGCGGTGGCGCTGTCGTCGGCCACTACCACGTCTGCCGACACCACGACATACGGCTCGGACAGCGCTGCCGATGGTTGGAACGCGGCGCGGTAAACGTCGATCGCGTCGAGAGCGGTGGCAGGGGTGATGTGATAGCTCGCGACGAAGGGCAGCCCCCGCGCCCCCGCCACCTGTGCGCTCTGGCCCTTGCTGCTGCCGAACACCCACGGCGTCAAGCCGGCGCCCTCGCCGGGAACGGCGTGCGCGTCGACACCGTCGATGTCGTAGCTGCCGTCGAGCATCGCGAGTATGTCAGCGACCTGGTGGCCGAAATCGGGTGCGACGGCTTCTGGTTGTTGCAGCACCGACATCTTCGCTCGCAATCGCGGGTTGCGCATCAGCGCGCTGATATCGAACGGCGGTGGGACGATCACCCCGTCGACGTCGCGCCAGTGACTGGGCGGCTTGGGTTTTGGCTTCCCATCGCCGTCCTTTACCGCTTCCCGGCGCCGCTGTCCGGACCGCCCGACGCCGAGGTCGATGCGGCCGGGGTGGAACGCGTCGAGCATTCCGAAGCTCTCGACGACTGCAACCGCTGTCGTTTGCCCCAGTTGCACCGCTGCCGCGCCGACACGAATCCTGTCGGTGGCGGCGGCGATCTGACCGATCAGCACCGCGGGCGACGAGCTGGCGACCGCGACGAAGTGATGTTCGGCGATCCAGTAGCGCTTGTATCCCCACTGTTCGGCGTGCTGGGCGAGGTCGACCGTATTGCGCAGCGCCGTTGCGGCGTCGCAGCCTTCGCTGATCGGCGCCAGGTCGAGGATCGACAGCGGAACGCTCATGACGGCTCCACCCTCGCGTAGCGGTTCTCGGCGACCGGCAATCCCAGCCGTTCGCGCAGTGTCTCGCCGTCGGTGTAGGCGGTGCGGAAGCGACCGGCCCGCTGCAGCAGCGGCACCACCTCGTCGACGATCACGGGCAGATCGGTGGCGTTGATCGCGGGCCGCAGCCGAACGCCCTCGATGCCATGCTCCTGCCAACGCAGCAGCACCTCAACGAGTTCGGTTGGAGTGCCGCCGAATACCACGGCGTCCGATCGCGGGTCGGTAGTTCCGTCGAAGGAGACGAAGACGTCGGCGTATACCTTGAGGGCGGCACCGCCGGCCCGTGCGATCTCGCCGAGGATGGCCAGAAGGGAGTCGTCGTCCTGCGGTGTGACGAACACCAGATCCGCACTGCGCGAGGCGAACTCGTAAATCGGCAATGCGTGAGCGAGCGCCGCCACGACGGGCTGGCCCTGTGGCGGACGCGGGGTGATCGAGGGCCCCTTGACCGAGAAGTACTTGCCGGTGAAGTCGATGTAGTGCAGTTTGTCGCGGTCGACGAAGCGTCCGGTAACGACGTCGCGGATGACGGCGTCGTCCTCCCAGCTGTCCCAGAGCCGCCGGACCACCTCAACCGCATCGGACGCCTCGTCGAACAGGTCAGCGGCGCGGATATCGCGGCGTCCGAACAGCTCGGCCTCGTGTGCAGTGCCGCTGACCCGCACCTGCCATCCGGCGCGGCCGCGCGAGACGAAGTCAAGTGTGGCAATGGCTTTCGAGACGTGGAACGGCTCGGTGTGGGTCACGGTTGCGACGGGGATCAGCCCGATGTGGTTCGTCACCGGCGCCACTCGCGAGGCGACCAGCACCGCGTCGGGACGTCCCGCCAGCCAGCGGGGCTCGATCTCGGCACGGCGGCGCCGCTGAGCAGTGAGAGCGTCGTCGAACGTCACGAAATCGAGAAGTCCGCGTTCGGCGGTGGTGGCCAGGCCCGACCAGTATCGGCCACTCGTCACGGGCTCGATGTCGGGTGTGTGCCGCCACGCCTCCGGGTGCCAACCATAGCCGTCGAGCGCGACCGCGACATGGAGATGATCGGTCATGCGAGCGTCTTCTGGAACGCGAGCGGATAAACCTCGCCCTCGGCCGGTAGCGGTTCGTCCAACCGGATGTAGCCGGTCGCAAGATAGAGCGCCTCGGCCTCGGGTTGGCGACCTCCGGTCGTCAGATAGACGCTCCGGTATCCGCGGGCGACGATCTCCGCTTCGAGTTCGTTCAGCAGTGCCTTCGCATGACCTTGACGACGGTAGCGGCTGTCGGTCCAGATGCGCTTGAGCTCGGCCGTAGAGTCGTCGAAGCGGCGGAATGCGCCGCCGGTGACAGGCCGGCCGTTGAGCAGGCCGACAAGCAGGCCGCCGCCTGGCGGAGCGAACTCGTCGGCCGGATACCCGCGCAGCCACTTCGCCACTGCTTCCTCGGTGGCGCCATATCGGCAGGCGTACTCGATGGCAAGCTCGGCGAGCAGCGGCTCGGCCAGTGGGTCTTCCTGGCCGACCGCCGCGAAGCGGAGCTCGGTTGGTGCGGCGCGCATGACTTCAGCCATCACTTAAATGTCTAACGCGGCTGGGCCGGCCGCATTCCGAAGTGCCCATTTGCCTCACGCTGAGCACAAATTCGCCCAGCTGGCCGCCGACCTCGGCTTATTGACGGTTACGTCACAGCACCCAGCCGCAGCGACTAGGCTCAAGGACCGCCATGGATTTCGAACGCAGCTCGTGACCAGGCGAAATGTATTCATCGCGGCGAAGCGAGAGCACCCGTAATGATCTAGAAAAGGGGTGACCGTGCGCGACACGCCAATAACTCCCGTCGCGCTGATCGGTATGGGCTGCCGCTTGCCCGGGTGCATCGATTCCCCCGAACTGTTGTGGGAAGCGATGCTGCGGGGAGGCAACCTCATCACCGAGATCCCCGCCGACCGATGGGATACCGACGAGCACGACAACCCCAGGCGAGGCGTGCCCGGTCGTTCCGTGTCGAGGTGGGGAGCGGTCCTGGACGACATCGCCGGCTTCGATCCCGAGCACCGGTTGTTGCTGGAGACCGGGTATCCGACCCGCTTTCCGACTTCCGAGCGGAGCCACTATGCTCGCGTGATCGCTTCATCTAACGAGTGTTGTTCCGATACCCAGTCGCGTGGTTGTGAGGGTGGGGTCGCGAAAACCAAGGAGGCGCTGACCGACGCCTTAGTCGCACCGATCTTCTCAGCGCCACCCGCGCCGACCTCGCGAGGGACCTTTCTGCATGGTGCCGCCTCGACGGGCCGCATCGCAGGTAAGGCCCGCGGCGTCTGAGGCCCTACGGGCAGCACGATTCGATGCGAACTCACAACAGCTTGACGAAAGGTAACGCGATACCGGTGATTGAGTCGTCCATCCCTGCGCTGCTACAGGAGCGCGCCCACCAGCAACCGGATACCACCGCGTACACATTCATCGACTACGACGTGGACCCGAACGGATTTGCTGAAAGCCTGACGTGGTCGGAGGTATATCGACGAGCAGTGAACGTAGCAGAGGAGCTCCGACATTGCGGATCGATTGGTGACCGCGCTGCGATATTAGCCCCCCAGGGTCTCGACTACATCGTCGCTTTCCTGGGAGCACTACAGGCGGGCTTCATCGCGGTTCCGCTGCCGGTTCCGTTGTTCGGTGTTCTCGATGAACGTGTTTCCTCGGCATTGCGGGATTGCTCGCCTTCCGTGATTCTCACGACATCCTCTGCGGTGGACGACATCGGAAATTACGCGCGAGCTGACGGTGGCGACTCCGCGCCGTTAATCATCGAAATCGACTCGATAGACCTGGACTTCCCGCGTGCAATCGATTCGAGTCGGACGTCGCATCCGAGCGTCGCCTACCTCCAGTACACGTCGGGTTCTACCGGCCAGCCCGCAGGTGTGGTCATCTCACATAAGAACGTCATCACCAACTTCGCACAGATTGTGACCGACATGTTCCCCGGCCCCGAACATGTCCCGCCGGCCCAGACCACCATCGTCTCGTGGCTGCCCTTCTATCACGACATGGGGTTGATACTCGGAATCGGCTTTCCTTTGGTGATCCAACGCAGCGCGGTGTTGCTGAGTCCCGTGTCGTTCTTGCAACGACCAGCCCGTTGGATGCAGTTGCTTGCCAGCAATCCTCGAGCATTCACCAGCGCACCCAATCTCGCTTTCGACTTGGCGGTGCGAAGAACGTCAGACGCCGACATGGCCGGGCATGATCTCGGGGACGTGCTGGCGATCCACAACGGTAGTGAACGAATACACGCGGCATCGATCGCTCGCTTCATTGAACGTTTCGCCCGCTTCAATTTGAGCGAGACCGCTATCCGGCCGTCATACGGACTGGCGGAGGCAACGGTGTACGTGGCGACTTCCATGGTGGGGCAGCCGCCGAATACGGCGCTCTTTGACTACGAACAGTTGTCAGCCGGTCAGGCGAAGCCATCCGAAAGTCGAGCCGGGGGCGGCACCGAGCTGGTCAGTTATCACCTTTCCGGTTCGCCACTCGTGCGGATCGTCAACCCAGAGACCAAAGCCGAGAACGCAGAGGGCACGGTCGGCGAGATCTGGGTGCACGGCGAAAACGTGGGCATGGGATATTGGCGTAATCCGACGCGGACCGAACGCACGTTCGGTGGACGTCTTGCCACTCCCACGCCGGGCACGCCTGAAGGTCCATGGCTCAGGACCGGAGACTTGGGCGTCATATCTGACGGCAAGTTGTTCATCATGGGCCGTATCAAGGATCTGCTCGTCGTGTATGGCCGCAACCACTACCCGGATGACATCGAGGCAACGATCCAAGAGATAACCAAGGGCCGGGTCGCGGCAATATCTGTCCCGGATGAACGGACGGAGCAGCTTGTCGCCATCGCGGAGCTCAAGAAGCGGGGTGGTTCCGATGACGAGCACATGCAGAACCTCCGCTCGATAAAGCGGGAAGTTACTTCGGCGATATCGAACTCCCACGGTTTGCGTGTCGCCGATCTCGTTCTGGTGGCGCCTGGTTCGATTCCGATCACCACCAGCGGCAAGGTCCGGCGTTCGGCCTGCGTCGAGCGTTATCGGCACGATGCGTTTGAACGGCTGGACGTTTCGGTATGACAGCGATCATTTCTGATGAGGCTCAGTTGCGGCAATGGCTGGTCGACTATCTGGTGACGAATATCGGCTGCAATCCCGATGAGGTCGACCTGGATCAGTCGCTGGCGGATCTGGGGTTGGGGTCTCCCGAAGCGGTTGTGCTATCGGGGGAATTAGCCGAATTGCTTGGGCGGCCGGTGTCCCCGGTCGAGTTCTGGCAGCACCCGACGATCAACGCTCTGGTGGGTTTTCTGACTGCGCCCGAATCGGAATCCACAGCCGATGCATCCGGGCCCTCCGATCGGGGTTCGGTCGACGAGCCCATCGCTGTGATCGGACTCGGGTGTCGTTTCCCCGGCGAGATATCCGGGCCAGATGCATTGTGGCAGTTTCTCTGTGAGGGTCGCTCGTCGATAACAGAGGTACCTGCCGATCGTTGGGTGCCGTTTGATGACGGCTCGCCGGAGGTGGCGGCTGCCTTGGCCGAGACCACTCGATGGGGCTCGTTCTTGAGCGACGTCGATGCCTTCGATGCGGAGTTCTTCGAGATCTCCCCTCGCGAAGCTGAAAAGATGGATCCCCAGCAGCGTCTCCTGTTGGAAGTCGGCTGGGAGGCGTTAGAGCACGCCGGACTTCCCCCAAGCTCCTTGCGCCGTTCACAGACCGGAGTTTTCGCCGGGGCATGTGTCAGCGAGTACGGATACCTTGCGTCCACCGATCTGGGCCAAGTCGACGCATGGACGAATACCGGGGGCGCGCTCAGCATTATCGCCAATCGTTTCTCGTACTTTTTGGACCTGCGCGGCCCGTCGATTGCGGTGGACACGGCGTGTTCCTCGTCGCTGGTTGCTGTGCATCTCGCGTGTCAAAGCCTGCGTATGGGCGACTCCGAGCTGGCCATCGCCGCAGGAGTGAACCTGCTGCTGTCTCCGGGGATCTTTCGGGGCTTCGATCAAGCCGGCGCATTGTCGACGACGGGCCGGTGTCACGCCTTCGATGCGGCCGCGGACGGGTTCGTGCGGGGCGAGGGCTGCGGGGTCGTGGTGCTCAAGCGATTGGGCGATGCGCTGCGCGACGGGAACCGGGTGCTCGCCGTGGTGCGGGGTTCGGCGCTCAATCAGGATGGCCGATCCAACGGGCTGATGGCCCCGAATCCGGCCGCGCAAACGGCCGTGTTGCGCGCGGCCTACGCCAACGCGGGCGTGCCGCCACACGAGGTGGATTACGTCGAGACGCATGGAACCGGAACACTTTTGGGCGATCCCATCGAGGCGCGTGCGCTGGGTACGGTGTTGGGTCGCGGACGTCCCGAGAACTCACCACTGCTGATCGGCGCCATCAAATCGAATCTGGGTCATTTGGAGGCGGCGGCCGGGATCGCGGGTTTCATCAAGGCGGTGCTGGCGGTGCAGCGAGGCCACATTCCGCCGAACCTGGGCTTCCAGACCCCGAATCCACACATCCCGTTCGACCAGATGCGACTGAAAGTGGTTGCAGATCACCAGGACTGGCCAGCCAGGAATGAGGGGCTCCCGCGTCCGCGGCGGGCTGGGGTGTCGTCGTTCGGCTTCGGCGGCGCGAACGCACATGTCGTGATCGAGCAGGGCCCGGAAGCTGGGCCGACGCCTGTGCGGGCCGAGCCGGTGGTGACGTCGTTGGTGGTGTCGGGCAAGACACCCGACCGGGTGGCGTCCTGGGCTGCCTCGTTGGCTGACTGGATGGAAGATGCGGGGGCCGAGGTGGCGTTGGCCGATATCGCCCACACGTTGAATCACCACCGCACCCGCCATGGGACATTCGCCACGGTGTGCGCGCGCGACCGCGGGCAGGCGGTGGCGGGCGTGCGGGCGCTGGCGGCCGGGCAGGCCGCGGTGGGGGTGGTCGGCCCGCACGAGGGGTCCTGCAGGCCGGGAACGGTGTTCGTGTACTCCGGGCAGGGCTCGCAGTGGGCGGGCATGGGCCGGCAGTTGTTGACTGATGAACCGGCGTTCGCCGCGGCGGTGGCCGAGTTGGAGCCGGTGTTCGTGGCGCAGGCCGGGTTCTCGCTGCAGCAGGTGTTGGCCGGCGGGGAGCCGGTCACCGGGATCGACCACATCCAGCCGGTGCTCGTCGGCATGCAGCTGGCGTTGACCGCGCTGTGGCGGTCCTACGGGGTCGAGCCGGACGCGGTGATCGGGCATTCGATGGGTGAGGTCACCGCGGCGGTGGTGGCCGGGGCGCTGACGGTGGCCGAGGGCCTGCAGGTCATCGCGACGCGATCGCGGTTGATGGCGCGGCTGTCCGGACAGGGCGCGATGGCGCTGCTGGAACTCGACGCCGGCGACGCCGAAGCGTTGATCGCCGAGCACCCACAGGTGACGGTCGCGGTGTATGCCTCACCGCGCCAAACGGTGATCGCCGGACCGCCCGAGCAGATCGACCAGTTGATCGCGATGGTGGCCGGCCGGGACCGGCTGGCGCGCCGGGTCGACGTCGATGTGGCATCGCATCACCCGATCATCGACCCGGTGTTGCCCGAACTGCGGGCGATGCTGGCCGGGTTGGCGCCGAAGAGCCCGAGCATCCCGATCATCACCACCGTCGACAGTGCCGGTCCGACACCGGCATTCGACGCCGAGCACTGGGCAGCCAACCTGCGCAACCCCGTTCGCTTCAGCCAGGCCATCGCCACCGCCGGCCAACACCAAGCCACTTTCATCGAGGTCAGCCCGCATCCCCTGCTCGCCTACGCGATCAAAGACATCCTGGCCGGCACTCATCACCACAGCATCGGAACCCTGCAGCGCGAGGTCGACGAAACCCTCACCTTCCACACGAACCTCAATGCCACCCACTCCGCGGCGCCCCCTCGGACGCCGCACCCGCCCGAGCCGCACCCGCCCATCCCCACCACCCCGTGGCACCACACCCACCACTGGATCAGCGCCGCCAGGCAGCACCGTCCGACTTTGACGCACGACGATCGGGTGCATCCGCTGCTGGGAGCGCATGTGCGGCTGCCGGAGGAGCCCGAGCGCCACGCGTGGCAGGAAGAAATCGGCACCACGGCACTGCCATGGCTCGCCGACCACCAGATCCACTCTGTGCCGGCCTTTCCCGCGGCTGCCTACTGTGAGATGGCGTTGGCCGCGGCTCGCACCACGCTCGGCGACGCGTCCGAGGTCCGCGACATTTCTTTCGAACAGATGTTGTTGCTTGACGAGCAATCGGCTGTGACCGCCGTCGCGTCGATCGATGCGCCCGGTATCGCGGAGTTCGCCGTGCAGACCGACGACGCCGGGGAGCGAGTCCGGCGCGCGGTCGCGGCCCTGCATGCGGTCGAGGACGGGCTCCAGCCGGCGCGCCGCGATCTCGATGGTCTGCTGGCCGCGCACCCGGGCACGGTCAGTGGCGAGGAGATCCGGCTGTCGCTGGCCGCGCGGGGCATCGAGTTCGGTCCCGCCTTCACCGGTCTGAGCCGCGTGCATACCGCGGTGGACGGCGCCACGCTGCTGGCCGAGATCGGGGCGCCTGCCGGTATCCGGGCCCAGCAGTCCGGCTACGGCATCCACCCCGCAGTGCTGGATGCCTGCTTCCAATCCGTGGGTGCACACCTGCTGGTCGGCGGCGACCGGCGCAGTGCCGGTCTGGGTGGTCTGCTGTTGCCGTTGAGTATCGGCCGACTGCGCCGCTTCGGGGCGGGCCGCGACGCCCGTTACTGCCATGTCACGGTCACCAAAGCAGACTCCACGGCGGTCGAGGCGGACCTCGAGGTGTTGGACGGAAACGGTGAGGTGGTCCTCGAGGTCAGCCGACTGCGGATGGGCAGCGGCGCCAGCAAGAGCAGCGACCGTGAGCGCCTGCTCGCGGACCGGCTGCTGACCGTCGCGTGGGAGCAGCGACAGCCGCCGACCGCCCCGGCCGCCGCCGGGGTGTGGCTGCTGATCAGCTCGAGTGACGCCGACGCATCGTCTCGGGATGACCTCCTGACCGGCCTGGCGGATGCGCTGGTGGCCGGTGGCGCCCAGTGCCGGACGGCGCACTCGGGCGCCGACACCGAAGCGCTCAACCGCGATCTAGCCACCGAGGGCCTGACAGGCGTGGTGATCGTGACGGCACCGGCCGGCGGCGACCCAGCCGAGGGCTGCCTCACGCGCGGCCGCGAACTCGTTGCGCAAGTCGTCCACATCGCCCGTGAACTGTCGGACATCGATGGGCAGCCGCCGCGCCTCTACGTCATCACCCGCAATGCGCAGGCCGTGACGCCCCACGACCGGGTCAACCTGGACCAGGGCGGCGTGCGTGGGCTCCTGCGGGTGATCGGTGCCGAGCAGGCGCCGCTGCGTGCGACCCAGATCGACGTCGACCCCCGCACCGCCGCCGATCAACTGGCTCAGGAATTGCTGAGCGGCTCGGACGAGGACGAAACGGCCTGGCGAGAGGGATTGTGGTACACGGCGCGGCTGCGGCGGACTCCGTTGCAGGCCGAGGAGCGGCGGACCACCCTCGCCGACCCCGAGACCGACGGCATGCGGCTGCAGATCCGTACCCCCGGCGATCTGCAGACCCTGGAGTTGGTCGCCGCCGAGCGGCCGGCACCGGCGGCCGGACAGGTCGAAGTCGCGGTCAGCGCCTCCAGCATCAACTTCGCCGATGTGCTGGCCGCCTTCGGCCGCTACCCGACGTTCGACGGCAAGCAACCGCAACTCGGCCTGGATTTCGCGGGTGTGGTCACCGCCGTTGGGCCGGGGGTCACCGAATACCGGGTCGGTGACAAAGTCGGCGGTTTCGGCGCCGGCGGATGCTGGGGCACGTACGTCACCTGCGACGCACGGCTGGTCGCGCCCGTGCCGGTCGGCCTGACCATAGAGGAGGCCGCCGCGGTCTCCACCGGATACGGCACCGCGTGGTACGGGTTGTGTGACCTTGCCCGGGTCGGGCCCGGCGAACGCGTCCTCATCCACTCCGCGACCGGCGGTGTCGGTCAGGCGGCCATGGCGATCGCTCGCCAGGCCGGAGCCGAGATCTTCGCCACGGCCGGCAGCCCGGGTCGCAGGCAGTTGCTCCGCGATATGGGAATAATGCACGTATACGACTCCCGCTCAACCGATTTCGCCGACGAGATCCGCCACGACACCGACGGGTACGGCATCGATGTGGTACTCAACTCGTTGATCGGCCCGGCCCAGCGCGCCGGACTCGAGTTGCTTGCCTTCGGCGGGCGCTTCGTTGAGATCGGCAAGCGGGATGTCTACGAGCACACCCGCGTCGACCTCTACCCGTTCCGGCGGAACCTGGCGTTCTACTACGCCGATCTGGCATTGATGACCATCAACGACCCGAAACGCGTTGGGGCACTGCTGCGCAAGGTCTACGAGTTGGTCGGCGACGGCGTGCTGCCGGTGCCCGAGCACACGGCCTATCCGCTGACCGAGGCCGCCACCGCAATCAGGACGATCAGCGCCGCCGAACACACCGGTAAACTTGTCCTCTCGGTGCCAAGGAGTGGATCCACCCGGGTGGCGGTGCCGCCGAATCGGGCACCGGTCTTCCGCAGCGACGGCTCCTACCTTGTGACGGGTGGGGTGGGCGGCCTTGGGCTGTTCCTGGCCGCGGTGATGGCCTCCGGAGGATGCGGACGAATCGTCCTGACCTCTCGATCTCAACCGAATCCACAGGCGCAGAAGATGATTGCGCGGCTACGGAGCAACGGAGCCGACATCGTGGTGGAGTGCGGCAACATCGCCGACCCAGACACCGCGGACCGACTCATCAACGCCGCCACCGCCACCGGGCTGCCGCTGCGCGGCGTCCTGCATGCCGCGGCCGTCGTCGACGACGCTACCCTGGGCAACATCACCGACGAGCTCATCGAACGGGACTGGGCACCGAAGGTTCGCGGCGCGTGGTACCTGCATCGGGCGGCCGCCGATCAGCCCCTGGACTGGTTCTGCAACTTCTCCTCGGCCGCGGTGCTGCTGGGCTCGCCAGGACAGGGCGCCTACGCGGCGGCCAACAGCTGGCTGGACGCCTTCACGTCATGGCAACGCAGCCAAGGAGTTCCGGCCAGCGCGATCGCCTGGGGCGCGTGGGCCGACATCGGCCGTGGCGCCGGTGTGGCGCAACGCGGTGACGTGACGATGATCAGGCCGGAAGATGGCGGCTACGCGTTCCGGGAGCTGCTGCGTCACGATCGGGGATACACCGGCTACCTGCCGCTGACCGGAATGCCGTTGTTGACGGCGCTGGCCGCGCGCAGCCCGTTCGCCGAGGCATTCCGGGAAGCCGACGGCCACCAAGCCGCCAGCACCCCCACCGTGCTGGCCGAGCTTGCCGGGCTGGCCCCGGACGAGTGGCCGAACCGGCTGCGCCGTCTGGTCACCGACCAGATCGGCCTGATCCTGCGGCGGGCGGCCGATCCCGATCGTTCGTTCGCCGATCACGGTCTGGATTCCCTGGGCACCCTGGAGTTGCGCACCCACATCGAGACGCAGACGGGTGTCCGCCTGACGCCCAAGACCATCGTCACCTACAGCACGCCGCGTGCGCTTGCCGGGCATCTGACCGAGACCCTCGAGGCCGGGGCCGGGTAGCCAAGCGTTGCTGCGCGTCCGGGGCTGATGGCGCGCCGCGGCGTGGCCGGCGGGACTCAGCCCGTCGTCACCTCAGCCGCCCACCAACCGCCCGGACACCGCGATCACCAGCCGCCTGGGCGCCAGCCGGGTGAGCACGCGCGAAACGAATGCGTTGGCAGCGCCATCGACGAAGCTAGGTTTGCGGCCGGACAACGCACGCATCGTGTTGTCGACGACCTGCTGCGGAGTGCGTGTGAGTCCCAGGGCCGCGGAACGTGACGCGGCACCGACCGCGGCGTCGCCCGCTGCCTTGAAAAACGGGGTATCCGTCACCCCGGGGCACACCGCCAGGACACGAACACCATGCTTGTGCTCCTCTGCCCAAAGCGCCTCGGTGAAAGACATCACGAAGGCCTTCGTCGCACCGTATACCGCCATCTTCGGCAATGGCTGAAACGCCGCTGTCGAGGCCACGTTGATGATCGTTCCCGCACCCCTGGCCCGCATGTGGGGTAGGTAGCGGGCGGTCACGCCGACCAACGTCCGGCAATTGAGCTCAACCTCCTGCTCCAGGCGCTGCGGGTCGGCGTCGGCGACGTCACCGTGGGTGCCGGAGCCGGCATTGTTGACCAGCACGGAGACCTCGAGGCCCAGGCGATTCGTCCGCTGCCACAGCTCGCCGGCAGCGGTGGGGAGCGACAGGTCCATCGCCATCACCGTGACATCCACGCGATGCGCCTCCCGTAGTTGTGCGGCGAGTGCATTGAGCTTGTCCGCACTGCGAGCGACCACCACGAGGCCGTGGCCCCGTGCGGCGAACTGCCGGGCAAACTCCGCGCCGATCCCGGTCGACGCCCCGGTGATCAAGGTCACCATCGCCACCTCCGATCAGGTTGAATTGCTGACCGGTGAAAGATTCACGCGGCGTTGGTCATCCGGCAGTCATCGTAGATGCCTTCAACACTGCGGACCGCGTCGAGTACCGTCAGAGAGCAGCTGGATTGACCCGACAGAGGGCACCGACACCTCGCCCCAGAAAACACACTGCTACCCATAGGGTGGCAGTGACGTATTGTCATGGCGTGCTACGTTCGCAGCGGCTGAGCGGACTCGACGCCAGCATGCTCTACCTTGAGACCGCAACGCAGCCCCTGCAAGTGTTTTCGGTGCTGGAACTGGATCCCGCGACGATTCCCGGCGGTTACAGCTACGACCGTTTCCGTGACGAGTTCTCGGCGCGGGTCCGGGCGATACCGGCGTTCCGCGAGAAACTGTCCGACAGATTCCTGAACCTCGATCATCCCGTCTGGGTGGAGGACAGCGACTTCGACATCGACCGCCATGTGCATCGGATCCGTCTTCCGGCACCCGGGGGCCGGGCGGAACTCAGTGAGATCTCCGGACATCTGGCCAGTTTGCCGCTCGATCGTCGCCGACCGCTGTGGGAGATGTGGGTCATCGAGGGCTTCGGCGGCTCGCTCAACGGCGGACGGCTGGCCGTCCTACTCAAGGTCCACCACTCCGCGGCCGACGGTGTGACCTATGCCAACTTGCTTTCGCAGCTGTGCAGCACCGAACCCGACCCGCCGCCACCGGACCCGGTCGAGGCTACGGCGGCCCCCACCCCGTTGCGGATGGCAATCGGCGGTCTGGCACGGTTCGCGAGCCGACCGCTGCAACTGGCCATCAACGTGCTGCCCGCGACCATCAGAGCGGTGGTCGACACCATCCATCGCGCGGCACGCGGCCGCGCGATGGCAGCTCCGTTCACCGCCCCGCGGACCCGGCTCAACGCCCGTCTCACCGCGCATCGCAACGTCGCCTTCGCCCGGCTCGAGCTCGATGACGTCAAGAAGGTCAAGGACTACTTCGGGGTCAGGGTCAATGACGTGGCGATGGCGCTGGTCAGCGGGGTAGTACGTCAGTTCCTGCTCGATCGCGGTGAGTTGCCGGGGTCCTCCCTGGTCGCGTTGGTGCCGGTGTCGGTGCACGAACCCTCGGAGGGCCTTGGACGAAACCAGGTGTCGGGCATGTTCGCCCGACTGCAGACCCAGATCGCGGACCCTGTGGAACGGCTGAGGGCCCTCGCCGAGGCGACCACCAATGCCAAGGAACACGCTTCGGCGATCGATGCGACGCTGCTACAAGACTTCAGCCAGATCGCCGGCCCGGTAGTCCTCGGCGTCGCGAAGCGGGTTTACGCGCGTCTGACCCAGTTTCGCCCGATGTACAACCTCGTGGTGTCCAACGTGCCGGGTCCACAGACGCATTACTTCCTGGGTGCCGAGGTCTTGGCGATCTACCCGTTCGGGCCAGTCCTCCACGGCTCCGGGCTCAACATCACGATGTGGTCGGTCAACGGGAAACTCCACGTCAGCCTGATCTCATGCCCTGAGTTGCTGCCCGACCTGTGGGACATGGCCGACGGCTTCGCTGCGGGCTTGAAGGAACTGCTAGCCGAGGTGGGCTGAGCCACAACAGCTTTCGCAGCGGTCGACGGGTCGGTGGTGCGACCGCTGCCGAACCCACCGCTATTTTTCTAGTCCGTGACCCACCCGTATCGGGACGGGATCGCAGCCAAAAGTTCGTGAATCTCGCGGACGTAACGATCGGGCCCGGGCCCGTGGCTGTGGTAGCTGATCACCAACCGACCGTCATACGTTGCGGCGGAATACATGTCGACACCCGCCGACGTCGACGCGAACAGCACTTCGACGTCATATTGCTCGACAGTCAGATCGGGTGGTATGGGCACAGGCGGCAATTCCCCGCCGTCCGTGGTCATCACGACGTCAGGCAGCCCCGGCGGGTTTCCCTGGTATTGCAGGCCGAAGTGCAGGAACGACTGTTGAATCACGCCGTCGGCTAGATCAGCGCGGAACGCCTCGACGACGTCACGGGCCAGATCCATCATGTCGGTGTTCGGGTGAATTTCGGCCAGGTACATCGCCATCCCGACCGGGTTGGTGGCCTGGGTCGCACCGACCGGCGGGGTCAGGAAGAAGCGCAGATCGACCGGGTACATGTAGGGGATCGGAACGTGCGGGGTATCCCGTATGGTCCACTCGGCCAGCAGGATCGCGGCGGCGACCAGGGCGTTGAGACTGACCCGGTGGGCTGCGCAGATGTCGAGCAGACTTTGGCTTTCCTGGCGGGAGAGCCGGCAGGTAGCCGACGGTACGAGAACCGGCTGAGGGTCAACCCGTCCCGCGTTTCGCTTAGAGGGGGGCAGGTCATAGGCGAACATCGCCGGCAAGTAGCGCTCTAGACCGAATCGCTGAAGTTTGCCGATGCCGCGCTCGAAAAGTACCGCCTCCAACGACTCCGGAATGGGTTCCGCCTTGACCGGCCCGATACCGGCGCCGGTGACAAGGTCTGTGTACCAGCCGAACAACTTCTCCAGCAGAGCGAACTGGTGGTGCCCGTCGGCCAGCGCATGGTGAGTGTAGAGGGTGAGTTCGGACCGCTCTTCTCCCAGTCTCAACCGCAAATTGACCAGCGCCTGGGACTGATCTGGCAGCCGCTGCGGAGACGTGTCGCCGATCTTCTCGAGCCATATTCCCGGATGCTCGTAATCATCGACCATGATTTGGTGCCTGCCGTCGGCGCCCCGTTCGAGGTGACCGGCATAGGCCGGGTGTACCTGCAACAGCGTCTCGAATGCCTCCGACATCGCGCCCACGTCCATCGGTCCGCGCAGAGTCAAGGTGATACCGATGAAGTTCTCAGCTTGGGCGAAGAACTCCTCGCTAGGCGACAGATGGCGGATCGGCGATGAGCCAAACACCGTGAACCTTCCTTCTCGATGTCGCGCCAGGTCACCGGCTGGTGCTCGCCCTGCGGTAGCCCACCATGATCGGCCACAAGCAGGCCGCGAAGATCCCGGCGCACCACGCCATTGCGCTGATCATCGGCCACAGCACCGGCCCACCCACTGACAGTCCCCGCATCGCATCGACAGCCGGTGACATCGGCTGGTACCGGACCAGCGGCTGGACCCAGTCCGGGTACCGCTCCAACGGCACGAACCCCGTGCAGAAGGTTGCACCCAGAATGATGACAGGTTGCATCGCCTCCACCAGAAGGGCTCTGGACCAGTACAGGGCGGCCGTGGTGACCAGCGCCGAAAACGCCACGCCGAAGATCACCGGAATGGCAACCCACAGCAATGCGCCGGCCGCCCCGCGGTGGAACCGGAACCCGAGAATGACTCCCGTGCCCAGGATGACCAGCGTCGTGCCCAGCAGGCGTACCGTCTCCGCGGCCAGCCGCGACAGCAGTCCGGCGGCACGATGTATGGGCAGCGCCCACATCCGGCCAAGAAACCCGTCCAGGTGCTCGGTGGTGATGCCGATCACCCCCGCTGCCGACCCTGCTATCCCCGCCAACAGTGCCACCAGCGGTACGCTGCGGTACAGCGCGTTCTGGCCCGTGATCGATGTGATCGAGTCAGCGAAGAC
>Ga0207693_10000828_pt1 | contig 27475 bp, 30 predicted proteins | sample LARL81metaG_FD_184347 | JGI IMG/M metagenome (GOLD analysis project Ga0207693, IMG submission 184347) | Corn, switchgrass and miscanthus rhizosphere microbial communities from Kellogg Biological Station, Michigan, USA - LAR L8-1 metaG... | ecosystem: Host-associated > Plants > Roots >... | reverse complement strand
CCCATTCGAGCAGTTCCATGACTACGTCCACAACCGCACAGGTGGCCAAAGACTATCTGCCAGCGCTGGCGCGGCTTTTGCTGTGCAGCCTCTTCATCTGGGACGGCGTGCTGCAGCTGCGCGATCCCGCGGGCACGGTGAATTATTTCACCAGCCTCAATATTCCGTCGCCAAACATAACGGTGTGGGTTTCGATCGCCGTTCATTTGCTCGGCGGGATTGGCATCCTCGTCGGCTTTATGACGCGCTGGGCTGCGGCTTTGTTGATTTTGCTCTGTCTCGGCACCGCGTTCGGCGTGCATCTGCCCGCCGGCGACATGGAGAACATGACCCATTTCTATAAGAACCTGGTCATGGCCGGCGGCTTTCTTTACGTGATCGCTTTCGGCCCCGGCGCGTTCGCGTTCGATAAGCCGGCGAGCAGCTAGCGGAATAATTTCCGCTCGTCCCCGCGACCCGCCTACGCTCGCTTCGCGAGCTTCGGCGAATTTGGAGTCCGCCGAAGCGCAGCGCGCGAAGGCGGAAAGCGGGGACCAGTGATGATGGCAACTCCGGAATAGCATCTGGATTCCCGCTTACGCGGGAATGCGCGGATGATCAAAACTCCTCAACCGCCCGAATGAGCCGTTCGAGATCTTCCGGCCGCGACAGGCGGTGATCGCCATCCTTGATCAGCGTGAGCACCACGTCATCGCAGGCGAAGCGGGCGACGAGCACTTTGGCGTGCTGCCACGGCACATCCGGGTCCTGCACGCCTTGCAGGATGCGCACCGGGCAGCCGGTCTCGATCATCCCGCCCAGCAATAGATGGTTGCGGGCCTCTTCGATTAATTGCCGGGTGACCAGATAAGGCTCCGGCGAATATTGCGACGGCCGCGCCCACACGCCCTTCTCCGCAAGCTCGCGCTTGATCTCGGGCGTGAAGCGCTTCCACATCAGCTCTTCCGTAAAATCGACTGCCGGCGCCACCAAAACGAGGCCAGCGATGCTGGCGGCGGCAGGTTCTTTGCGTGCCCGCAGTGCCCGCGCCAAGAGCAGCGCCAGCCAGCCGCCCATCGACGAGCCGATCGCAATTTGCGGCCCGCGGCAGCAGGCGTCGAACACCGCCAGCGTCTCCGCGAGCCAGCGGCCGATCGTGCCGTCGGTGAAAGCGCCGCCCGATTCGCCATGTCCGGAATAATCGAACCGCACGCAGGCACGCCCCTTTCGCGCCGACCAGTCCGCAAGCGCCTGTGCTTTCGTTCCCCGCATGTCGGATTTGTAACCGCCGAGCCAGAGCAGGCCCGGCGCGGCGCCGTCACGCTGGCGCACCGCGATCGCGCGCTGGTCGGGGCCCTCACCAACGGCAAGGAATTTGGGGCCATTATCGGTCATGCTCTGCGCCAGGTTTGTCAGCCGGTTGTTCTGCCATCTTTTCGACCATAAACGCTCGGCATCGGGGCCTTACGTCGGGGCCGCGATAAATAAATCATGCGCGGCCAATCGACTATGCCGCGGTTGCCATCGGCGTTGACTTGAATCGAAAAACTCCCGATCTTGAGGGTTCGCCGTTGGGGCACGCGACCGGTGTCGGGTCGTGGCACCGGGCGGCGGTGTCGCAACAGCACAAGGAGATCGCACCCATTCGTCGCCCGATCAGAACGCCGCAGCCCGCCGCCAAGGAGGGGCCGCGCATCAACGAGGAGATCCGCGTCCGCGAGGTCCAGCTCATCGATAAAGACGGTTCCAACAAAGGCGTTACCGAAATCAATGCAGCGCTTGCCATGGCGCAGGAAGCCGGGCTCGACCTGGTAGAGATCGCGCCCAATTCGGTTCCGCCGGTTTGCAAAATTCTCGATTACGGCAAGTACAAATATCAGGCGCAAAAGAAAGCCGCCGAAGCCCGCAAAAAGCAGAAGGTCGTCGAGATCAAAGAGATCAAGCTGCGGCCGATGATCGACGATCACGATTACGACGTGAAGATGCGCTCGATCCAGCGGTTCTTCGAGGAAGGCGACAAAGTCAAGGTGACATTGCGGTTCCGCGGCCGGGAAATGGCGCATCAGGAGCTCGGCTATAAACTGCTCGACCGCGTCAAGGATGACACCGCCAAGATCGCCAAAATCGAGCAGGAGCCGCGGTTCGAAGGCCGCCAGGTGGTGATGGTGCTGGCGCCGCGGTAAAGCTCTTTGCGGAGGATGATCTTTTCGGAAAACCGGGTACCACTTTTCCGGATCATGCTCTGGCAGTGACACTGGAATTCGAGAGATTTGAGTTCGATGAAGCGCGCCCGCGCGCTCGCTTTATCGCGTTTGCCACTGTCCAACGGTAGGAGTCGATCATGCCGACATTCATTATCATGATGAACTGGACCGAACAGGGAATTCGCAACGTCAAAGATGCGCCCAAGCGTGCCGCCGCCGCGCGCGAGACGGCCAAAAAGCTCGGTGTCGAAATCAAGCAGACCTACCTGACCAATGGCCAATTTGACCTGGTCAGCATCGTGGAGTCGCCGAGCGGCGACAACATCGCCAAGTTCTGCATGCAGATTGGCGCGCTCGGCAACGTGCGCACCAGCACCGCGCGGGCCTGGCCCGAGTCCGAATATCACAAGCTGATCTCTGAACTGTCCTGAACATGACTCCCTCTCCCCGGCGGGGAGAGGGTTTGGAGGTGAGGGGGTTCGGCGGCACGCCTTGCGCGCTGCGGCTGTCTGTAAGCGCCCGAAAATTTGCAAATTCGGGTTGCCTCTGTCATAACCCGCGCGCCCGCCGCCCGGCTGATTAAGGGCTGCCCTGGCGGCGGCGAAGTGCTCAAGAGCATGATCCCGAAAAGTGGGTACCGGTTTTCGGAAAAGATCATGCTCAAATGCAATTAAGCACGGAAAATCGCAACGCGATCGTCTGAGCGATCGCCGCGGCCGCTTTGCCGGCGCCGCAGTCAAGGAGAGCAAAATGCCCAAGATGAAGACCAAATCGGGCGCCAAAAAGCGCTTCAAAGTGACCGGCTCGGGTAAGGTCCTCTATACGCAGTCGCGCAAACGCCACGGCATGATCAAGCGGACCAAAAAACAAATTCGCCAGTTGCGCGGCACCAACGTGCTGTTCAAAACCGACGGCGATAACATCAAGAAATATTTCTTGCCGAACGGCTGAGTTCCTCCGCTCCCCGCGCAGCGGCGCGGGAAGCCGAGAGGACATTGTTATTCTGGACAAGGAGATCATTCATGGCTCGCGTCAAGCGCGGCGTCACCGCCCATGCCAAGCACAAGAAAGTGCTTAAAGCCGCCAAGGGGTATTATGGCCGCCGCAAGAATACGATTCGGATCGCCAAGCAGGCGGTCGAGAAGGCCAACCAATACGCCTATCGCGACCGCAAGCGGCGCAAGCGCAGCTTTCGCGCTTTGTGGATTCAGCGCCTCAACGCCGCGGTCCGTCCGTTTGGACTCAACTACAGCCGCTTCATCGCCGGCCTCGCCAAAGCCGGCATAGCGGTTGACCGCAAGGTGCTGTCCGATCTCGCAATCCGCGAACCGGCAGCGTTCGAGGCCATCGTCGGCCAGGCAAAATCGGCGCTGGCTGTGTGATTTTCCGTCATGGCCGGCGTTGCCCGGCCATGACGGCTATGAGGGCACCATGATCGACCGTGCCTATGTACAGCGCATGGCGCGCTACAACTGCTGGCAGAACGAAAACCTCTATGGTGTCGCCGATCGGCTCACCGCGGAGGAGCGGCAGCGCGAGCGCAGCGCATTTTTCGGCTCGATCCACAAGACGCTCAGCCATCTGTTGTGGGGCGACCAGACCTGGATGAACCGGTTCGCCGCCGCGCCGAAGCCGGAAGGCAACATCGCGGCGTCCGTCGCGCTTTACGCGGACTGGGAGGACTTAAAATCGAAACGCACGGACTTCGACCGGCGCATCATCGCCTGGGCTGATCATATCGAGCCTGACTGGCTCGCCGCTGAGCAGACTTATTTCTCCGGCGCCATCGGCCGCGAAGTGACCAAGCCGCGCTGGGTTCTGGTCACCCATATGTTCAACCATCAAACTCACCATCGCGGCCAGGTCCATTGCATGCTCACGCAGGCCGGCGGCAGGCCGTCGGACACCGATCTGCCGTTTCTGCCGGAGTGAGCAATGACCGATCTGGCGCAGCTCGAAAACGAAATTCTCGCCGAGATCACCGCGGCCGGCGACGATGCCGCGCTTGAAGCGGTGCGCGTGGCGGCTCTGGGCAAAAACGGCACCATCACCGCGCTGTTGAAGACACTCGGCGCCTTGCCGCCCGAGCAGCGCAAAAGCCAAGGCCCGCTCATCAACGGCATGAAGGATCGGGTCAACGCCGCACTCGCCGAGCGGCGCGAGGCGTTCAAGGCCGCGGCGCTGGAGGCGCGGCTCAATACCGAGAGCGTCGACGTGACGCTGCCGATGCGCGAAGCGCCGGCGGAGATCGGACGCGTGCATCCGATCACGCAAGTGATCGACGAGCTCACCGCGATCTTCGCCGATATGGGCTTCGCCATCGCCGAAGGCCCCGACATCGAGACCGACGATTACAATTTCACCAAGCTCAATTTTCCAGAAGAGCATCCGGCGCGGGCGATGCACGACACGTTCTTCTTCAATCCGAAGCCGGACGGCACCCGGCTTTTGCTGCGCACGCATACTTCGCCGGTGCAGGTGCGCACCATGCTCGCGCAGAAGCCGCCGATCCGCGTCATCATTCCCGGGCGCACCTATCGCTGCGACAGCGACCAGACGCATACGCCGATGTTTCATCAGGTCGAGGGCCTGGTGATCGACAAGGGTTCGCATCTCGGCCACATGAAATGGATTCTCGAGGAATTCTTCAAAGCGTTCTTCGAGGTGGACCGCGTCGGCATGCGGTTTCGGCCGTCATTCTTCCCGTTCACCGAGCCCTCGCTCGAAGTCGACATCCAATACCGCCGCGACAAGGGCGAGATCCGCTTCAGCGAAGGCGAGGATTGGATGGAGATTCTTGGCTGCGGCATGGTGCATCCGAACGTGCTGCGCAATTGCGGCCTCGACCCGGACGAGTACCAGGGCTTCGCCTGGGGCATGGGCATCGACCGCATCGCGATGCTCAAATACGGCATGCCCGATCTGCGCGCCTTCTTCGAAGCCGATATGCGCTGGCTGTCGCATTACGGCTTCCGCCCGCTCGACTGGCCGACGCTGGCCGGAGGGTTGAGCTCGTGAGCGGGGCAAAGAAAATCCCATGATGAAGCTCACCTTCGGCTGGCTCAAGGAGCATCTCGACACCGCGCGTTCGCTCGATGAGATCGCCGCCAGGCTCACCATGATCGGGCTCGAAGTCGAGCGGATCGAGGACAAGGCGAAGCTGTTCGCGCCGTTCGTCATCGCCCGCGTGGTCGAAGCGAAGCCGCATCCGAATGCCGACCGGCTACGTGTGTGCATGGTCGATACCGGCGACGGCAAGCCTATCCAGGTGGTGTGCGGCGCGCCAAACGCGCGGACCGGCATGAAAGGCGTGTTCGCGCCGCCCGGCGCGTTCATACCCGGCAAGAACCTCACGCTTGGGGTCGGCAAAATCCGCGACGTCGAAAGCCGCGGCATGCTGGTGTCGGAATTCGAGCTGCAAATCTCCGACGATCACGAAGGCATCATCGAACTACCGGATGACGCGCCGGTCGGCGCGCCTTACGCCAAATATGGCGGGCTCGACGACCCGATGATCGAGATCAATCTGACGCCGAACCGCGGCGATGCTACCGGCGTGCACGGCATCGCGCGCGACCTTGCCGCCGCCGGTATCGGCAAGCTCAAAAACACGCCGATTAAAGCCGTCAAAGGCCAATTTCCATTTCCGGTGAAGGTGACGCTCGATTTCGGCGCGACGGCCTCGCTGTGCCCGGCTTTCGCGCTGCGGCTCATTCGCGGTGTCAAAAACGGACCATCGCCGGACTGGTTGGCGCGCCGCCTGACCGCCATCGGGCTGCGCCCGATCAATGCGCTGGTCGATATCACCAATTTCATCACCTATGACCGCGGCCGGCCGCTGCATGTTTTCGATGCGGCGAAAGTGCGCGGCGATCTCACGGTGCGGCGCGCACGCGCCGGCGAGAGCGTGCTCGCGCTCGACGGCAAGACCTACGCGCTTGATGAGACAATGTGCGTCATCGCCGATGATCACGGTGTTGAATCGCTCGCGGGCATCATGGGCGGTGAAAAAACCGGCTGCTCGGAAACGACCACTGACGTGCTCGTCGAGTCGGCCTTGTGGGTGCCGATGAATATCGCGCAAACCGGCCGCAAGCTCGGTATCAATTCCGATGCCCGCTATCGCTTCGAGCGCGGTGTCGATCCGGCCTTCATGGTGCCGGGTCTCGAATTGGCGACACACATGGTCATGGATTTGTGCGGCGGTACGGCATCGGAGGTCACCGTCGCCGGCAGTGGCGCGGCACCGGAGCGCGTCATCGATTTCCCGGTCGCGGAAACCGGGCGCCTGACCGGCCTTGCGGTGCCGCTCGCCGACGCGCGCCGCGTGCTCGAAAGCCTCGGCTTTAAAGTCGCGGGGCAGGGCGAGCGCGTGAAGGTCACGGCGCCGTCATGGCGGGGCGACGTGCAGGACAAAGCCGACCTCGTCGAAGAAGTGGTGCGCGTCGTCGGCGTCGATAAGGTTCCATCGATGCCGTTCGATCGCGGCGAGGCGCCGCGCAAGCCGGTGCTCACGCCCATCCAGATCCGCACCCGCAAGGCCAAGCGCGCGCTCGCGGCGCGCAACCTGGTCGAGGCGGTGACCTGGTCGTTCATCGGCAAGAAACACGCCGAACTGTTCGGCGGCGGCCAGCCTGAACTGGCGCTCGCCAATCCGATTGCCGCCGAGCTTTCCGACATGCGGCCCAGTCTCATTCCCGGACTCGTCGCCGCCGCGCAAAAGAACGCCGACCGCGGGTTTCCCGACATTGCTTTGTTCGAAGTGGGACAAATCTTCCGCGGCGACCGGCCCGAGGATCAATTGACCGCGGCCGCCGGCCTGCGCCGCGCGCTGGCGAAACCGTCCGGCATCGGCCGGCACTGGGGCAAGCGCGATGGCGAAGTCGATGCGTTCGACGCCAAGGCCGATGCGCTCGCCGTGCTCGCCGCCGCCGGTGCGCCGGCATCCGCGCTGCAGACGGTGCCGGGCGGCCCGCCCTGGTTTCATCCGGGGCGCTCGGGAGCCATTCAGATCGGGCCGCAAAACGTGCTCGGTCATTTCGGCGAATTGCATCCGCGCGCGCTCGAAGCGCTCGATGCCGAAGGCCCGCTGGTCGCGTTCGAGGTCATTTTAGAGCGCATTCCCGAGCCGAGAACGCGCGGCACGCGCGCCAAGCTGGTGCTCGAACTCTCGCCGTTCCAGCCGGTGCAGCGAGATTTCGCTTTCGTGGTCGATCGCGAGGTCAAGGCCGCCGATATCGTGCGCGCGGCGCAATCGGCCGACCGCAAGCTCATTACCGGCATCACCGTGTTCGACGTTTACGAAGGTCAGGGCATCGCGCCGGGCAAAAAATCAATCGCGATCGCGGTCACGCTACAGCCGCGCGAGCGGACCATGACCGATGCCGAGATTGAAGCGCTCGCCGCGAAGATTGTCGCTGAAGTGGGCAAACGCACGGACGGCGTGCTGCGAGGGTGATGGCGTTCTCAATGGGCCCCACGCAATCGTCCGCTCGTCCCCGCGAAAGCGGGGACCCAGCAAAACAATTGCAGCCGCGCCAAACCCATCCTGGATTCACGCTTGTACAAGGAATGAGCGGAATTTCGAATCAATTCCGTTACCGCTCACGCATGATGTTGGGAGTGCCGTAATAGCTCCGCGGTTCGGCTTCATAACGCGGCGCGCTCCGTTCGACCCGCGACGGCTTGGTTTTGCGCGCCGGTTTTTCGCTTTCCGCCGCGGGCGCCGCCGCTTTGACGCCGCCGAGCCGGCGCACCACGGCGTCGGCGGCGCGCTCGCCGGATTCCCAAGCGCCGCCCACTGTACCCCACAACGTCTCGTGCGCCGCCTCGCCGGCGTACCAGACGTCGTCGGCGATCCGATCCATGAGCAAGCGCCGCGCCGACTGCGCTCCCGGTAGCGCGGCCGACCAGGCGCCAAGCGCATAGGGCGCCGCGTTCCAGCGGGTCGCCTGCTTGCGGCCGACCGCTCTTTTGATGTCGGTGCCGTACAGCCCGCCGAGCCATTCGGCGGCAAAATCGAACATCGCGGCTTCGCCTTGCGCCGCAAGATCGCGGCCGAATCCGCCGGCGACATCGACGTAACAGAGCGGCGCGCCGCCGACATTGGCGAGAAGCGCCGCGGTGTGGCTGTTGCTTGATTTCTCGAAAACCAAATCGTCGCTTTCGAACCCGAGCGGATTGCCGAGAAGCTCGAGCGCGATGCGATCGTAGCTGCCGAGCGGTAGCCGCGAAAACAGGTCGCGACGATCGGGGCTGAATTTGAACGCGCCCGAGGCGACCACATTGGTCGGTACGGTGACGATGGCGGTCGAGGCCGAGATCGTGCCGCTCGTGGTTTCCACGGTGGGCGCGCCGCGCCGGCTCTCGATCGATGTCGCCGGCGTCGACAGCTGGATCGCCAGCCCCTGCGCCAGGGAAGCAAGCAACGCGCCGAGGCCTGGTTTGTAGAACGCCGCGGTGCGGCGTTCCGCGGCTTTGGCGAAATCGAGCGACGAGACCTGCGCGAGATCCTTGCCGCAATTGTAGGGTCCGAGCACGAATTCGATTGTCGCGCGCCAGTCGCCGAGATCGCCGGGCATTGCTTGCGCGCAAGCGACGTCGGCCTTGCGCGCCGCGTCGCCGATGGCGCGCGTCGCGCGAACCTGCGCCGACAGAAAATCCTCAAGCTCGCCCTCGCGCGCGTAGCGCCGGCCGATCCGTATTTTCTGGCTGAGCGAGGCCGGATAAATGTCGCCGCGGTGCGGCGCCACTTTGATCAGCGGATTTGAATCGGCCAGATAGAACCAATGCGCACCGCGATCGAATGGCACGCCGAAGCTTGTCGTGTCGGTGATGCAACGGCCGCCGACGTGATCGGTCGCCTCGATCACGAGATAGCGCCGGCCGGCCGCAGCGAGCCGGCGTGCAGCGGCGATTCCCGCGGCGCCGGCGCCGATAATGATCACATCAAGCGCGCCGCCGGACGGCGCGACCGCGGCGAATGCCGGACCCGCGGCGAACGCGGCCGAGGCCGCAAGCAGCGAACGGCGGCTCAGAGACGGCATACTTTCCACTACACTTGCGGCCAGTGTCTCGATGTGGTCGGTTCGCCCCAACGCCCGCGCACATTGCCTCAACCGCCGCCGCGGGGCAAATGTTTCGGCTTGATCGGCCGGCGGCAATCACGCGCAGCCATGCTCGACGACGCCATCAAAGCGATAACCCAATTATTTTCGCCGCCGCTGCGCGCGGTGCTGTGGAAGAGCATCGGCCTGGCGCTCGCGCTGATTGTGGTGGTCGGGATCGTGTTCGAACGCCTGATCATGCATTTCGTCGATGCCGGCAGCGCCTCGGCGGAAGCGAGCCTCGGCGCTTCGGCGCATTGGCCGGTCAGCGCGTTGGCATGGCTGCTTTCCATCGCCGCCGGGCTCGGCATTATCGTCGGCAGCGTCATGCTGATGCCCGCGGTCACGGCGATGGTCGGCAGCTTCTTCGCCGACCAGATCGCCGATGAGGTCGAGCGCGAACATTATCCAGCCGATCCTCCCGGCAAGGCGGTGCCGCTGTGGCTCGCGCTGTGGGAGGGCGTCAAGACCGCTTTGCTGGCGCTCGTCGTGTATCTGTGCGCGGCGCCGCTCTTGCTGTTTGCCGGCTTTGGCGCGGTCGTATTCTTCCTCGCCACCGCCTATGTGCTCGGGCGTGAATATTTCGAGCTCGCGGCCATGCGCTTGCGCCCGCGCGCCGAGGCCAAAGCGCTGCGCCGGCGCAATGCCGCCATGGTCTATGTCGGCGGCCTGTTCATTGCCGCTTTCGTTTCGATTCCGATCGTCAACCTGGCGACGCCGCTATTCGCCATGGTTTTTATGGTGCATCTGCATAAGCGGCTGAGCGGCAAGGCGTGAAGCCGTCATTCCGGCCGAGCCGCATAGCGGCGAGAGCCGGAATCCATAAACGCAATCCAACCAGTTCAGTGGTTATGGATTTCGGGTTCGCGCTACGCGCGCCCGGAATGAAGTCATCGCCAAACCTCGTCGGCCAGCTCGACAATCATTCGCAGCTTTGCCCATTCCTCGTCCTCGGCCAGCACATTGCCTTCCTCGGTCGAGGCGAAACCGCATTGCGGGGAGAGGCAAAGCTGCTCGAACGGCGCGAACTTGGTCGCTTCCTCGATGCGGCGCTTCACGGCGTCTTTTTTCTCGAGCGCGCCGCTCTTGGTGGTGACCAGCCCCAGCACGACGATCTTGTTGCCCATCGGCAGAAACCGCAGCGGCTCGAAGCCGCCGGCGCGCGTGGAGTCGTATTCGAGGAAATAACCGTCGTAGTTTAATTTCGCGAGCAGCGTCTCGGCCACCGGCTCATAGCCGCCCTCGGAAATCCAGGTGGAGCGGAAATTGCCGCGGCAGACATGCGTGGTGATCACCATGTCGGCGGGTTTGCCTTCGAGCGCCATGTTGATGACGCGGCCGTAGTCCTGCTGCAGACGGTCGGCGCCCAGTCCGCGCTCGCGCGCTTTCTTCAGCTCGGCCTGCGAGCACAGATAGGCCCAGGCGGTGTCGTCGAATTGCAGATAACGGCAACCGGCGTCGTAGAAGCCGCGGATCGCCTGTCGATAGGTCTTGGCGAGATCCTCGAATATGGCGTCGCGATCCTTGTATTCCTTGGCCGTGACTGCATTCGGCTCGAGGCGGAAATGCATCGTCGCCGGGCTCGGTACGCACATTTTCGGCATCGCCCGCGCGTGCGCCTTGAGGAACTTGAAATGATCGAGCATCGGATGATCCGAAAAGCCGAGCTTGCCGTGAATGCGAATGCTGCGCGGCTTGGTCTGCACGCCCTGGAATTGGATGCCGTGATCGAGCTCGTAAATCTCGACGCCGTCGAGCATTCCGTAAAAATCGAAATGCCACCATGACCGGCGGAATTCGCCGTCGGTGGCGACTTTCAGCCCGACGTCTTCCTGCTTTTTAATGATTTTCTCGATCTCGCGGTCTTCGACCTCGGCGAGCTGCGCGGCGGTGATCGCGCCTTTCTCGCGTTTCGCGCGCGCCTCCTTCAAAGGCGCGGTGCGCAACAGGCTGCCAACAATGTCGGCGCGAAACGGCGGCTCGCTTCTGGTCATTGGGCGATCCTCCAACGGCTTGTCCTTCGAGGCTTGGAGAAACAAGCCGGGCCGATGGGCCGCCGTCAACTGAAAAGCGCGATTGGAGAAAGCGGCCGGCGTCCGATGGGCTACTTCCCAACGCCTGGGCTCAGGCCTCGATTGTGACGCGGCCCTCGACGACCGTCACCGGATAGGTCTTCACTGGCAGCATACACGGCGGCGATACCACTTCGCCGGTGCGGATATTGAACTGGCCATTATGGAAATTGCATTCGACGACATCGTCCTCGATATAGCCCTCCGACAGCGAGCCGGGCCCATGCGTGCACAAATCGTCGGTGACGAAGAATTCGCCGTCGACGTTGAACACCGCCAGCGCCAGGTCCTCGATCTCGACCTTGAGCGCGGTGCCGGGTGCGACCTCGCCCGTGGCGCAAAGATCAAGACGTTTTGCTGTTGAGGACATCGCTGCCTTGGAGCGAATCTGCCAAATGATCGCTCATAAAAGTGAAAGCCGGCCGTTATACAAGACTGTGCCGATAATGAAATAGCGCGCCCGCTTCGCTATAGTGGCGCGGCCATACGCCTTGGAGATTAAAGGATGCAGAGCGAATCGGCCCGCATGAGTTCGGCGGCAGAGGCGAAGTTTCGCATCGCCGCGCCGAATTCGCGTCCGCGCGCCGTCAAAGTCATCGCGCTCGATGCCGCGAGCGAACGCGTCGTCAAGGAATTGGCGCGCGATTCCTGGCAAGGCGCGACTTTTCTCACTGCTGCATTCGCCGGCGGAGCTTCCGGCAGCGCGCCGGAGCCCTTTTCGCTCGGCGGCTGGCTCAACGACCTCGCCGGGCGCACCAAGAATCTGGTCGAGGAGGTCGCTTCCGCCGATCTGGTGGTGATGGTGGCAAGCGCCGGTGAGAGCGCCGGGGCCGCCGCCATAATCGGCGAAGCCTGCGCGGTGCGGCGCGTGATGACGACCGCGCTGATCCTCGGCACCGCCTCCTCCAGCGACGAGGCGCTGTCCAAATTGCTGGCGCAATTGCGGCCGCACGCGATGATGCTGGTGATTTCCAGCGCCGACGAATACATCAAGGACATGCTCACCGCATTGCGCGCTTGAGCGGCGAATTCGGGAGCCGAATTCGAAAGGCAATGAAAGTATCCGGAACGATATTAGTCCAGGCGCCGCGCCCCCAAGTGTACAAGGCGCTGCGCGACGCGCGGCTGTTTGCGTCCTGCGTCGAGGGCGTGCGCGACCTCGCCGAGACCGGGCCGGACGCCTACAGCGCAATGTTCGAGACCAAAGTTGCCTATATGAAATTTGCGTTCAAGGTGACGGTGCAGGTTGTTCGCGCCGACGAGCCGCGCGAGATCGAAGCCAAGATCGAGGGCGCGCCGGTCGGCATTGTCGGACGGCTGACCGCAACGTCAGTCACCAGGCTCACCGAAACGGCCGGCGCCACGCGCATCGACTACGATGTCGAGACCGCGCTCACCGGCAAGCTTGGCAGCCTCGGGCAGCCGGTGCTTCGCGCCAAGGCCAAGGAAATGGAACGACAATTTGCCGCGCGGCTGGCCGAGGCCTTTGCCGCGCCGGCGGCCAAAGCCTGATCCCGAAAAAGCCTGTCCGCGGACTTGATCCGAGGATGGATGCCGGTTCCCCGCCTGCGCGAAGCCCAAGTAGACGTTCCTCGTTTTTCGTTTGATGCTTCCGCGGGCGAAGGCAGGTCGGAAAAAGATCATGCGCAGAACAATGGCTTCGTGACCGCACGAAAGCTTTCCGCTAAGTTTCCCGCCATGCGCCCGCTTCGATAATCGAGGCGTGGGGGACAAGAGCGCAGCGCCGGGAGGAAGATATGACGGAAGTTAGCGCAGGCACGCTGCCGTGGTATCGCGCACTGACGGCGACCCAGTGGCGGACTTTGCTCGCTACAAATCTCGGCTGGCTGTTTGACGGTTACGAGGCCTATGCGTTGTTCCTCACCGTCGCCCCGGCGATGCGCTCGCTGCTCGATCCGTCGCAATATGCGCAAATCCCCGCTTATATCGGCACCGTCGTCGCGATCACGCTCCTTGGCTGGGGCATCGGCGGCTTCTGCGGCGGCATTCTCGCCGACTATATCGGCCGCAAGCGGACGATGATCTATGCCATCTTGGCTTACTCGATCCTGACCGGCGTGACCGCCGTCTCATTCAACTGGGTTTCGTTCGCGCTGCTTCGTTTCTTGGTTGGCATCGCCATCGGGTCGGAATGGGCGACAGGCTCGTCGATGATGGCTGAGCTGTGGCCCAACGAGGCGCGCGGCAGGGGCGCCGGCCTCATGCAATGCGGATTAGGCATCGGCTTCTTTCTCGCTTCGTTTATTTGGCTGTTCATCGGCGCGCTCGGCCCGGAGGCCTGGCGCTACATGTTCCTGATTGGAATCCTGCCGGCGCTGCTGACGCTATGGATCAGAACCTCGATTGACGAATCGCAAGCGTGGCAGCGCGTCGACGCACAACGCCGCGATGCGCAGGCGCGCAAGGACAGCGGCGCCGCGCTCTCGGCGCACGAACAGGCGCTGACGCGCTTCACCATCGCCGACTTGTTTGCCGAGCCGGAAACCCGCCGGCGCATCGTTCTCGCCTTCCTGATGTCGCTGACGACGACGCTCGCCTGGTGGGGCATCTCGTCCTGGGTGCCGCCCTACATCGCGTCGGTCGCGGCCAAAGCGAATCTACCGGGGCCGCAATGGGCGAGCTATGCCGGCATGGCCTACAATTTCGGTGCCATTCTCGGCTATGCCAGCCTCGGCTTTCTCGCCGACCGCTTCGGCCGCAAGCCGGTCGTGATGTTTTACTTCGCGGCGTCGCTGTTGATGACGCCGGTCCTGTTCCTGTGGACCACCGATCTGAACCTGCTACTCGTCGCCGCTGCGGCGAATGCGTTCTTCACGCTCGGGCAATATTCGTGGATGCCGGTGTGGCTGCCGGAATTGTTCCCGACCCGCTCGCGCGCCACCGGCATTGCGTTTTCGTTCAACGCGCCGCGCTTCATTGCCTTTCTCGGCCCGCTATTTGCCGGCCAACTGATCGTGCAATTCGGCGGCTATAGCCACGCCGCGATGATCATCTCGACCATTTACGTGCTCGGCTTCTGCGTCGCGCCGTTCTTGCCGGAGACCAGGGGCAAACCGCTGCCGGCGTAAACAGCTCGCTCATTCCCGCGCAAGCGGGAATCCAGTACTGGGTCCCCGCTTCCGCGGGGGCAAGCGACACTCTATGTTCGCCGCATGTCTTCCGAACCCCTCGCCATCGAAACCGACGTGCTGGTGATCGGCTCCGGCGCGGCCGGCATGTACGCCGCCATCGAAGCTTCGCGCGGCGGTGTGCGTGTCTTTCTCGTCGATCGCAGCCTGATCGGCCGCGGCGGCGCCACCGTGATGGCGCAGATGACGGTGGCGGCGGCGCTGGGCGAAGAGGTGCCCGACGCGCCGCGCCTCCATTACGACGATACCATCGCCGCCGGACGCGGCTTGTGCGACGAGGCCCTGGCGCAGCTGTTGTGCGAGGACGCCCCCGCCTGCATTCGCGAGCTCGATGCCTGGGGCGTCGGCTGGGCGCGCAAGGACAATCACATCACCGCGACCACCGCGCCGGGTCATGACCGGCCGCGCTGCGTCTATGTCGATTTCATCAATACCGGCCCCGCGGTGTCGAAGACGCTGCGCACCGTGATGGCTCGCAACAAGGATATCCGTAAAGCCGGCGACATCTGCATCGTCGATCTCGTCGCCGGTTCCGATGATGAAATCGCGGGCGCGGTCGGCTGGCACCTCGGCAGCGGTGCGGCGGTGACCATCGCGGCGAAAGCGACGGTGCTCGCGACCGGCGGACTGACGCGGCTGTACCGGCGCAACAGCGCCTCGCTCAATATGGGCGGCGACGGTTATGCGCTGGCGCTGCGCGCGGGCGCCTCGCTGATCGACATGGAATTCGTGCAGTTCTTTCCGATCGGGCACTTGGCGCCGCGGCTCGTCGGCATGGATCCGATCATGTGGGATCCGTTCCGCTACAAGCTCGGCGGCCGGCTGCTCAACGGCCGCATGGAAGAGTTCACCTCGCGCTACGGCTCGGACGAGGACGGCAAATACGTGCTGCCGCGCGATCTCGCGACCTACGCGATCTTCAAGGAGGTCGAGGCCGGGCGCGGCTCGCCGCATGGCGGCGCTTATTTGTCATTTGAGCATTGTTCCGCGGCGGCGTTGCGCGCCGCCTTCGGGCCGGTGATCGACCGGCTCGCCGCCAATGCCATCGATCTCACCCGCATGCCGGTCGAGGTCGCGCCGATCGCGCACTATCACATGGGCGGCGTCGTCGCGAACGCGCAGATGCAAACCGAACTGCCCGGTTTGTTCGCCGCCGGCGAAGTGGTCGGCGGCGCCAACGGCGCCAATCGCCTATCCGGCAATGCCATTACCGAAGCTCTGGTGTTCGGCCGCCGCGCCGGGCGGAGCGCCGCGGCTCATGCCAAGAAACATGCCAAGACGATGGCGCGGAAGGATTTACGTGCAGCGGATATGCGTGCCGCACTTGACCTTGTCGGCGACGGCAGTGGCGCTAGGCGGGACTTGAATACAGCATCCATGATCGCGCGCTTGCAGGCGATCATGGCCGATGACGTCGGGCCGTTCCGCACCGCCGCCAAGCTCAACCACGCGCTCGCCGGCATTGCCACGCTTGCCGACGAGCTCGGTGAGCGGCCGCCGCGCTTTGCCGGCGCGGCAAACGCCTTCGATCTGCAACGACTGGAATGGTTCGATCTGCGCAACATGCTCATCGTTGCGCGCGCCGTCGCGCAATCCGCGCTGGCGCGAACCGAAAGCCGCGGTGCCCATCAGCGCGAAGATTATCCGAAACTGCTGCCGGCGTGGCGGCGCCATCAGCGCGTGCTGCTCGCCGAGGGCGCACTGCAGCTCTCCGGCGCGCCGGAACAGGCGCTGGTGTCATGAGCACTGTCGCCAAGCTGAAAATCCGCCGCGGCAGCCATGGCGAGCCGGCGCGCTGGCAGACCTTCGAAGTGCCGTTCGAGCCGGGGCAGTCGGTGCTCGATGGGCTGCGCTGGCTGCGCATCAACAAGGACCCGACGCTGGCGATGCGATTTTCCTGCATCAACGCCAATGCCTGCAAGGAATGCATGATCCAACTCGACGGCGAAACCGTCTATGCTTGCACCGCGCGGCTCGAGCCGCGCGAAATGACGCTCACCCCGCTGCCGAACAAGACGCTCATTCGCGATCTGGTCACCGAGATCGCCCCGCCGTCGGAGCGGTTTAAGTGATTTGGTGAAAACTCAAAGTGAAGGACCTCATGCCGATCAAATCCAAATACCTGTTCGTCGCCAGCATGGATGTCGATCCCGACAAGGAAGCGCTGTTCCACGAAGTCTACGACACCGAACACGTGCCCAATCTGCTCAAAGTGCCGGGCGTGCATGCGGTGACACGGGCCGAGGGCGAGCCGTTTGCCATGAGCATCGGCGGGCAGGAAAGAAAGGTCGCGCACGAAGGCGCGCGCCATTCCGCGATCTACGAGATCGACGGCCCCCAGGTCCTCACCAGTCCGGAATGGGCCAAGGCGGTCGAAGCCGGCCGCTGGCCGACGCAGGTGCGGCCGTTCACCCGCAACCGCCGCCATGCGCTGTACCGGATAAGGTAGGCGCCAGTCGAGAAACGATTTAGAACAGCGACTGCACGTCGCCGCAAATGCTGATGGCCTGGCCCGAAATCGTGCGCCCGCGCGGCGACGCCAGAAACACCATCATGTCGGCGAGCTGTTGCGGCGCGATCATTTCCTTGATCGACGCATGCGACAGCGCTTCTTCTTGCATCGCCTGCATCGACACGCCGCGGACCTGCGCCTTGGCCGCGAATACCCGGCGAATCCGGTCGCCCTCGACCGCGCCGGGCTGGATCGCGTTGACGCGAATCTTGAGCGGCGCCAGTTCTATCGACAGCGACTTGGTGAAACCGACCACCGCCCATTTCGAGGCGGCGTAGGGCGTGCGTAAGGGAAAACCGAGGCGGCCGGCGGTCGAGGATAAATTGATGATCGACGGATTGCCGCTTTTGGCGAGGTGCCGCACCGCCGCGCGCACGCAATTGAACTGCCCGGTGATGTTGACGGCGAGCGTGCGGTCCCATTCTTCCGGTGGAATTTCGTCAACCCGGCCGGTCGGGCCGGCAATGCCGGCATTGTTAACGAGGCAATCGAGACCGCCGAGCGCATCCGCGGTGGCATCGATGAAGCGCGTCACCGCGTCGCGATCGGAGACATCGCACAGCGAGGCTTTGATTTTGGGGTCGCTGGTCGCGAACTCGGCCAGCGCGTGACGATCGACGTCGCAGATGTGCACCAGCGCGCCCTCGCGCTGGAATGCGCGGGCGACTTCGCGGCCAATGCCGGCGGCGCCGGCGGTGACGATCACACGCAAACCTTTGATGCCCAGATCCATGACGTTCAGTCCTCCCGCTCACAATGCGTACATGAAATTTCCCCTCCCCTGAAAGGGGAGGGAGGCGCGCGAAGCGCGCCAGGGAGGGGTCACGGAATCACTCGTCGCGACGGACCCCCACCCGGCGGCCTTTGGCCGCCGACCTCCCCCTTTCGGGGGAGGACAGATTTGCCCCTTAGGTGCGCGGCTCACACATTACTCGCGGCCAAGCCAAGAATCTTCCGCGCTTCCGCCGGTGTCGCGACGTGGTCACCCAGAACCGCGATAATGTTTGCCGCCTTCTCGACCAGCGCGGCGTTGCTCGGTGCCAGCCTGCCCTTTTCCAGATAGATGTTGTCCTCGAGCCCGACGCGCGGATGGCCGCCGAGCAAAACGGTTTGCGCCACCATCGGGAATTGATGCAGCGAAATGCCGAAGGCAAACCACGGCGCCTCCGGCGGCAACAGATTGCGCATATAGGTCATGGCCTCAGGCGTCGCCGGCTGGCCCCAGGAAATGCCGAGGCAGATCTGAAACATGCCGGGTGGCTTGACGTAACCGTCGGCGATGAAACGCTTGGCGAGCAAGAGGTGCCCGGTCTCGAACACTTCGAGCTCGGGCATGACGCCGGCGTCCTTGATCGCCACCGCCATCGCTTGCAGGTGTTTCGGCGTGTTGATGAACACCCGGTCGCCCATATTGAGGCTGCCCATGTCGAGGCTGCAAATGTCGGGCTTGAGCTCGACCACGTGACGCACGCGCTCTTGCGGCGATTTCAGCACGCTTTCCGCGCTCGGTTTCGACGGGTCACGCTCGTCATGGGTGAAACGCGCGCCGGGCCCCGTCGTGAGATTGATGAGTACGTCGGTGCCGCTGCCCCTGATCCGCTCGACGACCTCGCGATAATGCGCTCCGTCCATGCTCGGCTTGGTCGTGTTCGGGTCGCGCACATGGATGTGCACGATCGCGGCGCCGGCCTTGGCCGCATCGATCGCCGAGTTGGCGATCTGCTCGGGCGTGACCGGTACCGCCGGGTTGCGGCCCGGCGTGTCGGCCGAGCCGGTGACGGCGCATGAAATAATCACCTTGCGTTGCATGGTCTCACCAAATCCTTCTCCGCCAATGCATAGTCGCGCGGTCAGAGCCTACGGCGTCAGCACTACCCGGCCGATGATCTTGCCAGCACGCAAGTCGTGCATCACCGCGTTCACTTGGTCGAGCGGCTTGGTCGCAACCGGAACCTCGGGCAGGCCGGTGCGGCGCACGAGCGCCATCAATTCCGCCGTTTCCGGAACGCTGCCGACATAAGAGCCCTGGATCGTCAGCGCGCGCATCGGAATGGGCGGTAGCGACACCGTCATGTCGCCGCCGAACAGGCCGACGATGATATATTTCCCGCCTTTGATCAGGCTGTCATAGCCGACGCGCGCGCTTTGCGACGAGCCGACGAGATCGATCACCGCCCAGGCGCCGCCTTGGGTGAGATCGATGATCTGCTGCGCGGCGTCGGACGCGCCGCCATCGATGACATGCGCGGCGCCGGCCGCTTTCGCCGCTTTGCGCTTGGCGGCGTCCACATCGACGACGATGGCGGAATGGCCGCCCATCTTCTGATGCAATGCAAGACACATCAGGCCGAGTCCGCCGGCTCCGATGATCACCGTCGGCTCGCTCGCCAGCGTCGGCACTTTTTTCAGCGCGCCGTAGGTGGTCACGCCCGAACAGGCGAGCGGCGCGACGCGCTCGGGCGGCAGATCGCCGATGTCAAACAGATAGCGCGGATGCGGCACCATGATGTGATCGGCATAGCCGCCATTGGCGAACACACCGAGGCTTTTCATCGCGCGGCAGAGATTCTCTTCGCCGCGCCGGCACGGCCCGCAGGCGCCGCAGCCGATCCACGGATCCGCCAGCATGCGCGCGCCGATGCGCACGCCTTTGGCGTCCGGCCCGACCGCCATCACCTCGCCGACATTCTCGTGCCCGAGCGTCACCGGCAGCTTCATGCCGCGATCGGCAAGGCTGAGCCGCTTGCCGCCGCCGAGATCGAACCAGCCATCGGCGAGATGCAGGTCACTGTGGCAGACGCCCGCGGCGAGCACTTTGAGCAGCACCTCGCTGCCGGTCGGCTTCGCCGTCGCCTGCTCTTTGAATTGCAGCGGCTCGCCGCAGGTGCAGAGCTGAAACATGCGCATGGATCACCTTTTGGGAGTTTCGACGAAACCAATTGCGGTGCCGAAATTCTTGTCCGGCGCCAACACGTACCGGTTGCCGATCCGCGGCAAATCCGCGGGCTGGCCGACAGTTTGGCATACGAGCGTCAATGCGGCGAGGTGTGGCCCATCGTCCGGATGCGGCGCGGCCAAGCCGAAAGCGCTCGCGAACGCCTGCGGGCGAGCCAGCACGATGGTGCCGATTCGCGTCTGCAAGGTCATGACGGATGCTTCTTCATCCGCGACGACTTTGGCCCCGGTGACGATCTGCATGAAGCCGGCAAGATCGGGCGCGGTGTCGCCAACGATCCAGACATCCTGCACGCGTGTCGCGCCATTGGCGTGCTGCAAATAGCGCGGCTCTTCGAAATATTGCGGACTGTAATGCTGGCAGGCGAACAGGCCGAGCCATGGCGCCGCCGGATGGCTGACAAAGGCGAGCGAAAAGCCGACCGTGCTCTCTTGGCCGTCAGCCATTTTCGCCGTTCGTGAGAAATCGAACGGCTCGTAGGTTTGCAGCCCGGCCGCGCGCCAGGCTTTGACGTCGGCGCGCGCATCCGGTGTATCGAGCACCAGCATCGAGAAGCCGTCGCGGCGGGCGACATAATCGCGATTGAACGCGGCGAAGGAAAAATGCCCGGCGCGATGCTCGGGCACATCCTGCGGCGCGGCGACGGCAAGCAGTTCGAGATAGGTGCCACGCAGCTGAATAAGGGAATTGCCGGTGCCGAACGGGTGCTGGCCGCGTGGCGTGACGGTAAATCCCAAACCCGCATAGTGCGAACGCATGGCCTCGAGATCGTGGCCGGCGAGCACCAGGTGGTTGATCCCTTTCATTGGTGGATGCAAGGCTTCTGGCTTGACCCCGGTGGTGATAGCACAGAGTTCTGGCGTTCATTCACCCCCCCTTGATGGGAGGTCGATCCGCGAAGCGGATCGGGAGGGGGTGTTCCAACTTTGCTGTGCCCTTCAGTCCGCGTGTACCTTGCGGCCGACCCCCCTCCCTAACCCTCCCCCTCGAGGGGGGAGGGGATATCGCGTTTCACTCCGCCAACGCCAACGCCTCCGCACGCCGCTGGCTGGCGATCATCGAGGTGCGCAAGAGAAATTGTCGCGCGCGCTCGGGGTCGGCGGCGCTGGCGCGCAGCTCGTCGAGATTGCGCTTGCGCACTTCCGGATCGCGCGCCTCCAGCCGCTTCTTGTTGGCGATCGATTGCTCCTGAACGAATTCGATGGCGACGGTGCGGCGCTGCAGATCGTAGAGGTCGAGAACCCGCTCCGGCGCGCCGTCCCGCATGATGCGCACGAGTTTGTCGGAGAGATTCACGGCGTCCTGGATGCCGCCGTTTAATCCCATGCCGCCGATCGGATTGTTGACATGCGCGGCGTCGCCGGCGAGCAGCACGCGGCCCTTGCGAAAAATTTCGGCGACGCGCTGGTGTGTCACATAGAGATTGCGATGAATGATCTCGTAAGCCTGCGGCGACGAAAAAAACGATTGCATGCGCGCCTGCACGCCGGCATCGCTCAATATGTTGTCCTCGCTCTGCGCCGGGTCGGTCGGGTAGACCGTGCGCCAAAGTCCCGGCGGGCCGTCGGCCGAGACCTTGAAGCAATTGCACCAGGCGCCGGGATCGGCGAAATAGCTGCGGTAGCAATAGCCGCGCTCGCTTTCGAAATCGAATGGCGTGGTGAGGACGATGAAGCGCTCCGGCCAGGTGAAGCCTTCGAATTTGATTCCGGAACGCCGCCGCACCGTGCTCCGTCCGCCGTCGGCGCCGATCAGATAAGCGCCGCTGTGCTGCGAGACAGTGCCCGACGGCTCGCGCACTTGCACCGTCACGGCGTCGGCGCTCTGCGCCACGTCGATGACTTCATGATCGAACAGCGACTCGACATTCGGAAAAAGCTGCAGCCGATCCAGGACCAGCTTCGCGGTCTTGAACTGCTCGCATTGCACGACGAATGGATGCCGCGTGTCGTTTTTGAGAACCGCGTGATCGAACTGCGCGACCAGCTTTTGGCTCGGCCGGTCCCAGAACTGGAAAATCGGCGCGACCAGACCGACGCGGGCCATGTCGCCGACCAGCGCGTCGTCCAACAGGTCGAGCGTCGCCGGATGGGTGGTCGCGGCGCGCAGGTCCAATTGCAGCGTGCTGTTGTTGTCGAACAGGCGCACCGGCAGCCCATGACGGCCAATGAGCCAGGCGCAAAGCAGACCGACCGGTCCGCCGCCGGCGATCAGGATTCTGCGTTGGTCGTCGGTCATCCTCGCTGATTAGCAAATTGTGGGGGAGGTCGCGAGAAGGCAGACGAAAAGCGACTTTCTTGACAGGACAAGCAGGGAAAGCGAAGAAACCGGCGCATGGAAGGTTCTCAAGGACGATCGATGGTGGGCGAACGAAAGCCGGTTGCGTTTGGCGATCTGCGCGGTTGGATTTCGGCACTCGATAGCGCCGACGAATTGCAGCGCATCAATGCCGAGGTCGATTGGAATGTCGAGCTCGGTACGATCGCGCGCCTGGCGCAGGGCGCCGGCACCGGTCCCGCGCTGTTGTTCGGAAATATCCGTGACTACGGCGCCAATGCCCGTTGCCGGCAGGTCTTCACCGGCGGGCTTTCCAGCGCGCGGCGCGTCGCCATGATGTTCGGCCTGCCGCCGGACACGCATCCGCGCGAGCTGGTGCGGCTCGGCCGCACCGTGCTGTCGCAAAGCCTGCCGCCTAATGTGGTCAAGACCGGGCCGGTGAAGGAAAACATCGTCAAGGGCGGCGACATCGACCTCTACGAATTCCCGGTGCCGCAATGGAACCGAGCCGACGGCGGCCGCTACATCCTCACCTATGGCGGCGTGGTGACCAAGGATCCCGGCACCGGCGTGATGAATGTCGGGATCTATCGCGGCATGATCGGCGGCAAGGACAAGATTCCGATCCTGATGTGGCGCGCGCAGCATATCGGCCACCACGTCACCGCCTGGCAGCAAGCGGGGCACAACGAAATGCCGATCGCGGTCGCGATCGGCTGGGAGCCGTCGCTCGGTTTTGTCGCCGGCTCGCCGGTGCCGAAAGGCTTATGCGAATATGACGTGATCGGCGCCATCCGCGGCGCGCCGGTCGATCTCGTCAAATGCGAGACCGTCGATCTGATGGTGCCGGGCAGCGCCGAGATCGTGATCGAAGGTTATCTCCAACTCGATCCCTCGGCCTTTTTGATGGAAGGGCCGTTCGCCGAAGTCACCGGCTATATCGCCGGCGACCGCTCGCCGAAACCGACCATCCGCGTCACGGCCATCACCCATCGCAAGGATCCGATCTTGCGCGGCACCATCGAAGGCTCGCTGCCCGGCTGCTTCTCCGAGAACGGCATGTGCTCCTCGATCATGCGCGCGGCGACGGCGTGGAACGTGCTCGATCGCGCCGGTGTGCCCGGCATCACCGACGTGTGGTGTCCGCCGGTCCAAGCCGGCGTCAACATCCTGGTGCAGATCAAACAGAGCTATCGCGGCCAGGCCAAACAGGTCGCCAACGCGCTGTGGGGCAGTTCGGCCGGCCACGTCCGCTACAAGCACGTCACCGTGGTCGACGACGACATCGATATTCACGACTACGGCGCCGTCGACTGGGCGATCGCCTATCGCGTCAATGCCGGCGAGGATGACGTCGTCATCATGCCGGCGACCTTTGGACTGGGTTTGGACCCATCGACGCGCAAGCGCGACCGCAACACCTCGCTCTATGGCACCGGCAAATGGAATCGCATGCTGATCGATGCCACCATGAATCTCGATTACGATCCCGATCCGGAGTTCGCCGGCGCGCGTTTCCCGCCGCTGGTCTGGCCGGCGGCGGAAGACATCGCCGCCGTGCGCGCGCGCTGGGGCGAACTCGGGCTCGATAAGCCGCGGCGGAAATGATCGCGCGCGCAATGTTCGAGGGTTTCACTCGCACCGAGATCAAGACCAGCGGCGCGCGCATCGTCGCGGTCTACGGCGGCAGCGGCCCGCCGCTTCTGCTGATGCATGGCAATCCGTTCAGCCATTTATCCTGGCACAAATTTGCGCCGCGGCTTGCCGAACAGTTTACGGTGGTGGCGACCGATCTGCGCGGTTACGGCGATTCGGAGAAGCCGCCGGGCGGCGCCGATCATGCGAACTATTCCTTCCGCGCCATGGCGCAGGATCAGATCGAGGTCATGGCCGCGCTCGGGCATGATCGCTTCTACGCCGCCGGACACGATCGCGGCGCGCGCGTGCTGCATCGCATGTGCCTCGATCGCCCGGACAAAGTTGTCCGCGCCGCTATACTCGACATCATCCCGCAGCATCACCTTCTCAATAATGTCACCCGCGCCTGGGGCACTTTTTCGTGGCACTGGTTCTTCATGATCCAGCCCTACGATTTTCCCGAACGCCTGATGAGCGCCGATCCCGATTTTTTCATCGAAAAGAAGCTCGCCAAGACCGCGCAGGGCTTAAGCTTCTTCGATCCGCGCGCGCTTGCGGAATACAAGCGCTATTTCCGCAACCCGGCGACCGTGCACGCGATGTGTGAAGACTATCGCGCCACCCATGGCGTCGATCTCGACATGGACACCAAGGATTTCGCGGCGGGGCGAAAAATAACCTGCCCGGTGCTGCTGTTGTGGGGCGCGACCGGCGGCGTTGGCCGCAACCACGACGCCGAACAAATCTGGCGCCGCTATGCCAGTGATATTCGCGGCGCCAAGGCGCTGCCTTGCGGGCATTATCTGTCCGAAGAAGCGCCCGAGGAGACGTACCGGGAGATGCGTCAGTTTTTTGCCGACGCGAAATCACACCTCCAATGAACATAAATGGTTTCAAGAGGCGCGGCGCGACCCGCAGTCGAAATACCGCGATTGGTATATTTGGTCAAAGAAGCGCCCGCCGAAGGCCAACAAAGGAATGGTCTTCCCGGGGGTGCAGAAGTCGACCTGGAGCTACGATAGCGTAGCCCGCGAATGGTATTTTCACCGGTTTTATAATTTTCAGCCCGATCTCAATACTTTAAATCCCGCAGTGCAGTCTGAAATCCTCAAGATCATGGGGTTTTGGATTCAACTTGGCGTCTCGGGCTTTCGCATGGACGCGGGTTCGGGCCAAACCCGCAGGATCAACTCTACGATCGCGGCATCAGAAGGCGACTGGCGCCAATGCTGGGCGGCGACCGGCGTCGGATTGAGCTCGCCTACAGCCTGATGTTCACGTTGCCGGGAACGCCCGTGCTCCGCTATGGTGACGAGCTAGGAATGGGCGACAATCTCGCATTGCCCGAGCGGACAAGCTGCCGTACTCCGATGCAATGGTCGCGCGAGCCGCACGGCGGCTTTACCAAAAACAAAAAGCCTGTTGTGCCGGTCATCGACGATGGTCCCTACAGCTATCAACACGTCAATGCGGCCGACCAGCGCCGCGAGGATTTCCGGTTGGTCGGCATTATAAAGCGACAGATAACGATCAATGGCAGGTTGGTTTGCGCGATAATTGGGATTTGGCGGATTGTCGCGAAACATCGCATCTTTGATCAAAAGCCAAAGTACATCGACACGAAAACCATCGACGCCGCGATCGAGCCAAAACCGCAACACATTGAACATGGCAGCGCGAACTTCCGGGTTGCGCCAATTCAGGTCGGGTTGTTGGGCAAGGAAGCTGTGCAAATAATACTGATTGATGCGAGCGTCGAACGTCCACGCCGGGCCGCCGAACTGTGAAATCCAATTGTTGGGAGGCCCGCCGTCGGGCTTTCCGTCGCGCCAAATGTACCAATCTCGCTTTGCGTTGCCTTGTGATGACCGGCTCTCCATGAACCAAGGATGGCGGTCAGACGTATGATTGGGAACAAAATCGAGAACGACTCTAACGCTACGCTGATGCGCTTCGTGCAAAAGGGCGTCGAAATCGGCGAGTGTCCCGAACACCGGATGAATGTTGCAGTAGTCCGTGATGTCGTAACCGAAATCCGCCATCGGCGAAGGATAGATCGGTGAGATCCAGATGGCGTCGATTCCGAGCCACGTCAAATAATCCAGCCGCCGCCGCATGCCATTGAGGTCGCCGACACCATCGCTGTTGCTGTCCTGGAAAGACCGCGGATAAATTTGATAAATAATTCCGCGTTTCCACCATGCCGGATCAATCAATGTGTTACCACTTTCAACATGGCGCGTCTGAGGCGAGCGGCGCGCGGACCCGTTGGCTCGGCCCCGGAATGACGAAACTCAACTCGCCACGGGCGTCGGCGCATCGAGGAAATTCTTCGCCACATACCACAGCAGCTGGCGATTTTTGCTGAAGCCCTGGCTGTGCGCGGTGTTCGGCAAAATCACATATTGACGATCGCCGTTCGGCAGCTTGCGGAAAAACTCAAGCAGATCGTCGTCGGTGGAATTGCCGTCCCATTCGCCGCGCGTCATCAGGACGGGCGAGAGCACTTTGGCCGGATCGACCAGCGGCAGGTTCACCGCCATGTCGACATAGGTGCCGCTCGGCACGGTGTCGCCATATTGCATTTCGCTGCCGATCAGCGCTTCCACCATAGCCGCATCGTAGAGATTTGGGTGCCCGTCGCGGGTGAAGATCGAGCGGATCATGGCGGCATCGCGCTTGCGCTTCGGATTGGCGCGCAGCTCGTCGATGCGCGCTCGGCGCCGGCCGATTTCAGCCGCGCCTTCGCCTTTATAGGTGAAAGCGGTCAGGATCAGTCGATCGACTTGCTCCGGCGCCTTTTGCGCAAAAGCGCCGGCGCGGATGGCGCCGGAAGACTCGCCGAACATGTGAACCTTGGCGCGGCCGGTTTCGCGTCGAACGACCTCAAGCCCCGCGGCGAGATCTTCGACGCCGCTGGCAATGTCGGAACTGCTCGCCGTCTGCGAGGAGCAATGCGCCAGGAGCTTCCTGATAGAAACCCAGGACGAAATCAATCCGAGTGACCTGAAAGACGCTAATCGTGTCGGAGTTACAGCCGGAGCCTCAACGCCGAATTGGTTGATCGATCAGGTGGTGAAGCGTTTGAGAGAAATCGGAACGACAGGCAACGGACATCAACAGCCGGGCGTCAATTAAATTCCCGACGCGTCATTCGCGGCGGCACTCATCCCCAAAAATTATCCGAGGAATCCTATGCGAAGTTTTCTGTCTCGATCTATCTTGGCGCTGGCAGTCTCAATCATTCCAAGTACTACACTCATGGCCAAACCGCGCGGTTTTCACGAACTTGTCGACGCTTACTTCGACGACTACTTCAAGGCGAACCCGTCGGCCGCAACTTCCGCCGGCTTTCATCAATACGACAACCAGTTAGAAGACTTTTCAGCGGGCGCTCATGCGCAAACTCGCCAGCGGCTGCTCAAATACCTGGCCGAATTTCAGGCGATCAATCCACGCACACTCTCGCCGCTCGATCTTGACGATCGCGAGATCATGATCGCGACCATTCACAGCGCCCTCCTGGACGAAGAACGGGTGCAGATGTGGCGGAAGAATCCTGACAATTATTCCAGCGCCGTC
>Ga0207693_10000826_pt1 | contig 27503 bp, 30 predicted proteins | sample LARL81metaG_FD_184347 | JGI IMG/M metagenome (GOLD analysis project Ga0207693, IMG submission 184347) | Corn, switchgrass and miscanthus rhizosphere microbial communities from Kellogg Biological Station, Michigan, USA - LAR L8-1 metaG... | ecosystem: Host-associated > Plants > Roots >... | reverse complement strand
CACCGCGGGCCAGGCACCTACATGTTCGAGGCGCTCAGGTACCGCGACCAGTGGGAGAGCCGATTACTGCGGACCTCGGCCTGGTCGCCCCTGTACTAGATGCACAGGTTGAACACGCAGACCCCGCCGTTGGGTTGTCAGCCACCGTTCCAGCCGCCCGGGATGGGTCCGCCTTGCCACGGCGGCGGGGCGGCCCCGGTCGCCAGTCTGAACTGACCGAACCGATGATCGTACTGCCATTCGCGGAATGCAGGCGCTCAACGCGTGGCTCTGGGCCGTCGCGTTCGGATCACACCGATCCTGACCGGACTTGCGAAGGATCTAACCCTTTGGACCGGAACAGGATTCGCCGATCAGTTGGACATGCTCGCGAAACATGCCGGGCTCATATGAACCCGCCGGATTGCGCACGATCACGTTCATCCGGTTGGCAGCGTTCACGAGGGCGACCAGGCAGACCAGTGCAGCGATCTGGTCGTCGTCGTAGTGCTTGCGCACTTGGGCCCAGGTGTCATCAGACACGCCGAGGTGGGAGTCTGCGAGGCGGGTTCCTTCCTCGGCGAGTGCCAGCGCAGCGCGCTCGGCCTCGGTGAAGACGATCGCCTCGCGCCACGCCGCGACCAAGTTGAGGCGTACTGCGGTTTCACCCGCGGCAGCGGCCTCCTTGGTGTGCATATCGACGCAGAACCCGCAGCCGTTGATCTGACTGGCCCGGAGGCTGACCAACTCCTGGGTGGCCTTCGGCAGCGAAGATTCGCCGAGCACCATGCTGGTGTTGGCGAACCGCTTGCCGAACTTGGCGGCGATCTCGTTGTCGAACATGTTGAATCGGGCGTCCATGACTTCCCCTCATTCGTGTTGTTGAACTGAACGCACATGAGATGCCGACAACCCGATCCGTGTGACAGCGTCAAGACGTGGCGTGCGCCACATGTTACAAAACAGCGTGGTCCGGTGTCTGTTGTATGAGACGTCGAGAGCGAAGAGACAGGACTAGCCCATGCCCGACACGCCCCAGGCTGCCACCGAGGCGTTCCTCGCCCACCGCAACCTGCTCTTCACGGCCGCGTATGAGCTTCTCGGCTCGGCCGTCGACGCGGAGGACGTCGTGCAGGAGACGTGGCTGCGGTGGGTGGACGTCGACCTCGACAGCGTGCGCGATCCGCGCGCATACCTGGTCCGGATCACCACGCGCCAGGCGCTGGGCCGGTTGCGTGCGCTCGGGCGCCGCAAGGAGTCATATGTCGGGCCGTGGCTGCCGGAGCCGCTGCTCACCACGCCCGACGTGGCCGAGGACGTCGAATTGGCCGAGAGCGTCTCAATGGCAATGTTGCTCGTCCTGGAGACCCTCACGCCGACCGAGCGTGCGGTGTTCCTACTGCGCGAGGTGTTCGAGCTGGAATACGACGAGATCGCAGAAGCCCTCGACAAGAGTGCGGCCGCGGTGCGGCAGATCGCGCACCGGGCGCGGTCACATGTCGCTGCGCGCCGTCCACGAGGGCTCGTTTCTGCGGCCGAGACCCGAGACGCGCTCGGCGCGTTCCAACGGGCGATCGAAACCGGTGATCTGCAGGGTCTTGTCGACGTCCTTGCGCCGGACGTTGTCCTGCTGAGCGATGGCGGGGGAGTCAAACAAGCCCTGCTGCGGCCTATCGCGGGCGCCAAGCGGGTGGCCCGCTTGCTGGGTGTCGGCATACCCAGGATCGCCGACGCGATGTCGATCGAGCCTGTGCACATCAATGGCTGCCCGGCGCTGATCGTCCGGCTCGACGGCCAGATTGACAGTGTGGTGGCGGTGCGCGTCGATGACGGCCTGATCACCGGGCTGTACATCGTGCGCAACCCGCAGAAGTTGTCGTATGTGCAGCGTGAGACCGCTCTGCGGCGCTGAGCCCGAACCGCGTTACGTCGCAACGTAACTGCCATTTTCCGACAGTCCGGGGACGACTGTTGGCAACGGCTACTACGCAGCGTAGTATTCGCGACAGGCCCTACCGAATGCCGACGGAGGTGCACCGTGAAGTGGAGCTTTGCCCAGGCCGGCCTGCTGATCATCTGTGCGTTTCACGTAATCCAGGCGGTGATCGGGTTCGTCGCGGAACCAAGCTTTGCGACAGGCCCCGACGCGCCGACGGTCCGGGTGCTCGGGATGGACTACAACGGCTGGCACGCCGTCGCCGGTCTCGCGCTGTTCGGGCCCGGTCTGGTGTGCGTGCTACGCAAGTCGTGGTCGGTGCTGTACCTTCTCGCCGCAGCGGTAGTCGGGGCGCTGCCAGGCATCTGGGCCTTTTTCTCGCACCAGGTCGCTTACTTTTTCGCCTTTCCGAACAACACCACGGACGCGGTGGTCCACCTGGTGACCGCCGCGGTGATGATCGCGGTCGCCGCGATACAGATCGCCATCGACGGTGGTCTGAAGAACTCGCTCGCCGATCTCCGAAAGACGCCGTAGCGCAACCACTCCTACGATTGTTGACCGCGCTCACCGGTTGTGCGACTGCTGATTCACCTGCGGCAGCATCCCGACAGTCGATGCCACAACCTATGACCCACACGAATCACACTGTCAGGAAACACAAGTCGCAGGAGTCGTTGGCGTGACTAATTTGGCGGCATGATGAGCGGCTTGTCCTTGCGCAAGGCGGCGATGGTGGACTCACTCAGGTTCAGGGTGGCACCGACGACTTCAGGCGGCGTCAGCCCGAGCCATTGGTTGGCCGACACATCTGCGAAATGGTCGCTGCGAAACAGTTCGAGCATCTGCACCGGCTCGTCGCCGACGTTCTCGAAGTAGTGGCCCATGGCGCTGGGGACGTAACCGACGTCGCCGGCGTAGTAGTCGAAGGTTCTGGCCTTGCCGCTGGATCCGAACACCGTTATGCGGGCATGTCCTGAAACCCAGTACTGCCACTCGTCGTTGTCGGGATGCCAATGCATTTCACGCACGGCGCCCGGTGCCAGCTCCACCCAGGCGGCTGCGATCGTCGAGGCCGCCGGGGAGTTCTTCGAGTCGGCGATGCGGACGCTGCCGCCCGGTACTTCGATGGGATCCTGCGCCAAAAACCGGTGGCTCATCGGCTCGGCAGTGCCGCGGGGCGACTGCACGGCCTGGATGTCGTCGACGAGTGCGCCCGGCACGTCGCCGGGGAAGATGTAGCGGGTGTGGTCGATGTCGCCGGCCTTCGGGATGTTGTGGAAGGACGACTCGGGCACACTGAAGTTCTTGGCGAGGATGTGCTTGGGCGTGTGCGCGAACCAGTCAGTGACCAGGAAGGTTTCGTTCTCGGAGAAGTGCCCGTCATCGAACACCAGGAGGAATTCGCAGTCCTCTAGCGCTTGGATCGAGTGGGGGAAGCCGGCGCGGAAGTTCCACAGATCACCACGGCCGATGTCGTCGATGAAGTTGCGGCCCTGCGGGTCGATGGCTGCGATGCGAGCGCTGCCGGCAAGCATGAAGGCCCATTCGGCTTCGCGGTGCCAGTGCAGTTCGCGGTAGGCGCCGGCTTTCAGTCGCATGTCGACACCGGCCAGGGTGGTGGCAACCGGCAGTTCGCGCACGGTGACTTCGCGGGCCCACCCACCGGTCAGGAGGCGATTGTGCGCAGCGGCGAAGGGGAACTTTAGGTTCGGCAGACTGCCGGCGTCGGTGTCGGGGGCGCCCGGGTTCTGCGCCCCGATCGGCACGTTGTCAGGACCGAGGACGGTGGCGCCTACCTCGCCACGGATCGTGGGGGCGGCGTTGTCGTCGGTAGTTGCGGTCATTGGACCCCTCCATGTGTGCTAATTCCGAATCTTCGCCGGGGATGGTGCTGCCGGACGTAAGTGCAGCAGAAACACGTGTCCTCCGTACCCGGGGAATTCCCGGGCGCCGGTCGAGCACTCGGCTGCTCCAATCAGTGCGCTGTGTCAGGTGGGAATTCGACGGGATATGGTGCACCGACATGCGCACCAGGATCTCGGCGGCACGTGCAGGATCACCCGGGAGGCCTGGTGAGGCCCCGGGATTACTACGGGTTCGCGCGAATTCACCGGCTGCGACTGTTGAGCCCAGCCTCGAACCCCATCACCGAATCCGGGCCGCGGCTGAAATTTCAGATTAGGAGCACGTCAATGAGGGCTGTTGTCATGAACGGCGCGGGTGGCCGCGAAACGCTGGAGTATGTCGAGCGCCCCGACCCAGTGGCCGGTCCAGGCGAAGCACTGATTGAGATCGCCTTCGCGGGTGTCAACTTCATGGACATCGGTGCGCGACAGGGCACGGTCTGGACCGAGTTTCCGGACCCGAAGATTCTTGGCGTCGAGGGCGCCGGCCGTGTCCTCGCCGTGGGGGACCACGTCGAAGGCATCGCACCCGGTGACCGTGTCGCATGGGTGTATGCGCCCGGAAGCTACGCCGAGCAGATCGCAATCCCAGCCACATCGCTGGTGTCGATTCCCGACACGATCGACGACCGTGTGGCCGCATCCGTCATGATGCAAGGCTTGACCGCCAGCCATTTCGCCACCGACTTCTATCCGGTGCAGCCCGGCGACATCGCCTTCGTCCACGCTGCGGCCGGTGGCCTAGGTCTGCTGCTGACCCAGATCATCAAGCTGAGGGGCGGTTCGGTGATTGGACGCGTCTCGTCGGAGGACAAGGTCGCCGCGGCTAAGGAGGCGGGTGCAGACCACCTGATTGTCGATCCCGAAGGCCAATTCGCCGAAGAGGCACTGTCGCTGACCCATGGCAATGGCGTGCACGTTGTCTATGACGGGTCGGGGCCTGCGACGTTCCAAGGGTCACTCGACGTGCTGCGCCGGTCAGGGACCTTCGCCTGGTACGGCCCCGTCCTCGGCGGACCGGGGCCGATCGACATCATGAGCCTCCCGAAGAGCATCAAGATCGGATATCCGGTGTTCCTCGACCACATACACACTTCTGCGCTGCTTCGCGCCCGTTCCGCTCAGCTGTTCGAGTGGATCGCGGATCGGAAGCTCAAACTCCGGATCGGAGCGGAGTACCGCTTGGCAGACGCGGGAAAGGCCCACGCCGACATGGAGAGTCGCAGGACCACCGGCAAGCTGCTGCTGGCGCCATAGGCGTGGGTAAGGAACCGATCGAACACCGAAGCCGTTAGGACGAATCATGGACAAACACGAATTTGACGAGATGAACCGCACGGTGATCGACGAGTTCCGCAGCAGTGGAGGCACAGCCGGCGGCGTATTCACGGGTAAGCCACTGGTGCTGGTACACCACATCGGCGCGAAATCCGGCAAGGCGCGGGTATCACCGCTGGTGCCCTTGCTGGAGGACGGTCGGATCTTCGTCTTCGCCAGCAAGGGCGGCTCCGATTCGAATCCCGATTGGTACGGCAACCTCGTGGCAAATCCGAATGTCACCGTCGAACTCGGCACCCAAACGTTCCCAGCCACCGCGCGGACTCTGGTGGGGGAGGAACGCGATGAGATCTACGCGAAGCAAAGTGCCGTCGAGCCACAGTTCGGCGAATACCAACGCATGACGACGCGCATAATCCCCGTCGTCGAATTGGTCAGAACTGCTGGGTGAACGCCACCCGATCTCGTCCTGAGGCGATCACCAATAGTAGGGACGGCGGTAACCGATAGTCAGGTCATCCCAGTCAAGGTGGCCGTTGCGGGCGCGCTGCAACGCATTGCGGGCTCTCGCACGCTCTTCGCGTCGGCAGCCGCGACGCCACTCGCTGTCTTCGATCGGACCGAACGCAACCCACGGCAGTGGACCCCGGTCGCAAACTTCGCAGCCGTTCCACCAGCCAACGCATTCCCGACGATGACGGCGCCAGTAGACGCGCTCATAGTCTCTGTCTGTGCGGGCCACACAACCCTCCTCGCTAGGCAACTAGAAAGGCATGAGGCACCCCCTTTCGGTTTGGGTGAAAAGCCCACCAGGATACACAACGTCCCTCGTCAGAGATGGGGTTAGCGGTCGGGCACCCAGCTGCCAGGGGATGCGGCCCCAGGGCCATGACGTAAGGTGATTATGTAAGCTAAGGATTCGGGTCGGTTTCAAATCGCTGGAGTTGCGCGCATGACGTTGATCAAAACCGCTTTGGCTGCCATCGCAGTCGCGAGCGGCCTCACCGCAGCAATAGTGGGCCTGGGCGGCGCAGCGCTGGCGAGCGCCGACCCGCCTCCGCCGCCACCGGCGCCCGTCCAAGGCGAGGAGCCACCGGCCTGGGCGCCGCCGAAGCCCACCGAGGTCTGGAACGGGCACCCCGTCGTGTGGAGCTCGGGCTGGGGCGGCCGCTGGGGCGTGTGGATCAACGGTGGCTTCATCACACTGTCGTCAAACCCTGTCACCGGCGGCGGTTAAATCCGGTAACTCAGTTGCGTCCGGAAATCGTCGGACCGTAGGCGCGCTGACTCGCGGGCCGAGCCTGACGCTGGCCCGAGTCGGGTCGGCGCGACGCTAGATCTGGCTGCGTCCACTACCTTCGCGACACAATCTGGGCCCGTTTCCGACGCGGCACAGAACGCGATCGCGTCCGCGATGTGACGAGGCTAACTTAACTCGAATACTAATAGTTAGTGTAGTATCTATTTGTGGGCTCATCGATGACGGTTGACATAGACACGCTGGCACTCGAACAGCAAGTGTGTTTCGCGCTCGCGGTCACCAACCGTGCAGTTCTCTCCATCTACCGCCCGCTGCTCGAGCCACTGGGCCTGACCCATCCGCAATACCTCGTGATGCTCGCGCTCTGGGATCACCAGAAGGAGTCCACCGACGACGATGCACCGTTGTCGGTGAAGCAGATCGCTGCCACATTGCAACTCGACTCGGCCACGCTGTCGCCGATGCTCAAACGGCTGCAGACACTTGGGCTCATCGCCCGCAACCGAAGCACCGCAGACGAACGCTCCACCCATATCGAGCTCACCGACGACGGCCGCGCCCTGCGTGAGCGCGCACTTGCGATACCAGCCGCCGTCGTGGCTCGACTCGGCGTCGACCTAGCCGAACTCGACGAGCTACGCCAGCGGCTGACCAGCATCAACTCCGCCGCCCTTGCGGCCGGCGCACTCAACCTCTAACCCCAGGAGCCCGCGATGGCCGACACCCGACCCACACCCATCCAATACGTCGCATATGTATACGGGCGACGCCTACCGGACTCGATGCGAAGCTGGGTGGCCAATGATCTGGCCGGGCCAGGAGCCGTCCGTAGGCACATGATTCGGATGGCTATTCCGCCGCTGCTGGTTCTCGCCCCGTTCTGGCTGCTCCCAGCCTCTTTGTATGTGCATCTCGAGATGACCGCGCCGATCTACATGTGGGCCATTCTGATGGCACTCGCGCTCAACAAGATTTGGCGCCGACATCGGTTGGGACAGCACGGGCTTGATCCCAACCTGGTTGACGCGATCCAGCGCGAGAAAGATGCGCGCATCCATGAGGACTACATCCGGCGCTACGGTCCGCGCCCGGAAGAGGCCAAGTGGCAGTCGAACAGCAGTCCATTCTGACTTGCGATGCCAAGAGGTGCGACCTCGGTGTCTACGAAATAGGTTGCAGCACAGTGGGATAAAGGCAAGGCAAAGAGCCCGCAACTAGCGGTGCATATTCCGTTCGTCGTATTGCGACCCGGCAACAGCGATCGGCAGACTGGCCTCGGCTCGACGGCGGGCGCCCACTGGCAGGACCCCAACGGTGTGCACGCCAGCCTAAAAATCTCGGGTTTCCCTGAACCGGCTCTCAGTCTTGTCTCAGTCATCGCAGGCACCTTGTGGTGAAGCCACTGTGCTGATTGACGATTCAGAAAGAGAACGAAACACCATGACGAACCCTCCGCGGTATCCCACGGATCGGCCCGACCACCGACAGGATCCGAGTCACCCAACGGGACAGTCCTACCCGGGTACTCAGACCTACATTCCCTCACATTTGCGCTATGACTGGCGCTACACCGACCCGCCGACCGCACCACTGTACGGCCTCTATCACGCGGCACCCCAGACGATTACGGCACCACCCACCCCGCCTCGGCAGAAGTATTCTCGTCGCGGCGCCATCGTCGCCGGCGCTGTTGCCGCCGCAATGGTGGGCGGCGGAATCGGGACAGCCACCATGCTGGCCACCGAGCGAGCCAACGAAGCGACCGCCATCAAGGCACCCATCGCCCAGGCACCCGCCCGGTCCAAGCCTGCGGCGGAGATGCCCGCCGGCTCGGTGGAACAGGTCGCGGCCAAGGTGACGCCCAGCGTCGTCAAGCTGCAGATCAACATGGGCCAGCAAGGCGAGGAAGGTTCCGGGATCGTGTTGACCGCCGACGGTCTCATCCTGACCAATAACCACGTCGTGGCCGCGGCGGCCGGCGACGAGCAAGGCGCCCAGTCGGCCTCGGACGACTCCACCGATGGAGGCCAGGTCACCAAGACCGTGACCTTCGCCAACGGCCAGACAGTGCCGTTCACCGTCGTCGGCACCGATCCCACCGGCGACCTGGCCGTCGTGCACGCCCAGGGAGTCTCGGGATTGACACCGATCAGCATCGGATCGTCCAAGGATGTGAAGGTGGGTCAGCAAGTCGTGGCGATCGGCTCACCGCTGGGTCTGCAGGGGACCGTGACAACCGGCATCGTCAGTGCGCTGGATCGGCCGGTCGCGGCCGGCGACGGCCCCGGCGGCAACGTCACCGTACTCGACGCCATCCAGACCGACGCTGCGATCAATCCGGGTAATTCCGGTGGCGCACTGGTGAACATGAACGGTGAACTGATCGGGGTGAACTCCGCGATCGCGAGCATGGGCGGCGGCGACGGCGGCTCCGGCGGCGCACAGAGCGGGTCGATCGGGCTTGGCTTTGCCATCCCGGCCGATCAGGCCAAGCGCATCGCCGATGAGCTGGTTTCCACCGGCACCGCCAGCCACGGTTCGCTAGGTGTGCAGCTCAGCAACGACACCAAGAACGGTGGCGCCGCCATCGCCGAGGTCGTCGAGGGCAGCCCCGCCGCAGCCGCGGGAGTTCCCAGTGGTGCGGTGATCACCAAGATCGATGGGCAGGTGATCGACGGTCCGGAAGCTCTCGTCGCCGCGGTTCGGTCAAAAGCACCGGGAGACAAGGTTTCTCTGACCTACCTCGACGATTCCGGGGCTGCGCAGACGACGCAGGTCACTCTCGGCAAGGCGTAACCAACGTTCGGCGCGCGGCCGTCGCAACGCTGGATGTCAGCGTTTGCGGCGGCCGCGTGCTCAGTGCGAAGTAACAGCGTCCCGGAGTGACCGTCGGGCTTAGATGCCGGGGTTGCCTTCATTGTGCAGCAGGAAGAGCGGGTCGAGAGTGTCCCACACGGTGGCGTACAACAGCTCCTTTTGGTCCTGCGCCTGCTCTTCGACGTTGAGCAGGTCGGCGACCTCGTCGTAGCCGTAGTACAGGAACGACACGGGCGGGGTGGTCAGCAGCAGCTGGTTGACGATGCCCTGTGCCGAGTCCTTGGCTTCCGTATTACCCGCGAGAAGGCCGGGCAGCAGCTTGATGATCTCGGTGATCGGAATCGGAGCGTTCGCATACGGCACCATCTGGCTGACCCGGTACGAGGCCTCGTATCCCTCACGGACATAGGGCCGTATCACCTCGGGCGTCCGCTCGACCAGTGCGTGTTCGGCTTCGAGCACCGCCGCTGGCATATCGGTCGGATCCGGGTCGTCAACCCGGAACGGGTTGGGATCTCTGTCGGGGAGGAGGGCAGCCGTACTGGTGATTGTCGTAGCCGCCTTAGGCAGCGGGGTGGTGGCGGCCTGCTTGGGTTGGTAGAGGTTCTTGAGCCGTTCGACCTGCTGAGCCTCGAACTCCTCCGGGCTGGGCGTGGGCTTCGGCTGCGGTTTGGCGACCGGCTTGATCGACGGCTTGCTCACCGCGACTGACGCCGTGACATTGCGCGCCGCGGAGGTGACCGCGGCGTTCGCCCGGGCGGCGACCTTGTCGACGTTGTCGCCGATCTTCGAGAGTGGCTTGGGGCGCGAGGTGTCGGAGGCGCCGGCGGACCGCTTCGGGCCGACGTTGACCCCGGTGGACGCACTCGCGTCGGCAGTCTTTTTCGATGAATCGGCCTGCGTGGAGTCGGCGTGTGCGGTGCCTTGTGAGGCGATGGCAGCACCGATGCCGACAGCAACCGCCCAACCGCTCAGATAACCGATGTGTCGTACCGCAACCATTTGCAGTCCTTTCGTGTGCCTCAGGCATCGTAAGGCACTTTCCCAGATTTGGGAGCCTTGTCATGTTCGAATGCTGGCTACTTGCTGCGGGAGGTGACAGGGGAGAGGGGAGGCAGTCGGCGAGTAGTCCGCGGCGCCCTGGGCTACTGGCAATGAAGGCAGTCGGGCGCCTCCGACGTTAGGGAGGGTGTGTCGTCCGACGGTGCGAAAGGAGCGAACATGCAGCAGTTCGGCCGCATCCTCACCGAGGACGGAGTCGTGCCCGTCATGTTCGACAGAAACCAGCCTCTCGACCTACGTACGTTGGTCTCCGACATCACCCCGGACGTCATCGCCTCCGGCGCCTTGGCCGACGTCGATACGGCGCATCTGTCGGCGGTCGACGGTTCCGTCACCTACCTTGCCCCGATCGACGGCATCCGCCAGGTCGCGGCCACCGGCTTCAATTACAGGAAGCACATCGCGGAATTCAACATGAATCCGCCTGCGGAACCTGAGGTCTTTCTAAAGGCGATCGGCTCCCCGTGCGGCCCGTTCGATCCCGTCCTTCGCGGCCCCAACCCACAAGCGAAGCTCGATTGGGAAACGGAGCTAGCCATCGTCATCAGCCGTGAAGCGCGTGACGTCTCGGCCGACGAGGCGGAGACCTACATCTTCGGCTATGTCTGCCTCAACGACGTGTCGGATCGGGCGACACAGGTGGATGACGAGGGCCTGGAGCATTTGGTGCGGGCGAAGTCGCGGCCCACCTACTGTCCCATCGGGCCCTATCTGACGACCGGCGTCGACGCCATGAACCTCGAAGTGTGGACCAAACTGAACGGCCAATTTGAGCAGCAGGGCAACACCAGTGACATGCTGTTCGGAATTGCCGAGATGGTCGCCTACTTCTCGACCCATATGACCCTGTTGCCCGGCGACCTGTTGGCAACGGGAACACCGCCCGGGGTCGGCTTCGGCAAGAACCGGTACATGGCACCGGGCGATGTGCTCGAGTGCGGCATCACTAATCTCGGCTCCCAGCGACACGAGATCCGCGCTTAGCGAGACCCGTCGGCCAGGGAGCAGCGAAATCCTCCACGCCGCTTGGCATACGAAGTCAACGAAGATTCAGCGTGACACCGGCATCGTCAAAGACATCCCGTACCGAATCGAAAAACGAACGCTGCCCTTGCTGCACGTTCTCCAGGTAGCGTCGCGACAAAGCGCTGTGCTGCCATTCGAACTCGTACGGCCGATCCTCGGGGGTGCCGAATCCGCCCCGCAGACAATCGGCTAGCGCATCGAGATTCCGTCCGAAGTATCCTCCGGGACCGCTGACGGCGAACCCAATTTCTCGATAGAAGTCCTTGGCCGACTTGATCTTTCGACCGTCAATTCGGAAGATCACAGGTTCGTCTGAGTCTGACTGTCGCGTCATCATTGCCTTCCCGCGTCAGTGACCAGACAGAACGAGTCGTAGTGGTCGCCGGTGTAGAAGTACTGGAGGGGATTGGTCGACGGAGATCCGCCGGTGACGATGCGTCTCATCGACCTGTTGGCTGCACCCGGGGTGATCACGGTGTACTCGTGGTAGTACCCCTTGGCCTGGTCGGGTAGGTGTCCCTCGCGGTTTCCGAACACCACGCCGTCGTTACGTGGGAAAGGGAATGGGCCATTGGAGTGGATGGCTCGCACCGTATCGGCCGCCTCGTGTGGCAGGGTGGCCAGTGGGCACGTCGGCACGCCGGCCTCCGTTGTTGCCGGGTTGGGTGAGTTCGCCCGCACCAGTGCCCATCCGCCGGCGATGATGATTAGTGCGCAGAGTGCGACAAGCGCGAACCTGCGTCGACCCATCTGCGTTCCTTCGCTGTCGACCACTGTCGGCTACATCATTACCCGTTGACACGTCGGCACGGTAGGAACACAGGACGGCCAGTCCCCGAGGACGCATGACCATACCGGTCGCCCTTTTGAGGTCTGCGGGAGCGGGCGCAGTCCATCGCAGCCTACGACTTGATCATGGGCAGCGTGCCAGTTCCTTTTGAGGAGCGTGACGTCGAAATAACTTGTGGTCAACGAGCATTTCGTACTCTGTGGGCCGCCGTCCGCGTCGGCGGCAGTTGTGCTTCGGTGGTGAGTTCGTTGGTTGTATCTGATTGTGCTCTCAGACAGTCGGTTACGGGATTTCGCGACTATTCACTGGTGATCTGGTGTCATCGCGCCGGTAAGCGGCGCAATCTGGCCGGTGACGATCCTGCTGGTGCTCAACATGATTGCGGTCATTGCGGCGACGAGCGCCCCGGACGGCGCTGAACGGGATACCGCTAGGCTCAGATACCAGCCGAGTCACTTGGGCGGGAGGGGGAGAGTTCCATGGCGTACTACCGGGACCTTGCCCGGTGCACATATTTCGCGCCCGAATGCGACGATGCACTGGTCGCGGTCGGGTGGCTGGAACCTGGGCACGACTTTCATCGGGGTCTGTTGACCCGCAGTTCTTCGAGCGCCTGGAGTCCCTCGCAAACAGGCCTTGGCGGCCGTTTCTTTATCTCGGCGGTCAGGAATGTGGTCTCTGTCAGCATCGAGGGCCGTTCTTCACGGCCAACTTGTTCATCCCATACGGTGGGCGCACTTTCGCGGCGCCGGAAGGCATCACGCACTACATCTCGGCACATTGGTATCAGCCGCCAGACGAGTTCGTCCTGGCCGTTCACCGCTTGTCCAGAGATGCGCAGTGCAGAGTACGGTCGAGCCCTCGCGGCGAACGGCGGTCGACAGCTTGCACAAGCCTTCGACCCACATTGGGACGATGAGTTCCGAAATTCATTACCTCCTCCAGAATCCTGCGCCGTCGGCGGCTGCATATTTTGAGATGACGAAGGTCCACTCTCACCGGCAAAGTAGCTGCGGTGAGAGTGGACCTTGGTGTCGTGGGCCGCCGTCGGGTTCGCTGTGAGTCATCCGTTCTGCCAACGTGTTTCGGTCGGTCCCAGACGTGCTTTACACCAACTTGTTTCGGTTCGCCGCAATCGACCGAACGACACCAGCAGCCGCAGGGCACATGGCGATCAACGCCACATGGCCCAGCTGCGGTGCATCGGCCGAGTATCCGGCGCGAAAGAACCCGACGATCCGCGAGAAGACAGTGTGCCCGTTCATTTTGATACTCCTTCGGAGGCTGGTGTTTGCGGTTGTCAGCCGATCTGTTCGGCGTGCGCAGCAACTATCACCCAGCCGTGCCGGTCGCGGCTCGCTTGTGGACACAAGCCGCACAATGCGCGATTTTCAGCTTCTGCGCATTGTGCTCACCGCCCGCCACACCGAGTCGCTACTGGTAACCCGCCATATCGATCCGCCGGCGGCGTCGTGGTGCTCGTTCGCTCTCCTTGGGAAAGTGGGGACGCAGAGCGGCGGCGATGACGCGGTCGAGAGTCCGGTCAGGCAGGATGCGCGCCAAGCTGGTGATCAGTGCGGCGTCGCGGCCGACGGTGTAACGAGTGCGCGGCTTGCGCGCCGTGATTGCCTTTGCGATCATCTTGGCCGCGGCATCGGCGGGCAGACCCGACCCCGACGCGGTGTGCGACGCGGTCTGCGCGTTCACTGCGTGCACAAGCAATCCGTAGCGCTGGCGTTGCACGGGCGTCATGGCCGACACTCGCTCATGGGCCGTGGCGATCGCCCGGCCTGGCATTTCCGTACGCACGGCGCCCGGTTCGACCACGACGACCCCGACGCCGAATGGGGCCATTTCGCGTCGCAAGGAGTCACTGACCGCTTCGAGCGCGAACTTCGTTGCCGCGTAAGGACCATAGGCGGCCATGGCGACCTTGCCGCCCACGGAGCTGATGTTGACCACGCGGCCCTTGCTGCGGATCAGGGCCGGCAGTAATGCCTGGGTAACGGCGACGTGGCCGAAAAGGTTGACCTCGAACAGGCGTCGCCACTCGTCGATCGCAAAGGCCTCGACCGGGACGTTGGCCTGGATGCCTGCGTTGTTCACCAGCGCCCGCACTGCCCGTCCCTGCGGGTCCTCGTGCACCCGATCAGCTAGCGCCTGGACGTGGTCCGGGTTGGTGATGTCGATGATCAGCGGCTCTATACCCGGCCCCCGGATTGCGTCGGCGTCCCGGTCGCGCCGGACACCCGCGAGAACATGGAACCCCCGCGGAGCCAGTTCACGTGCCGTGGCCGCGCCGATGCCGGTAGACGCACCGGTGACGACGACGAGCTCTTGAATTCCAGATGACGCTGTCATCTCACTGAAGCTACCCGCTCAGATGACAATGTCAACATAGGATGGGTGATTGTGAGTCGCATTGAGTCAGCCGCCGCCACGCGCCGCGCCCTGCTCGATGACGCCGCCGAGCTGCTCGACAGCGGAGGTCCCGACGCAGTGACGCTGCGCGAGGTGGGCGCACGTGCAGGCGTGAGCCGCGGTGCGCCCTACCGGCACTTCGCCAACAAAGAGAGCCTGCTGACTGCGGTTGCTGCCGAGGGCTGGGAGCGCATCGGTGATCAAATGCACGCGCTGCAGACTGACCCGCAACTTCTGCCCATCGACAAGCTTCACGCGGCGCTCATCGGCCTCATCACCGTCAGCAGCCAGCAGCCGCACCTTTACCAATTGATGTTCACCACACCGGCAGGGGACCCGGCCGCAGTGGTCAAGGCCGCGCAACGCAGTTGCGACGAGTTCCTCGCCATCGTCGCGGAAGTCGTCGGCGAAGAAAACGCCCAGCGCTACGCGGCCATACTCCTGACCGGCGCCCACGGTGCCGCCGGCCTGGAATTGAGTGGCCTCCTGCGCACCGACAAATGGCACACAACCGCCGAGGAACTCATCGACAACCTCCTTGCTACGGTCGCAGAGGCCGATAGCCGAGACTGACTGCGCCACCGGGCATTCCACCCGGTGGGCTGTTGGGTGTCAGAGGACGCGAGACCAGTGACATGAAGCCGGGGTTGACGGACATGCATGAAGTCGTGATGCGCTCGGATTCTTGTTGACACCGGTTCTGAGACGGTCCACGTGGCCGCCGGTAGATGACTAGTAGATGACAGCTGATTCGAGACTGACAAACGCGGTCGAAAGGATGCACTGCGCAGCAACTGGCTGTGGATCGGATTCGAGTATCCGACTACTCGAGCCGGCGGTGCAGCGGCGATGCACACTGGCCTCAACAGTACTGGCAGAGCCGGTGAGCGGTATGCATCGGTTCGCGCAGCGGTACCAGTCGAGTGAACGGGGGAGAACAATGACAGTGGAGAAAGCCGTCAGCACAATCGTTAAGCCGTTTGATACCTATCGTATTCGCTACGGCACGACGAATCCCAACGGCTATGATCTGACTCGGATCGAGTTCTACTACGGGGCGACCCGGGTAGGCCGAATCCTGTCGGGCAAAGCGATCGGACCTGGCTCGTACGTCAGCCTCAAGGACGGCGAGATCTACTTGTACTTCGATTCGGGCAGGCTGGCAAACGCATTGGCCATCCTGCAAGGCGAGTCCGAGCTGGCGCTGTATTTCGTGCCGGACGACGAGTATCCGGACCGGGAACAGGGACGCGAGGGCGGGATCACCAATCGTCGTTGACGCCGACATCCACCCAGAGGCGGATTGTCACCAGTGGCCATGGCGGGAGCAGGCGATGCGCCCAATGCCAGTGGTGCTCAACGGCACTTCGCGCTGAGCGCACGGGAGCACTGACGGCGATCGGTAGAGGCGCTGCATGGCGAAGCGGTTTCGGATCTGACCGTCGACATAGCAGGCCGCGACGGTGTACCCAAGGCGATCGACTGTGTGAGGGGGTCAGGTGGGTGCGGACGCGTCGCGTGCGCTGGCACCGCACGGTGAGCTGGCCGTCGACGGTGCGGTGTCCACACACCGCCAAGACGATCCCGACAAACTCAACCATTCCCATCTTCGCGCGCTGACTGATCTACGAAACCAAGACCATTCGGGGGCTCTGGCTATTCCGCTGGTTCACGAAGACCCCCGAAGGATCGGATTATTTGGCGGAAGCTCCCGCGGCAAACCGCCGCTGGTGTTCGGAACCCTAGAACACACCCGAGCGACGGCCGAAGAGAAGACGGCCGATGCCCTGCCTGTGAACGCGAAATACTCTGCAGAACAACCGAATAACCGAAGCGATTTACGTTTCCGTCGTATTCGCCCTGACAAGGGTTGGGTTGCGATGCCGATCTCACGCGGGCCACGGGCCGTCCGGTTGGCCTGGCGTGAGCCGCAAGGCGTGACGCACCGAAGGGCCCGGATTGCTAGGCCGAATCTTGTCGCTAAGTCAGTTCGTCGCCGTGTCCGATCTCGAGTAGGCGTTGTCGAAGCTCATCGGCTTGGGCTTCACCGACAACGGCGGCGTACCGGTCTTGAGCCTTCTGCCAGAGCGTGAGGGCGTATGCGTAGCGTTCCCGGCCTTGATCTGTGAGCGCCACCAGGGTGCTGCGCCGGTCGCGGCTGCTCTTTTCAAGCCGGATTAGACCCTCGCGCTCAAGCGGGCGAAGCGAATGCCCGAGTCCCGAGCGGTCCAGCACGAGGTCGTCGGCGAGCTGATTGAGCGTAGGCGGACCCTCGTCGCGATCGACAATCTCGGCGAGGATGGCAAATTGCGTTGAGCGCAGGCCACTTGGTGCGAGGGTTTCGTCGTAGAGCGCGGTGACGCGTCGGGATGCCTTTCGCAGCGCGGTGCCATAGCACTCACTCCTTGCCGACAGTCTGGCGTCGTTCATTGTTCCTCGCCTCCTTTGGGCCGCTGTCGGCCGCGATCCCGCCGATTAGGGCCCTGCCTCTTGCGCTCGCCATCTTACGGGCATATGCTCGTAAAGAAATCCGGGCATATACCCTTAATTTGCTCGGTTGGCGGGTCCGCTTCAGCGGGCGGCGCCGACGAGTTCGACACCGGGGCCGTTACGCCCTGGGCGAGGTGCAACTCCTACCAACCGAATCGACCAAGGAACAAGGAGAGAACTGCGATGACCACATCGAACGAGATCACCCGCAAGATCGAGAACCAGGCGCCACACCTGGACTACTACCCACATTGGCTGGACAACCTCGCCCACGATGTCATCCTCCAGGGCGCCGTGTTCAACGGCGAATTGCGTGGTGCAGAACAGGTCGGGAAGATGCTGAGCTTCGCGCGGAGCCTCTACGCGTTCCAGGACTTCCGCTTCTACGGCATGCGCGGCGACCTCTTTTTGGAGGACTACCGTTCCCGCATCCGCGGCAGTGAGGCCTACCATCCGTCCGGAGTCGAGATCTACAACTTCGTCGTCGTGTACTTCAACGACGCGGGCGAGACCAGTCAACTAGTCATGAACCACCGGCCGCAGTCGGCCGCGCTGCTGTTCTCGTCGTTGCTGACCGAGCACTTCGGCGATGCTTTCGACCCGAACCTCTTCTACGGTGGCGATGTCAGCGCTGATTTGCTCGACCGCGACCTGTCCCGCGGTCTGTGGCCGCCCTCGTCCCGCTGACGTGCGGGCAGTATCCGAGTCGCAGCATCGGGGTTGGGCATAGGACACGACATCGGGTCGACGCTCCCGCGGGAGCCCAAGGCGAATCCAGCGCCGAGGATAGAGTTGGCCTATGCGGATCCGGATCATCGATGCGTTCACCGACCGGCCGTTCGGCGGCAACCCTGCGGCGGTCTGCCTGCTCGATGACACTGACACGTGGCCCGACGAAGCGTGGATGCAGCAAGTGGCCGCTGAGATGCATCTAGCGGACACCGCGTTCGCCCATCCGCTGAGCGACGGCGGCGAGGCCGATTGGGCGCTGCGCTGGTTCACGCCTGAGGTCGAGACCAACCTCTGCGGCCACGCGACGCTTGCGACCGCTTACGCGATGTACCGCGACCGCGGCGGACCGAGCACCATCCGGTTTGCCAGCCGCAGCGGCCTTCTCCTCGCTCACACCGCCGACGACGGGACGATCACGCTCGACTTCCCCGCCGCGCCGGCGACCGAGATCGCCGCGCCCGATGGCCTTGCGACAGCGCTCGGCATCACCCCGCGGGCCACGTTCTCGACTGGCGCCCTCGGCGACCTCATCGCTCTGCTCGACGACGAAGCGGCCGTCCGCTCGATCACCCCGGACCTCGGCGCGGTCGCTCGCATTGCCCGCCGCGACGGCATCCGCGGCACCGTCGTGACGGCGTCTGCCGCCGACCCGGGCGGCGGCTACGACTTCGTGTCGCGCTTCTTCGCCCCGGCCGACGGCATCCCCGAGGACCCGGTCACGGGCAGCGCCCACACGGCGCTCGCGCCGCTCTGGTCGGAGCTCCTAGGTCGCGACGACCTGACCGGCCTGCAGGCCTCGGCCCGCGGCGGCCTTGTGCGCGCCTCCATCCACGGCGACCGCGTGCACCTCACTGGCCACGCTGTCGTCGTCCTCGACGGCGTGCTCACTGTTTCGCGCTAGCCGCGAGCCGCGCCGCTCGAGCACCCTACTCGCCTGCGCGACGCGCTTGATGGCGGCATCAAGCCTCGACGGAGTTGCGTCACTGGAGTGGAATGCCCGGTGGCGCAGTTAATCTCGGCCTCTGCCACCGTAGCGAGGAGGCTGCCAGATCGGTTCGGCTTGGACGGCAATGAGTTTGCGGATTCTCTGGTCCGCAGGCCTAACTCATTCCCGCGCCCTCTAACGCGCCAATCGGCGTTGAGCGAGAACCGCTGTCGGCCTGCCGTCGGCCGTCGCGGCGAAGCTTTCGGTTGGCAGGCTCGTCCGGCGCGCTCCCTGATTTTTCGCTGAGAATTTCAGATTTAGATAGACGACCTTCCAAGTTATCGATATATCGTGATAGTGACGCGATACAGCGCCACATCGGATTGGAAAGCACCTCACGATAGGGAGGCAGACATGTTTCACGGCGGATTTGGGTTCGGGGGAACGGGCTTTGGACCTTTCGGAGCCGGCTTTGGCGGCCCCGGGTTTGGTGACGGCTTTGGCGGCGCTGGGTTTGGGTGGCCCGGCTTCGGTCCAGGCGCAGGTTTCGGCCCGGGCTTTGGTGGCACGGGCTTTGGTGGCGCCGGCTTCCACCATCGGGGCAAGCTGGCAGCCGCGGCCACGGCAGCTCTGCTGCTCGACGGTCCGGCCGATGCTGCCGAGATCGCAAGGCGGGTGTCCGAGGCGACCGAAGGAGCGTTCACGCCGCCAGACGCGGTCGCTGAGATCGGCATTGGACTGTTGGCAGGTCGAGGCCTGGCGACCGTCGACGACGGCGTGGCCACGCTGACCGAGTTCGGCGAGAGCATCTTGGCCTGGCGGGGTATCAACAGCGACACCGCACACGCGTTCCTGGCTCAGGCCTCCAAGTTCGCAGGCGTACTTAAGTTGCGCAAGGAGCTCTTCGAGATCGGCGGGCTGGCGCGCACGATCATGTGGTCCGGGACCGACGAGCAAAAGGACAAGCTCGAAGAGGCCAGGACCAAGATCCTGGCCGCCGTCGCCGAGGCCAAGCAGTCGCTGTATTCGGCGCTCGCACAGGCCTGATTCACCCGTTCACTGGCGCGGCGTCCTCTCGCCGCGCCGGTGGGCGTGGCCAGTTCGGACTCACATCATCGGTCTTGCAGCTCTGGTGGAAATGATGGCGCAGCGCAGGCCGGGATGGGACAGGGGAGTGGGAGCTGTCGGCACCGTCGACTGCGCGAGGGCACGAATGTCGTTTCTGGACAACGTGGTAACGAGACGTGCTGCAGGCTGTCGCGCGGTTCGCGCGCTTGCACGTTAGACAAAGCGGATCTCGTTACGAGACTGAATTGGTTTCGCTGGTTGCCAGAGTGCGGTGCAGGCAGCTATCCAACGGTCGCAGTGAAATAGCGGGTGTCACCGAACGCGCCGGCCATAGGGTGATCCGCCTCGTCGAGTGACGAGTCGTAACGCGACAGCAGTTCGCGGGCGGTCGTGGCCGCGATCGTCCAGCCGTGATCCGAGAGCCATTGCGCCGGATCGGCGCGTTCGTCGTCGAACCACAGGCTCGACGGCTCCGCTCCGTCCTCGAGGAAGCTCTCGAACATCCGTTGCACCGCTCCGCCCTGACTCGCCCCGTCGACGGTTCGATCGCTCGCGTGCGCACTTCGGTCGGCGAAATCCTCGACGGCAAACCAACTTCCAGGGGCCGACAGTTCGGTGACACGCGCGAAGAGCAGGTCCTGAGCGGCGCCGGGAAGAAACGGCAGCAGTCCCTCGGCCAGCCAGGCCGTGGGCTCTGTACGTTGAAAGCCCGCGCCGGTCAAGACAGTTGGCCAATCGTCACGAAGATCGACCGGTAACGCGTGCAGGGTGGCCGTTTTCTTGGCACTATGCTCTTCGAGCACTTGCGCCTTAAACTCCAGTACCTTCGGAAGGTCGACTTCGTAAACCGTGGTGCCCGTCGGCCAGGGCAGACGATAACCCCGGACGTCCAGTCCCGCCGCCAGTAGTACGACCTGGCGGATCCCGGCGGCACCGGCTGCGGCGAAGAACTCGTCGAAATAGCGCGTTCGTGCCCCCATGCCACGCGAGAACATGTCGACATCCGGCTCTTCTGCGGCGGCCGGGTCGTTGAGCAGTTCGGAGAAGACCGGAGCCTGTGCGGCTGTTGCGGCAACAAAATGCTGCGCGTAATCGTCCCGGGCCAGGGGCGCGTGCTTGCGGGCCTCGATAGCGCGCATCGTCGCCACTGCCAGAGCAGTAGCGCCGACACTGGTCACAATGTCCCAGGAATCACCGGCACTTCGGGGCACCGTCAGCTCCTAACGTCGTCGACTGGAAATGAACGCGAACCGCGAACTGTGGTGACGGTGGGCGATCATCACGCCACCTCGATCCAACGTACGCTGATGAACTGACGATCAGCCTTCGAACAAACAGAAGGGGTGCCCTTCCGGGTCGATCATCACCCGCACCCCCTGCTGGGGTTGATGTTTGGCCAATGCGGCACCAGCGGCGAGGGCTCGTTGCTCCGCAGCGTCCAGGTCGGAGACGGGCACGTCGAAATGAGCCGTGATGTGCTGCTTTCCTGGCTGGCTCGGCCACACGGGCCTGACATACTGCCGTTCGTACTCGATATTGATCGTAAGAAGACCAGGCAGGTCTGCGGGGGCTCGCAATTGGGCCCACCCGGCCTCCGGTGGATCGTCAGGCCCGGGGTCCTCAACAGTGGCGATCGTCCATCCGAGCAAGCGCTCGTAGAAGCTCGCCAGTTCACGAGGATTTGCAGCACCGATCGTCACACTCGAAATCCACATCGCAGACACACTCATGCACCGACGGTACGACGCCACGCCATCAACAGCGGCCGGGCCACAGTGGTGGGTCACTTTCCGGGAACCGCAGAGGGTCAATCTTGACGAACCGTTGACATATTCGTTGCGGGTCTTCGGGGACCACCGCACGCGCAGATCGCGCGGCAGCGATGTGCGGGCGTTTGAAGAAACGTCGATGAGCCGCCAGGGCGATAGCAGGAGAGCGGTCTCACACAGACCATGGCAGCGCAGTGGACCTCTGCTCGGGGCGGTGAGCGTGAGCGGCACTTACCGCAGCCAAGCGCGCACACTGCTGCGCGCAGACGAATACCTCACCCGCGGAGGTGCGCCGTGATGAGATTGGTCGCATGAACGGTGGCGACGCCCGCCAGACGGACGAGACGTATGACGTGGCGATCTCGTACGCATCAGAGGATCGTCCATACGTCCAACAGGTTGCCGCAGAGCTCGTCGCCCGCGGCATAAGACCGTTCTACGATCAAAACGAGGAAGTCGCGCTGTGGCGAGAAGATCTCTTCGAAACCCTCCAGGATGTCTACATGTCGAAATCGCATCTGGCGGTCTTGTTTATTTCAGAGCATTACGCCAAAAAGAATGGACACGCCTTGAACGGCGAAGCGCGCTCCAGGGTGCACTTCAGAAGTCACACGCGTACGTTCTTCCCGCATATTTCGACGAAAACATCAAGGACCAGTCACCACACGAGTGCGCAACCAAGATAGTGCTGAAGCTCGCATCCCTCGGCATTGGTTCTACGCCGCAAGCAAGAGTTTCGCGGGCAGCCAAACACCCCCGGCCACTACTATGCGAATCACCCTGTGAGACAATGTAAGTCACTCTACTTCGACGCTCCCCGCACCCGTTTGCTGAACCGCGCCGCGGTCGCCTAGCGCGGCGTCGCTCGTAGGTAGCTAGTAAACCGTGCCCATGGCGTCGATCGTGTCGGTGGGAAGTTCACAACTGACTCTGGTCCCGCTGCCGAGGTGGCTGGATACAGAAAGCGTTCCGCCCAAGGCTTGCACACGATCGTTGATTCCGACCAGTCCGGAGCCGCGGTCCGGGTCGGCCCCTCCGATGCCGTCATCCGACACGGTGATACGCAGCCTTCTGCCGTCGATCTCAATCTTCACGTGGGCTAGCGACGCACGCGCGTGTTTGGCCGTGTTGGTCAACGCCTCCGAAACGACGTAGTAGGCGCACACTTCAATAGCTGTAGGCAGTCGGCGCTCGAGATGGATATCAGTCTGGACCCGAACGGTCGAACGGCGAGCCAACGTTCGCACCGCCGCGCCTACACCGGCATTGGACAAGATGGCGGGATGGATGCCGCGGGAGATCTCGCGCAGGTCCTCGATGATCTCGACGACCTCTGTGACCAGTGCGTCGAACTCTCGGCGAATCGGCTCACCGCTGACTGTGGTGGAATCGGTTGCCATTCTTAGGCGCAACGCCAGACCGACGAGCCGCTGCTGGGCACCGTCATGCAAGTCCCGTTCGACCCGGCGGCGCGCCGCATCCGATGCCGCAATGATCCGCGCCCGTGACGCGAGCAGCTCGGCTCGGCTGTGTGCATTGGCCACCGCGATCGCGATCAACTCGGTGAAATCGGCCATCCGCCGTTCGGCATCGAGCGGCAGGTCCGGCGACGCGGAGCCGACCGCGATCATTCCCCACAGCCGACCATGGACGTGGATCGGCATCCCCACCGCCGAGTGCAGGCCTTCTCGGGTGTACGGCTCACCGCCGGCCAAGGTGCCGTAATCCTCCACGCGGGCCGCCCGGCCGGTGCGCAGGATCGTGGCTGTCAACCCGCCCGGCGGACACTCCCGCAAAGCTTGCCCCACCTGGATGTGCGGGCCCCATGTGCCTTCATTGGCCAAAATGGTTGCAGTTCCGTCGGTCTCGAATCGCAGCATCCGTGCGGTGCCGCCGCCGAAGTGCCGTAGCGCTTCATGGGTGACGGCGGCGAAGACGGTCTCAGGAGCAGCCCCCTCGGCAACTAGAAGCGCCAGGCGTCGCAGCGATGCCTGGGTCGCTGCGAGATCGCGCGCCTCAGCAATTGTCTCGATGATGTCGTCAGGACAACGGCCATGCGACTCCGACCCAACCCACCCGGTTGGTCCGGATGAGGTCTCCGCCGCACCCATCACAGTCAGTCCCGAGACCATGCGTGCATGGCGATGGCTTCGCCACCGCAAGCGGGGCTAAATCGGGATAGTCCGAATTCGACAGCAAGAGATCTGTTCGGCGCCCCCGTGGTTGTGTGGCCCGAGATGTGGACCGGGTTGCGAACTCGACCAACGCCGCGCGAAGGATTCACGTGATAACGCCGCGCCGCGTATTTATTGACCTCAACGATGACTGTCATGCCTTTTGCCTCCGACCCCTGATCAACGGCACGACCGCTGCAAAGGATCACCGGCGTCCCGCGGTGTGACACGTATCACATTCGGAGAGAGATCGAGAGACGCAAGCAGCTATACCGCAACCCACCAACTCCCACCTCCAGAGAGACCGCGCTCGCAACGGCAAAAGCGCCATTTGGAAGATGTATTGAGACCGGATACCGCGAGCGGTATCGCACTAAGCACGGTGAAGCGCAGTAAGTATGCGCACTACCGGTAACCTGCATATTCGAGTCCGTCGTACTAGGTCGGATCAGTTTTACAAGTAGTCCAAGGACCGGCAGGTGGAGCGCAGGTTGGTGCACTCGGAGTCGGAGCAATGGGTTGTGACCGCGGACGCGCCTCGCCTGCTACAAGCGGCGCTGTCCAGTTTGCTGTCCTTTGGTTTCATCGTTCATAGCCACGACGTCGTATTCTTTGTTTGTGTCGATGGTCTAATTCGTCAGGGCGATAGGTCATTTCGCGGTACTGCGGGTGTGTATGCGGGCCCGGATCGGTCCGCCGGCGACCATGGTGAACGGCACAGCGAGGGGAAAGTTGGCGTCAAGAGACCGGATCTCCACACGCCGGATGATCGTGGCCAGCGCCAGAGTCGCTTCGAGCATGGCGAAGTGATCACCGATGCAGCTACGGGGCCCGCCACCGAACGGCAGGAATTGCCAACGGTCGCGGCCCTTGGAGTTCTCCGGGCTGAAGCGGTCGGGGTCGAACACCAACGGGTTGTCCCACAGTGCCGGATCGCGGTGCATCGCATAGATCCCGACGATTGCCACGGTGCCGGCTTCGACCCGGTAGCCGTCGACGTCGATGTCCCGCATCGCCATCCGCGGAGTGATGGACCCTGGCGGACACAACCGCAGCGCTTCGTGCAACACCCGGACGGTGTATCCGAGTTGGGGTAAGTCCGCGGGCGTGAGTGGGCGATCGCCCAGTGCGGCGACTTCGGCCGCGACGCGGTCCTGCAAATCTGGGCGGCCACCCAGTGCCCAGAATGCATACGTCAGCGTGGTCGCGGTGGTGTCATGTCCCGCAAGCATGAACAGCACCAGTTCGTGGCAGATCTGGGCGTCGGACAGCGGCTGTCCCGTCTCGGGATCGGTCGCGGCGATCAGGGCATGCACCAGCGGGGCGTCCACTGTCGGATCGGCCCGGCAGGCGTGGAGAATCTCTGCGGCGAGTCGATGCAGGGCGGCGCTGGCCGCGAGGGCTCGCCTGCGCGCGGGGGTCGGCAGCCAATGCGGAGCGCGCATTGGCCGGTAGGCGCGATCAGCGCAGTACTTCAAGGCAGTCCGCAACGCCGGCCCCACCGCCTCGGCGCGCTTGTCGAGGTCCAAGCCCAGCACTGAGCGGCCCAACGCCCGCAGCGTCAGCGCGTGGCATTCGCTGTCGAGGTCGACCTCGGCGCCGTCTGGCCAACGCATTGGAAGCCCTTCGGCGGCCTCGGCCATATGCCCGGCGAATCGGGCGACATGCTGTTTGGTGAAGACCGGCTGCAGCGCCCGCCGGCGCGGCAGCCAGGCATCGTGGGTGAAGTCGAACACGTTGCCGCCGAGGATCCGGCGCACCTCGTCGTAGATCGGTAGAGCCTTGTCGACGAATCCGTCCGTGCGACCTAGGACGTCGTGCGCGCCCTTCGGTGAGGTGACGACGACGATCGGCGGGGTGATCCACTTAGGTGCCAACTTGCATCGGGTCACCGGGCCGCCGGCATCGCGCAATGCTTCTGTTCCGGTGAAGTATGTCCTGATAGCGGTCACCTGCTGCCGATAGGGTAGTGGATTGTTTGGAACCGGAGGCAATGCTGCGATATCAACTCTCAGAACCGTCTCCACCATGGTCAACACTCCTTGTAGGCGAGCAACAGATGACTGTGAATGCGAGTATTTCGCAATCGCCCTGTGCCGCCTTGAGTAGACGAGTACTCGAATTTCGGCGATCGCGGTGTTTGAGTGGCGTCCTGTGTCCGGTGGCTGCCGGACAGAACCCAGTGCTGGTTCATCCGAAAACAGCGAGCTTTACGGGTAAAGCCGCATATTCGATTCCGTCGCACGTCGGCGGGGGAGCGGCCCGGGTATCGGCTCAGTGTCGCCGACGCCGACTGCGACATCGGCCGATTCGTCATCCGCAACCACGCAGGGCAACAGGCTGCCGGAACCGACCGGTTCGATCAGGCTGGCCGCCAGCTGCCGGCGCGCTGGCCGAGTGGCGCAGCCCGATGCTCGGACTCCGGTGCCTGCAGATCACCGCCCGCTCACGCCCCAAGGACGTCAGGAATTCGACGCCGACAGCATCGCGCATGCAGAACTCACCAAAGCTGTTGTGATGCTATGAGATTGCTGCACGGCATGGGCGCAGCTGTAGTTGATGTGCTCGGATGGTGTGACCAGTGCGCGCGATCAGGTTCACATATATAACCCCACACTGGGTGCGGATCGCTTACTTGTAACCCGCCGTATTCGATCTAGCCGTATTCCTCCCGGTGGTGTGGCGCGTGCCGGGGGCGAGCACTGGCCGGGCCCGTAGGTACGTAGCTGGCGGGGGTTGTTCCTCGGCTCAAGTGTCTGTCACGCCGGGTGCCCGACGGTTGCGTTTGCTGATGCGTCCAATGACTCTCGAGGATGCGTTGGGGAAGCAACTAGCCCCGTCATCACGGGCCTGTCGAGAGCGACGCGCCGATGAGTTCTGGTTCGCTCGACGGTCGAAAGTAGTGGACCTGCGAACAGGAGGACCGAGCGCGAATGGACGATCCATGAGCATCACCCACGGCGCCGTGCTGGAGGTCGCATGTGCAAACTGATCTACTCGATGACGGTCTCGCTCGACGGCTACATCTCCGGACCGCAGGGAGAGGGTGACTGGACGATACCGGACGAGGAGCTACATCGGTTCCACAACGACCAGGTGCGTGAGCTCGGTGGGCATCTCCTCGGACGGCGACTTTATGAGGTCATGAGCTATTGGGAGACGGCCGAGGAACGGAACCCGGCGGGCCCACAATACGCGCTCGAGTTCGCTCGCATCTGGAAGGATCTGCCCAAGATCGTCTACTCGAACACGCTCACGAGGGTCGAGGGCAAGACGAGGCTCTCGAGCGAGGATCCGGTCGCGGAGGTCCCGAGGCTGAAGGAACAGCCAGGGGAGCCCCTCGGGGTGGGTGGCGCGACCCTCGCCGCGACCTTGATGCGACACGATTTGATCGACGAGTATCGCCTCTTCGTCAGCCCGGTCGTCCTTGGTGGCGGCAAGCACTTCTTTACCGGGTTGGAGCAGAGTATCGGGCTTGCACTCCTCGAGACGCGCACCTTCGGCACCGGCGTCGTCTACCTGCGCTACGAGCGTCGATGACTGCGGCATATGCACACGTTCGCACCATCGCCGGCACAACTAGGCACTCCAGCGGGATCATGAAAGACCTTGGGGCAGCGCCCGATACGCTGCACACCGGATTGTCGCAGCGACCCGGGAGTGCGAATCTCGGAGAGATGCCGAAAAGCATTGTGACAGTGGATATTACGTAGTTTACCGGTAACTCTGCATACTCAATCCCTGCATATTCTCCACAGCGGCTGGGGAAGGGGGTCAGCCCTGGCCCGCGAGCCACTTGTCCAGAATCCGACGGTCCCGTTTAGTCGGCCGCCCGGCACCGCGATCACGGGCCGCCACCGGAACGGAG
>Ga0207693_10000825_pt1 | contig 27536 bp, 25 predicted proteins | sample LARL81metaG_FD_184347 | JGI IMG/M metagenome (GOLD analysis project Ga0207693, IMG submission 184347) | Corn, switchgrass and miscanthus rhizosphere microbial communities from Kellogg Biological Station, Michigan, USA - LAR L8-1 metaG... | ecosystem: Host-associated > Plants > Roots >... | reverse complement strand
CGGCGAGGTCGCCGGCTATGGCGCCACCTCCGACGGATTCGATATGGTGGCTCCCTCGGGAGAGGGCGCGGTGCGTTGCATGCGCATGGCGCTCAACGGTGTGAAGGCGCCGGTCGATTACATCAATCCGCACGCAACCTCCACCCCGATCGGTGACGTCAAAGAGATCGAGGCGATCCGCGAAGTCTTCGGTGAGCGCTGCCCGCCGATCGCGGCGACGAAATCGCTCACCGGCCATTCGCTCGGAGCCGCCGGCGCGCAGGAAGCGATTTATTCCCTGCTGATGATGAGCAACGGCTTCATCTGTGAAAGCGCCAACATCGACAACCTCGATCCGGCTTTCGCAGACGTGCCGATTGTGCGCGAGCGGCGCGACGACGTGAGGCTCGGCTGCGTGCTCTCGAACTCGTTCGGCTTCGGCGGCACCAACGCCTCGGTGGTGCTCAAGCGCCTGGATGTTTGAGGGACGCGTGATGGTCAATTCGGGTCCGCGCCAGGTGCGCGCGGTGGAACGGCAAGTTCGGGTGCTATGACGCAATTGATGCAGGGCAAGCGCGGCTTGATCATGGGGGTGGCCAACGATCACTCCATCGCGTGGGGCATTGCCAGGACGCTCGCCGCTCACGGCGCGACGCTCGCCTTCAGCTATCAGGGTGAGGCGCTGGGCCGACGCGTCAAGCCTTTGGCGGAATCGGTGGGCGCCTCGCTCGTGATACCCTGTGATGTGGAGCAGACCGCTTCGCTCGACGCAACCTTCGCCGCCATCGCGGAGAAATGGGGCTCGCTTGATTTCCTCGTCCACGCCATCGCCTTCTCCGACAAGAACCAGCTCAAGGGCCGCTACGCCGATACCACGCGGGAGAATTTCGTCCGCACCATGATCATCTCCTGCTTCTCTTTCACCGAAGCGGCGACGCGCGCGGCGGCACTGATGCCGGCCGGCGGTTCGATGCTGACGCTGACCTACAACGGTGGACAGCGGGCGATGCCTAACTACAACGTGATGGGAGTTGCAAAGGCGGCCCTGGAAGCGTCCGTGCGCTATCTCGCCGTCGATTTCGGCCCCGCGGCGATTCGCGTCAATGCCATTTCGGCGGGGCCGATCCGCACGCTTGCCGGCGCGGGCATCAGCGATGCGCGGCAGATGTTTGCCTTCCAGCAGCGCCATTCGCCGTTGCGGCGAGGCGTGACGTTGGAGGAGATCGGAGGGGCCGCGCTCTATCTGCTTTCGGATCTTTCGACCGGAGTGACCGGCGACGTGCACTTCGTGGATTCCGGCTACAACGTCATCGCCATGCCGCATCCCACCTCGCTCAAGGACGAGACGGCGGCCAACGAGCGGGCGATCGCCAAGGACGCGGCGCAATAGCGCGCGCCTTGCAATTTGCAGGTCAGCAAGCGGTCTGACGCGCGTCGGCGCTGACGAGTCCCACGTCGTTGCGCTCGGCCAGAACTGATGTATGCCGAGCGGCGCGCACCGGGCGCGCCCGCGGCGTGACCTATTCCGCGCTCGCCGCTTCGCGCTGCTGATCGTCGCGGTGCTGCTCGGCCTCGGCCTTTTGCTTCGCTTCCAGATCCTCGCCGGTCGCCTGATCGACGACTTTCATCGAAAGGCGCACTTTACCGCGCTCGTCGAAGCCAAGAAGCTTGACCTTGACCTTGTCGCCTTCTTTGACGACGTCGGTCACTTTCTGTACCCGGCGCGGCGCCAGTTGGCTGATGTGCACGAGACCGTCCTTGGCCCCGAAGAAGTTCACGAAAGCACCGAAGTCCATCACCTTGACCACGGTGCCCTCGTAGATGTGACCGACTTCAGGCTCTGAGGCGATCGACTTGATCCAGTTGATCGCGGCCTTCATCGCGTCGCCGTTTGCGGATGCCACCTTTACCGTGCCGTCGTCGGAAATGTCGATCTTCGCGCCAGTCTTTTCGACGATCTCGCGTATCACCTTGCCGCCGGAGCCGATCACCTCGCGGATCTTATCGACCGGAATGTTGAATACTTCGATGCGCGGTGCGTGCTCGCCGAGCTGGGCACGGTGTTGGACCAGGGCCTTCGCCATTTCGCCCAAGATGTGCATGCGCCCCTCCCTCGCCTGGCTGAGCGCAACCCGCATGATCTCCTCGGTAATGCCGGCGATCTTGATGTCCATCTGTAGCGAGGTCACGCCTCGCTCGGTGCCGGCGACCTTGAAATCCATGTCGCCGAGATGGTCCTCATCGCCGAGGATGTCGGAAAGCACGGCATAGCGCTGATCTTCGAGGATCAGACCCATGGCGATGCCCGCGGTGGGGCGTTTGACCGGGACGCCCGCATCCATCAGGGCGAGCGAGGTACCGCACACCGTCGCCATCGAGGAAGAGCCGTTCGATTCCGTGATCTCCGATACGACGCGCAGCGTATAAGGAAATTCGTGGTGCGCCGGCAGGATGGGATGGATGGCCCGCCAGGCGAGTTTGCCGTGGCCGATCTCGCGGCGGCGCGGCCCGCCCAGCCGCCCGGTCTCGCCCACCGAGAATGGCGGGAAGTTGTAATGTAGCAGGAAGGTTTCCTTGTAGGTTCCCTGCAAGGCGTCGATCCACTGCTCATCCTCGCCCGTGCCGAGTGTCGCGATCACCAGCGCCTGGGTCTCGCCGCGGGTGAACAGCGCGGAGCCGTGCGCGCGAGGCAGCACTCCGACCTCGCAGGCGATGGGACGCACCGTCTTCACGTCGCGACCATCGATGCGATGACCGGTATCGAGAATGTTCCAGCGCACGATCTTGGCTTCGATCTTTTTGAAAACGTCGGCGACCTGCTGCGTGGAATAGGGCGGGTTGTCCCCGCCCTCCGGGCAGAAGTGCGCCATCACCTTGGCCTTGGCGGAATCGACTGCCTGGTGGCGCTCCATCTTGTGCGCAATCGCATAGGCCGCGCGCAAATCCGGCTCGACCAGAGCGAGCATCTCTTTTTCCAGCGCCGAGATATCCGCAACCCGCAGCTCGCGCGGCTCTTTCGCCGCCTTTTCTGCAAGCTTGATGATGGCGTCGATCACCGGCTGGAAATGGCGGTGGCCGAACATCACGGCCCCGAGCATCACCTCTTCGCTGAGCTCCTTTGCCTCGGATTCGACCATCAGCACGGCGTCCTGGGTGCCGGCGACCACGAGGTCGAGCTGGCTCTCCGTCATCTCGTCGAGCAAGGGGTTGAGCACGTATTCGTTGTTGACGAAACCGACGCGAGCGGCGCCGATCGGCCCCATGAACGGGGCACCCGAAAGCGTCAGCGCCGCCGAGGCGGCGATCATCGCCAGAACATCGGGATCGTTCTCAAGATCGTGCGATAGCGTGGTCACGATGATCTGGGTCTCGTTGCGCCAGCCGTCGGCGAACAGCGGTCGCACCGGACGGTCGATCAATCGCGAGACGAGCGTCTCCTTCTCGGTGGGGCGGCCTTCGCGCTTGAAATAGCCGCCAGGGATGCGGCCCGCCGCGTAGAATTTCTCCTGGTAATCGACGGTGAGCGGCAGAAAATCGATGCCCTCCCGCGGCTCCTTCGCGGCGACCACCGTCGCCAGCACCTTTGATTCCCCATAGGTGGCAACTACGGCACCCTCAGCTTGTCGGGCGATCTTGCCGGTTTCTAGGACGAGCTTGCGCCCTCCCCAGTCGAGTTCAACACGATGGATATCGAACATTGCAGTCGTCTTTCATGGTATCTGCGAAGGGGCGAAAGCCATGAGCAAGACGGCGAGAAGCTGCTGTCTGCGGCCATGCCGCAAACCGAGACAGCGTCCAGCGATCCTGCCATGGCCTTCGAGCCTTCCGTTAAACGACGGGCGATCATTCGGCCCGTCTTCCTAGCCCGGCAGCGACCTCGCTGCCGGATGAACAGCGGATTTGTCCCGGTATCCGCTTCAAACGCGCGACATGCCGCGCAGAATCGTCAACGGCGAATCCCCAGCCGTTCGATCAAGGATTTGTAACGGGCTGCGTCGACACGGGCGAGATAGTCGAGAAGCTGCCGCCGCTGGGACACGAGCTTGAGCAGTCCACGCCGCGAATGATTGTCCTTGACGTGGGTCTTGAAATGCTCGGTAAGGCTGTTGATGCGCTCCGAGAGGATCGCCACCTGCACTTCCGGCGATCCGGTATCGCCGGCCTTGACCGCATAGGTCTTGATGACTTCGGCCTTCCGGCCGGGCGTTATCGACATCGGTGATTATCCTTTTCCTGTGAGGGGCATACGGCGGCCGGGCCGGGATGTCGTCCAGCGCGGTCGCCAGAAGTAGGTTGCGCGGGCCAATGCCCGCGCAAGGGGGGCAATAACGCAAAATGCGCTCCGACGCCAGCGGAAATTGCGGCAGCTCGCACCGTCGCCGGGACGAGCCGCGCACCAGGTTTGAAGGCCTTGTCCAGTCTTCGTCCCGGCTATGGGCGCGGCAGATTGAAAATGCGCCGCGGGCGCAATTCTCCTTTCTCCACCTCCGCCAGGGCGATCAGCGCTCCCTGCGAGGAGACCGCCACCCAGCCTGCCATGACGGGCGCATCACGCCCGCGCAGCAGTACCGCTTGTCCGCGCGTGAGCCGTCCTGCGTCAGCGGAGCTAACCCGCAGCGCCGGCAATGCCGCCAGCCCCGCTTCGACGGGCAGCAGGGCTGCTAGTTCCGCGGCGGCAGTTTCATCAGGGCGCGGGCGTTGCAATGCGTCAAGGCTCACACCGACATCCTCGTCGAAGGGGCCTACCGCGGTACGGCGCAGGGCCGCGACATGCCCCAGGCAGCCCAGCAAGCGACCGAGGTCACGGGCGAGCGCGCGCACATAAGTCCCCTTGCCGCACTCCGCCACGAACTTTGCGTGATCTTGATCAGCCGTCCCGATCAGTTCGAGGCGATGAATTTCCACCGGGCGTGCCGCGATTTCCACCGTCTCGCCGTCGCGAGCGAGATCGTACGCGCGCTCGCCGTCGATCTTGACCGCCGAGAACCGCGGCGGCACCTGGGTGATTTGGCCGACGAAGCGCGGCAATGCCGCCCCGATTGCGTCCGCGCTGGCGCGTTCGGCGCTCACGCCGGTGATACGGCCCTCGGCGTCGTCAGTGTCGCGCTCCTCCCCCCAGCGCACGGTGAAGTGGTAGACCTTGCGTCCCTCCATGACGAAAGAAACGGTTTTGGTCGCTTCCCCCAGCGCGATCGGCAATACCCCGGAGGCGAGCGGATCGAGCGTGCCGGCATGGCCGGCGCGCTTCGCCTGGAACAGGCGCTTGACCACGCTGACCGCATGCGTCGAGCTCATGCCTACAGGCTTGTCGAGCACGACCCAGCCGTGCACGTCGCGCTTCTCGCGCTTGCGCGCCTGCGGCGGTGACGGTTCAGTTTCGACCCGCGTCAATTATCCTCATCCTTGTCGTCGAGGTCGCGCTGCACCGCGGGCGTTCGCAACAGCCTTTCGATCCGTTCGGCCTCGTCGAAACGCTCGTCGAGCTGGAATCGAACCTCGGGCGCGAATTTCAAGTTGATGCGCCGCGCAATCTCGCCGCGCAGAAAACGCTTATTGCGCTCGAGCGCGGCGAGCACCGCGTCCGCATCACGTCCGCCGAGCGGCACGACGTAGATGGTCGCGAGCCGTAGGTCGGCCGCCATTCGGACCTCAGGAACGGTAATTACGTGGCTTTGGATCACCGGATCGTGCACCGCACCGCGCGCGAGCATCTCCGCGAACGCATGGCGCACGAGTTCGCCAACCCGCAGCTGGCGCTGCGAGAGCATGTGGCTCGTCTCGGGATCGCGCTGATGGCGTCGACGCGTCATGATCGTTCTGAATGCTCTTCATGCCCGGATCGATCCGTGCATCCAAACATCTTGCGAAAAAATCGTCCTGGTGACGGGCTAAGCGCGCGAGACCCGAGCTCAGAGCGTGCGTTGCACCGTCTCCACCCGGTAGCACTCGATGACGTCGCCGGCCTTCATGTCCTGATAATTTTCGAAGGCCATGCCGCACTCCTGTCCGGCAATCACTTCGCGCGCATCGTCCTTGAAGCGCTTGAGCTGGGAAAGCTTGCCCTCGTGCACGACCACGCTGTCGCGGATGAGACGTACATTGGCGCCGCGCTCCACCACTCCGTCGGTGACGCGGCAACCGGCCACATTTCCGACCTTGGAAACTTTGAAGATCTCCAGGATGGTCGCGTTGCCAAGCATCGTTTCGCGGACGGTCGGCGCCAGCAAACCGGACATGGCCTTTTTGACGTCGTCCACGAGATCGTAGATGACGTTGTAGTAGCGCAGCTCGATGCCAACGCGTTCGGCGGCTTCGCGGGCTTCCTTGTGGGCGCGCACGTTGAATCCGAGGATCGGCACGCCCGAGGCCTCCGCCAGTGTCACGTCGGATTCCGTGATGCCGCCGACGCCGGAATGAATGACCCGTGCCCCGACTTCGTCGGTTGCGAGCTTCTCGATGGCGCCGATCACCGCCTCCAGCGAGCCCTGCACATCGGCCTTGATGATCAGCGCCAGATCCTTGCGCCCGGCCGTTTTGAGCTGGCTCATCATCTGTTCGAGCGAGCCGCGCATCCCAGTCGCGCGTGCAGCCATTTTGTCGCGCCGCTGCCGGGCACGGTAGGCAGTGACTTCTCGCGCGCGCGCCTCCGACTGCACGACTGCCAATCGATCGCCTGCCTCGGGGGTGCCATTGAAGCCGAGAACTTCGACCGGCGTCGAAGGTCCCGCCGCTTCGACCGGCATTCCGGTGTCGGAGACCAGCGCGCGCACTCGGCCCCACTCGGCACCGGCGACGACGAGGTCGCCGCCGCGCAACGTGCCACGCTGCACCAACACGGTCGCGACCGGTCCACGGCCGCGGTCGAGCTTGGCCTCGATCACGGTGCCCTCGGCCGGCCGGTTCGGATTGGCCTTCAGATCGAGGATTTCCGATTGTAGGCCGATTGTTTCCAGCAGTCGGTCGATGTTGAGTTTCTTGGTCGCCGACACTTCGACATCGAGCACTTCACCGCCCAACGTTTCGACCTGGACCTCGTGCTGCAGCAACTCGGTGCGCACCCGTTCCGGCTTGGCGTCGGGCCGGTCGATCTTGTTGATCGCGACGATCATCGGCACCTTGGCAGCTTTGGCGTGGTTGATCGCTTCGACCGTCTGCGGCATGACGCCATCGTCGGCGGCGACCACCAGCACCACAATATCGGTCACCCTGGCCCCACGGGCGCGCATGGCGCTGAAGGCGGCATGGCCGGGCGTGTCGATGAAGGTGATCTTGTTGCCCGATGGCGCGGTCACCTGGTAGGCGCCGATGTGCTGGGTGATGCCGCCCGCCTCGCCCGCCGCTACGTCGGTCGAACGAATGGCGTCGAGCAGCGAAGTCTTGCCGTGGTCGACGTGACCCATGACGGTGACGACCGGCGGGCGCGGTGCCAGCGAGCTCGGGTCATCGGCGACGTCGAACAAGCCCTCTTCGACATCCGACTCGGCCACGCGTTTGACCGTATGGCCCAATTCCTCGGCCAAGAGCTGGGCGGTATCGGCGTCGATCACGTCATTGATCTGCGCCATATGGCCCTGCTTCATGAGCAGCTTGATCACATCCACGCTGCGCTCGGCCATACGGTTGGCGAGTTCCTGGATGGTGATGGTTTCCGGAATGATGACTTCGCGGACGAGCTTCTCTTTCGGTTCGTCGGCGGCGTGCCCCTTGAGCCGCTGCACGCGACGGCGAAATGCCGCCACCGATCGTTCGCGCTCTTCATCGGCGCTGAGCGCGGTAACGACTGTGAGCCGGCCGCGATTCTTCTGTGCGCCGCTGCGCGTGGGTTTGGGCGCCGGCGCGGGTCGCGCCGCCCCGGGACCGCGGCGTGTGCGGGGGACGTCCTCCTCGTCGGGCTCGAGCGCCGGCCGCGCGCTGGGCCGCGCCGTCAGGACTGCGTCCTCGCCGAAACGCTTCTTCGCCTCCTGCTCGGCCTTGAGCTTGGTTTCGAGGTCGTGCTTGCGCCGCCGCTCTTCGTCGACCTTGCGCGCTTCGGCCGCCTCGCGCTCGGTTCGCTCGGCGGCTTCCCGCATGGTGCGGACGAACGCTTCTTCTTCAGCAATCTTGCGCTGTTCCGCTTCGCGCAGCCGGGCGTCATTGAGCGCGTGAACGCGCGCCTTCTGCTCCTCGTCGGTCAAGCTCCGCAGCACCATGCCGCCGGTCGGTTTGGCGGCAGGGGGAGGTGTGGTCTGGGTCGTCATGGTGGGCGGCGCTGTCGCGGCCTTCGCGGCGGCCGGACGCTTGCCGGCTGTGGCAGGCGTCGCCGCATCGGCTTTCGCACGCGTCGGGATGCGGCTTTTCACCTTTTCCACGACGACCGCCTTGGTGCGGCCATGGCTGAAGCTCTGGCGCACGACACCTTGCTCGACGCCGCGCCCTTTCAGGCTCAAGGTCTTGCTCGGGGTAACGCTCAGCTTCTTTTCGCCAGCTTTTTCCGTCGTTTCAGCCATTCCAGTCCCAATTCCTAGGGCTTGCGCCCCGTTTCACGTTCCTACGTTGTGCATCGGCCGACTTGCCGTGACGGCGCCTTCCGACAGGGAACCCGTCCGGAAACGCTCAAGACGCGCGCTGCGCGCCAGAAACGTCGCGCTTTCAGGACCCGCGAGCAGGGCTGCATGTACCACATTTGACCGCCCCAATGCCAAATCCAATTGCGCCGAGGTAAATGCATCGAAGACCGCGATTTCCGCGATATCCGCGCGCCGGCGAACTGCGGCCGTGAGCTTTCGCACGCCGTCGGCGGCGGCTTCTGCAGCATTGAGAACCGCCACGATCGGCGCGCGAGCGAGCGCCGTTTCAACGTTGGCAAAGCCGATCGCGACCCTGCCCGCCTTGTGACACATCGCCAGAGCGTCCAGCGCGGCGCGTTCGATCAGGCGCTCCGTCGTCTCGACCAGATCAGAGGCGACACGCACCTCACGTTTGAAGCCGCGCGCAAACGTCTTGCGCGCCATCGCGACACGCAGCGCCTGACGTGTCGCCGTGATCCAGATGCCACGTCCGGGCAAGCGGCGCTTGAGGTCTGGCACCGCGGTGCCGTCCGGCGCGATGACGAAACGCATCAGCTCCTCGACAGGCCTGACTGCTCCCGTGACGGCGCAAAATCGCTGCGTGCCGGGCGCGCGCTTGCGCGTCCCGCCATCGAGTGCGCTATCGTGCAGTCGAGCAAGCATTCGGTGTCCTCAGGCCGATGTCGCGGTCGCCTCGGCCGTAGCATCTTCCTCGGCAGGAGGTGGCGCCAGATCCTCCTCCTTGATCCAACCCGCCTTGAGGCGCGCCTGCATGATCAGCGCTTCGGTATCGTCGCGCGACAGATCAAACTCATCGAGGACGCCCGGATAGCGGACCGTCTCGCCGTCCTTACGCTCGCTCCATCCGAAGAGGTCGTCGGTGGCGCAGCCCGCCAGATCTTCGACAGTCTTGATGTCGTTTTCACCCAACTTCACCAGCATGGCGGTGGTGACGCCGGGGACCTCTTTGAGCGCATCCTCGACGCCCAGCTCTTTGCGTTTGTCATCGAGCTCGGCCTCCTGGCGAGCGAGATAGTCGCGGGCGCGTGCCTGCAATTCACGCGCGGTCTCTTCATCGAAGCCCTCGATGCCGGCGAGTTCCTTTTCGTCCACCACGGCAAGCTCTTCCACCGAGTTGAACCCCTCGGAAGCAAGCAGCTGGCCGACGACTTCGTCGACGTTGAGAGCCTCGATGAACAGCTTGGTGCGTTTCTCGAACTCGGCCTGCCGGTGCTCCGATTCTTCCTGCTCGGTGACGATGTCGATGTCCCAGCCGGTGAGCTGTGAGGCGAGCCGAACATTCTGTCCGCGCCGGCCGATGGCAAGTGAGAGCTGCTGGTCGGGAACGACCACTTCCATCCGATGGCGGTCCTCGTCGAGCACGACCTTGGCGACTTCCGCCGGCGCAAGCGCATTGACCACGAAGTTGGCGGGGTCGGCGGTCCACGGGATGATGTCGATCTTCTCCCCCTGCAGCTCGTTGACCACGGCTTGTACGCGAGAACCGCGCATGCCGACGCAGGCTCCGACCGGATCAACCGACGAATCTCGGGAAATCACCGCTATTTTCGCGCGCGAGCCTGGGTCGCGCGCGACCGCCTTTACCTCGACGATTCCGTCGTAAATCTCCGGCACTTCTTGCGCGAACAGCTTGGCCATGAATTGCGGGTGGGTGCGTGACAGAAAGATCTGCGGCCCCCGCGGCTCCCTGCGCACGTCGTAGATGAAGGCGCGGATCCGGTCGCCGTTGCGGAAGGTCTCTCGCGGCAACAGTTCGTCGCGGCGCACGATTGCCTCGCCGCGGCCGAGATCGACAACGACATTGCCGTATTCGACGCGCTTGACGATGCCGTTGACGATATCGGAAATGCGATCCTTGTACTCTTGATATTGGCGATCGCGCTCGGCTTCGCGAACCTTTTGCACGATCACCTGCTTCGCAGACTGGGCGGCGATGCGGCCGTATTCGAGCGGCGGCAAGGCCTCGGCGATGTAGTCGCCGACCTGAGCGGCGGGGTTGCGCTTTTTTGCATCTTCGAGCGCGATCTGTGTCGCCTCGTTTTCGACCTGATCTACCACCAGCAGCAGGCGCGCCAGCCGCATCTCCCCGGTCTTCGGATTGATCTCGGCGCGCACCTCGGTCTCGCTGCCGTAGCGCGAGCGCGCCGCCTTCTGGATCGCATCCTCCATGGCGGCAATGACGATGCCGCGGTCGATCGCCTTCTCGCGCGCGACCGCGTCAGCGATTTGCAACAATTCGAGCCGGTTGGCGCTCACGGCCATCGGTCATTCTCCTTCGTTCTTGCCGCCGTCCCCGTCATCGACCGGGGTTGGCCGGACATGGTTGAGCCGGGCTTCGGAGTTTCGACGCCCCGCGGCTCGGTGCTCTGCATTCTGCCTCTGCTGCCGCCGAGCGGCACGTTCCGCAGCCTTGCCGCGCCTGAGCGACTCGGCGATCAAGGCGTCGGTGAGGACGAGCTTGGCCTCCGCCATTTCCTCGATCGGCAACACAACCTCGTCTGGTTGATCGGGCACGGCATCATCGTGGCGAATACGCGCCGACGCGCCGTCTACACCCAGTAGCACGCCGCGAAACCGCCGACGGCCGTCGATGGCAATCGCCATTTCGACCTTGATGCGGTGGCCGGCGAAACGCTGAAAATCAGAGCGCCGCACCAGCGGTCGATCCAATCCCGGCGAGGACACTTCGAGCCGATAGGCGCGATCGATCGGATCCGCCACGTCAAGCACCGGCGAGAGCGCGCGGGAAACCGTCTCGCAATCCTCGACCGTCATGGTGCCGTCCGGACGCTCGGCCATAATCTGAACCGTGCAGCCGTCGAGCCCGGAAATCTTGACGCGCACAAGGCGGTATCCCATGCCGCCGAGGACAGGTTCGCTGAGGGCGGCTACGCGCGCGGCGATGCCCTGCTCCGCGATAAGGCGTGGCTCGCCATTTTCCTCGAGCGTGTCGATCGCTGGCGCCATTCGCTTTCGCCGTGCAACCTCTCGTCAGAATACCGTCTCGGTGCGACCGGGCGCCTCGCCCGTTTCGGTAACAAAAAAGAGCGGGTCCCGGGGGGAACCCACTCTCAAAAACCGACCGGACTACATCCGATCGCTATGAGACATCCAAAAGCTTGGACGTAGCAAATATAGCAATTTGCGGCGGCCGCGCAAGGGCCGGCGGGCGCTCACCTCGATTGGCAACTAACCTTTCCCCCCTTAGATTCTCTCGTCTATCAGTAGCCATCCCGGTGTCGAAGGCCGTCGTCCGTCCTGCGGAAAGTCAGATAGCAAGGCACGCGGCCTTCACGCTTTGCTTTGGCTTCGTAGCGCGTCCCTGAAAAACCCGGCCATGGCCGGCGCCAGTCGTCGGCGCGCTCGGCCGTCCACGCGAGAGCGGGTGATTGGGTCAGGTGCTTGAGCGTCCACGCCGCATAGTCCGGGATGTCGGTTGCAAAGCGGAACTCGCCGCCCAGTCCAAGGGTGCGTGCAACCGCCGCGACGCTCTCGTCCTGGATAAAGCGTCGCTTCCAGTGCCGTCGTTTCGGCCATGGATCGGGGTAGATCAGATCGACGCACGTAAGCGAGGCCGCCGGCAACCATTCGATCAGAGAGGTCGCGTCGTCGAAATGCAGACGGATGTTAGACAGCTTCTTCGTGTTGATCGCGACCAGCGCCTTGGCCATTCCGTTGACGAACGGTTCCACACCGATGAAGCCGGTGCGTGCGTGCTGCTCGGCCTGGGCGATCATGTGTTCTCCGCCGCCGAATCCGATCTCGAGGCGGACGTTGTCGACCGACGTGGGGAACAGGGCCGCAAGCTCGGCCGGCGCGGGCGTGGCCAAATCGATCGCAAGCCGCGGCAGCAGGGTCTCGAACAACTGCGCCTGATGCGGCCGCAGCGCGTGACCCTTGCGGCGCCCAAAAAAAGCGCCGCGCCGAGCCTTGCCTTGGTCGGATTTTGACATGGCGGCCCGCCATGTTGGACCGCCTGGCCTCCGCGCGTCGACAGGATCAGCCCACTGCGGTCCTGATTTCCCTGACCAGGTCGGTCTTCTCCCAGGAGAAGCCTCCGTCCTTGTCCGGCGCCCGACCGAAGTGGCCATAAGCCGCGGTGCGCCGGTAGATAGGTCGGTTGAGTTTCAGCGTGCGACGGATGTTGGTCGGCGTGAGCCGAAAGATCTCGGGCAGCGCCTTTTCGAGCTTCTTCTCGTCGACCTTGCCGGTGCCATGCATATCGACCAGCAGCGACATCGGGTCGGCGACGCCGATGGCGTAGGCGAGTTGGATCGTGCAGCGCTCGGCGATGCCGGCGGCGACGACGTTCTTGGCGAGGTAGCGGGCGGCATAGGCGGCCGAGCGGTCGACCTTGGTCGGGTCCTTGCCGGAGAAAGCGCCACCGCCGTGCGGAGCATAACCCCCGTACGTATCAACGATGATCTTGCGACCGGTGAGGCCGCAGTCGCCGTCGGGACCGCCGACGACGAAATTGCCGGTAGGATTGACCAGGAAATCGTTGGCTCGTTTCGGCATCCAGCCGTCCGGCAGCGCTGAAGCCACGGCATCCCCGATCAAGTCCTTCACCATTGCCGGCGAGTATTTCTTTCCGTTTCGGGTCTCGGCATTGTGCTGCGTCGAGACGACCACTTTGGTGCAGCCAATCGGCTTGCCGTCGATGTATTGCACGGTCACCTGGCTCTTGGCATCAGGCTGCAGATCGAACAGCTGTTTCGAGCGGCGCTTTTCCGCCAGCACCTTCAAAATCTTGTGCGCGAAGTAGATCGGGGCCGGCATAAACGAGCCCTTTTCGTACACCTCGCTTTCGGTGCAAGCGAACCCGAACATCATTCCCTGGTCGCCTGCGCCCTCCTGCTCCTCACCCCTTTTTTTCTTGGCGTCGACGCCTCTGGCGATATCAGGCGATTGGCCGTGCAGCAGCACCTCGATATCGGCGCCATGATAGGAGAATCCGTTCTGGTCATAACCGATGTCCCGCACCACAGCGCGCGCGATCTGGCTGATCATCTCGCGGTTGGCCACTGCGTGGTCGCCGTACTTGGTGAACAGCGGCGCTTGGCCACGGCCTTCGCCGGCGATGACGATTTTGTTGGTGGTGCACAGCGTCTCACAGCCGAGGCGGGTATTCACCAGGCTGTCATCGGCGATACCGAGCCGGATATCGTTCTCGATGAACGCATCGAGGATCGCATCCGAAATTTGATCGCACACCTTGTCAGGGTGGCCTTCTGAGACGGACTCGCTGGTGAAGAGATAATTTGCGTGTGACACTGAAAGCTCCCCTCGCAGGCTCGATTGCAATCCTCACGGCTGTAAGCCTGGATTGTTTCTTGCAGCGTCGCCGCACCGGGTCAAGGTGTGGGCGAACTGTGGGCCGCTCGATAAGAGAGCGGCCAGTGATCGGCCGTGTTTTTTGCGTGCCGGTTCAGTCCTCGTCGCCGGCGATTTCCTCGACCAGATCGACTATTCGGCGCCTGAGCTTCGGCTGCTTGATCCGCATGAAAGCCTTCGTCAGCGAGAGCCCTTCGGAGGTGGCGAGAAAATCCGAGACATAGGCGGGTGAGGGCGCTTCTTTGCTTCCGTCCGCCGAACCGTGCAGGTTCGGCGCGCCCTCAAAGAAGAACGCCACCGGTACCTGCAAAATGTGGGAGATTTGCTGCAGCCGGCTCGCCCCGATACGGTTCGTGCCCTTCTCGTATTTCTGTACCTGCTGGAAGGTGAGGCCGAGCGCGTCCCCCAGCTTCTCCTGGCTCATTGCAAGCATCATGCGGCGCATGCGCACCCGGCTGCCAACGTGTCTATCGATGGGATTCGGGGCCTTTTTGGCGGCAGCCATAACAATCTCCCGCGGCGCGCCTGCTACTGTTCCCGCTGGGCGGCCGGAACGCAATCGTATTCCGAGCAAAATCGACGAGCACTGCAAAAAATTGTTGAAAGCTGAACGCCACTCCGATTGGCGTAGCTGACTGATCAAAAAGCGGAATCCGTCAATTGTTGCGAGTGAAACCTGCTGCCCTTAAGTTGCAATTGGTGCCGACGCGTACAACTTAGAGATGAATTAACTATTGGTGGAACCGGTTCGGCGCTCGCGCGCGCGGGAGCGCCAGCGCGAGCCCATGACCCATACGAAGGCAATACCAACCATTGCTCCGACCGGTCCGTCGCCCAACTGGGCGTACAGTGTTGGGGCCATGGGCTCCGGGAGAGGTGCGTCGAGGACGCCCTCGCTTCCCAGCGGCAGCAATTTGACGATGCGCCCGAGCGGATCGATGACGGCGGAAATTCCACTATTCGCTGCGCGCACGAGGGGCAGTCCTTCCTCGATCGCGCGGACCCGCGCTTGCTGGAAATGCTGGTAAGGGCCCGCGCTGGCGCCGAACCATCCGTCATTGGTCAGGTTGAGCAGCCACCCCGGACGTTCCCCCGTCCCCGTCACCGTCGGCCAGCCGAGATAGCGACCGAGATGGCGATAAAACCAGCCCGTCTGATCGCTGTGCGGAACCGCATCTCCCGGGAAAATGATCTCGTAGCAGAGCAGCGGCAAGAAATTGGGGGCCCCGGGCGCTGCCTGATTGCGGCGACGGTCGCCGGCGATGAATCCGCCCCGTACCTTGGTGAGTTGCATCAAACCGAGCCGCTCGAGCAAGTCTTGAAACGGCAGATACTCGCCGAATGGCACGAGATGGACCTTATCGTAGACCGAGAGGATCGTACCGCCGTGGCCGATGACGTAGATCGCGTTGTAGGCACTCGTGACGAGTCCATGTGGCGGCGCAGTATCGGGCGGACGAATCGCACCGGTGATAAGCGCTGTTCTCTCCGGCAGGAGCTTTGCGATCTGTGCAAGCGCATCCGGTTCGCGCACGAGGAAGAACGGGAACGCCGATTCCGGCCAGATCAGAAGAGTCACATCGCGCAAGCTGGTGGATTGTGGCCCACGCTCCGATAAGGCGAGATATCGGCTCATCACCTCCTGCTTCTGCGAATAGTTGAATTTCTCGTCTTGCTGGAGGTTCGGTTGCATAATGCGAAGCCGAACCCCTTCCACAAAGCGTGTCGGGGTGTGCTCCAGCCGCACGGCCCCGTAGATCGCGAGCGCCACGATCGTGGCCGCGCCCAGCGCTGGAGCCAGCCAGGGCCGTTTCGTGTGCGCACGGTCATCGGCGAGCACGGCCGGTGAGGCGTAGAGCGCGACGGCGCAAAAGGTGAGACCCCAGATGCCAATGAGCGCCGCGCCCTGCGCGAGCCAGAGCGGCGAGATCAGCGCATAGCCGTAGGCATTCCAGGGAAAGCCGCTGAACAGGTGGCCGCGCAGCCATTCTACAATGGTCAGGGAGACCGCAAGCGCCAGCACACGAGCGGCGCCGCTCGTCCAGATCAGTCGCGCGAGCGCAAGCCCCATCGCGGTGTAGACCGCCATCGCCGCCGGCAGCGCAATCACCGCGAATGGCAGCAGCCAGCCGAAGGTCTTGGCGTCGACCAGAAATGCATGGCCGATCCAGTAGAGGCCGGCGAGAAAATAGCCGAAACCGAACGACCAGCCTGCACCCGCGGCCGCGAGAACTCCGCCCAGGCGTTGGCCAGATGAGCCGTCGACGAGCCACACCAGGATGGGAAACGTAATGAAAGGCACAGGCCAAACGTCCGTCGGCGGCAGCGCCAGCGTCGACGACGCGCCCGCGAGAAACGCGATGGCAATACGCCACCATCCCTCGGCCGACACGATCGCATGGGCGAGGCGCTTGAGCGTCACGGCCGGGCGGATTTGGATGGCGCCGTGTCGGAGGAGCGATGATCGGCTTCTTCGCCGGAGGTGGGCGGCGAGGAGGGTGGTGCGCTCGGCAGCGCTGGCGCGGACCCGAGTTGCCGCCGCGCTGCAGGCCGGCTGCCGTTCTGCCGGTCGAGCCCACGGTAAATCTTGAGCTTCTTCACTCGCCGCGGATCGGCATCGAGAATTTCGAGCTCAAAAGGCCCTGGGCCAGGTACGAGCTCGCCGCGCACCGGCACTCGGCCGATCCGCGTCGCAACATACCCGGCAAGCGTGTCCACCTCCTTGGCGACGTCACCGACATCGAATTCGTTACCCACGATCGCGGTCACGTCATCGAGGTTGGCGCGAGCATCCGCCAAGAACGAACCATCGGATTGCCCTACCACGCCCGGCGCCGTGTCCTCGTCGTGCTCGTCGGCGATCTCGCCCACGATCTGCTCGACGATATCTTCAATCGATACGACGCCATCGGCGCCGCCGTATTCGTCGACAACGAGGGCAAGATGGATACGGGTCGTCTGCATCTTGGCCAACAGATCAAGGACCGGCATGGAGGGCGGCGCGTAGAGAATCTCGCGCACGATTTTTGCTGTCGACAGTGGCATCGACAGATCGACCGCTTTGAGATCGAGGCCGGCGGGAAGCGGCTTTTTGCGCCGCCGATTGGTGGTTCCGCTCTGGCTCGCGCGTTCCGTCATGAACGCAACGAGGTCGCGAATGTGGACCATGCCGATCGCGTCGTCGAGAGTTTCCTCGTAGACCACGAGCCGGGAATGGCCGGCACTCTCGAACACCTTCATGAGTTCGCCGAGCGCGATGTCCCGCTGCACGCCGATGATATCGGCGCGCGGGACCATCACATCCGCGACGCGGCGCTCGCGCAGCGCGAGGATGTTCTTGAGCATGGCGCGCTCGATCGGCGAGAACCCGCTCTCGCCGGCGCCATCCTCGAGCACGTCCCGCAGATCGGCGCGCAACGTGCTCGATTTCCAGCGGAAGATCGTTCGCAACGCCCGCGTGAGCCAATTGTCGCCGCTCTCGGGCGCGCTTTGACTCGGACGTGCCACCGGCACGGGCAGATTGCGCGTCGTGCTCGGTTCGTTCGAACTGGGCGGGTCTGAGTCAGGCATGGAGACTAGATGGCGCTGCGCGCAACGTAGGGATTGGGAACGTCGAGGCGGGCAAGGATCGCGGTTTCAAGTCTCTCCATCGCGGCCGCCTCGTCGTCCGCCGCGTGATCGTAGCCGGCGAGATGCAGGAATCCATGCACCGCAAGATGGGCAGCATGATGCGCAAAGGGTTTATTCTCGGCGCGCGCTTCACGTTCCGTGGTTTCGTAGGCGATCACAATATCACCGAGCAGGTGGGGTGTTCCACGAGCCCGCCTCACTTCCGCGGCGCGAAAAGACAGCACATTGGTCGCTCTGTCCTTGCAACGCCAATCGCGATTGAGCGCCCGGATCGCCAAATCGTCCGTCAGCACGATCGCAAGCTCGCCAACGGCTGCCGACGTCAGCAATGCCGCCTCGCCGATCGCGCGGCGAAGCAGTGCCTTGACGCTACGTTTACTCGTCCAGAGCGGGGATGCGACCACGATGTCGACCGCCGGCGATGCCCGCCGCCGCAGCGCCGGTCGCGCGCGCCGTTTGCGAGTCATCGTGTTCCTTCCTCGCGGGCAAGCACCGTGACGAAACCCAGAAACTTCATTCCTTGGTCTCGCACCCCCGTGCGGGCTTGACCGCTGCCTTGTCATAGGCCTCGACGATGCGCGCCACCAGTTCGTGCCGGATGACGTCCTCGGCCGTGTAGACGATGTGACCAATTCCCTCGACGTTCCTCAGAAGCCGCGTCGCTTCCGCGAGGCCGGACGTCTGTCCCGGCGGCAAATCAACCTGACTCGGGTCGCCGGTGACGATCATGCGGCTGTTCTCGCCCAATCGAGTGAGGAACATCTTCATCTGCATCGTTGTGGTATTCTGCGCCTCGTCGAGGATGATGACGGCGTTCGAAAGAGTTCGGCCGCGCATGAAAGCGAGCGGTGCGATCTCGATTTCCCCCGTCTGCAGCGTGCGCTCGACGATCCGCGCATCCATCATGTCATAGAGCGCGTCATAGATCGGACGCAGATACGGATCGACCTTCTCTCGCACATCGCCGGGAAGAAATCCCAGCCGTTCGCCGGCCTCGACCGCGGGACGCGACAGAATGATCCGATCAACCTCCTTGCGCTCGAACAACTGCACCGCATGGGCGACCGCGAGCCAAGTTTTACCCGTGCCCGCCGGCCCGGTGCCGAAAACCAGCGCATGTCGGCGCAACGCACGGATATAGGCGTCTTGAGCCGCCGTGCGCGCGCGCACGGCGCGCTTGCGGAGATTGATCTCCTCGAAGCTCGGCCGCGCGGTGACGGCGTCATAGTCGAACAGCGAGCCTTGTGCGATTGCCAAGCGGATTGCGCCTTCGACGTCGCCGGACACCAGTTCGTCGCCGCGCCTGAGCTGCTCATAAAGACCTTCGAGCACCCGCCGCGATCGCTCTACGCCGTCGCGCGAGCCGGCTAGGGTCACGTGATTGCCGCGCTGCTCCGCGACCACGCCGAGCCTGCGCTCGATCAGCGCCAGGTTTTGTCCGTATTGGCCAAACAACAGAGAGGCGAGCCGGTTGTCGTCGAAGGCGAGCACGATCTGAGTTACTGCACCATCTCCGGCGCCGGACGAAGGTACGAACGTTTCGCTATCCGATTGAGAGGAGCGCAACGGGTCAGGCCTCCACCAATATGGGCTTGGTATCCACGCCCTTTTCCGCAAACGCGCCGAACAAGCTGTTACTCGCGACCTCGGTGACCGTCACCGGTGCGATCTCGCCGATCATTGTCCGGGGCGCCATGACCTGAACCGGCTGGAGATATGGGGAGCGCCCGACGATCTGACCAGGATAGCGTCCCAGCTTTTCGAACAGGACATCAAAGATGCGGCCACGGCACCGCGCATTGAACGCAGCCTGCTGTCGATCGATCGCGGCCTGCAACCGGTGGAGCCGCTCGGATTTGACATCGTCGGTAATCTGGTCAGGTGCGTCCGCGGCCGGCGTTCCGGGCCGAGGCGAGTATTTGAAAGAGAAAGCGCTGGCGTAGCCCAGTTCGTCCACCAGCGACAGCGTCGCGCAAAAATCGTCCTCGCTCTCGCCGGGGAAGCCGACGATGAAGTCGGACGAGAACGCCATTTTTGGTTGGGCGGCGCGCGCGCGCGCAATCGTCTCGAGATAAGCGGCGCGGGAGTGGCGGCGATTCATGCGTTTGAGGACGCGGTCGGAACCGGACTGCACGGGCAAGTGCAGAAATGGCATTAGGCTGGGCAGGTCGCGATGCGCGGCGATGAGGCTCGCATCCATGTCGCAGGGATGGCTCGTGGTGTAGCGCAGCCGGGCGACCCCGGGTAGATCGGCGATGCGCTCCAGCAAGCGTCCGAGCGTCCATGCTGTGCCGTCGGGCCCTTCGCCGTGATAAGCATTGACGTTTTGGCCGATGAGCGTGAATTCGCGCACCCCGGCGTCGGTCAGCCGCTCGACCTCGGCAAGAATTTTGCTCACCGGCCGCGAGACCTCGGCGCCGCGCGTATATGGCACGACACAGAACGTACAGAACTTGTCGCAGCCTTCCTGCACGGTGACAAACGCACTGACACCGCGCGCGCGTATCGCCTCGCGGCTCGGCGCTTTGAGCAGGTCGAACTTGTCCTCGACCGGAAATTCGGTATCGACCACCGCGCCCTCACGCTCGGCTCGGGCCAGCAGTTGCGGCAGACGATGGTAGCTCTGCGGCCCGAAGACGAGATCGACGGCGGGTGCCCGCCGGATGATCTCCTCTCCTTCGGCCTGAGCAACACAGCCGGCGACAGCGATGGTCAAGCGGCGTCCGTCGCGCGCCGCGGCCGTCTTGAGTGCGCCCACGCGCCCGAGTTCGGAATAAACCTTTTCTGCCGCCTTCTCGCGAATGTGGCAGGTATTGAGGATGACAAGGTCCGCGTCCGCGAGGTGGGCCGTCTCGGCAAAGCCCTCGGGCGCGAGCATGTCCGCCATACGATGGGAATCGTAGACGTTCATCTGGCAGCCGAAGGATTTGATGTAGAGCTTGCGCGGTCGGGTCATGCCGGTCGGGTCGTTCTGCGCACCCGGTAAACCTTCAACTCTTTGATCTGCCTACGAATCCTGAGCCGCGGCGCGGTCGGTCGACGTCTGGGCTTTTTACCCGCCCCCGTGCCAAAAGGAAATGGGTGTGGATTGATCCGTTTGCTACTCCGCAGGGCGAATGTCGGCCTGCTGAATCACGTTGGACCATTTGGCGATTTCGGATTTGATGTAGCCGTCGAGTGCCTCGGGCGTGCCGGAATCGATCGTCATTCCGAGATCGGCAAAGCGTTGCCGCGTATCCGGCTCTCCCACAAGCCGCGTCACCTCCGTGTTCAGCCGGCGAACGATGTCGCGTGGAGTCGCGCCCGGTGCGACCAGCGCGAACCAGGTTGCCGCATCGAAGCCGGGCAGCGCGGCCTCCGCGATGGTGGGAATCTCGGGCGCAGTGACGGCGCGTTGCGCGCTTGTGACGGCGAGCGCGCGCAGCGACCCTGCCTTCACGTTGCCAATGACAGCGGAGAGGTTTGCGAAGATGAGATGCAACTGACCACCGAGGAGATCGTTAATGGCCGGCGCCTCTCCGCGATAGGCCACGTGCACCATCTTGATGCCGGCCTGGATCGAAAAAAGCTCACCTGCCATGTGCGGCGTGGTGCCGAGTCCGCCGGAGCCGAAATTGATCGTGCCCGGGCTCGTCTTCGCCCAAGTGATGAGGTCCCCGACCGATTGGGCGGGCACTGACGGATGAACGACGAGCACCAGCGGCGAGACGCCGGCGTTCGCCAGCCCGACAAAGTCCCTAGCCGCATCGAGCGCGAACTTACGATACAGCGCTGGGGCGACGGCCAAAGTGGTCTGACTCCCCATCATCAGCGTGTATCCGTCGGCGGCCGATTTCGCCACCGCTTCCGCGGCGATCATCCCGCTTGCGCCGGGACGGTTCTCGACCACGACCGATTGACCCAACCTCTCGCTCAATTTCTGCGCCAGAATTCTCGCGGCGACGTCGGTGCCGCCGCCGGCGGCAAAGCCCACCAAAATTTTGATCGACCGGTCGGGATAACGTGCCGTCTGATCCTCGCCCGCGCGCGACGCCGAGGCGAGAGCGAGGCCAAGCAGGAAGCCCAGCAAGATGCGCCACGATTGCTGCACTGCTGTGTCCTCGTCGCAAGCTCAGCGTTTCGGCTTGTCCTCGAGCGGGACGGCATAGAGTTCGAGACGATGGTCGACCAGTCGGTAGCCGAGACGCCGCGCGATGTCGGCCTGCAGGCGTTCGATATCTTCCGATTGAAACTCGATCACCTCGCCCGTACGCAAATTGATGAGATGGTCGTGATGACTGTCGGGCATCTGCTCGTAGCGCGCCCGCCCGTCGCGGAACTCATGCCGCTCGATGATACCTGCATCCTCGAACAGCTTCACGGTGCGGTAAACGGTGGAGATGGAGATGCGGTCGTCAACCGAGGAGCAGCGCCGGTAAAGCTCCTCGACATCCGGGTGGTCATCGGCTGCCGCCAGCACGCGTGCGATCACGCGGCGCTGCTCGGTCATGCGCATGCCCTTGGCGCTGCATAGAGCTTCGATGTCTCTGGGCTTCGGCGCGTTCACGGCGCTTCTCCGTCCGATCGCAATATCACGGCGGAGCCGTGGAATCCATTGGGTTCCAGGGCACTCACGGGAGATCGCGGCGCAGAACAAGGGCTGCGGCGCCGTGCCCTGCCGCATAATAAGCTTCTCGGCGTCCGACCTCCCGGAAACCCGCGCGGCGGTAAAGCCGGCGTGCCGGTACGTTGCCCTCCTCCGCCTCGAGAAAAACCGAACGCGCCCCAAGCGCCGCCAGTCGACGCAGGTTGGTATCGAGCAGCTGCCGCGCCAATCCTCGGCCCTGCCGTGCGGAGGCGACAGCGATCGACAGGATCTCCGCTTCGTCTCTCACGAGCCGTGACAGGATGAATCCGGCGAGAGCGGCTCCCGCTGTGGCGCGATGGGCAACGATGTGACGATCTGCGAGCAAGCGATCGAATTCGTCCTCGCTCCATCCGCGATGGAACGACGCGGCATGCAGCGCCGCCAAATCGCGGGCGTCCGCCGGGCCGGCTTGCGAGACCGCGACTTCGCGCGCGAACAGACGCGTAATGATGCCCATCATCGGCGGGGTAGACGCGCGGCGTCCTGCGGCTGCGCGTCGGGCTCGCGCAGGTAGAGCGGCTTAGGCGGACTGTAGCCGTCCGTCGCAGCGGCGCCGAGCCGGGCAATCCACTCGATATCGGGAGCGCCGCGCTGCTCGACCGAGAGCGGCGGCTCGGCTCCTTTCGGCCAAGCCGCCGCCATGTTCTTAGCAGCGGAGCCCACGATGCGTGCCGGTGCGGTCGTCGCCGCGCGTGCGGCATCGCGTAAGCTTGCCATCCGAGGACCCACGAGCGTTCGGCCGTTGACGCCGAACACCTGCAGATAGATGTGCTCGTGACGGGCATCGATCGCCGCCACGACCTGAGTGCCATCGTCAGTGGCGATCAGCGGCGCCGCGAGTGCGGCGAGCGTGGAAAGGCCGACCGCCGGCTTGCCCGCCGCCAGCGCGATGCCGCGCGCGGCCGAAATTCCCACGCGCAGCCCCGTGAAGCTGCCGGGTCCGGTGGTGACGGCGATACGGTCGAGCTGGGCGAATTCGATTCCGGCACTGTTCATCACGCGGGCGATGAGCGGCATGAGCGTCTCGGCGTGGCCGCGCGTCATGGCGACGCTCTCGCTGGCGGTGATCCCGCCGCCGGTGTCGAGCACGGCGGCGGAGCAAGCTTCCAGCGCGGTGTCAATGGCAAGGACGCGCATGACCTACCTTCGCGCCGTCATCCAGGCCCCTGGACGACTCGGGTAGACGTCGATGTTCAGTTTTTACTGCGGTTTCCGTCTAGGTCTTCGGATGCAATCGCCGCTTATCCCATCGGTCTGACTTCGACCACGTCGGGCAAATAATGCCGCAGTAGATTCTCGATGCCGTGACGCAGCGTGGCGGTCGAGGACGGGCATCCGGAGCAGGCGCCCTTCATGTCGAGGTAAACGATGCCGTCCTTGAACCCGCGAAAGGTGATGTCCCCGCCGTCATTGGCGACCGCCGGCCGCACCCGTGCTTCTATCAACTCCTTGATCGTAGCGACGGTCTCGGAATCCTTCACCTCGAAAAATTCGTCCTGCTGCGTCGATGCCGCAGCATCGGTGCCGCTCACGATCGGCGCACCGGACATGAAGTGTTCCATGATGGCGCCGAGAATTGCCGGCTTGAGCTGCTGCCATTCGCCGGCGCCCTTGGTGACCGCGATGAAATCGGAGCCGAAGAACACACCCGAGACTCCCGCAACGCCAAACAGGCGTTCGGCCAACGGCGATTGGGCGGCCGCCTCCTTGTCGCGCATATCAAGCGTGCCGCTCGCCAGCACGGTGCGCCCGGGCAGGAACTTGAGCGTTGCCGGGTTCGGGGTGGGTTCGGTCTGAATGAACATGGCCTGTTCCTTCCCGCCGCAGGGTAAAAGTGTTCGTCAGGTCATTGTAATAGGTGGCGCGCCCCGGCGGAAGTTCAACCCGTCCCGGGCTGGGCGGCAGGGTCAGGAGGAGGTCGGACGAGGCCTTTCGATCTCCCGCAAGGCGAGTGGTGGACCGGGGCTCAGCGCCTACGACATCGCGTCGAGTTCTTCATCGCTGAGGTGGCCGGGGACGATAGCAACCGGGATGGGAAAATCGCCGGCGTTCCTGGCGATGCTGGACACCAGCGGCCCCGGCCCCTCTTTGCTCGTTGCGGCGGCGAGTACCAGGATCGCGATGTCTTCGTCGTCGTCGATGAGGTCGAGGACTTCCTGCGTTTTATCGCCTTCACGGATGACACGCTCCGGCATCACGCCGGTGATGCTGGAGGAGCGTGCCGCGTGGCGGTCGAGAATTGCATTCGCCTCCTCGTGCGCCTCCGCGCGCATGATATCGGCGACGCCGAGCCATTGCTGGTTGCGGTCTTGGGTCTCGATGACGCGCAGCATGAGCACGGTCGCGCCGATGCGCAACGCGCGCCGGCTCGCAAAATAGAGCGCCCTGTCGCATTCCGGCGAATCGTCGATGACGACCATGAATTTCGGCGAGTGTCCCGCCTCGTAGCTGCGGCGCTTCTTGCTCATCGGCTCCCCCGGCCGCCACCAGACGACATGTTGTGCGGCGGTTTCGCCCGCACTCTTGCCCCGCCCACGCCGCGCGGTCAGCGACGCATTGCAAAACCCAAAACCCTGGCATGGGTCTTCAGGGACGGCACAAGTCTATCACGGGAAAGGCCTCGTAAGCAGCAGGATGCCGCTTCGTGATCAGCTGCGCACGAACCCGACGATGTCCTTGACCGCTTTCATGGTCTCCGCCGCGATCGTGCGCGCCCGGGTGGCGCCATCGGCAAGAACCGAATCGATGTAGACGGGATCAGCTATGAGACGCTTCATCTCTGCGTTGATCGGGGCGAGTTTAGCGACCGCGAGCTCAACGAGCGCAGCTTTGAACGTGGAGAATTGTGCGCCGCCGAATTCGGCGAGAACATCCGCCCGGCTCTTTCCGGCCAGCGCGGCATGAATGCCAACGAGGTTGTCGGCCTCGGGCCGTTGCTCGAGTCCTTTCTCGTCATCCGGCAGCGGATGGGGATCGGTCTTCGCCCGACGGATCTTGTGCGCGATCGCGTCGGCGTCGTCGGTCAAATTGATGCGCGACTGGTCCGAAGCATCGGATTTCGACATCTTCTTCGAGCCGTCGCGCAGCGACATCACGCGCGTCGCAGGTCCTTGGATCAGCGGCTCGGGTTGCGGAAAGAATTCGTCTCCGTAGCCGTGCGCCTGGATCGACTTCGCGAAGTCATTGTTGAATTTTTGCGCGATGTCGCGGGAGAGCTCCAAATGCTGCTTCTGGTCCTCTCCTACCGGTACATGCGTCGCCCTATAAACGAGAATATCGGCGGCCATCAGCGTGGGATAGGCGTAGAGGCCGACCGAGGCGTTCTCGCGGTCCTTGCCCGCTTTTTCCTTAAATTGTGTCATGCGATTGAGCCAGCCTAGGCGGGCCACGCAGTTGAATATCCAGGCGAGCTCGGCGTGCTCGGCGACCTGGCTTTGATTGAAGACGATATTTTTTTTCGGATCGATACCGCAGGCAATGAAGGCGGCGGTCACCTCGCGCGTGTTCTTCGGCAGTTGCTCGGGGCCACCCCAGACCGCCAGCGCTTGGGTAATCGCGTGCAGGTCGACTACGCAGTAGATGCACTCGTACCGGTCCTGCAGTGCGACAAATTTTGCGATGGCGCCGAGGTAATTCCCGAGATGCAGATTGCCGGTCGGCTGTACGCCGGAAAACACTCGTTCCTTGAAGCCCATGCCCGAACCTCGCCGATGGCGCCGCCAGATGGCACGAGCTACGGTGCACGCGCAAGTCCGCTTGTTTAGGGCTGCGACATGGCGCGCCTCCGCGCGTCCTTCCGCGCATCATTGCCTCGAGCCGTTCGACCGCTATATTGCGCGCGCTTTTAAACGAGGGTTCACACACATGTCCTCGACGCAATTCGATGTTCTCGGTATCGGCAATGCGATTGTCGACGTGATCGCGCGGACCGACGAGGCTTTTCTCGCCCAGCATAAAATGCGCAAAGGTACGATGCAGCTGATCGATGAGGCGCAAGCCGCGCGTCTGTACGACGCCATGGGGCCGGCGGTGGAGATTTCCGGCGGCTCAGCGGCCAATACCATCGTCGGCGTCGCAAGCCTCGGCGCGCGCGCGGCCTTCATTGGCAAGGTCAAGGACGACGAGCTCGGCCGTGTCTTTGCCCACGATATCCGCGCCGCTGGCGTTGCCTTCTCGACGCCTCCCGCGTCGGCGGGCCCCTCGACGGCGCGTTGCTACGTGCTGGTCACGCCGGACGGCGAGCGCACGATGAATACTTATCTCGGCGCTGCACAGGATTTGCATCCTAAAGACATCGAGGCAGACGCCATTGCGGCGGCGCAGATCATCTATCTCGAGGGCTATCTCTGGGATCCACCGCGCGCCAAGGAGGCTTTCCTGAAGGCGGCAAAAATCGCGCACGACGCCGGGCGTGACGTCGCCCTTACTCTGTCCGATGCGTTCTGCGTCGATCGTTATCGTACCGAATTCCTCGAGCTCATTCGCGCCGGCACCGTCGACCTCGTCTTCGCTAACGAGCGCGAGCTGCACAGCCTCTATGAGACCGCCGACTTCGAGACGGCGCTCCAGGCGCTGCGCAAGGATGCTCGGCTGGCCGTGATCACCCGCAGCGAAAAGGGTTGTCTGGTCGTCACGCGTGAGCAAACCGAGGCGGTTCCGGCGAACCCGGTGGAACGAGTGGTTGACGCAACCGGTGCCGGCGATCTCTTTGCCGCGGGCTTTCTGGCCGGAATCTCGCGCCGCGCCGACTACCGCACCGCGGCACGCCTGGCGGCGTTGGTCGCTGCTGAAGTGATCCAACATCTGGGGGCGCGGCCCGAGACGTCCCTCAAGGCCTTGGCCCAGGACAACGGCTTCGATTTTTGAACTGTGGGCGTCTGTAGCGCCGTCTTACGTGGCAAATCCGAGCAGTGCGGTTGCGCGCGGGAACGCATTGTCCACAGCGATTCACAGAAATTGCGGCCGAACGCCCCGCCGTCTCGGAACTGTCGCGCTGCTCTGGCATTGGTGGCGCAAGTTCCAGGAGGGTTGTTGCTTTCGAGGAGGATTTTGACATGTCCGCCTTCGCAGATGACCTGCCCAGCCGGTTCCCGGTGGGCACGCGCTATGTGATCGAGGGCCGCGGCAGCGGTCGAGGAGCTCTTCGCATCCATTTGCGATATCTCGAATTTCCCGATGGCAGGCATATCGAGTTGCCCGTCGATGTCGCACATCGCACGCAGGCGCAGCGCCGGCGGGGCGGGCGGCGGACCAGAACCCGAAAATAATTTCGCACGCAGGAACCGACCGCGCCGACCGGGCGTTAAATCGACAGCGCCGGGTGGAGTGCCCCCAGCCCCCAACCCCTCACCCATCCGGCGAGAGACCCTGGCCCACTTTGGCGCCGGGGTCTTCCTTTT
>Ga0207693_10000823_pt1 | contig 27648 bp, 26 predicted proteins | sample LARL81metaG_FD_184347 | JGI IMG/M metagenome (GOLD analysis project Ga0207693, IMG submission 184347) | Corn, switchgrass and miscanthus rhizosphere microbial communities from Kellogg Biological Station, Michigan, USA - LAR L8-1 metaG... | ecosystem: Host-associated > Plants > Roots >... | reverse complement strand
AAAAGGAACGGACCCAGGAAGAGTTCTTCCACACCTTCAACGCGCTGCACGAATCGATGAAACAGATCGTGATTGCCAGCGACCGTCCTCCAAAAGAGTTGGCGGAAATTGAAGATCGTCTGCGCAGCCGTTTCGAATGGGGACTGATCGCCGACATTCAGCCTCCCGATCTCGAAACCAAAGTTGCGATTCTGCAAAAGAAAGCCGAACAGGAAAAGGTAACTCTGCCGACGGATGTGGCTCTATTCATCGCTTCCAACATCCGCTCGAACGTTCGCGAGCTGGAAGGCGCCCTTATTCGCCTAGTGGCCCACTCCTCGCTGATCGGCGCCGAGATCACACTGCCCTACACGCAGCAGGTGCTCAAAAATTTCATCGACTCGCAAGCCCGCAAGGTCACGATCGAATCCATTCAGAAGGCGGTGGCCGAGCAGTTTGGTCTGCGGTTGGTCGAGATCAAGGCCAAGAATAATTCGCGAGCCATCGTCTATCCCCGGCAGATCGCCATGTATCTTGCCAAGCATTTGACTGAGGCGTCGCTGCCGGAGATTGGACGGCAATTTGGCGGCAAGCACCACACAACCGTGCTGCACTCGGTGGACAAGATCGATGGCACCCGCAAAACTGACAAAGATTTGAACAGGCTCATCAATAAAATGACTGAGCAGTTGGGCGGATAAAACGCGGGCCGCGACCGGATTTCCACTCAGCAAACGAGTCTTCCTTGATGAACGCTGTGCATCGGATGTGGACGTTGTGCAAGAGTCGGAGCAATTACTACGTCCTGCCCAACGATACCTTCGCATCCGCCAAATGCCAGTCTAGTTTTGGACAGATGGGCTCACGTGCAGAAGCCAGTCCCAGTGGGTGTTTGCTAGGATTTCCACTTTTACGAGCCCCCTACTGCTACTACTGGTTTTAATGGTTTTTATTTTGATATAAGAAAAGTACTCAAAGTAGCACCGCCTGACGGGAGACTTGGTTTATGCCGGTAGAAGCAATGGCCGCAGTCACAGGAACCGCCACCATGGAAATCACAGTCAGCAAATTCGAACTCTTGCGGGAACTGACTGCGACTCAGGGAGTAGTGGAGCGCAAAACCACCATTCCGATTCTTTCCAACTACCTGTTCGAAGCGGCTGGTGACAAATTGTCGTTAACCGCTACCGATCTGGATCTGAGTCTGCGCACTGCCTGTACCGCCAAGGTTAAAAAAGAGGGTTCCTGCACCATCCCCGCCCGCAAACTGCACGACTACGTAAAACTGCTGCCGGACGCGGACATCACGCTAAAATTGCTGGAAAACCACTGGATCAGCATCCGTTGCGGACGGTCCAACACAAAAATGGTGGGAATGGCTCGATCAAACTTTCCCACATTGCCAGTATTTCCAACCGTCGGAGTCGTCAAGATTCCAGCGCAAGTATTGCGCGGAATGATTGCGAAAACAGGATTTGCCATCGCCAGCGAAGAGTCACGCTACACGCTGAACGGGGCCTTGATGGTATTGAAGCCTGAATCGATCACCATGGTTGCGACCGATGGCCACCGGTTGGCCCACATCGAACGAACTGGAGAAAAATTCGAAGGGGTCTCGGGAGAGTTAAAGACTCTAATTCCGAAAAAAGCCATGGACGAGTTGCGTTCCTTGCTCGATTCGACTGATGCGGAAGCCATCGAGTTCGCGAAAGATGAGTCTACTCTCTACTTCCGAATCGGGCAGCGTTTGCTGACTTCACGCCAGCTTACCGGCCAGTTTCCCAACTTCGAAGCTGTACTCCCCAAGGACAACAACAAAAGCGTAACCCTTCCCGGAAACGAACTCGGCGCAGCTATTTCCCGCGTAGCCCAGTTTGCCGACGAGCGCTCGCGCGCCGTTCGCCTGCGCATGGAAAAAGGTGAGCTGAAGCTGTCGGCGTCTTCAACCGAAACCGGCGAGTCCGAAGATACCATCGAAACCGCGTACCAAGGCGACTCCCTGACCGTAGGCTTCAACGCCCAGTACATTCTCGACTTTCTCAAAGCGGTAGGTGCAGGCGACGTAAAGCTCGAATTCAAAGACGCCCAATCAGCCGGTCAACTCCGTCCCGCCGACAGCGAAGACTATAAGTACCGCTACATCGTCATGCCCATGCGCATCTGAGGTTGCCGAAGTGTGGGGCGGGGCGGTAGTTTGCGTCGAAGTTGCTTTTGATCTGGCTATCGACCTCCTCACACACACATCGATTCCAGCGATTGCAGTGAATGCAAAGGGATCGTCTTCGGATATGCCGAAGGGGACAAGATTTCCCTCGTCCAAGCCCTCGCATCAAACCCTTGACCTACCCCATGTACTCACCGTAAATTGGTGCCCCCTTTAAGTTTGGAGGTCACATGCTCAGTGGATTCAAGCAATTCATCCTTCGCGGCAACGTGGTCGATCTGGCGGTCGGCGTGGTCATCGGCGCGGCCTTCGGGGCGGTAGTGACGGCCTTCACAAAGGATCTTCTGACTCCCAGCATCGCCGCTATGGTCGGCAAGCCCGATTTCTCGGCGATCAACTTCACCCTCAACGGCACCCCGTTTCCGGTAGGCGATTTCATCAACGCTGTGGTGTCGTTCATTCTGGTTGCGGGAGCAGTGTATTTCTTCGTGGTCACGCCGATCAACGCCCTGATCGCCCGGGTACGCAAAGCGCCAGCGCCCGCAGACCCGACCACTAAGAAGTGCCCTGAATGCCTGAGCGAGATTCCGATCGATGCCCGGCGTTGCGGTTTCTGCACCCAGCCGGTATTAGGGAAAGCAGCCTGATCCTTTAAGTCAGGGCGGACGTGATGAAGCCCTTCTTCGAAAAAGTCCTGATCGACCAAGGCAGCTCCTGGACCGTATTCCATCGTTGCCTTGAGGCCTTTCCATTCGAATGGCACTACCACCCGGAATTCGAATTGACGATGACGCTGAACAGCCTGGGGCAGCGTTATATCGGAGACCATATCGGCTCCTACGGCCACGAAGATCTCATCCTTTTGGGCCCGAACTTGCCCCACACCTGGTGTTCACGCGAAAAAATCGAGGACAGCCGTCCGCATCAGGCAATCGTGCTGTGGTTCTCGCGCGATGTCACCCACAATCTGATCGAACGCTGGCCGGAGTTCGCAGCCATCCGGAGCCTGCTCAAAAATGAAGCCCCGCGTGGTGTTTGTTTCTCCGAGGTGGTGAGACGTGAATCGGGAAGGAAAATTCTGGCGCTGCTCGATCAGCCGCCTGCCGATCGCTTGCTCGGTTTGCTATCCATCCTAAACTCTCTGGCCGCCGATACCGAGCGGGTGACGCTCTCTTCCTCAGCGCTGGGCAACACCACCTCGGAAGCCGCTTCCAACGGAGCTCCACAGCTTGCCAAAACTGGCGCTGCCATCGACCGCGTTCTTTCGTATTTGCATGCGCATTACCGGGAAGAGATTTCGGTTTCGGAACTGGCGTCGCGAGCGCACGTCAGCCTCAGCGGTTTTCATCGGCTCTTCAAACGACATATGCGCATGCCGGTCAGCGCCTATGTAGCCCATTTACGCATCGGCAAAGCCTGTTCTTTGCTAATGAATTCGGAAATCCCCATAGCGATCGTGGCCAGCGAAGCAGGTTACTACAACTATGCTAACTTTGTGCGCCAGTTCGAAAAGCTCAAGCGCATGACCCCAAGCCGTTTCCGAATTTTGCACGCTCCTACCGCAACGCAGCATAATTGACCCTACGCCGGCTATCTCCTTTTCGGGCATGTTTTTGGCATTTCAGTACACAATCTTTCGAGACGAGGATAAGTGCTCTACGGGTTTACGGGTTATGGTTGCCCTCGTTGAACGTTGTCGACGAGTCGTTGAAAAGCAAACAGGAGAATGAACATGGATCGCTATGCCTACGGAGACAATCGCCCGGGAAACGCCAGCGTCGCCTACGTCGCCGAAACGCAACTTCGCGATATTCAGAAAACTCTGCCCCTGCGGGTTCTTTCGGAAGACGATTGGAAGCACTGGATCACGCGCGGCTTCGTTATCGTCAAACAAGCAGTGCCCGCCGAAAACGTGGAGCGCCTGGTAAATCTCCTGTGGGAATTTCAGGAGATGAACCCTAAAGATCCCTCGACCTGGTACAAGGACCAGCTTCGCGACCATGCCATGAAAGAACTGAATAACAGCGGCATGGTCGAAATCTACAACCACCAGTACTTGTGGGACAACCGCCAGTATCCGCGTATCTACGATGCCTTTGTCGACATATGGGACAACCAAAAGCTTTGGGTGACGATTGACCGCGCCAACCTGAATCCGCCCAATCGCAGCCAGCGGCCTTTCGCTGGCTTTATCCATTGGGATGCCGACACCACGCTCGATCCCCTGCCGGTGAATGTGCAGGGTGTGCTGTCGCTGGTCGACCACGAACCCGACATGGGTGGTTTTCAGGGCGTACCTGAACTGTTTCGCACCTTGGAAGACTGGAGAAAGACACAGCCCGCCAACCGCGATCCCTGGAAACCCGACACGACCGGCTTCGAAATCGTGCCCGTCATGCCGAAGGCAGGTGACTTGCTGATTTTCAATAGCCTTCTCGCACACGGTATCCGTCCCAATGTTTCGAGAGACAAGGTTCGCATTGCGCAGTACATCTCGATGACTCCCGCCGACGAATCCCGCGAAGACCTTCGCGAGATTCGCATTCGCTCCTGGAGAGAGATGGAGCCGCCCCAAGGCTTCGCCTTCCCTGGCGATCCGCGGGAGTGGGAAAAAAAGAATTGCTCGCCGGCCAAGCTGACCCAGCTAGGAGAGAGGTTACTGGGATTGAAGAGGTGGAGCGACTAACGGGTTGAAAGAGCGCAGACTTGGCGACTTTCCGAACAGCACGCCTCCGGTCGTGCCGTCACAAACTCCGAAATAGAAATTGCGGCCGGATCGCCGATCGACGACCGCGCGGGCGTGAGGGTGACGTTCCCCTGTTGCCTGCTCGCGGTGTTCGCGAACTATCCGAGCCACCCGCAACTCCGTGAGAAGAAATGGAGTCCACGCCTTTACGAACATTTAATGGATTTTTTATTCGAAACTTACGGCCTTTCTTATCCAATAATGAGGTTGAGTGATTCCAGGCGCTTCGAGCTTGCCCGGATTCCTCAATTGGTTGACCGAGAAAGGGGCAGTATTCGATGTCGATCCAGGAAGTATCCGCAGAACAATTGGCAGAACTCTTACACCACTATCATCAGGCGTTGGGGCCGGATTTTAGCTGCGAGGGCGAACCCAACCCCCAATCATGGGAGCAGGTACCGCAACCGGACAGGAATCGCCTGGTCGCTGCCGCGCGTTTGGCATTGCTCGAACTGGCTTCAAAAGCCGCAGATCGGGAGGACTCAAAGCGCTACTTCGCCAAGCCAGGTCAGGCCGAATGGGGCTGCTGATCAAAATTCTTCGCATGGAGGTCACCAGGGCCATCATCCTATAGCATGAGGTAATGACGCGACTGCAGGATGGTATTTTCATGTTGCTGCTCACAGCAACCTTGTGGGCACAGAAGCCGGCCCCCGCAACGGCCGATCCCGGGAGAATCGATGGCGGCGTTTATCACAATGCTTTTTTCGGATTTCGTTACAAGCTTCCCTACGGCTGGGTGGAGCGCACCCGGGAAATAGAGGGCGATTCCCCGAACGCCACAAATGCCGCCGTCAGGCCGCTGCTGTTGTTGACCGTCTTCGAGCGCCCTCCGGAGGCCTCCGGCGAGACCGTAAATTCGGCAGTGGTCATCGTGGCCGAGCCGCTTTCCAGCTATTCCGGAATGAAGACGGCGGCTGACTATTTTGGACCGTTGACCGAACTGGCTACCGCCAAGGGGTTTCAGGCGGTGGAAGAGCCGCACGCGTATTCTCTCGGCACCGCACAACTGGTACGTGGGGATTTCAGCAAATCGCGCGGCACTAAGAGCGTGCGCCAAACCTCTCTGGTAATTCTGGAAAAGGGTTACGAGCTTTCGTTTACCTTCATTGGCGAGAACGAAAACGAAATCAATGAGCTGATCGAGAAACTAAGTTTCGCAACGCGAAAGCTCGCCCACTAATCTCAGACTTGTCATCCTGAGCGAATGTCGGCTTTGCTTCGCGAAGCTGACACGCAGCCGAGGGAGCTGACCCGAAAGTCCGCCGGGAATTGCGTTAGGATGACAGTTGAGAAGGACTACTCCAGCGCCTCTGGCTCCAGACCGATATCTTTTTCGCCGGCGGCTTTCTTCTCCATGTACTTTTTTACCCAAGCTTCCCAGCTTTTGCCCGCCGCCGTGTCGCGGCCGGTAAACGCCAAGGCAGCGATATCTGAATAGGGAATCATTACTCGCTGATTGGAAGTCTTGGGAAGCACTCGTACTAGAGAATCAGCTAAGGTAGGTCCGGTCTTGCGGTCGAAAAGATAGCCTTCGACGGTAGTTCCATCTTTGCGAGTGATAGTTACGTCGCCACGATAATCGAAGGCCTTTTCCAGTGCCTTGCGGGTTTCTTCTTCTGAAGCGAGGGTGGGGATCCAGCCTTCAAGCTTTTCGTGTTGCCATCCAGGAGAGACTTCAAGCGCGTCAGCGGCCAGAGACGAAGCCTCTGCTTGTGCTCCCGGCTCGCTGGAAACGTGCCCGGCTGCCTTCCCAGTCAAGCCCGAGTCTCCTCGAGCGCTTCTGGGGCATTTGCTATCTGTACCAGAGAAGTCTCTTCGCGAGGCTCGAGCGGTTCATCCAGCAACCGCAGAGCCCCTTCATCACGATAGCGATGAAACAGCGTCGCCTTTGCGGTTGCTACAAAGCCGTTCAGCGAGCCGAACGTGTCATTCACCGCCGAAGCTTCATACCCGCTGTGCACCATGCAGTTCGCACAGTGCGGATTGCCGGACTCGGTCCCATACGACTCCCATGCCGTCTCCCGGATCAACTCGTCGAAAGTATCAGCGTAGCCGTCCTGCAGCAGATAACAAGGTTTCTGCCATCCAAAGATGTTGTAGGTCGGCATTCCCCAGGGGGTGCAGGCGTAGGTCCGCTTGCCCATGAGGAATTCCATAAATAAGGGCGAAAGATTGAACCGCCAGTTCTTCTCCCGATTAGATAAGATCGCACGGAACAAGCGCCGCGTCCTTGCGCGTCCGAGGAAGTGCTGCTGGTCCGGCGCCTTTTCGTATGAGTAGCCGGGAGAGAGCATCATGCCCTCGATACCCAACTCCATCATGTCGTCAAAAAAGGCGCGAACGCTTTTGGGATCAGTACCGTCAAAAAGGGTAGTGTTGGTCGTGACCCGGAATCCACGTTTCACTGCTTCCCGGATCGCGTCAACGGCAATCTCGTACCCGCCTTCCCGGCAGACCGCAAAGTCATGTTCTTCCTTCTGCCCGTCAAGATGTACGCTGAAGGTCAAGTACTTCGTTGGCTTGAACAGATGAATCTTTTCCTTGAGCAACAGCGCATTGGTGCACAGGTAGATGTATTTCTTGCGCGCCACCAGCCCTTCGACAATCTGGTCGATTTCGGGATGCATGAGCGGCTCACCGCCCGGAATGGACACCACCGGGGCGCCGCACTCATCCACGGCGCGGAAGCACTCCTCCGGCGTCAGGTTGCGCTTGAGCACATGCGCCGGGTATTGAATCTTGCCGCAACCGGCGCAGGCCAGGTTACAGCGGAACAGCGGCTCAAGCATCAGCACCAGCGGGTATTGCTTCCGCCGGGCAAGCTTCTGCCGGATCACATAACTCGCAACCGTCCACATCTGCGATACAGGAACACTCATGCTTAGCTGGGATCTCCTCCTAATATGCTATCAGGTTGGTCCTAGTTTCGTACGCTGACAATGTAGGCGCGTGCGACTTCGGCGCCTGATGTTTTTGGTGATGCCGCGTGTACGCCTCGCCGCTCGTCTCCCACTCCAAAAATGGCGAGTTTCGCCTTAGAAATACAAGGGTTACCTGCCCGGTTCCAGGGTCGAAACTTACCTATTTTCATGGTAGAATAGTAATCAAGCTCGAAAGCCGTAAGTGTTAATAATTTCAGTAATTTGAAGCAAAATCCAGGCATCGGAAATGGACGCCGGGGCTACGCCCAGGTCCGGCACTTTCCACGGAGCTGAATGGCTACGAAAGAAATTACCCCCATCGACGAAACAAAGATCAAAACTCCGAAGCTCTCAGCGGTGAACGGGGGCAACGGAGACTACAACGCCGACTCGATCAAAGTGCTCGGCGGCATGGAAGCGGTACGCAAACGTCCTGCGATGTACATCGGTTCCACCGGCGAGATGGGATTGCACCATCTCGTCTACGAAGTCGTGGACAACTCGGTAGACGAAGCGCTGGCTGGTCATGCTGACAAGATCGAAGTTACCATCCATCTCGACAATTCCATCACTGTCGTCGACAACGGTCGTGGAATTCCGGTCGACATGATGGACATCGACGGCGAAAAAATTCCGGCGGCGCAAGTAGTGCTGACTAAATTGCACGCGGGCGGAAAGTTCGACGCCTCATCCTATAAAGTTTCCGGTGGATTGCACGGCGTAGGTGTTTCCTGCGTAAACGCGTTGAGCGAAGAACTTGATCTCGAAATTTGGCGGGACGGATTTACTTGGGAGCAGACTTATTCGAAAGGCGATCCTACCAGCAAACTAAAAAAAGCGGGAGCATCCAAGAAGGTCGGAACCAAGGTTCACTTCCTTCCCGACCGAACCATCTTCACCGCTACCGAATACAATTTCGACACCCTCGCACAGCGGCTGCGGGAATTGGCTTTTCTGAACAAGGGCTTGCTGATTACGCTTACCGATGAACGAACCACCGACGCGAAATCCGGCGAAGCGAAATCGGCCGAATTCAAATACAACGGCGGCATCGCCGAATTTATTAAGCACCTGAATCGTGGCAAGCAGGTGTTGCATGACAAGGTCATCTACATGGAGGCCGAGCGGAGCGGCGTTGTCATGGAGATTGGTCTGCAATACAACGATGCCTATTCCGAGTCGGTGTTCAGCTTTGCCAACAACATCAACACCGTCGACGGAGGCTCGCACCTCTCCGGATTCCGTATGGCGCTCACTCGCACCATTAATTACGCCGGGCAGCAGATGGGCCTGTTCAAAGATGTAAAGGAAAACCTTACGGGCGACGATGTGCGTGAAGGCTTGGTCGCGGTCATCAGCGTAAAGCTGCCGCAGCCGCAATTTGAAGGTCAAACCAAGGGCAAACTGAATTCCGACATCGCCGGCATCGTTCAGGCATTTGTGAACGAACGCCTTGGTGCCTACCTCGAGCAGAATCCCACCGTCGGACGAAAAATCATCAACAAGGCCATTGAAGCGTCCCGCGCGCGCGAAGCCGCTCGCAAAGCCCGCGACCTGACCCGCCGCAAGGGCGCGCTCGATGGGGGCGGCCTCCCTGGCAAACTGGCGGACTGTTCCGAACGGCAGCCGGAACGCTGTGAGCTGTTTCTGGTCGAGGGCGAGTCTGCCGGCGGCACCGCCAAGCAGGGCCGCGATCGCCGCTTCCAGGCGATTCTGCCGCTCAAGGGAAAAATTCTTAACGTTGAGAAAGCGCGTTACGACAAAATGCTCGGCCACGAAGAAATTCGCGCCATGATCACCGCGCTCGGTACGGGTATTGGAAAGGACGACTTCGACTTCGCCAAGCTGCGTTACGGCAAGATTATCCTCATGACCGACGCCGATGTGGACGGCAGTCACATCCGCACCTTGCTGCTGACCTTCTTCTTCCGCCACATGCAGGAGCTGATTGGACGTGGCAACGTGTTCATTGCGCAGCCGCCGCTTTATTCGATTAAGAAGGGCAAAACGCTCCAATACATCAAAGACGATGACGCGCTCGACAAAATCATCCTCAAGCGCGCCGCGGACAGTCTGAGCGTTCGCTACGGCGAAGGCGCAGCCAAGCTGGAAGGCACGGGACTGTCAAAATTCGCCACAGGCTTGAAAGAGTATTTCGGCTTCTTTGACAAGGTAAACAAGCGGCTGCGTGATGAGAAAATCACCGAGCTGTTGCCGAAGATCGACCTTTCTAAACGTGCCGATTTCGAAGGCGAGAAAAAAGCTGCGCCCAAGAAGATCGAAAGGCTGGAAAGGGAATTAAAAAAACTGCAGAAAGAACGCGACTTCAAGAGCGTGGAAGCCCGCTTTGATGAAGAACACAATCTCTGGGCGGTGCACTACGTAAATTCCCAGGGCGCGGAGCATCTCATCAACTGGGAGCTGGCTTCGACTGCGGAATATCGCCAGCTGTTGTCAAAGTTCAAACAGATTGAACCTTACATGGAACCGCCGTTTGTGATCGAAGCCGCTGCCGACGCCCCTGTTGCCGGTGCCGCCGAGGAAGCTAGTGACGAAAGCCCGGAAGCCGAACTCGAAGAGGCTGAGGCTGGCAAGGCGCCAAAGAAAGCGTCTAAAGCCCTTTCCAAGAAGAAAGCGATAGAGAGCGAAATCGTGGAGAAAACCGACGTCCGCGATCTTTTCGAATACATCAAAGAAGCCGGAAGCCGCGGCTACGAGAAAACTCGCTACAAGGGTCTTGGAGAAATGAACTCCGAGCAACTCTGGCAGACCACGATGGACCCCGAGCGTCGCACGCTTCTTTCGGTAAAGCTCGAAGACATCGCCGAGTGCGAAATCATCTTTAGCACGCTGATGGGTGAAGATGTCGAAGCCAGGCGTAAATTTATCGAAGACAACGCGCTGGACGTGAAGAACCTGGATATCTAGAACCCCCAGGAGACGCGTCTTCACGGATCCGAATCAAGTCTAATAGGTAGTCTTTCCGGCCCCGCCAGGGTCGGGAAGCCGCAAATGATCGACGGCCGTGTGCGTTACGCTCCACTACCCCACGCGTAGATGACGATGAGCGTTCCCAAACTGCATTGGAGGTCGCTCGTGCGCGTCCGCAGTAAGTACTCGCTTGCGATACTCGGCCTGACTTAGCCTGCCTAGGTGCGGCGTGGTTTCGGAATCATTCGCCGCCCTTTGGCAGGCCGGAAACGGACGCGCGGGTTTTCCAGCCATCGGTCTGTTTGTCGCCGTGAACGGATACGAGTCGGTAGTCGAGCCAACCGAGGCGGGTGAAACTATTTTTGGTATTGCTAAGGGCAATTTGCCGGAAGCGCAGCTCGCAGTCGGGATCCGTAGTCACACGAAGCATGAGCGCTAGGCCCATTCCGCAGAGCTTTTTGATTACCCACAGATTACCTTCGTGTCCCGGTGTCTGCCCTGCCTAAACTCCCTGCAAGTTTCTTAAACCTCCGCGTTCTTCAGATAGGACGGGAAGCCTCCTTCCCGCCCACCGAGAAACAAGGGGGAAATGACCATGAAGAAGTTGCTGCTGACCATGCTTTTGCTGTGCGGGGTGATGGGCAAAGCTCAAGAGAAGGCCACCGACAACAGCAACCAGCCCGCACTCACGATCTACAACCAGAATTTCTTTGTGGCGCGGGAATATGTGCCACTCGATCTGACGGCTGGTATCAACCGGACGCAGTATGCGGGCATTGCGTCGCACCTTGAGCCGGATTCGGTCATCTTGCGCGATCCTGCCGGACGCAGCTTGCAGGTTCTCGAACAGAATTACCGCAACGATCCTATCTCGCAAGAGTTGCTGCTTTCGTTCTATGAAGGCAAGACGATCGACTTTCTGGCGCAGCGGGCCGACAAACAGGAAATCATCAAAGGCAAGATCGTACGCAGCGGGTATGTTCCCAGCACTTACTATGGGCAGAACTATCAGCAGCCTTCGTACACACTACCCATTGTTGAAGTCGATGGCGTGCTGCGCTTCGGACTACCTGGCCAGCCCCTTTTCCCCGCGCTCTCAGGCGACTCCATCCTCAAGCCAACCTTGAGCTGGCTGCTCCAAACTAACGATCCTGGAAAATTCGACGCTGAAATTTCCTACGTCGCCGGGGGCATGAGCTGGCAGTCGGATTACAATCTGGTGGTCTCCGACAACCCAAAAGGTAAAAGCGATTTGCTCGACATGGTGGGCTGGATCACCATGCGTAACCAGAGTGGTAAGACGTTTGAGAATGCGAACATCAAGCTGATGGCTGGCGACGTGAACAAACTGCAACCGGGCACACCAGCGAGTCGTATGTACGCGGCCGAGGCCAAGGCCATGAATGATGCCGCAGCGCCCGTTGTTCGCGAAAAATCATTTGACGAATTTCATCTTTACACCTTGGCACGCCCCACTACTTTGCGAGATCAGGAAACCAAGCAGGTTGAGTTTGTGCGCTCCACCGGCATTCACGCGCTTCGGCTCTACGTGTACGATGGAGCCCAGGTGCAGCAATACGGCTACTACAACATGGAGCAGATTCGCCAGGACCAGAGTTATGGCACGCAGTCCAATCCCAAAGTGTGGGTGATGGAAGAATTCAAGAACTCCGAGGTCAATCATTTAGGCATCGCATTGCCGAAGGGTAAGCTGCGTTTCTATCGTCGCGATACCGACGGCCATCTTGAATTTATCGGAGAAAATGAAATTGATCACACTCCGAAAGATGAAACCATCCGCATTTTTACCGGCAACTCGTTTGATGTAGTAGGTGAACGAAAACGTACGAACCTCCGAGTGGATTCAGCCCAGCGCTGGATGGATGAATCGTTCGAGATCCGCGTCCGTAACCACAAGAAAGAAGCGGTGACTGTGCGCGTGGTCGAGCACCTGTATCGCTGGACGAACTGGAAGCTGACCGAGCAATCACAGGAATCCCGCAAGACCGATGCGCAGACCACAGAATTTCCGGTCACCATCGCACCCGATGGCGAACAAGTGGTGACCTACACCGTTCACTACTCCTGGTAGTCGATCGTGTCAGGCGGGCGTCCTCGCCCGCCTGCACACATTTTTCTCGCCCATGTTAAGTCAACGTCGGGTACTTTACCTCGCGATAGATCCGGTCAAAAATCACCCACAACAGAATGAACATCACGAAAAGGAGGGCGCTGCCTTCCGGACCAACCGAACCGCCTGTCAGCCAGCTCGGACCATGGAGGCTCGATCGCATCAAATGTCCAGGTGCTATGCCGCCGCTGTCAGGGACAGAATAAAAATAGCTTTCACCCCAGTCCCACGCTGCATGAAATCCAATGGCGAACCAGAGATTGCCGGTTCGTCGCAGAGTCAGACAAAAGAAAAAGCCGATCAGCACGGCGCCCAGAATCCCAACCCAGCTCTCTCCGGGATTCTCCAGATGCAGCACGCCGAAGCCAGCCGACAGCAGGACAGCAGCCGGCCAGAATCCGACCGACTGTGTCAACGTAAACTGCGTATAACCCCGAGTGAAGAATTCTTCATAGAAACCCACAATGAGGAAGAACGCTCCCCAAAAAACGGCAAATTTGGCGGCGCGTGCACCGTGCAATACGAAACCTCCGAAGTCGAAAGCGTGCACACCATGCAGCGCCAGCAGCAGTACCGTAATCGAGCCAAATCCCCAAAGGACACCAAACCAGAACAGCTTGCCAAGGGCTTGGCGCAGCGGCAAACCATAGTCACCGAACCTCCGGTGTTCGATCCGGCTCATGAACACGGCTGGGATTAAAACCACAATTACCAGTCCTGATTCCACTACCAACTGAAGCCATAAGATTCCTGTATCTGGCCACGCGTAGTAAATCAAGGCGTGCAGGCAGAAACGCAACGCCCTGAACATGAGGAAGTAAACTACCATCCGCCAGATCGGACGCAGGCCTTCAGGTCCGAGGAATATCTTTGCCATGCGCGCTTCAAACGGCGTAGGCGAAACTATTGCGGAGCTGCCCGCCGACGCCGGGAAGTCGGCACCAAAACCGCCAGCTTCGTCGGTCTTCAATGGTTCGTCTTTGTTCTCGGCCATTGGGGGGAAGTTTCCCGAACCGTCCTCCGACATGGTAAAACACTCGCCGACTACTCATGCGCGCATTCTTCACACGCGAACGCTTCGGTCGCCCTCAGATATTCGCGGTGCTCCTGCTTCTTGCGTTCCTGGCGCAGTGCCTATGGCTGGTGGAAAGAGGGTGGCGAACCGGCAATATCGATCCCGAAGAGATTTACCGTCTTGAGCGCGGCACCGCACTCTGGAAACACGGGGTGCTACCAACCACGTTGCAGCCCGCGAGTGAAACGGATCCAGCGCGATCGCATCTCCAAGGGGAATCCGAAAACGGCGAGGATACCTACCACTCTTCTCTTTGGTATCTGATTGCATCGGCTCCGCTGGCATTGAGCCGGGTGTCGCTGCGCCCCGAAAATATCGCCAACTTGCATCGTTTAGCCGCAGTGCCTTATCTGGTTTTCGGTTTGTTGCTCGGCGCTTCGCTCTGGTACGTCTCCCGTCGTCTCTTCGGGGACGCTGGAGGATATGTTGCACTCGCGCTTTTCTGCTTCTCGCCAGGAATTGTTCGGGCCAGCGCGATCTGGTCGGCTGAGCCGGAAATTGGAGCTGCCTGGGCCACTTTCGGCGCCGTTTTCACTGCCATCGCGGTGGCTCACACCCTCTATGCACCACGCGAAGTGGTGCTATGGAACTGGCGACGAATTATGTTACTGGGTTTGTCGCTGACACTGGCGATCGGATCACAGTTCTCCATGATCGTATTACTTCCGCTCGCGCTCGCGTTCATGCTCTATCTGGCTCCCACTCGCCGCGCCGCAGCTGTAACGATCTGGGCCGTCGCGTGCGGAATCGCGGCTCTGATCTTGTACGCATCATATTTCTTCCGCGCAAGCCAACTGTGGAATGGAGTGAGGCATGCATCATTCTTCGGACTCGCTTGGAAGGCATTTGCTATGCCGCAGGCGTACCATCAAATTCTTGCCCAGGTCGGGCAAAGTAGTCCCGCACTGGTTCTGGCGCTGCCGATGGCGTTGATCTCGTATTGCAGTTGGCCGCGTACACGTTACTTCGGCAACACCGCGCCATTCTTGGTGTCAGCTTTATTTCTCGCGCTCGCGTCGGGGACGCCACATTTCCCCGGACTGGGCTTTCAGCTCATGGCCCTCCCATTCCTGTTCGTTTTTGTCGGCGGTGTTACTGCTGATCTGCTCGAAACCCGCTGTCGGCAACTCGTTCAGGCTGGTATCACGGGCCTTCTCTTGGCCAACGCTGCTTGGAATGTTTGGGAATTGACCCGCGCTGGCCGCGGATGACTGAAACCACGATCTTATTCATCAATCACTTAGCCAACGTAAACTCTCCGGAACGGCGAAATCGCGGAAACGCTGAAATCGCGGAAACGCTGAAATAAAGACGCAACTCGGCGGCCTTCTACTGGTTCTAACATAGGTAAGGCGATTGGTTTCTGGGGGCCGGTGGGCCATGGCTACAAAACAGGAGTATGATGCGAATGTGGATCGGCTGAACTCAGCCACGGGAGCCGTGCTGGCGCTGCTGTGTTCGACATTGATTGCTTTTCTCGCGCCGGCCGCGCTCGGGCAAATTCACGGCACAGCCGCTTCCGTCACCTCGACGAATTTTGGCAATCACTTCGGCACCACTCCCGGAATTCCGGCTAGTGTTACTTCGCTCGGCCCGCAAGGATTTCAACCCAAGTGCTGTATTAACCCGCTGTTTCCCGTGAACCCGAATCCGCCACTCTTTCGGCGGCATCATCACTCCCACGAGGGATCTTTTTTCCCCGGCCTAGGCGCCATTTATGTTCCTTACCCGGTAGTGGCCGAACCGGATGCCGACATGGCCCCCGAACCGAATCCGGCCGATGAATATCGGGGAGGCCCGACCATCTTTGATCGGCGCGGTTCCGGACAGCCAGCGCCATCTTTCTCAGATGATTATCCCCGTCGAGCGAGCCGTACCCAGCCGGACAAGGAATCAGAGCCGCCGACGCAAGCGGCGGAAACCCTGGTTCCAGATCAGCCGCAGACAATCCTGGTTTTCAAGGATGGTCATCAGATCGAAGTTCAGAATTACGCTGTGGTCGGGGATATGCTCTACGATCTGACTCCTGGGCATCATCGCAAGATCGCAACCGCGGACCTTGATCTAAATGCCACGGCGAAGCAGAACGATGAATTCGGCATCAGTTTCCAGTTACCTCCTGACAGAACCCAGCCAACGGACGTGAGCAAATAAATGACGAGCCGGATGCTCAACGCCACGATTGTCGCGAGCCTATTAATCTTGCCGTCTACCGCCCAGGTCCGTTTCGCAGCGGGAGGTACAGGCCCGATGGTTGGCAGGCCCGCGACAGTCAATGTGGGCTCGGCGGCAAGAGGTGGGGCTGGTGGTCCTGTTCACATGCATCACGGGCACTCAGGACGAGGCTCAGTTCTTTATCCATATCCCTATTGGTATCCGGATTACGAAAATGATTCTTCGCAAGTAGTTCAGCCACAAGTGGTGGTTGCGCCGGCGGCAGCTCCCGTACCTCCTCCGCCCGCCACTCCGCTTGAGCCGTTGCTGATTGAGTGGCAGGGAGACCATTTCGAACGCATGACTCTATCCCAAAAGTCCTCGGCCAATGGTCCGTCGATGCCGGACTACTCGGAAAGATCCAGGCTGCGCTCATCTTCCAACAAGTCTTCTGCATCCGGTTCTTCGTCCGCTAGAAAAATTGTATCGCCGGCCCCTGTCGAACTTCCGCCCGCGGTCCTGGTGTTTCGCGATGGCCGCAAGGAAGAAGTCAGCAGCTACACCATCATGAGTGGAACGATCTATTCGAAGGCAAACTACTGGACCAGTGGAGCCTGGAATAAAAAGATTCAGATCGCTGATCTCGACGTCCCTGCCACCCTGAAGATCAATCAGGAACGGGGTTTGAACTTCGTACTCCCTGGCAGCCCCAATGAAGTCGTTGTAAGACCGTAGCTTTCTTGTCTCGGCGCGTTGCCTCAGGCCTGCGAAGGGCTTCTGAGCAGACCCACTCCGAGCGCCAGCAATCCGATCGCTAGAATGATTGCTCCAACATACGCGAGATAAATAAATCCATTGGTTTCCTTCGCGCCTGCAGAAAGCACAGAGAAGAAAAATGCCGCTGGCAGGAAGATGGCAGCTGAAGGGATCGATGCGCGCACGTACCGTTTCCATGTTTCCGACAAGTGCGCCTCATCCACATAACGAAGTGCGATCAGCGACAAGACCAGCAACACTCCAGCATGAGCATGGCCTGCACGAAACAGATTCTGTCGCAACGGATTGTCCATGTAACCCGAATGCGGATCGGTCAGGAACATCACCAGCGAAACACCTCCGTACAAAACCGTTGGGAATACGACCAGAAGGACACCCGCCACGCGGCGGGATTCCATGCTCAACATTTGATCCTCCAATTAGTATTGAGATTCGATCTGCCAGGTTCAAATCAACTGAAGTACCATCCTCCATTCGGATTCACGGACTGTCCGGTCAGAAAGGCATTTTCCGCCAGCATAACCACGACCGAGGCCACCTCATCCACGAAGCCAAAACGTCCGACCGGAATCACGCTGGAAGTCGCGCGCGGGTTCGCGCGCAACATCTCGGTTTCAACCAGCGCGGGGCAAACGCTATTGGCGGTGATGCCTTCCTGGGCGAGGAGAGCGGCATAGGAGTGAGTCAACCCAACCATCCCAGCCTTAGAAGCCGCATAGTGCGGTCCTACCAACCCACCGGTCTGTGCCGCCACCGACGATATGTTGATAATGCGTCCCCACCGCTGAGCACGCATCGCCGGCAACACTGCTTGAGTCACCAGAAACGCTGATTTCAGATTCACCGCGATATGCTCATCCCAGTCCGCCTCGGCAATATCGTCCAGCCTGATCTGACGCGCCATTCCCGCATTGTTCACAAGAATGCTGACCACTCCCAGTTCGCGCTCCACCTGCGTGACCATTTGCTTCACTTGATCGGATTGCGAAACGTCGGCTTGAATTGCGAGCGTACGCTGCCCCAGGTTGCGGATCTCGGCGCAAACTTTGTGGGCATCCTCAGCCCGCTTGCGAAAATTCACCACCACATCTGCGCCGGCCCCGGCCAGGGCCAGCGCAACAGCCGCGCCGATGCCGCGGCTTCCACCAGTGACGAGCGCCAGCCTTCCCTTTAGGGTCTTCATAAGTTCGATAGCTCAGGTTTTGATAGGCCAGGATACAAATTATCCCACTGGAAGCAGCGGAGGTGCGAAGCGGATTCGCCGTCTGCAATTCGCTGGCCGGGAAAGTTTAGTAAACTCTGCGGCGGAGGCTGCTCACAAGCGGACCCATGGAAAAGAGAAAGTTCCTTTTCGACTCCTTAAGCGGCCTGATCGGCGACATAGCCTGGCAGGTGTCCAAGGAAGGCCACGAAGTGCGGTATTACATCAAGGATCAGAAAGAAGCCGACATCGGCGATGGTTTCGTGGCCAAGTCCGAGAACCCGGAAAAGGACGCCGAGTGGGCTGACATCATCATCTTCGATGACACCCTGGGACAAGGGGAGAAGGCCCACGCCCTGCGCGCTCAGGGAAAAAAGGTCATAGGCGGTTCCGCCTACAGTGACCGGCTGGAAGACGATCGCTCCTTTGGCCAGGAGGCTCAAGAAAGCCGGAGTTAACATCATTCCCTACCGCGAATTCGACTCCTTCGACGAGGCCATCGAGCACGTGGTAAAAAATCCCGACCGCTATGTCATCAAGCCTAGCGGCGAGGCGCAAAACGTAAAGCGCCGCCTGTTCGTCGGCGAAGAGGAGGACGGCCAGGACGTAATCCGCATGCTGGAAGCGTACAAGCGTGCCTTTTCGGACGAGATCAAAGTTTTTCAGCTGCAACGCAGAATTACAGGCGTGGAGGTTGCCGTCGGGGCATTCTTCAATGGCAAGCAGTTTATCTATCCCGTCAATATCAACTTCGAGCATAAAAAACTTTTTCCCGGAAATCTGGGTCCGCCAACCGGTGAGATGGGTACATCCATGTTCTGGAGTCCTCCCAACCAACTATTCAACCAGACACTGCTGAAGATGGAATCGAGGCTGGCGGAAGAGGGCTACGTCGGTTACATCGACGTGAATTGCATGGTCAACGGGAATGGTATCTACCCGCTGGAGTTCACCTCGCGCTTCGGCTACCCCACCATCAGCATTCAACAGGCGGGAATGAACACTCCCATCGGGCAGTTCTTCTGGGACCTTGCCTGCGGCAATGACCCTAAGCTGCGAGCGAAAAACGGTTTTCAAATCGGGGTTCGCATCGTGGTTCCCCCCTTCCCCTTCGATGACAACGAAACCTTTGAGTCTTTTTCCAGAAACGCGGCCATTGTTTTCAAAAGGCCGCCAAACGACGAGTATCACATCGAGGATGTGAAACAAGTGAACGGCCAATGGCTGGTGGCCGGCACCTCTGGGGTAATTCTTATCGTTGTCGGGTTGGGTCAAACGATGAAACAGGCTCAATCCCAAGTCTACTCGCGAATCAAGAACGTGATGATTCCCAACATGTACTACCGCACAGATATCGGCGATCGCTGGGATGAAGACAGCGACCGCCTGCATAATTGGGGAATCTTGAGATAAAGCCAGGCAACTTCCGGGGAAGCTAGGACGTCAACCTCGGTACCAAATTCATGGTATAATTCTCATATCGCGAATCGACTGTAACGTCCTGTAAATGCAATTGGTTAGAGCTAAAAAGATATTGGATATGCCGCGTGTGGGCCGGACACCTTGTCCGCGTTTTTGATGTTGATTCCCACACAAGCCCAAGCTAACAGCTAGGAGCTAAAGGCTTTTATGGCTGACGATCAAAATCCTGAACTTCCCCTGACTCCTCCTCCCCCCGGCGGCGGAGATGGCACCGGCATTCCCGGCGCGCTCAACATTCAACCCGTCAATATCGAAGAGGAGATGAAGAAGTCTTATCTCGACTATTCGATGTCGGTGATCATCGGCCGCGCGCTGCCCGACGTCCGTGACGGATTGAAGCCAGTACACCGCCGCATTCTGTATACGATGCAGCAGATGGGCTTGTATCCGAACAAGTCCACACGCAAGTGCGCCAGAATCGTGGGCGATGTGATGGGTAAGTACCATCCCCATGGGAACCTTGCTGTCTACGACGCATTGGTGCGCCTGGCGCAACCGTTTGCCATGCGTTATCCGCTAGTCGAAGGACAGGGCAACTTTGGCTCGGTTGACGGAGATCCGCCGGCTGCCGATCGTTACACCGAAGCGCGCCTGGCGCGCGTCTCCAACGCACTGCTCGAAGATCTCGACAAGGCGACCGTCGATTTTCGTCCCAATTACGATGGCAACGAAATCGAGCCCGATGTTCTTCCCACCCGCATCCCGAACCTGCTGGTGAATGGATCAGACGGAATCGCGGTTGGCATGGCGACCAAAATTCCGCCCCACAATCTCAGCGAGATTGTGGACGCCACCATCACTTTAGTTAACAATCCCGACGCACAGCTAGCGGAACTGTTGAAATTCGTGCAGGGCCCCGATTTCCCCACCGCTGGAATCATTCATGGTAAAGCCGGAATCGTGGACGCCTACAAGACCGGCCGTGGACGTTTTATCATGCGCGCCAAGGCGGGCATTGAAACTTTCAACAAAGATCGTAAAGCGATCGTCATCACCGAAATCCCTTATCAGGTCAATAAGGCGCGCCTGGTCGAACGCATCGCGCAGCTGGTCAATGACAAGATCGTCGACACCATCTCTGACATCCGTGACGAAAGCGATCGTGATGGTATGCGCATCGTGGTCGAACTGAAACGCGACGGCGAGCCGCAGCTCGTATTAAACCAGCTCTACAAGCACACGCAGATGCAGGAAAGCTTCAGCATGATCCTGCTTGCGGTGGCCAATAACCAGCCAAAAGAAATGGGGCTGGTGCAAGCGATCAAATACTTCATTGAGCACCGTGTCGACGTGGTCCGGCGCCGCACAGCTTATTTACTGGCGAAGGCCAAAGATCGTGAGCACATTCTCGAGGGATACCTGACTGCGCTCGATCACCTCGACAACGTAATTGTCATAATTCGCGGCAGTGCCAACCGCGCCGAAGCCCGCGAAAATTTGGTCGCCTACTTTGCCGGGAAGAAAATCGATATCAACACGACCGGCCGTGCGCCAAAGCAAAACCCGGACAAGCCCTTTACCTCAATTCAGGCTGACGCAATTCTTGAATTACAGTTGCATCGACTGACCAAGCTCTCCATCGATGAAATCAGCAAGGAGCTGGGTCTTACGCGCGACAACATCGCCGAGTACGAGTCTATTCTTGGGTCGGAAAAGAAACTTCGCGGCGTGATCGTAAAGGAATTGGAAGAAGTTAAAAAACTGTACGGAGACGAACGCCGCACTCAGATAGAGGACGAAGCTGCGGAAATTCATCTGGAAGACTTGATCGCCGACGAGCAAGTTGCAGTTACCGTGAGCCACGGCGGCTACATGAAGCGCACGCCGATCTCCACCTATCGTATGCAACGACGTGGTGGGCAAGGCCGCACAGGCATGAAGACGCGCGATGAGGATTTCGTCGAGCATCTGTTCATCGCTTCCACTCACGCCTACATTCTGATCTTCACCAACACCGGCCGCGTCTACTGGCTGAAGGTGTATGAGATACCTGATATCAGTGCTGCCGGCAAAGGCAAACATGTCGGAAACCTGGTCGGACTTCAACCCGGGGAGACGGTTCGCACCATGGTTGCGGTGCGCAATTTGGAGGAAGTCGGAAAATACATCTTCTTTGCCACTCGCAACGGTCTGGTCAAAAAGACCGAGCTCAAGGACTTCTCTCACGTTCGCTCGAACGGGATCTACGCCATTAGCATCGAGCAGGGAGACGAATTAGTCGCGGTCCGCATTACTGACGGCCAGCAGATTGTCTTTCTCGCTACGCATGAAGGCCAAGCGATCCGCTTCGACGAAGAAGACGTTCGCCCCATGGGCCGCCAGGCGTACGGTGTCTGGGGCATTCGCATGGAAAAGGGCGACTACCTGGTCGGTATGGCAACAACTCCGAAGCCAGGCACTGAAGCGGCCAATGGGAGCAAAACCCCAGTCGCGGCGGGCAAAGTCCCTGCTGAAGGAGTTGCTACGTCTGAGGTGGTGGACGTGGGCAAGAAGGGCCGGCTCATCCTCTCCGTAACTGAAAATGGATACGGCAAGCGCACCGCCGCCGACGAATATCGTCTGCAAGGACGCGGCGGCTCGGGGGTCATCAATGTCAAAACCACCGAACGCAATGGAAAAGTCGTTGGCATCGCGCAAGTGGATGAGAGTTCCGAGGTCATGCTGATCAGCCAGTACGGCAAAATCATTCGCATGGATTCGAACACCATCCGCGAGTCAGGCCGTGCCGCGCAAGGGGTTCGTCTGCTGCATCTGGAACCAGGCGATCGCGTAGCCGCAGCGGTGGTCATCGTACCGGAAGAGGAACCGGCGAATGGCGGCACGCTGATCCAGTAGGGAATTGGGTCTGGCGAGTCGCATGCAACGCTGTATTGATTAAACCGGACGCTATGGATCCGCCCAGCCGGTTTGCGTAATTGCTGTAGCCATCTCAACGCACGAACTCATTGCGAGGCAAATTTGAAAGGCGATCCTAAAGTTATTGGGGTTCTCAATCAGGTGCTGAAGGCGGAGCTTACCGCCATCAATCAGTATTTCCTGCACGCCGAAATGTGTTCCAACTGGGGTTACCAGAGGCTGGCGAACCTTGCCCGCAAAGAATCGATCGAAGAGATGCAGCACGCCGAAAAGTGCATGGAGCGAATTCTGATGCTCGATGGCACGCCCAACATGAGCGACTATTTCAAGATCAATATCGGGCAGAATGTTAAGGCGCAATTGCAGAACGATCTGCAACTCGAGTACGACGCCGTGAAGCGCTTGAACGCCGGAATTGAGACTGCTGTGAAAGCGGGGGATAACGGTTCGCGCGACTTGCTGGGCTCCATCCTCGCCGACGAGGAACATCACATCGATTGGCTGGAAGGACAACTGCACGCCATCGGTGAAATGGGTATCGAAAACTATCTCGCGCAGCAGTTACACGGCGAAGAAGGAAAGAAATAACAATAAACCAGCATAGGGACGGGTCTCCGATCCCTCCAAGCCGAGCAAGGCCTGGCAGGCTCGCGAAGCTTCACCGGGCGGCGCGCTTTAAACACCGGGACCAGGCCGCTCTACTCGAATTCCACCTTCTCAAATCCCAAACCCTGCAACAAACTGCTAATCGTCGAAGTGGCATTCTGCTGCGCTGTCCGCAAAACGCCATCAGCTAATGCGGCTTCTTGTAACTGCCGCTCCCCCTCCTGGCGCACCTGTGTCTCAAGGTTCGGATCCGTCGGCACCAGCAATCCTGTTTGCCGTGAGTACACTCGAGTTTTCGCGCTATCCAGCCGGGTGCTGAAAACCTGCGACGCGGGTAGATGCAAATGCACTTCCTTGCCATCCACTCGAACGTCGCCCGGCTTCAGGTTTGAGAAATCAATCCCTGCCACCACTTCCCCGTGTACCAGCATCAACAGGCGATCTCCGGCAAGAAAGTCCGGGAAGACAGGATTCTCCTTCGCGCCCGTCACCAGTTTGTCCATCGTATAAACCACCGTCTCCACTCGCTGTAGCCGCTGAATGCGATCGACAACCGTAGGCTGGCTGACATCGATGCTGAGTGTCCTTCCCGTCATGGCGGACCACACATGGCTCAGCAAGGTCCGTCCAGAATTTCGGGACAGCATTACCCATCCAGCGGACCCCACCGCAATCACACCGAGAACCAATCCCAAGATAAGCGCGAGTACCACCGGAGGTCGGCCAGGTTGAGAAGAGGGGCGAATAGCTTCAAATTCGCGAGCCATCTGGCAAGGTTATCACTGTGTCAGAAGCCTGCCGCGGAATGTCTTCCGCGGCTGTCACAATCATTCATTATAGCGGGGACCTGAATGGTAAAGTCTTATTAACGGAAACTTGTCATATTGCCCCAGCACTGCCATCCGTCCTCCAAATCGTGTCATCCGAGAGAAATCGAGGCATGTGCTGTTCAGGCTCAGTTCATCTGGCGTGAAACGTTTCCTAAATTTGCGAACAACTCAGCGGGCTTAGATATAAATTGGAGATATTGCTCACGATTTCTGCATCCGCATACTGTGGTCGCTGTGAAAGTTCCTTCCACGCGGGATCGTTGACAAACACCGTCCACTTCGCATTCAATTCCGCTACATCCGCAAATGTCAGCATGTAGGTCAGGCTCGGCATGCGAGACCCGATCAGCGTGTCCCCGAAGAACACGGGAGTCAATCCAGTGCGCGTAAAGATGCCGATTTCTGCTTCGTTAAACATCAGGACTTTCCGGGTGTGTGCCGCATAGCTTGCACTCTCGTAAGTGCGCAGCTGAAAAATTCTTTTCCCGGCCTTCGGCGCGATGATCTTTGGCCATCCTGAAAACGCCGAGAGCAACCAACTTTCCACTCGCACAAAAGACGGGACCGCTGCTGGCGCTTCCCAGAACGCTGTCGCCGCTTTCATGAACTCCGCATCTTCAGCCAGTTGCAAGTCCAAAGTTCCCAGCGTTTCCACCGAGGTTGCCGGAATCAATAGATAGTACGACGGTGTCTCCGGTCCGATCTCGAGCTTGAATGTGCCCACTGGAGCCATCGCCATTCGGTTTAGTGCGGGAATCAAAGCATGCTCAAAATAGTTTTGCGTCGATACGAGTTGCGGTCCGGTTTGCAGCGAATATTTCCGCCATTGATAGAACTCTCGAGAAGCCGGCACCGTCGCGCGGCCCTCACCGACGCTCAACGCCGCCCCCGCTATCACCATCGCCGACGTAACAAAATCTCGCCTCTCCAACGCGCCTCCGATGTAAACCGCGGTAACAGCTTACGCGATGTCGATCATAACGGCGACCCTTCCCCGATCTCGCGGGTTTTCCACGGCAATCTCTCAGATCCTGGCATTAGGAGCGAAGTCGAGAGGCTGCCCGGAGTGAACCCCGAGGTGCAAACGAGGGGGAGCCGAACGGGGATCGGTGTTCCCCCGCATGCATTCGATGGTCAACAAAATCCCCGCCCCCGCAAAGCTTGACGGGGCACCCTCGAATCACTGGCTAATAAAGTATCGATGGAAGCCAAGCCTCAGCGGGCTCGTTGTAAAAGCCGATAGTCATAAGGGTGAGCGGCTGCACCACGCGCAACCCGTTCTCCAGGCACCATCGGAGCAGACTCGCGTTCCGCGTCGGGACGAGGATGCCCGGCCCCAGAAAAGAATCGGCATTTGCGATGAGCGCCTGGACATCGGCGTTCTTCTCGCCCAAAGTGTGTCCATAAAATCCCAGCAGAGTGGAATACCCTACGACTTTGCCATCTCGCTCGGCGACAACCGCTGTCCGTTGTTCGATGGCGTCGTGAAGATCGCCGCCACGGTCGTGACCGTGCACGCGCTGGCAAAGCCGGTTGCACTTTTCCAGATCCGGCATAAGCGCAGTGCGTATGTTGTAACCCGGAGTCGCGACTTTGATCGGCGGGCCTTGCATCGCAGATATCGGCTCACGAACGTCAAATCCGAGCTTCGTATAAAGAGACAACGATCGGTTGTGAAAGGCCGCCTGCAAAAGGCGGGTGCCCTTGAAGCCGCGTTCCGCGGAGCGCTCCAGCACTGCATCCATAAGCGCGCGTCCGACGCCCCTATTCTGAACCGCTGGATCGATGGTAATCGGCCCTACGCCAGCAATCGCCGAGCGTTCGTCCAGACAGTTGCTACCGAGAACCTGCCCGCCCGATTCCGCCACCACACAATAGAAACCAGGATGCGCAAACATCATCGAAAGAACGCCCGTCGCTGTCTCAACTGATGGAAAGTCAGGCGGAAAATTATGATGGGTTGAAATGCTGGTGAAGGCCTCATAGCAGATCCGCCCGCAGACCGGCGCATCTTCCAGCCGAGCTTTGCGAACCGCCACAGACGAACTGTCAGACGCGGGCTGGCGCAACGTTGGCACAAAGTTTCCCCCGATTGGAGTGCAGACGCGGAAGTGTAGCGCAGATGAAGGCGGCGTTTCCAGGCGCAGCGCCAGAGGAGCCGTCGGTCTCTCTACGAAGCTTCTCATCCCGAGCGAAGTTGAGGGACCTGCTTTTGCTTTTTCCCCCGATGGTGCCGAGCGCCCCATCCTTGCAGGTTTGGCTAGGGTGGGATTCCGCGGACACAGCCTACAAGGTCTTTTTGCTCTTTTGTTCTGAAGCTTCGACCAGAGGGAAAGACCCACCCTTTCGCAACGGACGCGAAAGGATGGGCCAGAAGTTCTGAGGAAGTAAAAAGGGCGGGCAACCCGCCGAAATTCAATTCAGTAACTAGTGAGTATCGACCAGCACCGCCGGTTTTGTCTTGGCTCCCGCGCCCTCCGGATGCGCCTCGCTGACCGACACTATGGTGACGTTCACCACCTTGTTCAAATCCAGAGGCTTCAGTTTCGAGGACTTGAGCTCGTAGCCTCCCTGCTCCGGCGCCACTAGGGTCAGACGGCCATGTCCCTTCATCATGCCGCTCGCGATCTCGACGCGGACAAAGTATTCCTGTCCTGCCTTCGCATCCAGTTCAATTCCGGATTGTTTATCGTTCGAACTGAGGTGTGCTTTCCTGGATCGAGAGTTACCATGAAGTAGCGGCCGTTCTCCATGCGGGCAAGTTCGGTTTGATCGCACCACACGGAAGGCGATAGTGCGCTGCCGACGAATTGTTTGTAGCGATAAACGTAAACCGTGGCCTTGGAGGCCTGGGCATCGGTGGCTTGTAAATCCGCAGCAGCCTCTTGTGCACTGGCCGCCAGCCCAAAGAAGCAGACTGCCAACACTAAAATTGTAAGCTTGCGCATCTTGTCTCCATGAACGCCTTGTCGGTGGAATCGGGCGCAGGCCGCCCAGCCCCGCCTTGAGAGGTTCAAGACTGCCTAAAGATATTCAGCCCCGCCCATCCTCTCAAGTTATCGGAGTACCGTCGCCGCCGGCGCGATCAGGAAGCAAGGGAGTCGCCTCAGATATCTGGGCAAAATTGCGCGCCGGATGCGTCATCCTTGCGGTGTTTCCAGAAGGTGGGATTCCGCGGGCACAGCTTATAAGACCTTTCCCTGATTCCATTCGGGTGATGTGGAAGGCTCCAACCAACTTTTCTCACACTGTCATCCCGAGCGAAGTCGAAGGACCTGCTTTTTCGTGCTCACGATCAAAAAATATCGTTGTTCACGACGGCTGTTATGCACCTAATCGATGAAACAGACTGAGCTCCAACCCCGAAATGAAGCCACGGCCAAGCACCATCAACTTCACGTGATTGATGAGTCGGGGGGATTCTCTTTATGCCGAAGAATATCTCGTCTCTGGTGCAGTTACCCCAAGCCTTCGAGAAAGCCGTGCTGCGCGCGGCAAACCTCAGTTCTGCGAAATAACGTCCAGGAATGGACAGCAGGGTGCCCCAGCCTTGTGCTTTTTGCAAGGCCTGAAACGGCCACTTGCCAGCCATTGCCGGCTGGGAACCGCGGCAAAGAAGCCTGTGCAAGATTGCACTACCTCCTGCTCTGGCAAAAAAGGAAAAGGCCACGCTGTTTTCGCAACGTCGCCTTTATTAATGCCGGCAACGACCTACTCTCCCACACACTTTCGCGTGCAGTACAATCGGCCCTGCGGGGCTTAACTTCCGTGTTCGGGATGGGAACGGGTGGA
>Ga0207693_10000822_pt1 | contig 27674 bp, 24 predicted proteins | sample LARL81metaG_FD_184347 | JGI IMG/M metagenome (GOLD analysis project Ga0207693, IMG submission 184347) | Corn, switchgrass and miscanthus rhizosphere microbial communities from Kellogg Biological Station, Michigan, USA - LAR L8-1 metaG... | ecosystem: Host-associated > Plants > Roots >... | reverse complement strand
TATCGCCAAGCGCCGAGAAGAATGGATATGCATCAAAGTTCGCCAACGCCGCCGACCCGTCCAGTCCACGGACTCTCGCTCTCTCGATGGTGCTTCCATCGGCAATGGCGCCGGCCGCGGGACTATTCCCGTCCACTCCATCTGTTCCCGCGCTGAGCACGGTGATCTTCTCTCCGGCAATCTTCTCGGCACACGCCAGCGCAAACTGCTGATTTCGCCCGCCCACGCCCGCATCGGTGACCTTTACTGTGACCTCGCCTCCAGAGATCAGGCACACGGGCGAGAACTGTTTTCGTAATTCTCGGACTTTGCCGAGCAAATAATCCGCAGCCTTCGTGTACTCCCAATCGTCGCAGGAGTTGTCCATATGTACGATGAACCCAGCGCGCTCCGCCGCCACACTCGCCGCCTCAATCGCACTCTGATTCGACAGAATCGTCCACCACCGCGACTTATGAAACACAGGATCGTCCGACTTCGGAGTCTCATCCAGCGCATGCCGCTCTAACAACTCTCGCGTTGAAGCGGGAAACTGCTTCAGCAACTCATACTTTTCAGCAATCCGATAACAATCCTCTACGCTAGTTGAATCCGGCATCGTCGGCCCGGATGCAAGCGCATCCGGCGTGCCATCTGGAACATCCGAAACCAGCAGTGACAACTGCTGCGCCGGAAACGCCGCCTGCGCCAGCCGTCCACCCTTCACCGCCGAAAGATGCTTGCGCACTGCATTGATCTCGGCGATCGGCGCCCCCGAATGCACCAGCGCACGGTAAGTCGCGATGAGATCCGCGAGCGAGATCTCCTCGTCGATCGGTTGCTCCACAATCGACGATCCTCCTCCACTGAGCAGAAAAATGACCAGCGCCGATGCCGGCTGCGCCTCAAGCGCACGCAACATCGCGCTCGCTGCTTGTATCGACTCCGTGTTTGGCGTGGGATGCCCGCCACGGAAATAGCGAAATCCACGAACCTGTGACACAGGATCAACCGTGCTAGCGACGATTCCTTCGAGCGTTCCCGCCTCACCGGTCAGCGTCTCGACCATCGTGTGCCCCGCCTTGCCCAGGGCAACCACCAACACGCGAGAGTACGAGTTCAAATCGTAAAGGTCTTCGCGCACGCGAAGAATCCCGCGCTCACAATTGACGTGCCGGGCAAATCCCTTTGCAATTGAAGCCTCCCTCAAGGCTTCCATGAAAATGGACCTCACCGCATCGCGCATCGCGCGGGATTGTGCCTCGCTAGAGCGTTCAGACATGCACGGGAATTATAAAGACTGCGGCCGAGGACCAACCTAGCTAAGGGCTGAATGTTGAGGACCAATAGCTTCCCTCACCCACGCTTCGATCGCTTCACGCAACTCGCGTAATCGTCCTTCAAAAAAGTGATCGGCTCCTTCGATCACGACCAACTTTTTCGGTTCAGGTATCGAGTTCACCAAGGCCTCGAGTTTCTCTCGCGGTCCAAATTGATCGCGCGCGCCACTGATCAGCAGTTTCGGCTTGAGGCATTCCTGCAGGAATTCGTATGTATATACGCGCGGCGCTTCCGTATCCGCGGCTACAGGAGCAACCGGAGTACCAGCACCAATCACCGCTTGCACTCGCGCATCGCCGCACGCAGCCCGCATTCCTACCGCAGCGCCGAACGAAAATCCCGCAAAGATAAGCGGCAGGTGAAATGCCGAGTCCAACCAATTAAGCGCCGTGCGGACATCATCGACTTCCCCGGCACCATGGTCGTGCTCGCCCTGACTCAGGCCCGTTCCCCGAAAGTTAAACCGCAGCACCGGAAAGCCAAACGAGTGCAAAGCCTTCATCGTGTGAAACACAACCTTGTTATGCAGCGTACCCCCAAACAACGGGTGCGGATGGCAAACCAGCGCCGCATGCGTTGCATTCTCAGCGCCAGCGTTTAACAAGGCTTCGAGCCGCCCCGCAGGACCTTCAAGAAACAGGGAACGAATAGTTTGATTCGCAGGCACGGTTCCAGCTTACACAAACCAGGCATCAGGCTTCAGGCTTCAGTCGTCAGGAACAATCGGATGGACTGATTCGGAGAGATGACCTCAGCAAGTTGCTCAGAATCAGACCTCAGACCTCTGACGTCGGACCTCTGACATCACGCCAAGGCAGCACGATTGTTCCCAGATCCGAAGCCTGAGATCCAAGGTCTGAAGTCTGAGGTCGGAAGCCTGACGCCTGACGCCCAAGCCTGCCTCCGGAAGCCGGAAGCCCGAAGCCGGTTTTGCTATTCTCTCCACCATGGACGCTGTCACCTTCACCCGTCAGCTCATCGACATCGAATCGATCTCCGGTAACGAAGCCGCCGTCGCGAACTATCTCTACGGCGAGCTCTGCCGCGTCGGATACCAGACCAGAAAGATTCCCGTCGAAGGCGACCGCTTCAACGTTTATGCCACGCACCCTGATCATTCCAACCCGATGGTCGTCTTCTCCACCCACATGGACACCGTCCCTCCCTTCATTCCTTCCTCGGAGGATGCCACCCGCATCTATGGCCGCGGATCGTGCGACGCCAAGGGCATCATCGCCGCGCAAGTCGCCGCCGCCGAACGCCTGCAGCGCGAAGGCGTTTACGTTGGACTTCTTTTCGTAGTCGGAGAAGAACGCGATAGCCTCGGGGCGAAAGTTGCGAATGATCACGCGCCCAAGGGAGTCCGCTTTCTGATCAACGGCGAACCTACCGAGAATCGAATCGCGCTGGCGTCGAAAGGAACGCTTCGAGTTGAAATCACCGCCCGGGGTCGTATGGCGCATTCCGCGTATCCCGAACTAGGTGAATCCGCGATTGACAAACTGATTGCTGCTCTCGCCCGTCTGCGCGCGATGCCTCTGCCCTCCGATCCCGACGTTGGACCCTGCACGCTGAATGTAGGACTCATCGAAGGCGGCCGTGCACCCAACGTCATCCCCGATTACGCCCACGCCGACTTGCTTTATCGACTGGTTGGCCCGACCGATGAACTGCGAAAACAAATCATCTCCACCGCTGGAAAGGACGTCGAAGTCACGTTCCCGCTCGAGCTTCCCTTCCTGCGCTTCCGTAAACTGGACGGCCTTCCCACTATGATCGCCGCTTTCACTACAGACATCCCCAAGTTCACCAACTGGGGCGAACCTCTACTAATCGGCCCAGGATCCATTCACGTGGCCCACACCGAAGGTGAATACATCGACAAACAACAACTCCACGAAGCCATCGACCTCTACCGCCAAATCGCAAAGCAATTGCTCGATGCGTGATCCCACACACATACGTATTCCCTAACCCCTGGCCTCTAGCCCTAGCCCCTGACCGCTGTGCTAGCATTCTCCTTACTCCATGCCAACCGGAAAACTGCAAGTCATCCCGCTCGGCGGCCTGGGCGAGTTCGGCATGAACTGCATGGCCGTGCGCTGGGGAGATGACATCATCGTCATCGACGCCGGGCTCATGTTTCCCGAAGCCGAGCTCTTGGGCGTCGACATCGTTGTTCCCGACATTTCCTATCTCACCGAGAATCGCCAGCGCGTCCGCGGCATCGTTCTCACCCATGGCCACGAGGACCACATCGGCGCATTGCCCTGGTTTCTTTCGGAACTCAAAGTCCCCGTCTACGGCACCGAATTCACGCTCGCCTACCTCGAAGACAAACTCGACGAGCACGGCCTGCTCGACGACGCCGACCTGCGCGAGATGCGCGCCAACGAACGCATCAAACTTGGCTCTTTCACCATTCACCCCATCCAAGTCACGCATAGCCTGGTCGATTGTGTCGCCTTAGCCATCCACTGTCCCCTCGGCGTAATCATTCACACCGGGGACTTCAAGGTCGACCCCACGCCCACGGACAACAAACTCTTCGATCTCCACACCTTTGCCGAATACGGCAAGGAAGGCGTCCTCGCGCTCTTTCAGGACTCCACCAACGTCGAGCGCAAGGGATACACCCCCAGCGAACGCGCCGTCCGCCGCAAGTTCGACGAAGTCTTCGCCCATACCAGGCGCCGTCTTTTCATCTCCTGCTTTTCAAGTTCAATCCACCGCATCAACCTCGCCGTCGAACTTGCACATCAGCACGGACGCAAAGTCGCCTTCATCGGCCGCTCGATGAACAACTCGGCCGAAATCGCGGAGGACCTCGGCTATATCGAAGTCCCCGAGAGCCTGGTCATCAATCCTGGCGAGATGAAAAATTTCCCCCCGGAAAAAGTTTGTGTGCTGATCAGCGGCACGCAAGGTGAACCGATGTCCGCCCTCAGCCGCGCGGCGGTCGACAATCATAAGCACGCCAAAATAGAAAAGGGAGACACCGTCGTCCTCTCCAGCCGCATCATCCCCGGCAACGAAAAAACCATCTACCGGATGATCGATCACCTCTTCCGCCGTGAAGCGCACGTGATTTACGAAGACGGCACCAGCCCCCCGGTTCACGTCTCCGGCCACGCGAGCCAGGAAGAACTCAAACTGCTGATCAATCTAGTGAAGCCGCGCTACTTTATTCCCATCCACGGCGAATACCGCCAACTCAAACTGCATGCGGAAATGGCTGCAGCCATGCGCGGCAGTGTCGGCAAAGTCATGCTGATCGAGAGCGGCGACATTCTCGAGTTCGACGAACTCGGCGCGCGCAAAGCTGGCAAAGTAAACGTCGGCCGCGTCTGCATCGACTCCGGCAATCGCACCGACGTCGTCGAAGATCTGATTATCAAAGACCGTCGCCACCTCAGTGAAGACGGGATCGTGTTGCCCATCATCGCCATCAATAAGCTGTCAGGAAAGGTCGAGACCACACCCGAAATCGTCACCCGCGGATTCAACATCGGCGAAGACGGCTTCATGGACGGCGCCAAGCGCATCGTCGAAGACACGCTGGCCTTCTCAAGCGAAGAAGAAAAAGCCGACTACGGCGTAATCAAAGAAAAAATCCGCGCCGACCTGAAGCGCTACATCAGCAAGCAAAGCCAAAAGCGCCCCCTGATCATGCCGGTCATCCTCGAAATCTGATCAGAAATGTGAAAGCCTTTCCGGAACGTGTAGGGACGGACGCCTTCGTCCGTCCCGCGAAGCCGAAGGCGAGCGCTCCAAGCAGACTCTAACCACTTTGTCATCCTGAGCGCAGCATTGGCTGAGCGAAGCGAGGGCAATGGGGAGTCGAAGGATCCCTACATGCTCCAATACCGAATCAGGCGTCGAAAGGCGTTCTCTCGGCAACTCTCTGGCACTCTGTCGACACACGATCTCCCCAGCATCCCGAAGGAACCTCTGACAATTGCCCGCCACTTCAGTGGCGGGAAAGCCGCCGTAAACGATAATCTGTGCGTAGGCACAAGCGAAGCGAATGATCACTCTTTCCGACATCAAAAACGCCCAATCGCGCCTCCAAGGCGTAACTGTTCGCACGAAACTCATCCCATTCCCGCTTTGCGCCGAAGACCCACGCCAGCTTCTTCTCAAACCGGAGAACCACCAACCCATCGGCTCCTTCAAACTTCGTGGCGCCTACAACAAAATCTCCTCCCTGTCCGACGCCGAGCGCAAGCGCGGCGTCATCTCCTACTCCAGCGGCAACCACGCCCAAGGTGTGGCCTATTCTGCCCGAGCCCTCAACGTCAAATGCATCATCGTGATGCCCAACAACGCGCCCCAGATCAAACGCGACGCCACGGCAAAACTCGGCGCCGAAATCGTTCTCGTCGGTCCCGGCTCCAATGAGCGCAAGGCCAAAGCCGAAGAACTCGCCGCGCAGCACGGATACGCTATCGTGCCTCCCTACAACGACGAAAAAATCATTGCCGGACAAGGCACCATCGGCCTCGAAATCCTCGAAGACCTCCCGAACGTCGAAACGATTCTCGCCCCAGTCGGCGGCGGAGGCCTCGTCTCTGGCATCGCCGCCGCAGTCAAACTGACCAATCCGAAAGTGAACGTCATCGGGGTCGAACCCGAACTCGCCGCCGATGCGCAAGCCAGTTTGCGCCAGGGCAAGATCGTCCAGTTCCCTGCCGAGCAAGTCTCGCGAACCGTCGCCGACGGACTCCGTACCCAAAGCATCGGCCCCATCAACTTCGAACACATCCGCACCTACGTCGATGACATCATCACCGTCTCCGAAAACGAAATCCGCCAGGCGTTGAAGTATCTGTGCTCTAATCCGCAAACGGCACCCGAACCAAGCGGCGCTGTCGCCACTGCTGGATTCCTCTTTCACGCCAAGGAAATTCCGCAGACCAAACTCAACGTCGCCATCATCAGCGGCGGCAATATCGAACCGGCAATGCTGAAGGAACTTCAAAAGGCGTAAGCACGAGTGCAGAAATCCAATGAGTCTGCAGCTGCATCACACCCAATGTTTAGGAAACGGGCGTTATCCCGAGCGTAGCCGCCTTTCAGGCAAAGCGAGGGATCTCCGGCGCGCAAACGCGCTCGCCGAATTGAGGAATACGTGAAGAAACAAATACTGATTCCTGCAATTACGATCCTGCTTTCAGCACCGACGTTGGCGCAAAACACCAATGCCGGCTCACTGACCTCCAATCCCGTCTACCAATCGAATTGCATCAAGTGTCACGGCAAGACCGCCGAAGGACGCTTCATGGCCGGGCCCTCTTTGGTCTCAGGAAAAGCGACCGCCTTATCGCCAGACGAGTTGCGCAGCATCATCACCAAAGGCAAGCACCACATGCCCAAATTCGCAGAAAAGCTCTCAGCAAGCGAGATCGATGCGCTCGTCGACCAGATTCGCTCCCGCGCCAAACAGAAATGATCCGAAGTCTTCCACCAGATTTTTTCGGAGGGTGTGACATCTAACCTTGACTTCAACTCTTAAACCAGCCATCCTTGATGCGGAACGAGGCACAACTATGCGGGAGAGCGGCGCCAACTCTCTTGTTTTCAAGATTTTGCCTGTAAGTGATTGGGGCTCTGGGATTATTTCTCAAATTTCCCACAACTCCCTGATTTCAATAGACCAGGGGGAGGGGGGGATACCCCATTCAACCCATCGAATCCCGTTTCGTGAAATTGCCATTCTCGCTCTCGTCGCGATTTTTTCCACAACTGCGGCTATCGCTCAGGCGCAGCGAGGAACCCTGGTCCACGAAGAAACGATCCGCGTTTCGCCCAGTTCCGAAACGGCCAAACTAGGCACAGCAGCGCGCGGCCACGAACTCATCCTCATCGACAGCAGCCGTGACTGGACGCACGTCCAGGCGATCTTGCGGGAACCGCGTAAAGACGCCGACGAAGACGATCCCGAAGGACAAGGCAAGACCATCTCGGGATGGGTTCTCACCAAGGCGCTGGTCGGTCAGAACACTCCCAGTGGCGACAAGATCATCTTCGGCGAGGCGGTGAATTCAGAAGACGAGGCCAGCCGCCGCCGCGGACGCCGCGATGCCGCCCAGGATGCCATGCGCCTGTACTATCGCGTGTACGATCTGTTTCCCACGTCACCACTTGCCGGCGAAGGGCTTTATCGCGCCGCCGACATCCGTTGGCAGATTGATCGCTCCGACATTATGACCCGGCCCTCGGCGCGGGAGCGGGAAGCCTACATGCGCGGCCAGATCGATGAAGAGTGGATGAAGCTGGTTATGAAGAAATTCCCTGGCACGAAGTGGGCTGATCTGGCGGCATTTCATCTGCTCGAAAACAAACTCTGCGGCGATTGGCAGGGTGCCTCCAAGTGCCCGGAAAAAGAAGCCGACATGTACGAGAAATACGCGAAGGAGCACGAGCAGTCGTCCGCGGCTCCCGAGGCTCTGTATCAGGCAGCTTGGCGTCAATCTGCCCTGATGGAAATCTACAAGACCGAAGCCAATCAGAAAAAATCTGATGCTGCGAAGGGCCACGCTCTCGAACTTGCACAGAAAATTCTCGGTGAGTACTCGCAGAGTCAATGGGCCCTTCGCGCGCAAACTCTGGTCTACGATATCCAGCAAAGCGTTCCGACATACGGCAGTTCGAACGACTAATTCATGAACGCGCCAAGCCGCAGATTGTTCGGGTCGGCAATGTTGGGTTTCGCGATCACGGCTATATTCGTTTCTTATCAATTACTCACTGACACTCAGTCGTCCATCTCGCGAAGTTCCACCCTGATGCTGGTGTTCGTCGTCCTCTGTCCGCCATCGCTACTTTCTGTCGCACTTGACCCCGACGTTGGTACCAACAGTTTCTATGTTCTTTGGACAGTGATTGCACTCCTCAACGCGGGTCTGTTTGCAACGGTCCGAGCGCTCGTCACGCGACGACAGCAGCGGCCCGACTAACTCCACTTTTTCGGGTGTTTTTTCTCCTCAAACGCAGCAGTTAAGAGCCTGGGTCGCTGCGAACTCAGGGAACCACTGAGAACTCGAGAAATCAATAATTTTGAGATACTTGTCTCTCGCGTTTTCTGGAGGACGATTGAACGACTACGTGCTGGCTCTGATCCTGGGAATCGTTGAAGGCATCACTGAATTTCTGCCCGTCAGCTCAACCGCACATCTGCGCCTCTCGGAAGCACTGCTGCACCATGCTGGCTTGGCTCCCGATCTGACTCTCGACAATGGCTATTGGAAAATGTTCTCCATCGTCATCCAACTTGGCGCGATTCTATGTTTGCCCGTCTATTTCTGGAATCGCATCACGAAGTTTCTCTCAACCTTCCCCAACGGCGAAAACGGCGATCGCACAGCTCTAACTCATCCACTCGGGCTGACGTCAATCGCATTCCTCGTCACCGCGATTCCTTCGTTCCTTCTCACGAAGGTGATCGGCAAGCATCTCGAGAATATCGTCATCATCGGATGGTCGCTGCTGATCGGCGGAGTCATTATGTGGATCGTCGATGCGATGCACGCCAAAGCTGAAGCTGCAGGACCAAACGGGAACAGCACGATCCAAACCTGGAAGATGGAAGACATGACGCTGGGACAATCGATCTGGATTGGATTCTGCCAGATCTTCTCCGCAGTGTTCCCTGGAACCTCGCGATCCATGTCGACGATCGCCGCAGGACAGATCGCACGTATGTCGCGTGCATCGGCTTTGGAATTCTCTTTCTTCGTATCGATTCCCACGATGGCTGCTGCGACGCTTTATACCCTTTTCAAATCCCTTCGCGGAAAAGGCGAGAATCCCATCGGCGTGGCTCAGATCGATGCACATGGATGGATCGTCTTGGCGATCGGTTTCATCGTTTCATTCATCGTCGCCTACGCTTCGGTCGCGTGGTTCATGGCATACGTAAGAAAACGCGGCTTTGCGCCGTTCGCCGTTTACCGGATTGTTCTTGGAGTGCTGGTGCTCGTGTTCGCCGCAAAGCTCGCTTAGAAGAGTGAGCAATGAGCTGTGAGCCGCGAGCAAATGCAGTCCTGGTAATCGAGTACGAGATCTGCTGGCCGTCACAGAGGTGCGTCCTGAGCCCTAAACGCCGGATTCGCTGTGCTTCTGCTCACGGCTCACGCTCATCGCTGATTGCTAAGTGCCGATTGCTGATCGAGATACACTGCCCGAATTCCCTCATTGTCGGAACCTCCGCTTCTTGGCATAATAGTTCCGCTCTGGCCGATTACGACGCTGAGGCTCGCCTCGGCGGTGATCCTGGCCTAAATGGATTATTTGACAACGATTTTTGTCCCCACCGGGAACCGACGCCTTAACGAGTTGATCGGATTCCTGATGTGCGTCTCCGCGCTCCTCCTCCTTCTCGCGTTGGTTTCCTATTCTCCTCTTGACCCTTCCTGGAATAGCGCCTCGGTTTTGACCGGATCGCATGCAGCCCGCAACTGGATCGGGATCGTCGGTGCTTACTCGGCCGACGCGGTGCTGCAATTCTTCGGGGTTGGCGCATTCCTGCTGATCATCTTTCCGGCCATGTTGGGAGCGCGCTGGTTCCGCTCCATGAAGGTGCAATCGCCGCTGGCGAAGAGTTTGGGCGTGGTTTGGCTGCTGATGTTTGTGCCCGCCATGCTCGCGCTTCTGCCCGGAGGCTTGCGCTGGGCACACGTGATTCCCATCGAAGGACTTCTTGGTCGCGTAATCGGCGACTTCCTGATTCATTACTTGAATCTGGTGGGCGCATATATTGTTTGCGCGACGATTTTGGCAGTCGCCTTGTACCTCTCGACTGCGTTCTCGTTCTCGGCCATCAAACTTTGGGCTCCGACGCGATTTGCATTTGTCACCGCGCTGTGGAATCGCTACCAAGATTGGCGGCAGGAACGCGCCCGCAAGCGTCAGCAGAAGGAGTTGGAGCAGCGACGCATCTCGAAGCCCCTCGTAAAGACACAAATGATTCCGTCGCGTCCAGCATCGCCAGCAGCGCAGGCAGAACCCCGCCGCACTGGCATCGAACGCATGATCGCGGAAGAGGAAGCGGCGAAGGCACCAGCAAAATCGACAACTGGCGGAATCTTGCCCGAGTCACTGCCGCCCAGCCCCTCTGTAGAACCAGCGTCTGACGATCCTGAAGTCATCGAGCGTGCCGACAGCGGCCATAAGGCCAAGACAACAATGCCGCGCATTGCGGGCGGCTACAAACTGCCTTCCAGCAGCCTTTTGCAGCGTCCCGACGAGCAGCAGGCCGTGGACGCCGACGAACTCAAACTGCTCGCACAAGTGCTGACGGAGAAGTACTCCGAGTTCGATGTTCACGGGCAGGTTACGCAGATCAATCCTGGCCCGGTCGTCACTACGTTTGAGTTCAAACCCGAAGCAGGCATCAAGTACAGCCGCATCACGAATCTGGTGGACGATCTCTGTCTGGCGCTCAAAGCCGAGAGCATTCTTGTGGAAAGAATGCCCGGAAAAAGCACCGTTGGCATTCAGGTGCCGAACCGCCAGCGCGAAATCATCTTCCTGCGCGAGAACATCGAGTCGCAGGAGTTCATGGGCTCGAAATCGAAGCTCACGATGGCGATGGGCAAGGACATTAACGGCCGCATCGTCACCGCCGATCTCGCGGGCATGCCGCACTTGCTGATCGCCGGATCGACGGGCGCCGGGAAAAGCGTCGCGATCAACGCGATGATCATGTCCATTTTGTACAAGGCGACTCCGGACCAGGTTCGTCTGATCCTCGTTGATCCCAAGCGGCTGGAACTCGGCAACTATGAAGGTGTTCCGCATCTCTATACGCCGATCATCACCGAACCAAAGCTCGCGGCGAATGCTCTGCGAAACGCGGTCCGTGAGATGGAGCGGCGATTGAAGTTGCTCGCCTCCAAAGGCGTGCGCAACATCGACCAGTACAACAAGCTGTTTGACCAAGGTAATACGCCCAGTTTGTTCGCGGAGGATTCCGAAGAGAAACCCATTCCCTACATTGTGATCATCATCGACGAATTGGCCGATTTAATGATGCTGGATTCGTCGAACGTCGAGGAGTCGATTACTCGTCTGGCACAGATGGCTCGTGCGGTTGGTATCCACCTGGTGCTCGCAACCCAGCGACCTTCGGTCGACGTCATCACGGGATTAATCAAAGCCAACTTCCCTGCCCGCGTTTCATTCCGCGTGGCAACGAAGGTCGATTCGCGCACGATTCTGGACTCCAACGGCGCAGAGGCGCTGTTAGGCAAAGGCGACATGCTTTATCTGCCCTCCGGTTCGGCGCGGGTGCATCGCTTGCATGCACCGTTTGTGACCGAGAAGGAAATCGCCGCCGTCGTGGAATTCTGGAAGTCGCAAGGACTTGCTGAATACCAGCAGTCGTTCCTGGAAGTTCCCAAGGAGGAGCGCGATGCTGCGCCTGGAGGAGGCGGCGGGGAACCTGGCGAAGCTGGCGAAGGCGAAAACGATCCGATGTACAACGACGCCGTCAGACTGGTAGTGGAATTTGGCAAGGCGTCTACTTCCCTGCTGCAACGTCGCCTGCGCATCGGCTACGGCCGCGCGGCGCACCTGATTGATCTGATGGAGCAGGATGGAATTGTGGGCGCAGCGGATGGTCCTAAGCCACGAGAAGTGCTGAAGCGACCCGACTGGATCTCAGAGATCGAAGAGTCCATGCGATAGAAAGTAGTCGGCCATTTGGCCAGCAATTCAGCAAGATCTTAGACCGCAGAGGACGCAGAGAAACCCGCGCGGAGATCGCTGAGACAGGTGAGCTACGAAAAAGTTGAAAAAGAAAAAGGGCGGCTTTTTGGCCGCCCTTCATTTTTTTGGCAGGTCGATTAGAACTTGAACACGATGCCGACTGGCATGCGGAAGTTCTTGCTGCTGGTGTTGCCATTGCTGTGCAGCATCATCCAGTCACCAGCTCCACGGAAAGCCATGTAGCGGTTGATGTTGATGTCAACGCCGCCGCCAGCCAACACAGCCATCCCGTTGCCAGAACCGCTGGCGCCCAGGTAGGAAGCCGAGGCATGGTCTCCACCGATCAGGGCATGCACGAAAGGCGTCCAACCCTTGTTGGCGCGCAGCGAGAGCTGAGGACCAAACGTGTAGGTGTAGTTATTGAAGCTGACGCCCTGCTGGGTCGTGTAGCTGGAACCAAAATCGGCGGTAATGCCGAAGTAGTTGTTGAAGTTGCCCGTCACGCCCAGGTCAAAGCCGTTGGCGTTGACGCCGCCCTCCAGCCGAGTGTATTGATAGCCACCGAAGAATTCCGCCTTCGGATGATCGTTCTCCGCTGCTAGAGCAGACAGTGAAAACAGTCCAACAAGAAGTCCCACAAAAGCTATTTTGCGCACAGTTCCTCCCAAAAATTTGGATGGTAAGTTTGCTTTCGTGATTGATTAGAACTTGCGCCGAAGTTACTCGCAAGGCACTGAAAGTGCTATGCCAAAATTACCCTAAAGTAATCAAAGGCATTTTGGTAAATTACTGATTCTGCTTAGTTTATCACTAAGCGTAGCGGTTGGACCAAGTTGGATGGCAAATGGGCGAGCGGACTGACGAAGAGAACAGCAGAATCAGGCCAGAGTTCTTAGAGGCCAACCCAATTCCAGAAACGTTCTTTCGTCCGGCGGAGAGATTCCGGGATCCAGCTCTTGTAACGTAAGAGTACGGTTGCGTTGACGGTTTTTGGCGTCTTACTGGAGAACTTGTTGCTGAAGATCAGATAGTAGACTCCAGCACCGGCCGGCAGTTCTGCTTGCATACTACCCTTCGAAACTCGGCCACTCTCATACACAGAACTCGTAGCGTATCCGTTTTGCCAGACGGCAAAAGCCGGTTCGCTCAGGACATACACTTCTATATCGCTATCGTCCCCGTCGGCTGAGGAGGACTTGGCATTGGCCACCTTCTTGTCGGGTGCGGCGATGGTAAATTGTCCGACGATCGAAACATTCATCGAGCCTTCCGGCAGGTCAAACTTGTAATAGCGGAAGTTGCGAGCGGTCACCGAAAACGGAGTCTCCAGAATGGCCTGGTCGTGTTTCCACCCGAAAAATTCCTGCAGGCCCTGAGCATAGGGATTGTCGCTGGTGGCTGTCCAAAGGACGGTTGCGAGGAGCAAACCGAGCAGCAGCCAGAGGATGAGACGGCGCTTCTTTATGGGCGGAGCCATGATTTCGATAATCGGCTCCTCAATCTTCAACGTCTCCTTCGATGCTTGACTCACGGGTTTGCCACACTTCAGGCAGAATTGGGCTTCATCGGGCAGGGTCGCACCACACTTGCTACAACCTAAAAGGACCTTGGTTGCAGGCGCCGTGGTGGTATTAATCGGCATACTCAACTGCTCTCCACTTCAGAAATGCAAAAAGGACGCTTTGCGGACGTTCGAACTTTCTGGGACAAGCTCCTGAATACGCAGATATTAGCACAGGTTCTGTTTGTGGAGCCCAGAAGGTTTGGTTCGCATAGACCTCTGGAGGTTACTTTGGTGGGGGGCGAATTTCGCTGTGTCCGATGTCATCTTTTTCGGGCTCTGTGCTGTGGTAAGCTGTCGCGCTGAACGTTTCCCATGCGCTTTCTGAGTCCGCCTTCGGCATTACTCCCAGCACCTTTCCTGACCGCCAGTGCTCTCTCACAGGCGCAAAAAACAGACTGCATGGACCGGACGTTCGTGGCGAATGTTGCCGACCATCGCATTGTCCCCAATGACCTCACCCAGGACAATTTCCAGGTTAGGTATCACGGCCACGTTCTGAGCCCGCGCCATGTTGCATATTCGGAAGGTCCGCGGCGTGTCATCGTTCTCCTAGACGTCAGCGGAAGTATGCGTAGCCCTCAAGGAGACGTCGGGAAGTGGAAGGTTGCAAGGCAGGCGGCGTGGGCCCTGGTAGGAGCTCTACTTCCAGGGTCGAAGGCAGGGCTGATCACATTCTCTACGACTGTTAATACGCGAGCTCCGCTGTCTTCGAGCCGGGAACCCATCGCCCATTGGCTGAACGATGAGAAGGCGCTCAATGCCGAAGTACTGAAGGGACGCACCGCCTTGTACGATGCGATTCAGTCGGACGGTGGACCAACTACGCCCATCTGAACCCGGAGACTCTATTTACCTCATTACCGATGGTGGGGACAACTCGAGCAATATCAAGCAGTCGAAAGTGCGAATGGCATTACGCGACTCAGGCGTTCGTCTGTTTGCGTTGCTACTCCCGGAATATCGCTACACTTCTCGCCTTCAGTTTGCTGACCCGCAGAATCTCTCACGGCTGAGTGAGGACTCGGGCGGATTTATGGAGCCACTGGATCTCGAACACGGTTTCCAGGTATTCGGCGAGAGGAAGCAGAATCTAAGAACTCACACAGATTGGCTAAGCTTGCGGATTTCGGCATTCTATTCGCTGTCTGTCGATTTACCAGAGAATCCCCAGAAGGCGACGCGCTGGGAGTTGACCTACGTCGAGTCGGGAAAGCGGAAGAAAGATGTCTGGCTCGGATATCCGCACGAAGTACCACCTTGCCACCTACGCCAACTGAGCCAAACTCCCATCCAGCCCTAACTGTTTCGCAATCGGTTTCATGGCTTCGATGCAGAAACCGATATGTTCGTCGAGATCCACACCAAGCGCAGCGGCACCTTGGATGATATCTTCGCGATTCACCTTGCGGGCGAAGGCTTTGTCTTTCATCCTCTTTCGTACCGATTTCACGTCCACTTCCGCCAACGATTTGCTGGGCTTTATCAGCGCCACCGCAGTGATGAATCCAGCGAGTTCATCACAGGCAAAGAGGCACTTTTCCAGCTCCGAATCGCGCGTCACACCGGTGTACTCGGCATGCGACATGATGGCGCGACGGATGATCTCCGGATAGCCACGCTGCTCTAGGATCTCGTTTCCACGATAGGGGTGATCCTCGAGACTGGGCCATCGTTCGTAGTCAAAGTCGTGAATCAGTCCTATCACTGCCCATAGATTTTCCGCATCGGAGGAACCGTCTCCGTGCCTTTTCGAGCAAGCTCGCATGCACGCTTCTACGGCCAAGGCGTGCTTGCGTAAGCTCTCGGATTGCGTGAATTCCGTCAATAGGTTCCAAGCGGTTTCTCTGCTGATTTCACTCATTTTGTGGGTTACCTGAGGGTTGGTCTCTTAACAAAATCTTTACACACTGCTTACAGCCGGGTTCAGTTCTGGCGAGCATACTACAAGCAGCGCCCCTTCCAGGTTCTGTGGGCCCCTTGGAGGCTCAAATGCTTACCGAGCGCGACTACTTCTGGGTAGTTCTCTGCAAAAACCATCGCTTCCACAACAAGGGCAATACTTGGTATTCGCATCAGATCGCACTTGGGGAGACGGATGCTTTTTCTCCCCTGCCCATGTTGACGCAGAACATGACCGTGCGATGCGATAACTGTGGCGAGGAGTATTCGTACAGACCGGCGGATATTCTGCGGAACATCCTTGAGATTCCGAACGGATTTGTGCCGCATCCTATGTTCAAGCAGTTCTAGCCAGATCATTACGCCGGTCGCAACAACGCGGATGCCCGCTTTGCCTGTCTGGACACAATCAATCGCCCACGTCAACGCCAGCCAGGAATCAAGTCAGTAAACTTGCGCGCCGAGTGTTGATGATCTGAATTCTCCCATGCTTTTATGCGGGTTTGACGGGTGCAATTCGAGGCAAGATACAGGATTGTCCCAGTTTTAGTGCATTTTTCACTTGACTTCCACAGGCCAGGTGGCTCAGATTGAGACTGCCAGCAGGAATCCCCCAAGTCATTCCTGCTCTGTGGTTTAGCCGTAAGAGGGCCCGCTCTGGCACTCCCACAACTCGATGGCTACGACTCTTGCCCCGGTAGATTCACGGGAAGTCGTTCGTTGTGATCACTGCCTGTTAGTGCAATTCCGCACATCCCATAACAATTGCCGACGCTGTCACGCGTCCTTGGACGAGGAACCCGAGCCCGAACCTATCATCGTCGCGCCACCTGTGATGATGCCCCTACCGACCAACGGTCGCGGACATCTGAACCTGGCGACTTCGATCCGGTCGTTGCGCCTGCGCAACGGACTCAGCCAACGGCAACTTGCCGGGCGCATGGCGGTACCGCGCACGTATGTCTCGAAGATCGAGAATGAAAAAGCCACGCCGACGCTGTCGTCCCTGGAACGGCTAGCGCGTGCACTGGAGGTCACTGTGCCCGAACTGCTTAGCGGCGGTGAACGCAGCCGCCAGGAAGAAGTCAGCGAACTGATGAAAGATCAGTTTATTGCCGAACTCTTGCCGTTTGTCTCGCAACTGAACGGGATGCAGATGTCGAGCATCCTGACGCAGGTGCGGGATCTGGCTGTGAGGCCGAGGAGAAGCGCCTAAGGGCAAGTTTCAAGGTTTTAAAGTTCGTGCCGATCAGGTTTGGGTAGTGCGGGGTTCCTTCGCTTCGCTCACACCCGCTGATCGGCTCAGTTTATCCGGGCAGCCAGCCAACACAAAGAGCCGGGACCAGCAATGGTTCCGGCTCTTTGCTTTTGGTCCTCGGTTTCCAATCGTCGGCCTCAGGATTGAGCTCTGTTCCTCGCCGATTTTCACGCGTCCTCGTAGTGCCTCCCTTCATCCATAAATGGGTGCTCGCCACTTCGGATTTTTGCGAGGAGAGTTTATGTCTGAGAATCGAAAGAATGTTGTGATCACTGGTGCCTCGAGCGGGATCGGCCACGCCTCCGTGGCGCGAATGAGTAACGCCGGTTGGCGAGTATTCGCGACCGTGCGCAAGAGCAGTGATCGGAATCGGCTGCGCTCCGCGAATGTGTATCCCGTAATTATGGATGTGCAGGATGCTGCGACGATCTCAGCGGCGGCAACCGAGATTGCATCTCAATTGAATGGAGAAGGGTTAGACGGACTGGTGAATGTTGCTGGTGTTGGCATGGTGCGGCCACTGGAATACGCATCCATGGCGGATGTACGGGAGATTTTTGAAATCAACTGCTTTGGGCAGTTGGCGACGATTCAGGCATTTTGCGCGATGCTGCGACAGAACCGCGGGAGAATCGTAAACATCACGAGTGTGGGTGTAAATCTTGCGATTCCATTCGGAGGATTGCTGAACTCGAGCAAAGCTGCATTCGGCATGCTGAGCGACACGCTGCGGCTGGAACTACGCCGCTTTGGGGTGAAGGTGATTGCGATTGAACCGGGGTCGATATCGACTCCGGCGGTCGACAAGACGCTAGGCAATCTCGAGGAAGTGATCTGGAGTCTTCCGGTGGAGGCTCAACAGCGTTACGGAGCGATGATCCGGCGAGTGGGCGAACGCGGATATGCGATGGAAAAGGCAGGCAGTTCGCCAGATGTAGTCGCGGATGCGGTGTGTCACGCACTGATTTCCAGGCGCCCGAGGATACGGTACCGGGTCGGAAAGCATGCAAAGTTGCTGGCGACGCTGGCGAGAGTATTGCCCGAGAGTGTGTTCGATGCGTTGCTTCTGAAGATGCTTGGACTCTCGTCCGGCTCGCCGGAAGCTCAGCTGAAGAATCCGGTCAATGTCCGCACTATGACTCCCCGTGTGGACGCATTGAATCCAAACTAGATCGATGTACATCTATCCAGCATGGATGTCGACGGATTGGATCGCATAGTGGCGTTAACTGCTGGAGGAGCCGAAGAAGCATCTGGCTTGCATTCGTGGAAGAACGAGTCGCAGGAAAGAACGCTTTCATCGCAAGTCGGGAGTGATTCCGCTTTTCTCGATGCGTACTCGGGCGCCGTGACGAGCGCGGTTGAGCGGATCCGTCCGTCGGTCGCACACATTGAAATTTATCAGAGTGCGGGGCGCACTCGGTCCGGTGAGCCGCGCGAACGGCAAGGGGGAGGGTCGGGATTTGTATTTACCCCGGATGGGCTCGTATTAACCAACAGCCATGTCGTGCACGAGGCCGCTCGGATCGTTGTGACCCTGGCGGATGGGCGGCGCATGCCAGCCACGGTGATTGGAGAAGATCCGGCAAGCGATCTGGCGGTGATTCGTTTGGAGCGTCCACAAGGAGATGAGATTGGCTTGAGCGTCGCAGTTCTGGGCGATTCCCAGAAGTTACGTGTTGGTCAGATCGCCATCGCGATTGGCGCTCCCTATGGATTTCAGTCAACGGTAACGGCTGGCGTGGTGAGCGCGCTGGGGCGTTCCTTGCGCTCGTATTCCGGCCGGATAATTGATGATGTCCTTCAGACTGACGCGGCATTGAATCCGGGCAACTCTGGTGGGCCACTGGTTGATTCTTCGGGCCGAGTGATCGGAGTTAACACCGCAACCATTCTTCCAGCGCAGGGAATTTGCTTTGCCATCGGGATCAATACGGCGAAATTCATTGCGAGCCGTTTGCTTCGTGATGGACGAATTCGGCGGAGTTACGTAGGAATCTCGGGGCAAACGGTACCCGTGCATCGCCGGGTGGTGCGCTTCTACGATTTGTCGAAAGAGTCCGGAGCGCTGGTCCAGCATGTGGAGGACAACAGTCCGGCTAAGCGAGCAGGGCTGCGCGAGGGAGACGTCATCATCGCGTTGGAGGGCCAGCCTGTTGCGGGAGTCGATGACTTGCACCGGCTGCTGACCGAGGTTCGGGTGGGGGTTAGTTGCTCGCTGACGGTGCTGCGTCTTACTGAGAAACTGGAAATGAAAGTCGTACCCGAGGAAGCAAAATAACGAGGGTCCGAAGGAACTACCTTCCTGCTGAGGCCGCCTCGCCAAAATCTGCAGCTGCCTGTTCGCTTTCGAACATCCTAGATCGGTGGTGAACACTCTCGAACCCTCCCTGGTTCGACAGTGATATTGTCAAGCCCTTCGCCATCAAATGGTTACGGATCTGACCAGATTGGTAAGAGTTTTGCCCACAACTCAAGATTAATCCGTATCATCTTGCGCGGCGAGAAGGGCGGAACCTAGATGGGTGGACTGATGCAGGATCTCCGCTATGCCGTCAGGCAATTGCGGAAAAACCCGGGGTATACGTGCTTCGCTGTTGTGATCCTGAGCCTGGGTATTGGGGGGACGACAGCGATCTTCAGCGCGGTCAACCCAATCCTGATTGAGCCGCTACCGTATCCGCACGCCGGAAGGATCGAGATGATCTGGTATGCCAGCCAAGATGGCAGGCGTTCGCCGCAAGCCTTTCACACCTATCGCGAACTGGCGGAGCGGAACCATTCATTTGAATCTGTTGCGGTAATGAAAGCATGGCAACCGACCATCACCGGCGAGGGTCAACCGGAGCGGCTCGATGGTCAGCAGGTGAGCGCTGAATATTTTCGAGTTCTGGGGGTGCTTCCCGCATTAGGACGAGATTTCCAGGCTTCCGACGATGTGCTCCACGGCCCGAAGGTGGTGATTCTGGGCAATGGATTGTGGCGGCGGCGGTTTGGGGGCGATCCAGCGATTGTCGGACGTCAAGTCCGATTGGACGACGATAACTACACCGTATTGGGCGTGATGCCGAGAGCTTTCGAGAATGTACTCGCTCCTTCAGCCGAAGCGTGGTCTCCGTTGCAATACGACAAAGGAAACATTGCATCGCTGGAGACGCGGGAATGGGGACATCATCTGCGGATGATTGCGCGTTTGCGCCCTGGAGTGGAGCGGAATCAAGCGAAGGGCGATTTGGCATTGATCGCGAGCACGCCAATGGCGGAATTTCCGCGGGCACGATGGGGAGCGATGGAGCGGGGCTTGATGGTGGACTCGCTACAGGATGACGTCACGCGCGGGGTCAAGCCGGCGCTGTTGGCAGTTCTGGGGGCAATGCTCGTTGTGCTGCTCATTGCCTGTGTAAACGTTGCAAGTCTGGTGATGGTGCGGGGTGCGCAACGGCGGGGAGAGATCGCGGTGCGCGCCGCGTTAGGAGCGGCCCGGACACGCTTGTTCCGGCAGTTGGTAACAGAAAGCCTTCTGCTGGCGATTCTGGGCGGAGCAGTCGGTATGCTCGTCACGCAGCTCAGCATCAAGCTGCTGGTCGCGTTGAGCCCGGCGGGCTTGCCGCGTACTGATGCCATTCGTCTCGACGGGAGCGTGTTCGGCTTTGCATTTGCGATCACCGTGGTGCTCGGCGTGGCGGTAGGCCTGATGCCTGCGTTGGAAGCTTCCCGCAGTGACTTGCGAGACGCCCTTCAGCAAAGTTCATTGCGCACTGCAGGAAACACCCAATTGGCCCGACGGATGTTTGTAGTCGCGGAAGTCGCACTGGCGCTTGGACTGCTGGTAAGTGCGGGGTTGCTGTTGCGCAGCATGCATCGTCTGATGGCGGTACCTCCTGGATTCGAGGGAGCGGGCACGTTGAGCATGCAAGTGCAGACGTATGGAAGCAAGTATGACGACAACGACGTCTGTCATCGCTTTTTTGCCAATGCTCTTGATGCGGTGCGGCAGGTTCCGGGGGTGGCCGAGGCGGCATTTACGAGCCAGTTGCCGCTAAGCGGAGATTCGGATGTGTATGGCGCCCGTTTTGAAAATGACGCTCCCGAACTTGGCTACGAAGTTTACCGCTACTCTGTTACGCCGGCTTACTTTTCGGCCCTCCGGATTCCGGTTCGGCGAGGCCGTTTGCTCGACGAACGCGACACTACCAACACGCCGCCAGTGATGCTGATCAGCGAGTCGCTTGCCAAACGGCGATTTCCGAATCAGGACCCGATTGGCAAACGTGTTCATGTTGGCGGCCCAATCGCCGGAGAGATGTTCACGATTGTGGGTGTAGTCGGAGACGTGAAGCAGATGTCGCTGGCCCTGAGCGAGACAGATGCGGTGTACACGACAACGACTCAATGGCACTGGGCGGACGGAACCTTATCGCTGGTGGTGCGCGCACACGGTGATGCGGGGGGATTGGTATCCGCCATCCAGAATGCAATCTGGTCGGTGGACAAGGATCAACCGATTGTACGAGTCGCTTTCATGGACGAACTGCTGGCTGCGTCGGCAGCCGAAAGGCACTTCGTGCTGACATTGTTCGAAGCTTTCGGAGTCATAGCACTGATTCTCGCAGCAACTGGCATCTACGGCATCCTCTCCAGTAGCGTCGCGGATAGGACGCGAGAAATCGGAGTACGGTCAGCGCTGGGGGCGTCGCGCAGCAGCATCGTAGCACTGGTAATCCGTCAGGGCATGATGCTGACGGGTCTTGGAGTGTTGATCGGCTTGGCTGCTGGCATACTGGCCAGCCAAGCTGTCTCTGCCATGCTGTTCAACGTTTCACGACTCGACCCGCTCACGTATCTGGGTGTGATCATTGTCCTGGGAGCAGTGTCAGTGATCGCGTGCAGCGTGCCGGCCTGGCGCGCGGCAAGAGTTGATCCGATGGTGGCTCTGCGGTATGAGTGATTCGCTCATTCAACGACAGTGGAAGATATCCGTTTTGTGACATTCCTAAGACAGGTTCAAGCCTTTCAGTTCTTGGGTCTGGCAATGTACGAGTCCACAATCATTGCCAGTGACTTCCCTGCTGTGGTAGGCTCTATTTGTGACCACTTTGCAGCACAAAGTGCCCTCGGGCCTGGACCGCAAGGAAGCCGAAGTTTATAAGCATCTCGATCCGGAAAAGCTTCCCCGTCATATCGCCATCATCATGGACGGTAATGGGCGCTGGGCCAAACGCCGCCACATGCCGCGTATCGCGGGGCACCGGGCCGGCGTGGCTTCCGTGCGGTCCACCGTTGAGACCGCTGCGCGGATTCATATTCCCGCGCTGACGCTCTACGCCTTTTCGGAAGAAAACTGGAAGAAGCGTCCGGCAAGTGAAGTAAGCTTCCTGATGTCGCTGCTGAGCCGATATCTCAAGGCGGAAGTTCCGACACTGAATAAGAACAATATCCGGCTGGAGTACATTGGCCGACAGCACGAATTGCCTGGTGACGTGCAGGAACGAATGGAATGGGCGCGGCAGGCAACCGCAGGCAATACGGGCATGGTGCTGACGCTGGCCCTCAATTACAGCGCGCGCAGCGAACTGGTGGACGCGTTTCGTTCGATGGTCACGGCAGCCTCAAAGAATGGCGGAATCGATCATCTCCGGATTGATGAGGAAGCTGTTTCGCGGCATCTTTATACCCGGCATTTACCTGATCCCGATCTGGTCGTGAGAACTTCCGGAGAGATGCGGTTGAGCAACTTTCTGCTGTGGCAACTTGCTTATGCGGAGATTTACGTCACGCCTACCCTGTGGCCAGACTTTCGGGGTGTGCACCTGCTCGAAGGGATCGCGGAATATCAGAAGCGCGAGCGGCGATACGGTGGGCTCAACCATCACGACGCTCATCAACCGACGGACATCGTAAAAGCGTAACCACAGGGAACACAGGGTTCCACACCGGGATACGCTGCTCAGCGAGACTCTGTGGTTATAATTGCCCGTTCCTTTCACCGTACAGAAAAAATCTTGCTCAAACGCATAGCAACTGCAGTTGTGCTGATTCCGATCGTACTGGTGCTCATTCTGCGAGCGCCGGTTCCAGTGCTGGCTGGCGTTGCCGGCATCATTGCGCTCATCACGATTCACGAATTTCTTAAGCTGACCGAATCCTACGGCGTGCAGCCGATGCCGCTGCCAACATACATTCTGACGGCTGCGTTCTTTGTGGTCCTTGGAATTGCGAGCGACGTTCCACTGCTCTCCACGGGACAGTTCCTGGTGATGCTCGCGTTTGCCGCGGCGGTGGCGCCCTTTCTTTTTCTGACACGGGCCATGCGAGGCGAAGATCTACGCGCCGGATATCCGGCGGCTGCGGCTTCGGTTTTTGCATTTAGCTACATTGCACTGCCGATGGGAATGTTGGTGCAACTTCGGCAGCAGGCGGCGGGAGCCTTCTACGTCTTGTACCTGTTGCTGGTGGTGTGGGCGGGAGACATTTTCGCGTACTTTGTAGGGAAGTCGATGGGGCGGCATCTGATGGCTCCACGGATCAGCCCAAAGAAGACTTGGGAGGGTGCTGTCGCTTCGGTTGTCGCGAGTGTCGCGGTGGGATGGACACTGTTTCACTATGCGCTGCCCTTGAGTTCGAACATGTTACGGATGGGTTTGATTCAGCGGCGAGATGGGCTGTTCGGGCTGGAGCAGCCGGCGATGGGTCCGATCATCGCGTTAACGATTATTCTGAACATTGCCGCTCAACTCGGAGACTTGGTGGAGTCGCTGATCAAGCGCGGCGCAGGTGTTAAGGACTCGGGAGCGATTTTGCCTGGGCATGGTGGAATGCTGGACCGGATCGACGCGATGCTTTTTGCTGCGCCGGTGCTTTGGTATTACGTGGCTTGGCGAATTGTGCAGTAACGGATAAAACCTTTAGGCATCGGAATCGGTTCGCGTGCACGGGCGAGACACCCAGCCCACCGGAGGTCGGCCCGCTACGTAGGTCTACGTTCGCAGAAAATCCATCGTAAAATAGAGTAGTACCAGCTTCGTTCTCGTAACTTCTTCATTCATGAAACGTATCGCCATCCTTGGGTCGACCGGTTCGATCGGACGCAGCACATTGCGTGTGGCCGAATCGTACCCGGACCGGTTCCAGATCACCACCCTAGCTGCGGGAAGCAATCTAGAAGCTGCGTTTGAGCAGGCACAGCGTTGGCGTCCCCGCGTCGTCTCGATGGCTGCTGAAAAAGATGCGGATGCTCTCCGCGCTCGGCTCAAGAAAAGTGGAATCGGCGACATTGAGGTCGTTGACGGAGCAGCCGGAGCAGTGCGAGTTGCGACGCATTCTGAAGTCGATTTCGTGGTCAGCGCGATTGTCGGGGTTGCCGGCCTCGAGGCAACTTATGAAGCCGTGCGCGCCGGAAAGACTCTGGGCCTGGCGAATAAAGAATGCCTGGTTGCAGCCGGAGAGCTCATCACAGCCGAAGCTCGCAGGAAGAATGTTCCCCTTCTGCCCATCGATAGCGAGCACAATGCGGTACATCAGTGCATGCGCGGCGGACGCATGGAGGAAGTCGAGCGCGTGTGGCTTACGGCTTCCGGCGGCCCGTTCCGCAATACTCCTGCCTCGGATTTCGCGTCCATCACAGTGGAGCAGGCGCTCAATCACCCTACATGGAAGATGGGGAAACGGATCACAATCGACTCTGCCACGCTGATGAACAAGGGCTTTGAAGTCATCGAAGCGTGCAGACTTTTTCACATGCCCCCCTCCAAAGTGGACGTTATTGTCCATCCGCAGTCGACAATTCATTCCATGGTGGAGTTTGTGGATGGCAGCATACTTGCTCAAATGTCGGTGACGGACATGCGCTTGCCGATTCTTTACGCGCTAACATATCCAGAGCGGATTGAGTCAGATATGCGCTTCGCGGTGAGTGACTTGCGTCATCTGGACTTCGCACCGCCGGACCTGAAAAAATTCCCCTGTCTGCGTCTGGCGTATGAGGCGGTTGCGGCGGGCGGCACCAAGACAGTTGCGCTAAATGCCGCGGATGAAGTGGCCGTGGCCGGTTTTTTGGGAGGCAAACTCCGGTTTGACCAGATTCCCAGGATCATCGAAGACGTGTTGACTGACACCAAATCCGACCCGCTGGAGTCTATTCAGAATGTGCTGGAAGCTGATGCCGGAGCCCGCGAACAGGCTCGAAGGCAGGTTGCCGACATCAATAGGGCCGAACTGCCTCGGGCTACATCTTTTGTGTAATATCGGAATCTAACGAGTGGGGAGTAACGTACTTCGAATATGTCTGACTTTCTGACTTCAGTGATTGCGGTCGTTGGCGTCCTCGGTTTCATGATCTTGATCCACGAGTTTGGCCACTATGCGGTGGCCAAGCTTCTGGGCGTCCGGGTGGAGCAGTTTGCGATCGGATTCGGCAAGCGTCTGATCGGATTCCGCAAGGGCGAAACCGACTACCGTATCAACGCCATTCCCCTGGGCGGGTACGTGAAGATGAGCGGCGAGAATCCCATGGATCAGCACACAGACGATCCTCGGGAATTCCTGAACCACTCGCGTTGGCACCGCTTCCTCATCGCCATCGCAGGCCCGGCGATGAACATCATTCTAGCGATCGTTCTGCTCACGACCGTTTACATGGTGCATTACGAGTATCCGGCGGTGTACGACGAGGCGCCGGTCATCGGATGGGTATTTAACGATACAGCCGCTTCGAAGGCTGGGTTGGAAGTTGGCGACCGCATCACTCGAGTCGATGGAGTCGAAGATCCCACTTGGGAGCAAGTTGATCTGAAGGAAGCTTTGAGCCCGGGGCAGCCACTGGATGTCACGGTGCTGCGCAACGGGCAGCTGATTTCAAAGACACTGGTTCCCGAAGCCACTGGTGTAGACCGGATCGGCTTTGCAGGTTGGGCCCCCAAAGGGAGCACGGTGACTATCACCGATCTCGTCAGCGGAATGCCAGCCGAGAAAGCGGGCCTCAAAGAGGGCGACCAGATTCTCGCCTTGGATGGAAAACCTGTCCCCGCTCTGGCTGCTATGGTCGAAAGCCTGAAGGTGACCAAGGACAAGCCGATCACCCTTACAGTGTTGCGAAACGGCCAGCAGCAGAATTTTACAGTTCAGCCGGTACTTTCGGACAAGTCGTACAGGATTGGCATCGGCAGCATGCTCATGAAAGTGAAGACGCTGCCGTTTAACGAGGCATTCCACAAATCCGTACGCGAGAATCGCCAGAACGCGATGCTGATTCTCGAACTCGTCCAGAAAATGGTGCAGGGGAAGATCTCACCGAAATCGATTGAAGGGCCCATCCGCATCGGCCAGGCAGCTGGAGAAGCGGCGCGACGCAAGGGTTGGACTCCGTTGATGAGCCTGACGGCCGCGATCAGCTTGAACCTCGGCATCTTCAACCTGCTTCCCATTCCGATCCTCGACGGAGGCGTCATTCTGTTCCTTGCGATCGAGGGATTGATGCGCCGCGACATCAGCATGAACATCAAGGAGCGCGTCTATCAGGCGGCGTTCGTGTTCCTGGTCTTGTTCGCGGTGATGGTTATCTACAACGACCTGATGAAGACTATCCCGGGACTGGCGGACAGGTTGCCATAAAGGCTCCCAGCTACTAGCTGGCTTCTAGCTAAGAATCAACTACCTCAAGGGTCCGCTTCGGGCCCTTTTTGCTACCTCAGGAACAAACAACCGTTTTGACAAGCCCGGGAATCTGATGTGGTCGGAAATCCGGCCTATCCGCTCTGAGCCATCCCCGGGAGAACCATCTTCATGTTTTGCTTACGCTCGGCAGCGGCCATTCTGCGTCCAAAATTGGTCCTGCTGGCTGCGGTGTTCGTTTCCGTTTCCAGCATCGCTTTTTCGCAAGACAGCTTTATGAGTCACTTCACGGCATCGGGTAGCGGCGCAGGCGTTGTCAATCGGGGCGATTTCAACAATGACGGAATTCCTGACATCGTCACTGGCAACAATGGTGGTTCGAGCGGCCTCGGCGTTTCGGTGAATCTAGGGATTGGCGACGGCCGGTTTCACACTCCACTAAACAGCGCACCCGGAATTGGCACGTTCGATATGGCGGTGGGGGATTTCAATGGAGACGGCAAACTCGACATTGCTCTGGCGGGTTATATCGGCTCCACGCAAGGAGTCGTTCAGATAGAGCTGGGCAAGGGTGACGGGACTTTCACCGATGGGGAGAGAATCCTACTAGCGTCAAACCTCAATGCGACCGGGATCACGACGGGCGACTTTAACGGGGATGGCAAGCTCGATCTCGCGACCATTTCGAACACGACGAATCAGGTCTATTTCTATCAGGGATCAGGAACAGGAACGTTCAGCAGCGTGAAAACGATTCCTGTAGGAAGTTCGAGCTTCCAGCTAGGCGAGGCCAAAGTCGGAGATTTCAACGGCGACGGGAAAATCGACCTTGTCGTGAGTAATTTTACCGGGCTCTACATCCTCTGGAATAACGGAGGAAATTTCTCGTTCACGCTGAAGCAGATCGGCAGTTCGAGCAATGGCATTGGCGGTACGCCGGTTGACATCGATCAGGACGGGGTTACTGATTTGCTGGTCGTGTATTACAGCTGTCCCGTTGGAAAAGATATAGGAGGCGCCTGCACTAATTGGAAAATCTTGCTTGGTCAAACCAGCAAGAGTTTCAAACAGTCTTTCAATATTCATCTGCCGTTTGAGTTTCAGGGCCTCTGGGGGACGACCGCTGCCGATATCAACGGAGACGGTATCAACGATATCGTCGGTATCAGCGGCGTGTACCTTATGTTCGTCTGGTTGGGAAATCCGGATGGCACGTACCAGTCGACACCGTTGTCATTTCAAATCGGCAGTGACACATCAGCATCCGATCTGGTTGCCTGCGACTTCAATCGTGATGGAAAACTCGACTTCGCC
>Ga0207693_10000821_pt1 | contig 27692 bp, 27 predicted proteins | sample LARL81metaG_FD_184347 | JGI IMG/M metagenome (GOLD analysis project Ga0207693, IMG submission 184347) | Corn, switchgrass and miscanthus rhizosphere microbial communities from Kellogg Biological Station, Michigan, USA - LAR L8-1 metaG... | ecosystem: Host-associated > Plants > Roots >... | reverse complement strand
GTTCACGAGAATGTCGATCGGCCCGACCTCGGCGCGCGCCGCCTCGAAGGCGCGCTTGGTCGAATCCCAGTCCGAAACGTTGCCCTCGGAGGCGTGCACATTACAACCCGCGGCCCGCATCTCGGCCAGCCAGCGGTCCTTGCGAGAGGATCCCGGTCCACACCCGGCGATTACGGTGTGACCTTCTCTGCAAAGGCGCCGGCAGATGGCGGTCCCGATACCACCCATGCCACCGGTGACGTAGGCGATGCGTTTGGCGGCGGCACTCATGGCCTGTCCCCCGTCTTTTCAGGCACTGACTTTGAGCGCATTAGTACGCCGTTTTGCAACGGGCGTCTATGGCGGGGGCACGCCGGATTCAGTCATCCTAAAGGTTAATTCACGGGATCGTCTTACTCACGATGGGTGACAGTGCGCTTTCGGTTCCCGTTGAGGTGTAGGCCGTGGCGCCGAAATACCAGGTGCCCGATGCGAGGTTGCTGACGGTATAACTGGATATCGCAGGGTCGGCGAGCTGCACCACTTGCGTGAGGTTCGTCGGGGAGGCCCCGTAATAAATCCGCACGCCCGCAAGATCGGTGAGCGCGGTGCCATCGGTATTCCGGGTCGGTTCGGTCAGATCGAGCAACGCCGTACCGGTGACCACCGGCGCGGAAGTCACGTTGATGCTGAAGGCGGGGAGGGCGCTGGCGGACTGACCGTCACTCGCGCTGATTATGACGTTGGCATACACGCCGGCCTGTGAGCTGCTCGGAGTACCGCTCAGCGATCCGTTCACAATGCTGAAGGTCGCCCACGCGGGCTTGTTCTGCACTGAAAACGAAAGCGTAAGACCGCTCGGGTCGCTCGCCGTGGGCTGAAATGCATAGCTGCTGCCGGCCTGCACGCTCGTGGGAGGCGTCCCCGAAATGACTGGCGGAAGCACGGGCGCGGGGGCCGGCGCCGTTGCCGCCGCAGCGCTCACTTGCACGCTGAAGGCTGGAAGCGTAGCCGTGCGGCTACCGTCGCTTACCGCGATGACGATGTTCGAGTATGTCCCGACGTTCGCCGTGGTCGGTGTGCCGGATAGCTGGCCGCTGCTACTGGAGAAGGTAGCCCACGCCGGCCGGTTTGAAATCGCAAAGACCAGCGTGCGGGGACGCGAATCGTAGGCTGTGGGAGTGAAGCTGTAGCTTTGTCCGGTGAGCGCGCCGCTTGGGGGCGTGCCGGAGATCGTCAGAGTCGGACGCTGGTTAGCCGAGGCGACTCCGCCTCCCAAGGCCAGGTTGCTGATGAGGATTGCGGTCAATACGGACCGCAGCGTGATCCGCGTGCAGAACGGAATCTGAGTCATCGCGCCTCCCTGATCGACTGTCGTCGCAGGGGAACGCGTAGCCGATCCGCGCCGGATCGACCTGACAACTGCCCGGAGCGACCCGGTCAGCCGGCAACCCCGCTGTCTCCTTAAGTTAAGGAGATCGGAGGCTTTGCGTCCCCGCCTTGCGACGGGTTTGCTCTTGCGACGCAGCCGGAATGTCGCGGACTACTCCGTGATCATGCCAACGCTTGCGTCAGGATGAAGTACACCCCTTCGCACAGCCGCGCGCAAATGTCTCGCACTTGCGACGTGCGGATTTAGCTACGGTCGAGTGGGTGGCGCGTCGACGGGCGATCAGCCGCGGACATAACGGCCGGGTGCGTCCTCGCTCGGTACGCGACCCTCGACGGTGACGGCGCGAGCGGGCTGCTGCTGCGCGTGCGAATGCGCGACGAGCCAGGATTGCCAGGCCGGCCACCACGAGCCCTCGTGCAGCGGCGCCTGCTTGAACCACTCATCCGCTGCCAGGTTGTCAGTGGCGTTGTTCCAGGTCAGCAGCCGGTGCCGGCGCCTGGGATGCGAAGGCCCGCTGACGATGCCGGCGTTGTGCCCGCCGCTGGTCAGCAGGAAGGTGTAGTCGGTGCTGCGCGTGAGCGCACGCGCCTTGTAGACCGAGCGCCAGGGCGCCACGTGGTCCGTTTCCGTGCCGACGACAAACATCGGAGCCGTCACGCGGGCTAGATCTACGGGCACCCCTGCCACCGCAAAGCGCCCGAGTGCAAGCTCATTCTTTAGGTAAAGCCGCTCAAGGTATTCGCTGTGCATGCGCCAGGGCATGCGGGTGCCGTCGGCGTTCCAGGCCATGAGGTCATTGAGCTTCGGGCGCTCGCCGCGTACGTACTGTTCCACCGCGGGTGACCACAGCAGGTCGCGCGAGCGCAGCAGCGCAAACGCCGCGCCCATACGCTCGCTCTCGAGCACGCCGGAGCGGTGCATCATGGCCTCAAGCATCGCGATCTGGCTCGGCGTGATGAACACCGACAGTTCCCCCGGCTCGCTGAAATCGGTCTGCGCAGCGAACAGGCTTACCGAGGCAAGCGGGAATTCCTTGCGGCCGGCGAGCGCAGCGGCCGCGATGGCGAGCAGGGTACCGCCGATGCAGTAGCCGACCGCGTGCACCTGCTCCCCGGGGACGAGCTGCTGAACCTGTTGCAGCGCTTCCAGGAAACCGTCGCGGACGTAGTCGTCCATGCCGAGCTCGCGGTCCGCGGCATCCGGGTTCTTCCAGGAAATCATGAAGACCGTGTGCCCCTTCTCGACGAGGTAGCGCACGAGGGAGTTCTTTGGCGACAGGTCGAGGATGTAGTACTTCATGATCCACGCCGGCGTGATGAGGATCGGCTCGGCGTAGACCTTCGGGGTCTGGGGCGAGTACTGCAGCAGTTCGATCAGGCGGTTGCGGAATACGACCTTGCCCGGGGTGACCGCGAGCTGCCTGCCGACCTCGAACTCCTCGGTGCCAGGGGTGCGGCCGCCTTCGACCGCGCGTTTGGCGTCCTCCAGCCAGTTCTTCAGCCCGCGGATCAGGTTGCGACCGGATTCGGCGGCAGTGCGCTGCAGTAGTTCGGGATTGGTGTGCAGGAAATTCGCAGGCGAGGCGGCTTCGAGCAGCATGCGCCCGGCGAAGTTGGCGCGCGCGAGCGCTGCCATATCCTTGCCCTCGGTGGGTTGCAACGCCTGCTGCCACCAGGAGGCCCAGTTGCCATAGGCGCGTGCATAAGCGTTGAACGGCCAGACATTCCAGGCAGCGGCGGCGAACCCGAGGTTCTCGTGGCCGGGCGCCAGCGGTTCCCCGGCGGCGGCACGAGCGAAGAACTGCCAGCTGTCGAGGGTCTTCTCGTAGGCGCTCCGCGCGAGCTGCGTCTGCCGGGCGGGCTGGGTGGCAAGAGTCAGGTACCAGTCCCACCAGGCCTGGGCGTAGTCATCGGGGGCGAGCCCGCCGGAGAGGGCGGCGAGCTGGGCGCGCAACTGGCGCAGCGTGTCGTCGGCGGCTCCGGAGAGTCCCGCTTCAGGCGCTGATGCGCCCTTGGTGGACTTGCTGTTGTTTTTCTTCTTCGAGCGATCGTTCAAGGCGGGTCCTTCCAAAGAAGACACACCCGGGGCTTACGCCCCGGGTGTGTGATACCGCCAAGATATCAGGCCGCTTTCCGTGCAGGCGCTGCCTTCGCGGCGATCTCTGTACCGAGCTGGCTGATCTTCGTCTGGATCTCAGACGTGACCGTCGCAAACTCATCGGCGCGCCCGCGGAGCTTGTCCACGAACTGGCTCGTGAGCTCGGTCTGCTTGCTCAGCAGCTCGGTGGCCGTGGTGGCGGCGAACGTCGCATGGACGCGCGCGAGCCCGGATTCCAGGACGTCACCGGCCACGGCGTACTGCAGGCGGGCCAGCCGCTCGAGGGCCTTGAAGCCTTCCTGCTGGGCCTTCAGCACAGGCGCGAAGGCCTCGCGCGTGGCGGTCAGCACGGTGGTCGGGTCAAAAGTGTGGTCGGTCATGTTCGTCATCTCCGCTGCCGGTGGAATGACGCGCATTATACCGAAGTTTGTATGCAGTGCAAGAAGAAATATTGAATCAGAATCTGCGGGCCAAGATACATATAACTTATTGATTATAAATTAATTATATAAAAGTATCCTCAAAGACATCTGCGATTATATTGTGCGACGCATTACATGCGTAGCCCTGCATCCACCTCCAGACATCGCCCGGTGAACAGTTCATTCTCCAAGATGAAGTCCACGGCGTGAGCGATCTCCTCGGGCTCTCCGAGACGACCCAGCGGAATCGGTGCGGTCATCTTGGCGAGCGCTTCGGGCTTCATTGCCTCGACCATGGGTGTACGCACGAATCCGGGTGCCACGCAGCCGACGCGGACGCCGTAGCGGGCCAGCTCCTTGGCCCACACCACCGCCAGCGCCGCCACTCCGGCCTTGGCGGCCGAGTAGTTCGTCTGTCCGATGTTGCCGGCCCGCGAGATGCTGGAAATATTGACGATCACGCCGCCATTGCCAAGGCGCACCATGTGCTGCGCCGCCTCGCGGCCGCAGAGGAACACGCCCGTGAGGTTGACGTCGATCACCGCCTGCCATTGCTCGAGCGACATGGTGCCGACCACTGCGCCGTCCTTGACCTTCACCAGGAGCGAGTCGCGCAGCACACCGGCGTTATTGATGAGACCGTCAAGTCGCCCGCAGTCCGCGACCACCTGAACGAAGGTGGTAACGACGCTGGTCTCGTCGGCGACGTTGGCAACGTAGGCGCGCGCTGTGGCGCCTGCCTCGCTGCAGCGCTCGCGTGTCTCCTCGAGATCCTCCGCGTTAGTGTCAAGCAGCGCCAGCTGCGCCCCTTTGCGGCCGAGGCGCAGGGCGAGTGCGCGGCCGATGCCCCGTCCCGCTCCGGTTACCACGAGAGTCTTGCCACGAACGTCCACGTCTCGATGTCTCCTGTTTGAGGGTTCAAATGCAGTGCCGGCGGCGCCCCGTGGCGCATGTGGCGGTGGTCGCCGCCGAATCAGCCGCGGCGCTTGCCGGGCTCGCTCTTGTTGGGTTTTTCCGCGGCGGGGGACGGGGCGGGGCTGAAGGCCGATAGCATCGAGGCCTGCATCTTGGCCCACATCTCCATATTCTGGCGCGCCATCTCCGCCATCGGCGCCATCGGCGTCTCGAGCGCCTTGGCCATCTCGGCCTGCATCAGATTCTGCTGCCGCAGCAGCCCGCCAATGCTCTGCTCGAGGTACGAAGTGAGCAGCTGCTGAATCGGGTTGCCGTAGAAGCGGATGATCGCCTCGAGCAGCTGCGTGCTCAGCACCGGCGTGCCGAACTGCTCCTGGCTGGCGATGATCTGCAGCAGGATGCTGCGCGTCAGGTCCTCGTCGCTCTTGTCGTCGATGACCTTGATGCGCTCGCCGGCGGCGATGAGTTTGCGCAGGTCATCGAGCGTCACGTGGCGGCTGTCCCGCGCGTCATAGAGCCGCCGGTTGGCGTATTTGCGTATCAGGCGTTCTTCGGCCATGGTTAAGGCGATCTTTCAGTCGCGCACCGCTTGCAAGGGTACAGCTCACGACGTTCAGCGAGCGGGATAGTAGCCCCGGTGTATGCAGCGCACAATGATGCAGGTCACGAGGTACCGCAAACGCCCTGGCGCGCAATACCCGGTTTATACTGAGTCTTAGCTCGCGCACCCCGACCACTGTGTAACGCCACAGCGACCGTTTTTGCACCGCATACAGCCTATGGAAACAGCATCTGGTGGCGGCGGATTCAGGCCCGAGGAGGCGTACGCAGCCGCCGCGGAGCGTTTCTTCGAACTGTTGAAAACCTTTACCCGTGCCGGCAGCGGGCCGGGGTCAGCGCCGCATGACTGGTCGTCGCTCGCCGGTCCGCTGGCGAGCCAGTTCGAGCAATGGCTGCGCCTGTCGCAGTCGGCCGGTCCCTGGTTCACCGCCGCCGGCGCGGCGGGCATGCCGCCGGGATCCACGGGTTCTGCCGCCGGGTCCTTTGGTCCACTGCCTTTCGGACCTGCCGCGGTCCAACACCCGGAAGCGCAGCGTGTGTGGGAACTGGTGGCGCGGCTCACGCAGCTGCAGGCGCAACTGGCGGCGCACTGGAGCGAGATCGCCCGCAGTGCCGCGCAGCGCTTCGTGGCGCGCGTGGGCAGCCTCTCGGCGGTGCCCAGCGCCGAGCAGACGCTGAAACTCTACGAGCAATGGGTGAGCTGTGCGGAAGAGGCGTACGCGGCCACCGCACGTCGCGACGACTTCGCCCGGCTGCAGAGTGAACTTGCCAATGTCTCCGCGGCGCTGCTCGTGGAGCAGCGCCGCCACGCCGAGAGCCTGGTGCGCGCCTTCGGGCTGCCGACGCGCACGGAAGTAGACGCGCTCTACGCCCACATCAAGGATCTGAGCCGCCGCCTGGCCCAGTTCGAGGCGGGCGCGCGCCCGCCGCCCGCCAGGCGTGCCGCTGCGTCGCGCGCCGCCGGCAAGTCCGCCCGCAGCAAGCCGGCGCGCGGCAAGCGCGCAAAACCCAAGCGCAGGCCCCGTACTTGAAGGCCTCCGCCGCCGATGCCGGCGGGTCGGTCGCCGAACTCACCCTGCGCGTGGCCGAGACGCTCGCGCGCCTGCACCAGGCCCGTGACGTGCAGGTCGGCACCACGGCCAAACGTGCGGTGCTGAGTGTCGGCAAGACGACGCTCTACGAGTACCTGCCACTGACCCGCGGCAGCGCGGGCTGCAAGGTGGCGCCGCTCCTCATCTGCTTCGCGCTCGTCAACCGGCCGTACGTGCTGGACCTGCAGCCGGACCGCTCGCTCGTGCGGCGGCTGCTCGAGGCCGGTCTCAGCGTCTACCTGATCGACTGGGGCACGCCGGATGAGTCCGAGCGTTACACCGACCTTGAGGACTACATCGAGGGACGCCTCGGCGCCTGCGTGCGCCACGTTTTGCACAGCACTGCTCGCGAGGCGCTGAACCTGCTGGGGGTGTGCCAGGGCGGAGTCCTCAGCCTGTGTTACGCGGCGCTGCATCCGCAGCAGGTGGCGCATCTCGTGACGCTCACCACGCCGGTGGACTTTCATACCCCGGCCAACCTGCTGTCGCGCTGGGTGCGCGGGGTGGATACGGATCTCATGGCGGCTTGCGGCAACGTGCCCGGGGAGGTGCTCAACAGCCTGTTCCTGGCACTGATGCCGTTTCGGCTCACGCAGGAGAAGTACATCAGGCTGCTCACCGGCCGTCCCGAGCAGCGCGCGGTGGAGGACTTCGTGCGCATGGAGCGCTGGATCTTCGACAGCCCGCCGCAGGCGGCGGCGGCGCTGGCGCAGTTCGTGCGCTGGTTCTACCAGGAAAACGCCCTGGTACGCGGCACACTCAGGATCGGCGGCCGGCGCGTGGATCTGCGGCATATCCGCCAGCCGCTGCTGAACCTGTACGCGCTGGAGGATCACATCGTGCCACCGGACGCCTGCGCGGCGCTCAAGCAGCACGTCGGCAGCCGTGACTACACCGCCTGCGCCGTGCCCACGGGCCACATCGGCATGTACGTCAGTCGCGCCGCGCGCGAGGAAATCCCGCGACAGATCGTCTCCTGGCTGAACGCGCGCGCCTGATCACCCGCCCGGGCGCCCCCTCTAGCCGTGCACCTCCCGGTGGGGCTCGCCCAGGCGGTCATAGCGGTGGAGTCGGTTCACGATCCTGCCGAAGCCGTATTTGCGTGCCGAGCTTTCCAGATCCCGCTGCAGGGCCAGCGCGCCGCTGCTGCCACGTGCGTGCAGCAGTTCCCACGCCGCAAGCTTGGCTTCCAGGGACCAGGAGATCCACTGACGCCGCTCGGCGTCGGCCGCGAGGGCCAGCAGCTGCTCGACCGCGGCGGGGTTCCCACGTGGCGTTGCCGGCAGTTGCGCCAGGGCGATGTCGACCACATAAATTTCCTGGCGCGAGGTGATGGCCTGGCGCAGCTGCTGCGCGCGCTGCCTCGCCTGGTCACGTTCCTCGCGGTTGCCGGTCTGCTGGTCGCACAGGGCGAGCAGCGCCTGCGCATCCGCCTCGCCGGTCTCGGACTCTTCACCCGCAAAGCCACCGGCGGCTACGCGCAACTCGGCGCGGGCGTCAGACCAGCGGGCGGCGTCCATGTCCAGCTGTGCGAGCGTCATGCGAGCGTTGTTGGCGTACAGGTCACTGCCGCCGGCATGCTCCAGGTCTATGACGCGTTCGAGCGCCGCCCGGGCGGCTACCGCGTCGCCGCGGTCCAGGTCGACCAGCGCACAGGTGAAGCCGCTGTAGACAATGAACTGCGGATCGCTCAGGGCCGTGGCCTCGGCGGTGGCGCGCACGCAGGTGGCGCGGGCCGCGGTGAGGTCGCCGCGCATTCTTTGCACATCCGCGTAGGAGGCCAGCGACCAGGAGTGGCCGCCGCGGTCGCCGATGCGCTCGCTGAGTGAGGCGACCTCGCGGTATTCGTTCAACACTTCCTCGCTCGCCGAGTCATCCGACGCGATCGTCGCGAGCGCTCGCAGCATCCAGCCCTGCATTGGCAGGTCACCCGTATCGCGGCTGAGCTGAAGGCCGTGGCGCGCGGCCGCCTGCGCTCCGTCGCGGTCGCCCGCCTGCCACAGCATGCCGCACAGGTCCGCATACACGCGCGTCTGGCCCGCCAGGTCACCGATGCTCTGATCGAGGGCCATGGCGCGCTGATATTCCTCGCGCGCCGCCTGGATGCGGTGCTGCGCCGATAACGGACCGGCGGCGAGGGCCCGCCGCGCCGCCGCCTCGCCGCGCGGATTGTTGATGGTGCGATAACCTGCGATGGCGGCCTCAAAGTTGGCGCGGGCCTGCTCGTGCTGCCCGAGGCGTTCGCGAGCCTCCCCCAACTGCAGCTGCGCGGGTGCAATCAGGCCGGGGGCCTCGTGCACCTGAGCCTGTTGCAGGGCCGCCGCGGCGTGCTGCGCGGCACCCTTGGCGTCATCGCGGCTGCTGGCGATACGTGCCGCGGCGAGTTCCACCCGCGGATCACTGCCAGCGCCGGGAAGGCGCTGCAGTTCATCGAGCGTCTGCTGCGCCTGCGTCACGCTGCTGGCGGCAAGTTGAGCGGCCAGGCACTCGAGGCGATATTCCGCATTGGCAGGTTTCAGGCGCACCAGTCTCTGCCACGCCTCGGAGGCTGCCGTGCGGTCCGCGCCTGAAGAGGCGAGCACCGCTGCGGCGAGCAGTCGCTGCTCCTGCGGCAGGTTCGCCGCCCAGTGCGCGGCCTGCGCGGCAGCGGCCTGCGATTTTTCCCGGTATCCCAACGCCGCCCAGGCCTGGGCAAGCTGGGCATAGGCCGGGGCGTACGCCGGGGCTTCGGCAATGGCCTCGAGGAGTTCGTCCCGGGCACGCGCCGCATCGTAGTGCTGCATGGCATCGAGCGCGAAGCCGATACGCCGGGCGATATCGACGTTGGGGGGTTGCACGTTGGCGATGAGGCTCAGATCCTGCGCGGCCGCGGGCCGCGTGCCGAGTTTGTCGCGCAGCGTGACGCCCGCGCTCGTGACCAGGGCCAGGAGGCCAGCAACGCCGGACTGGTTGGAGACTGAGGCGAGGAGCGCACCGTTTCGGGCGTCCTGCAGGGCGATGTCTACCCGCAGCGGCGCGTTCTCCTGCGCTCCGGTCACAAGATAGCTGCCGCTCACGACATAGTCCGCATCCAGGCGCCGTCGCAGCCGCTCGAGCGTCGCCAATGAGTAGCCCCCCGCGGCCGGCGCGCTGATGTCGGCGCTCGAGCCGCGGATCAGCTCATCCGGCAGTACCCGCAGATCATCGCTGACGCTCAGCTCCGCGCTCAGCATCTCGGTCAGCGCCGGCGACAGCCACGCATCCTTGGGGTTGCGCGACAGGTTGCTGAAGCCTACGAAGGCTACGGTCCTTCCTGCGTGGTGGGCGGCGGCCTCACCGTGCACGCTCAGGCGCCACGCGGCCAGGGCAGCCACGAGCAAAGCCGCCGTGGCGGCGCCCAGTACGGTCGGGCGCAGGTACCAGGGTGCCCGCGCCGTCACGCGACCGGGACGCCCCACCGGCAGCACCGTCCCGACATGCGCGAGCTCCGGCGGCGCCGCTGCGGGCTCGGGCACCATCACCGCGCTTAGCTCGCGCACCGTCACCGGCGCGACGAAGCGGTAGCCGACCTTGGGGATCGTTTCGATGAAGCGCGAGGCCTCGCCTTCCTTGTCCCCGAGCGCGCGCCGGATCAGCCAGATGTGCTTGGTGAGATTGGACTCATCGACGTAGCCCCGAGGCCACAGCGTGCGGAGGAGTTCGTCCTTGCTGACGATGTGGCCGGCGCGCTGCACGAGGAGCACCAGGGTGTCGAATACCTTCGGCGTGAGGGCGACGGGCTTGCCCTCGCTGAGCAGCCGATGCTCGGCCGGATCGAGCTCGAATCCCTTGAACTGGTAAACGCGGTTTTCTAGCGCGGTCATGGACTTGTAGGCCGGCGGGGGGCCTTCCATGAGTTTGCCAGAAAAATGCCAGTGCGACGGCTAGGACGTCAGCCTCCGGCGCCTGACACGCTGCCGCCCGCACCACACAGGCGCGGCTCGCGGGAGGCAACGGTGCTGCTGGCGGCAATGATCACGGTCTCGCGGCGCGAGCTGCTGCGGTTTGTGCCGGGCATTCTCTTTACCGTGGCGCTGGCGGCCTGCGCCGCCCGCTGTCTGGCGGCACCTGCCATCCCGGAGATCGACTGGCGCTCGAGTCCCCTGGACCTGAACCTGCGGGGCCTCAACGGTGAGCGCTTCCGTTTCAGCTGTCCCCCGGGAAAGGTCGCCCCGGGGGAGGTCACCGGCGGCGACCCCTACGCCGATGGTTCCTCGATCTGCGCCGCCGCGGTACACGCGGGGGCCATCCGCGCTGCGGCCGGCGGCCTCGTCACCATCGAAATTCGTCCGGGCGAGCGCAGCTACGCCGGCTCCTTCAGGCACTTCATCCAGAGCGAGAGTTATGACGCGCGCTGGAGCGGCAGTTTCCTGGTCATAACGGACGCCGCCGCAACGCCCGTGCGCGGCTCCCGGCAGATCCGCACCTTCGAGGGCATCCGGCAAAGAGTCTTCTGAACTATTTCATCCACTCACAGAGTCACCATCATGAAATCACTAATTCTTGTTTGTTCACTGCTCGCACTCCCGGCAAGCGCAGCGCTCGCGGCGGACAGTCCCTGGGTCGGCACCTGGAAACTGGACGAGGCCCGCAGCCACCTCACCGGCGACACATTCACCTATTCCAAGGGTCCCGGGGCGATGCTGCATTACTCCGACGGGGTCAATGTCAGCTACGACTTCGGCCTCGACGGCAAGGAGTACCCCGCGGCCTTCGGCCGGGTGACCTCCTGGACCGTGGCCGGCCCGAACACCTGGGACTCCGTGGTCAAGGCGGACGGCAAGGTGCTCGCCAAGGGCCGCCGCCAGCTGTCGGCCGACGGCAAGACCCTGACGATGACCTTCACCGGCACCAACGCGGACGGCAGTGCCTTCGATGAGCAGGACGTCTACGAGCGCACCGGCCCCGGCGAGGGACTGATCGGCAACTGGCGTTCCGTCAAGGTCAAGAACCCCAGCGGACCGCGTACCTTCGTGATCTCCTCGCCCCGGCCCGGGATCCTGCATTACGAGATCCCGGAGATGAAGGCTTCCGTGGAAGGTCCCGCCGACGGCAAAGACTTGCCGGTCGCGGGCCCGGATCTGCCGCCCAAGTTCACTTATGCGTACGAGTTTCTCGCCCCCACCAAGGTGAGTTACACGCTGAAGATCGACGGCAAGGTCGACAGTCACGGGATGCAGACCATGGCGGCCGACGGGCGCACGTACACGGACGTGTCGTGGAGTCCCGGCAAGGAAGGCGAGAAGCAAACAGCCGTCTGGGTGAAACAGTAGCCAGCCCCAGTTGGACACGGGCGGGCTGCCTCCCGCAGCCCGCCGCTTTTTACTCACGCGCGCCGGCGCGGACCTGCGCGGCGGCCGGCCTTCAAGGCTGCGCGGCTCAGTAGCCGCGCTCGATATCCACCACCGCCAGCATTGGCTCACCGGCGGCGTAACGACGCAGGTTCTCCCGCAGCAGCGCGACACGCTGCTCGGCCGTCACGGAGGTGTCGGCCGACACGTGCGGCGTGATGATGAGGTTGGCCTGATGCCACAGCGGGCTGTCGGGGGGCAGGGGCTCCGGATCGACGACATCCAGTCCGGCGCCAGCGATCTTGTGCTCGCCGAGCGCGGCAATGAGGTCGGCGGTGACCACGCTCTTGCCGCGCCCGACATTGAGAAAGTACGCACCGGGCTTCATGGTGGCGAAGAACTCCCGGTTGAAGATGGCGGTGGTCTGTGGGGTGAGCGGTGCGCAGTTGACGATGAAGTCGGCCTCCTTGGTGAGCTTCAGGAGTTCATCGGGCAGCCCGACGTAGCTGACGTAGTCCGGCCCGGTGCGGCCGCTCGCGCGCGTGGCGATCACCTTCATGCCCAGTGCGTGCGCGCGCTTGGCGACCTCCGTGCCGATACCGCCCAGTCCCACGACCAGCAGCGTCTGGCCCTCCAGATCGGCGAGGCGCGGCGTGTCCGTGCCCCAGCGGCCCTGCTGCTGCTCCTTCAGGAAGTAGTCCAGGTGGCGGCTCAGCACCAGCATCATGCCGAGCACGTGCTCGGCCATGCTCGGTGCGGCGGTGCGCTGCATGTTAGTGAGCAACAGGTGTCGCTCGTGCAACAGCGGCTGCTGCACGCAGGTCTCGACCCCGGCGCCGAGCCACTGGATCCACTGCAACCGCGTGGCCTTGCCGAGCACGTCCGCCGAGCACACGCCGATGCTTGCGTCCGCGGACGCGATGTCGCGCGCCGTGGCGCTGCCCATCTCGATGAGCTTGACCCCCGGCACCGCCTCCTGAAGCTGCGGCAGCTGCTCGTGCAGATAGGGAGCTACCAGGATCAGCGCCGGCTTACGCCAGCCGGCACGCTCGCGCACCGGCTGCCCGGATGGCTGCAGGCCCAGCGTGTCCGCCGTCGCCGCACCAGGCGGTGCTGTCGCAGCGCACCCCACTACTACCAGCACGGTGCCACACGCTGCGCGCACCAGGGGCGCCGCTAACCTAATCATGAATCGCTTCTCCCCGCGGGTGAGCACCCGCTCGTATGCTTCTGATTCTGCCGATCCGGCCGGTAAGGTACTCAGGCCATGCCGCCACTCACCGAGATCACCTGCGCGGTCACGTAGGCTGCGTCCTCCGAGGTGAGGAATGAAACGACACCGGCGACCTCCTCGGGAAGCCCGACCCGATTCATGGGAACGAGGCGCTCCACCGCGGCCGCGTCGAACAATCCCGCCGTCATCGGTGTGCCGATGATGCCCGGGGCGACGGCATTCACCGTCACCCCGCGGGTTGCGACTTCCAGCGCGAGCGCCTTGGTGGCCGAGTTGAGCGCCCCCTTGGCCGCGGCGTAGTTGACCTGTCCCTTGTTGCCGATGAGGGCGGCGATCGAGGAAACGTTCACGATGCGGCCCCAGCGGGTGCGGATCATCGGCAACAGCAGCGGCTGGGTGGCATTGAAGAAGCCGTTTACCGAGACGTCGATGACGCGGTGCCACTGCTGGGCGCTCATACCCGGCAGTACCGCATCATCGTGCAGGCCGGCATTGTTGATGAGGATCTGGATGGGACCGGCCTCGAGGATCCCCTCGAGCGCGCTGCGCGTTGCCGTGCCGTCCGTGACATCACAGCTCACGACGCTCGCCGCACCCCCGGCCGCGCGGATCTCGTTCACGAGCGCGGCCGCGACCTCTCCGCCGCGGTGCGAGTGCACGTACACGTAATGCCCGTCGCGTGCGAGCCGGCGACACAACGCCCCGCCGATGCCGCCGCTGCCACCGGTCACCAGCGCGCGCTTGCCGCTCGCGCTCATGGCAGCCCCTCGGGGTCCGCGATGACGGCGCCGAAGCGCACATCCATCACGATGCTGGCGCGCCCCTCCAGCAGCGGACGCCGGGCGCTCCACACCGAGAACTCGTACAGCACCGTGCGGGCGTCCCCGGTGACGCGCTCCGCGGCGGCGATGAGTTCGTCCGTCAGATCATCCAGTCGCGCGACGTGCAGCACGACGTTGCGCACGCTCGCGAGGTAGCCGACCGCGGCGCCGCTGCCGCGCACGCTCCTCGCCATGGTGCTCGCAAGTGGCGCGCTGGCGGCGACCAGGGCGCCGTGCACTGCCATAGCCTGCGCCGCGTACTCGATCCCGCAGGCGGCGCCCAGGCGCCCATGGGAGCGCAGCGGGTTGTCCGGCTTGCGGTGGGTCGTGCTGGTGCAGCGGATGCGCGTCGCATCCCAGGACAGTACGGCATCGAGCAGGCACATGCGCCCCTTGTGGGGAATGTGCTGCTCGATCCAGGCATGGTCTAGCGGCATGCGCTCACCGTGACGCCCAGCCGCAGGTGCGCCAGGTAGTCGAGCACCACGTCACCGCCGGCGCCTCGTGCCAGGAGCTGCAGCAGCGGCAGACTGCGGGCCGCCGGGATGGCCGTGCGCAGGCGCTCCAGGGCGGGCTCATCCAGGGTGTCGGCGGACGCATCGCTCAAGTGTGCCTCGATTCGGGCCAGGCTGGCAGGGCCGGGCTGCGACGCGAGCACGAGGGCCACCGCGAAGGCATCCGGGATTTGCCGCACGGCCCGGATCGGCTCGGGGTAGCCGGCATCATAGGCGACCAGCAGTACGCGGGTGCGCTCGATGACGACCTGCGTGAGCGCCTCGAGCAGTCCGGCCGCGAAGCTGCCATCGTAGGCACACAGGGCGTTGGCTGCCGGCGTCGCCCCGGTGGCAATGCCCCAGTAGCCCGAGGCCGCGTTGTGTACCGAGTTAGTGAAGCGGGTCGGGGAGACCTGCCGGTCCGAGGAGGCGAGTGCTTCGCAGATCTCGTGGCAGTTCACCCCGTCGCCCCCCGAGGAGCTGAACACGGCCGCCAGGTCTGCGGCAACGGCGCCCGCGTGGCGGGTGGCTTCCAGTCCCGTGGCCAGCGTCAGCTTCACGATCGCGCCCGTGCGGCGCCGTTCGGGCGGCGGCAGCGCTCCGGGCAGCGGCAGCACCGTGGGTGCGCTCACCCAGGCCGTGCGACCGTTAAGGATCGCGGCCGCGGCGGGCCAGCTGCCGATACCGGGTCCCAGCACGCCGATACCCTCGATGCAGCCGCTGAGCGGGAGCGCGCTCACAGCGCTCTTCCCAGCACGAGGCAGCAGTTGGAGCCGCCGAAGCCGAAAGAGTTGCTCATGACGCGCTTCAGCGGCGCGGCCCGGTTGGCGAGCAGGTAGTTGACGGGCAGTGCCGGGTCCACGGTACGTGTGTTGACGCCCGCAGGCACGAAGCCTGAGCGCAGCGCGAGCGCGCAGATCACGGCCTCGAGCGCGCCGGCCGCTCCGAGCGTGTGACCGGTGGCGCCCTTGGTGGAGCTGCCGGGTGCCTGAGCGCCGAGCACCTCCGCCACCGCGCGCGCCTCGGCCTCATCGTTGCTCGGGGTGCCGGTGCCGTGGAAGTTGATGTAGCCGATGTCCGGCGCGCCCACGCCTGCGGCGGCGAGCGCGGCGCGCATCGCGGCAGCGGCTCCGCGGCCCTGCGGGTGCGGGGAGGACATGTGGTAGGCGTCGCTTGATTCGCCGCTACCGAGCAGCAGCACCGCGTCGGCGTCGAGGTGTTCCCCCGGGCGCTCGAGCAAGGCAAACGCCGCCGCTTCACCGATGGAGATGCCGTTGCGGGCCGCATCGAAAGGGCGACAGGGCGTCGATGACACCAGCTGCAGCGAATGAAAGCCATAAAGCGTCGTGAGGCACAGCGAGTCCACCCCGCCGACCAGCGCTGCGTCGATCACGCCGGCGGCGAGGGCGCGCTGCGCCGACGCAAACACCTTGGCGCTGGAGGAGCACGCGCACGAGATGACCACCGCCGGTCCCTTGAGCCCGAGCGCGCTTTGTGTGAAAGCGGCGACCGAGAAGGTGTTGTGGGCCCCGTGATAGCGAAAGCTGGCCGGCAATGTTCCGGTTGCCGGATCGCGCGCGCGGTAGGCGAGCTCGGAGTCGAGGATGCCGGAGGTGCTGGTGCCGAGGAAGATGCCAACACGCTGCCGTCCATAGCGCGCGGCGGCGGCCAGGACCGCTTCCGCAAAGCCATCCTGCGTGAGACCCAGCCAGGCCAGGCGGTTGTTGCGGCACTCGAACTCGGTGGCCCCGGGCGGCAGCTGCGTGTCATCGACACCGCTGACCTCGCCGATGTAGGTATCGAGCGCGACGGTCTCGAAGGCACACGGGACGAGCCCGGTGCGTGCCGCCTGCAGCGTCGCGAGCGTCGGGCCGACGCCCCGGCCGAGGCAGCTGGTCGCGGTGAAGGCGCTGAGCAGCAGCGGCTTCACGGCAGCTCGGAGACGAGCAGCATGTTCGTGAACGGCGTGCCCACGCTCATCGGCACGGTGCGCGTGCGGAACCCGAGTTCACTCAGCAGGCGCTGCCACTCCCGCAGCGGTCGGCAGTGCAGCGCCGTCCAGCGCCCGCGGCGCACCAGCGCCACGGTGTGATCGACCGCCTTGCTCAGGGTGAAGCCGATGCCACCGTCCGCGTCGCCGACGCGCATCAGCAATAGCCCCCGGGGGGCGAGCGCGGCCCGCACGCGCCGCAGCACGCGCTCCTGCGAGACGTGGTCGAGGAAGTGCAGCACATCGAGGATTACGACGGCGTCGGGCGTGCCGTAGTCGACCTCGCGGATGTCCCCGTGCACGATCTCGAGGCTAACGCCCGGATCCAGGGCGAAGGCGCGCTGCGCGCGGCGCACTTCCTGGGCATTGATCTCGATCCCGAGGTAGGTCTGCAACTCGGGCGGCGCCGGCCAGTGAGCCGGCCATGCCCCGTCTTGTTCGCTCGCCTGGCAGCTGCGCGCCGCGAGCAGCCAGGCCGCGAGCAGTCCTTGGCCGGCGCCCAGATCCAGCAAGCGTGCGCGGTCGGCGAGCAGCCCGTGCTCAAGGATGGCGCGGAAGACAGGGTCGCCCTTGAGCTTGCCGCGCGCGAAGTGCCAGGCGAAGTGCCCGGCGCGCCGGTAATACGCGCTCGCGGAATTCAGGAGCGCACTCAGGGAACCCGGTGCACTCATGCCGGCCGCGCGGGCGCGAGGGCGGCGCGCAGCGTGACCGGCGTCAGCCGCGCCTGCTCAAGCCGCGCCAGCAGACGCGGCAGCACGGCGAGAATCACCGGCGTACCGTCGCGGGTGCGCGCGGCGTGTCCGTCGTGCAGCAGCAGGATGTCCCCGCCGCGCAGTCCGCGCGTCAGCCGCGCAAGCACCACGTCCGGATCCGCGGTCATGGTGTCAAAGCCGCGGCGCGTCCAGCTGGCGAGCGTCAGGTTGGCGTGCGCCAGCACCGGGTCCAGGAACGGATTGCGCAGCCCGGCCGGGGCACGGAAGAACTGCGCCACTTCCCCGGTGACCTCCCGGATCGAGTCCTGCGCGCGCCGGATTTCCTGCGCCATGCCGCGCGGGCCCAGGAGCGAGAAACGCCACGGATGCCGCTCGGAGTGATTCTCGATGGCATGACCGCGGCTGATGATCTCGCGGGCGAGCTGCGGATGTTGCCGCACCCGCTCGCCCACGCAGAAGAAGGTCGCCTTGGCGTGCTGCGCCTCAAGCAGTGCCAGCACGCGCGGCGTGACTTCCGGGTCCGGGCCGTCATCGATCGTGAGGGCGACCTGCGCCGCGGTGCCCGGCAGGCGGGTCAGGTTGCGGCCGAGCAGCCGGCTGCGCGGCCACAGGCCCGCGGCACACAGCAGCAGGTGGTTGGCCAGCACCGCGCCGAGTGCCCACGGCCACAGTGGCGGGCGCGCCAGAACCGCGGCGGCCGCGCCGAGGTGCAGCGCAAGGGTGCCCTGCACCAGGGCCGACGGTCGCCAGCTTCCGATGAGCTTCTCAGGGGCGGGCAGCGATGCGGGCATCGAGAAAATTCTCCCAGAGTCGCAGCCACGTGGGCCAGTCGTGTCCCCCCGGCACCATATCCACTTCAGCCGCGTCCAGCGCACTGGCGAGCAGCTGGTGGCGTTCCAGGAAGCGATCCTCGCGCCCCAGCCCCAGATGCAGCGGCAACGTTGCCGCCTCGCGCCGCTGCAGAAAGCGCCATACGCGCCGCTCGTCGTCGTCCTCGGCGAGCTCGCCCGCGCGCCACGCCCGGATCCCGGCCGCGGCGACCTCGGAGATGATGATATGACTCCCCAGATACGGGGCGAAGAGGCACAGGCCCGCGAGCCCCTGCGGCTCAGCTTCGGCGCAGCACAGCGCCACGTAGCCCCCGAGGGAGATGCCGCCGAGCCACAGCTGTGACGCGGCGGCGCGCAGCGGCGCGACCACCTCCGACAGGACTCGCGGCACCACGGAGCGATCCGTGACCTGGCCCACGTCCAGCGCGGCGAACGTCACGTCGACGTTGAGCCCGCGTGCGCGGACCGCGGCCCCAAACCCGGCCTTGCAAAAATCCTCAGGTCCGGAATAGGCCGCCGGCAGCAGTACGATCTGCACCGGCGCCGGGCGCTTGGGGTCGGCGCGCTCGCACAGCGTGCCGATCACGCGACCCGCCCGGCCCTAGCGGCGGGAGGCGGCGGCTGCGACAGCAGCGCGCAGAAGAACAGCGCGAGCGCAGCCCCGGGTGCCACGGTGGCCCCAAGATCCGAGAGCACGGGCACCCGGGAGAAGGCGAGCACGCCGAAGGCGAGCACGGTCGCAAGGTTGGCCACCAGCAGCGACACGAGCGTGAGCGCCACCGGCGTGCCATCGTCCCCCGCGCTGCTGCGATCGAAGAACAAGGCGTAGTTGGAGCCGACTGCGACGATGAGCAGCATGCCGATGAGGTGCAGGATCGTCAGAGTCGCGCCGGCGGCCACCAGCAGCCCGGCGACCGCGACCACAGCGAGCGCCAGCGGCGTCAGCACCCGAGCCACGCGCGCCGCGGAGCGCAGCGTGATGCCCAACAGCACCACGATGGCGGCAAAGCCGGCGAGTGACAGCCGGATCGCCTGCGCGAGGTAGCTCGAGTACAGCTGATCCGTTTCACCCTTGAGGTTGAGCAGCACCGCCGACTCACTTCCGGCGGCCACGACGCGCCGCACGGCCGCCACCGCTCCCTCCGTGAGGTCGCCCGAGGCGACGGCCGCCACCGGCAGCAGCGCGGAGAAGCCCCGGGCGTCCTGCACCAGCAGGGCATCGGTGACCGCGGCGAAGGAGGTGCCCTCGAGGTCGGCGCGCGTAAGCAGCGGGGCGGCACGCGCCGCGGCGATTGCCTCGACGAACGGCTGCAGGCGCTCGGGGCTCACCGGGAGCCCCTCCACGGCCGCGCGCAGGCGCTCCTCCAGGACGGCCCGCTCCGGCAGGCTTTCCTGGCGCGCGCGCTGCGTGGCGGCCGACGGCAGGTAACGGCTCGCGGCCTCGACCCCGGCGATGACGCCGGATTCAACGAGCGGCGCGAGCCGCGCGGTGAGGCTCTGCGCGGCACTCAGCGCCGCCTCGCGCGTGGGCGCCGGGGCGACCACCATGTAGCGCACGTCCGCGGCGCCGAGGTCGGCGCGCAGGCGCTCATCGAACTCCTGGTCCGGCACCGACACCGGACTCAGCGCGGCCAGTTCGTGGTTCAGCAGTGCGCCGCGGTGCAGGTAGAGCACCGTGCCGGCGAGGAGCGGTACGCCCCACAGGAGCACCCGCGCCGTACGCAGCCGCGCGAGCGCCTGCTGCAGCGCCGCTCCGGCGGCGCGCAGATCGCGGATCGCAAAGCCGGCGGGCAGCCAGTGCGGCAGCACGAAGCGGGTGACGAGGGCGGCCGCCGTAAGGCCGGCGATGGAGTACAGGCCGAGCTGCGCCAGCCCCTGAAAATCCGAGGGCAGCAAAGCTGCGAAACCGACGATCGAGGTCAGCACCCCCAGCCGGATGGTCGGCCAGACGGTGTGGCGCCAGTCGGGGCCGCGCTGCACGAAGAGGTAGATGGAGTAGTCGACCGCTTCCCCGATCAGGGTGACCCCGAATCCGAGGGTGATGCCGTGTACCGCGCCAAATCCGAGTGCGACCGCCGCGATGCCCGCCAGGGCCCCCGAGGCGACCGGCACCAGGCCAAGCAGCAGCGCCGGCAGCGAGCGGTACACGAACAGCAGCAGCACCGTGATCAGTACCGCGCCGAGCATCGAGAGGCGCATGACCTCGTGCTTGATGAGCACCCGCGCGTCCACGGCAAAGACCGGCGGACCGGTGAGCCGCAGCGTCAGCGCCGAGCGCTGCGCCGCCGGCAGCGTATCGCGCGCGCGCGCGAAGGCCTGGCGCACCGCCTCGCACGCGGCCTGCTGCGCATCCGTATCCGCCCCCGCGGCGCGCGTCTGCAGGACGAGCAGCGCCAGCGTACCGTCGCGCGAGCTCCATACGCCTGCGTTGGTGCGCGGCGCGCGCTCGGGTCCCAGGGCATCGACGATCGCCAGCAACTCCCCGGTCGGATCCTGGACAAACAGCTCCTTCAGCAGCAGGCCCTCGGGCGCGGCCAGCGCCGCAAGCGAGCCTGCGATCGCCTCGTGCAGCCCGCTGGCGGTGAAGCGCTGCGGGGTCACCGCCTCACTCAGCAGGTAGCGGTGCCGGAACAGGAACTCGCGATCGGCCTGCAGCCCCGGCGCATCCCCGTTGCTGACCGCGGCGAACCGCGGGTCGGTGCGCAGTCCCTGCGCCAGGGCGGCCGAGACGTGCGCGCGCGTGGCGGCATCGCCGCCGCCGAGCGCCGCGATGATGAGGCGCGCCGCAGGTCCCTCGCGCAGCTGCTCGATGAGCACGCGCTGGCTGGCGCTGGGCGTCCTGGGCAGGAAGGCGGAAAGATCGGTGGTGTAATGGGTGCGGGCCGCGAGCAGCGCCGCCGCGGCGGCCAACCCTATGAATGCCACCGTGGCCGCGAGGGCGGGGCGGGTCATGGCGTCACTTCGGGCCCGATCGTGAGCCGTGAGCGGTCGCCGTCGCTCTGGCGGATCTCTACCTCCCGGATCGCATCGCGTTCGCCGCTGATACGCACCTCCTGCACGCTGCGCGCGACGCTCGCCTCCTTCGGGACGAGGTGCAGCGTCCAGTGCGCGAGGTTCCCATCGCAGCCCACGGTGAAGTAGTGCTCGAGCGCCACCCGGTCCCCGGCGAGTGTGGCGCGGATGCTCTCCACGAACGGCACCAGCTGCGGAGTGTCGGCGAGGGTTACCACGTGCTGGCGGTGCCCGCGCTGCATCGTGAGGACACCGTGTTCGAGCAGGAGCACCTCGGGCCTGGGTTTGAGCGTGCGCTTCTCGAGCCGGTCGGGGGCGTCATAGGAGAGCTCGCCCGAGGATTGCAGCGGCTCCTTGAGCATCGCCATCTCGTGCGCCTCGGTGAAGGTGACGTGGCCGTGCCGGCGCGCGGCCAGCAGGTTCAGGAGTTCATCCAGGGTGGGGTCCGCCGGCGCGTCCGCCGCGGCGGCGTTGGCGAGCAGCACGCACACCGCTGCCAGGGCAGCGCGCCGGCTCATGGGCGGCGGTCGCGCACGGACTCATCCGGCAGGCCGCCATCGTGCCAGAAGTCATAGAAGTTGAACCAGTTGTAGGGGTCCGAGCGGGTGTAGTGCTCGAGCAGCTGTGCGTAGCGGTCGATGGCCTCGCGCACCGCGGCCTCACGCCCCTGGGGTGCGGGCACGGAGAAGTCCGCGATCTGCCGGAACACGGCGTGATAGCGGTTGCCGCCCCGGTACAGGCCGGTCATGAAGATCACCGGGCGCCGCAGGCTCGCGGCGACCCGCATCGGACCTGCCGGGAACAGGGCCGGACTGCCGAGGAAGTTCACGATCTGTCCCTGCCCCTCACCGAAGGTGCGATCGGCGAGCATGCCCACGAACTTGCCCTCATCGAGGCAGTCGCGGATGCGCAGCATGGCTTGCAGGTGTCCGAGGGCAATGATTTCCGGGGCGTTGGGGGCACCACTGGCATTGAAGAAGGAGGCCAGAAGTCCCGCCTGCCGGTCGTACATGGCCATCGCCACTTTCAGCCCGGGGTGGCGCCGCCCGACCGAGCTCACGAGTGCAAAGCTGCCGAGGTGGGACCCGAGCAGGAAGGCGCCGTTGCCGCGCGCCAGCGTCTCGAGCATCAGCTCCTCGCCCTCGCTGGAAACCTGGAACCGGTTGAAGCGCTCCTTGAGCAGATAGAGCCGATCGAGCAGCGTCACCGAGAAGGCGTAGAGCTGCCGGAAGCGGTCGGCGGCGGTGGGCGCCCGCCCCAGCACCCGGCGCAGGTAGGCACGGGAGGCGCGGCGCACGGACGGTGCGAACGCAAAGAAGTAGGCCGCGACGATGTAAAGGCCCAGCCGCGCGAGCGGCCGCCCGATACGCAGCGCGGTCGCGATACCGAACGTGACCATCGCGGAGGTGCCGCGCTCGGGAATCTCGACCCACTGCCTGCTCGCGGGTCGCTCGGCAAGGGGCGCCGCGCCGGGCTTACTGGCCACGCGGCTCCTCCTCGGCCGATGCGGGCAGTAGGGTGCCCTCGGCCACGGCGGCACCGGCACTGGAGATGTAGAAGCGCACCGAGCCATTGGCGAGCGTCTCGTGCTCAACGAGGAGTGTCTCGCCGGGGTGCACGGGCTTGAGGAACTTCGCGCGCCCGATGCGCCAGCGGATCCGGCCGGGCGCGTGCTCCTGCTCGAGCGCCCGCAGGGTCTCATCCAGGAGGAGCACCCCCGGGACGATCGGGACGCCGGGGAAGTGGCCGGCGAGCGCCGGATGATCGGCCGCGATGGTGACGGTGCTGGTGGCGCGCATGCTTGGGCCTCAGGCCGCCGTGCTCTTCAGGTGCGCGGCGGCGAGCGCCTGCAGCGCCTCCTGGGGCAGCTTGCCGGTGGCGTTGCGCGGCAGCCGCGGCACCAGCAGCAGGGGTCGCGGCAGGAATACCGGATCAATCCGCCGACGCAGCTCCTCGATGATGTGCGCCGCCTCGAGCGTCGGGGCGACCACGCAGGCGGCGACGCGCGTGACATCGCGGTGCGCCGCGCGCGCCTCGTCGCAATGGAAGAACGCGCCATCCTGGACGCCTGCGATCGAGTTGAGCTGGTAGTTGAGGTAGGCCAGGGAGCTGCGCTTGCCGGCGATGTTCACCAGGTCCGCCAGCCGCCCGTGCATCAGGAAGCGTCCCGGCCCGACGCTTTCGAGCACATCGCACATGCGCGTCGGCTGCTCGATATGGCCCCCCTCGGCCCAGGTGTCCCCACCGTGCACGAAGAAGCGCACGCCCGGCCACAGTTGCCACTCGGCGCTGTGTGTCGGGCGGCGTACCGCGATCTGGCCGGTCTCGGTCGAGCCATAGATCTCCAGCAGGCGTGTGTCGTAGCGCTGCTCGACCTGCGCCGCGAGCTGCTGGCTCAAGGGGGCGGTCGCCGAGACCACGAGGTCCATCGCCGGCAGCACAGTGCCGGTGCTGGTGAGGGCCCGCAGGTGCACGGGGGTGGAGATGAGGATCCGCGGGCGTGGCAGCGCGGCCAGGCACGCGGCGATGTCGGCCGGGAAGAACGGCCGCTCGGCGCACAAGGCATGAGCACCGCCGAGGGCCATCAGCACGCTCGACTCAAAACCGTACTGGTGCTGGGGCGGCACGGTCGCGACGATCGACCAGGGCGCCGGTCCCCGAAGATCCAGCCGCCGGGCTTCCTCGCGCACACACTGGACGAGCGGGCCCCAGGTCTTGCGGTAGGGGAGCGGGGTGCCGGTGGAGCCGGAGGTGAATACGTAGGCGGCGAGCCGGGTGCTCTCGACCTGCGGCACTGCGAACGGGATGACGCCGGGGCTGCCGTTCGCCTCGCCGGGGTAGCGCACCTGGGGCAGCTCGATGTCGCAGTCGCCGCTGTCGGTGAGGCACACGGTATCGGGCGCGAATGCCCTGAGCTGGCGGATGACCTCCGGGGTGTGCGTCGAGGGCAGCAGGCTCACCTTGCCGGCCAGGAGGCCAGCGGCGAATCCCACCGTGAAGCGGTAACGATCGGCGCACACGTTGAGCACGTGTGCGCCGTCACCGAGTGCCTGGCGCACCAAGGCCACGTCCGCCAGGAACTGCCCGGCCGACAGCGCCACCCCGGCGCGGTAGGCCACGACGGCGTCCGCCGAAGAGTGCGCGATCAGCGGCAACGTGGCCAGGTGATTACTTGGTCCTGTGCGCGGTGATGTAGTCGACCAGCTGGCGCAGCGAGCCGAAGATGCGCTCGTTCTCGTCACTGTCGGCCCGCAGCTGCACGCCGTACTGCTTGGAGACCACGAGCGCGATTTCCAGGATGTCGATGGAGTCCAGTCCGAGGCCCTCGCCGTAGAGCGGCGCCTGCGGATCGATGTCCGCCGGGGCGACCTCGAGATTCAGGGCGGCGACGATCAGGGCCGCCACTTCGGAAATGAGCGCAGCATCACCGGTGCTCGCGGACGGCTGCCTCAGGGTGGAGACTGTGTCGGACATTCGAGCTTGCTACGCCTGCAGTTGAACCCCGGACATTATACAAGTCGTTACCGGCACGGTAGCGGACGTGGCGCACGCGCCACGGAACCCGGGCGCCGTGGCGCTCCACCGGCGTCTTGCGCGCGCCGGGGCCGCCGCGCGCTGGCGCCAGTGATACCCGCATCGGGTCCGAACTTTCTTACAATCTCGCGCGGGCATCGCTCCTGTATTCGGCTGTCATGTCTCTTTTACTATCATAATGTTACCGAACATACTTCCAGTTTACTCTTGGCAACGGCGGTCAACGGAAGATGCGAGGCGTGGTGCAGGGGCGGCGGCCTTGGTTCACCGCTGTCGCGCACGGCAGTCGCGTAAGATAGACACTGCGGCGCCATTCATCCGGAGCGAAAGAGATGTCGGTGAGGTCCACGATCACATCACAGTTCCAACAGGTCGCGATCGAGCAGGAACGCGCACTCTCGCCGTTGTCGGATGAGCTGAAGCTGGTTCACTCGGGGCTCGATTCGCTAAGTTTCGCGATCATCGTGGCGCGGCTCGAGGACTCACTCGGCATCGATCCGTTCAACGCCAGCGTCGCGGTTGAGTTCCCCGTCACCTTCGGTGACTTCGTCAAGCTGTACGAAAACTTTGCCAAGTGAAGAGCGCTCGCTGTGGGAATCGATCAGCGCCAGGGGGCTCCCGTCCGGGCGCCTGCACGGCACCCGCGGCGTAATTGAGCTCGGCGATCTCGCGCGGCATTCCGCCTTCGGCGGGCAACTCGAGGAACTGCGCGGCGCGAGCGTGTTGCTCACCGCCAAGGACCAGCTGACCGCGGCTCTTGCGATGCTCGAACTCGACGGGGTTGCACGACGCCTGGTGCTGTGCACGCCGGACCTGCCGTTGCAGCATCTGCCCGGGGTCATCGCGGGGGCTGAAACTGATTGCTGCGTGCGCGACGAGGGGAGCGCTGCGGCGGCCGAGATCGGGCTTCCGGCGATCACCCTGCAGCCGGCGCTGAGCACGCGGACCGACACGCGCCGCGGCCAGCTCGCCACCGAGTGGGTTCTCCTCACCTCCGGAACCACGGGGGCGCCGAAGCTCGTGCTGCACACCCTTGCCAGCCTCACGAGCGCGCTCGCCGGCCAGCCGCCGCCGCCCGAGCCGCTCACCTGGAGCACCTACTACGACATCCGTCGCTACGGCGGCCTGCAGATCTTCTTCCGTGGCGTGCATGGCGGTTCCCTGGTGCTGTCCGATCCGGCGGAGTCCGTGGAGGACTTCCTCAGGCGCGCGTCCGCCGCGGGCGTGACGCACATCTCCGGCACGCCCTCGCATTGGCGCAAGGCACTCATGAGCGGTGCCACCGGCCGCCTCGCGCCGCGCTACGCGCGACTGTCCGGGGAAATCGCCGACCAGGCCGTGCTCGATGGCCTGCGCGCCGCGTACCCGCAGGCGATCGTGGCGCACGCCTTTGCATCCACCGAGGCGGGCGTCGCCTTCGAAGTACGCGACGGGCGCGCCGGCTTCCCCGAGTCCCTCGTCGGAGCCGCCGGGGCGCGCGTCGAGCTGCGGGTGACGGAGGGGACCCTGCAGATCCGGTCCGCGGGCACGGCCGAACGCTATTTGGGGGCCGCTGAGAGGCTCAAGGGCCCGGACGGGTTCGTCGACACGGGAGATCGTGTCGAGGCGCGCGAGGGCCGCTACTATTTCATGGGCCGGCGCGGCGGCGTCATCAACGTTGGCGGCATGAAGGTGCATCCGGAGGAAGTCGAGGCGGTGATCAACACCCACCCGTGGGTACGCATGTCACTCGTCAAGGCGCGCCGCAATCCGATCACCGGGGCGGTGGTGACCGCGGACGTGGTGCTGGCGGAGGAATCCTCTGCGCCCGGGCCACGCCCGGCGGCGGCCGAACTGATGCGTGAACTCACCGAGCGCTGCAGGCAGACGCTCGCGGCTCACAAGGTCCCGGCGCTGATCCGCATCGTGCCGGCGCTGGAAATCTCCGCTGCCGGAAAGCTGGTGCGTCCGAATGCGTAACGTCATCGTCACCGGCGCCAGCCGGGGTCTGGGTCTTGCGATCACCGGCGCGCTCGCCGCGAGCGGCTACCAGGTGATCGCGATCGCGCGCTCGCAGAGCGCCCCGCTCGGGGCCGCAATCGATGCGGCCAAGTCCGGCAGCGGGGCGATCCGCTTTCGCCCCTTTGACCTGCTTCAGACGCAGGCCATTGCCGCACTGGTCAGCGGACTGCGCCAGGAGTTCGGGCCGTTGTACGGGCTGGTCAACAACGCCGGCCTGGGCACGTCCGGTGTGCTTGCGATGATGCGCGATGAGCAGATCGAGGGCCTGGTGCGCCTCAACACGGTCTCCCCGCTGCTGCTCACCAAGTACGTGGTGCGCTCGATGATGAGCGAGCACAGTGGCCGCATCATCAACATGGCCTCCGTGGTCGCCGCCACCGGCTATCACGGCTTGTCGGCCTACTCGGCCACCAAGGCCGCCCTCATCGGTTTCACGCGTTCGCTGGCGCGCGAGGTGGGGCCGCTCGGCATCACCGTGAACGCGGTGGCCCCGGGGTTCATCGACACCGAGATGACGCAGGACCTGGAGGGCGCCCAGCGCGAGCAGATCCGCCGCCGCAGCGCGCTGCGACGCCTGGCGGACGTGGACGACGTGGCTGCGGCCGTGGAGTTCCTGCTGAGTGATAAGGCCAAGAACATCACCGGCACGACGCTCACGGTGGATGCCGGCAACACCGCCTGAAGCAGGGGCGCCTGGTGCTCCGGCCTAGAGCCGCAGCTTGCCGCTGGCGAGGGTGGCGTAGAGGGCGGCATCCAGCGGCACGTAGGCCGCGCGCGCCGGATCATCCAGGTAGAGCGGATCACGAACCTGCGTGGGATCGTAGCCTTCCTCCGCGAGCTGCTGCTTGCGCAGCTTGAACGTGCCGGTGAGTTCCAGGGCCGGGAGAATTCTCAGGAACACCGGGCGCGCATAGGCGGGTAACTGGGCCGCCAGCACTGCGCGCAGTTGCTCGAGCCTGAAGTCCGCACTGACCACCAGGGCCGCCATGCCCGCGCGCCCGTCGGCCCGCGGCACGGCGACCCCGTAGACCGCCACGTCCGTGACGCCGTGGCAGGCGCCGATCACCGCGGCCACCTCGGTGGTGGCGACGTTCTCGCCCTTCCAGCGGAAGGTCTCGCCCACCCGATCCACGAAATAGAAGAATCCCTGCGCGTCCTGGCGCATCAGATCCCCGGTGCGGTACCAGGCATCCTCGGGGCTGAACACGTCGCGCAGCACCTTCTGGCCCGAGGCCGCGGCATCCGTGTAGCCCTCGAAGCGCGTGGCGCCCTTACTCCCCACGATCTGTCCGATGG
>Ga0207693_10000820_pt1 | contig 27693 bp, 23 predicted proteins | sample LARL81metaG_FD_184347 | JGI IMG/M metagenome (GOLD analysis project Ga0207693, IMG submission 184347) | Corn, switchgrass and miscanthus rhizosphere microbial communities from Kellogg Biological Station, Michigan, USA - LAR L8-1 metaG... | ecosystem: Host-associated > Plants > Roots >... | reverse complement strand
TAGCAGCGATCAGCCGGACATCTACCTTCACCGTCTTCGTCCCGCCCAGCCGCTCAAATTCCCGCTCTTGCAACACACGTAACAGCTTCACCTGCGTGGACGGAGGCACATCTCCAATCTCATCCAGAAACAGCGTCCCCTTGTCGGCCAATTCGAATTTCCCCGGCTTGCTCGCCACCGCTCCCGTGAACGCGCCCTTCTCGAAACCGAACAGCTCGCTTTCCAGCAGATTTTCGGGAATCGCCGTGCTGTTGATCTTGAGAAACGGCCCCTTGGCCCGCCGCGACTTCTCATGAATCGCCCGCGCGACCAGGTCTTTTCCTACGCCGCTCTCTCCGCCAAGCAGCACGGTAGCGTTCGTCGGCGCCACGCGCTCCACCGTGGCCAGCACTTCCTGCATCTTCGGGCTGCGCGCCACAACATTCGGGTGCGCATATTTCTTACCCAGCGCCTCACGCAGCGACCGGTTCTCTTCCTTCAGATTGCGGACGTCCAGTTCCTTATGAATCACCATCCGCATCTCGGTCAACGAAAATGGCTTCAGCACATAGTCGCTGGCGCCCGATTTCATCGCGTCCACAGCCGTCTCCACGCTTCCAAACGCCGTCATCACTACAACAGGAAGCGCTTCGTTTTGCCGCTTGATGGCCTGCAGGAACTCGAGCCCGTTCATCCCCGGCAGTTTTAGATCGGTCACAACCAGATCAATCGGATTGTCGTGCAGAAGTCTCAGCCCGGTCTCCGCATCTCCGGCAGAGAACGTCGTAAATCCGTCCTCCCCGAGATTCAGCTCGAGCAGGCGCCTCATCTTGGCTTCGTCTTCGACAATCAGAATGGCAGGCATGCGTGCAGGGTTCTCAACTCAATGCTTCTCACGATATCACCAGATGAGCAGCTTCTGGCTTGGCCGTTGACTCGCTCACTGCCGGAAAAAATATCACAAAGCATGCACCTCGTTTTTCAGGCGCATCCGCAGGCGGATCTTCAATCCGAATCGATCCGTGATGACCGTCCACGATCTTCGACACAATCGACAAACCTAGCCCCACCCCGCTCTTCTTGGTGGTCACAAACGGATTGAACATCTGCTCTCGCAACTCCGGCGGAATCCCCGGGCCCGAATCGGCAATCCGGATCTCCACTCCCTCTACATCCCGCCGATCGCGAGTATTGCGGCGGGCACTGGCCATGTTGACGCTGAGTACGCCGCCTCCCTGCGCTCCCATCGCGTCATACGCATTTTGAACAATATTAATGAAGGCCTGTTCGCATAATCCCTCGTCCAGGGGAACCAGCGGCAGGTTCGGTGAGTAATCCTTCTCCACCCCCACCGTTGCGCCCTTCCAGAGTTGCGCCACGTCGTTCAGCGCCCGGTCCAGCACGGCCGAAATATCGGTTGGCACTACATCGGCATGCAACGGCCGCGCAAAATCCAAAAAGCGCGTGACCAGCGCGCTCAGCCGGTTCGTCTCCGTCGAAATGTATCCCGCGAGTTCGATCGCTAGCGGATGCGAATCTTCCAGCTTCTGAGTCAGCATCTCCGCTGATCCCTTGATCACTCCCAGCGGGTTCCGAATCTCATGCGCCAGACCGGCCGAAAGCTGGCCCAGCGCAGCCAACCGCTCCGACCGCCGCGCCTCCGCTTGCGCCTGCTCCAGCCGCTTGTTCGTCTCTGCCAGCGTTTCGGCCGTTTCCTGATATTGCAACGTTAGCCGCCGGCTCTCCACTACAAAGCGATTCACCAGCATGGCCGCCAGGAAGAAAAACAGAATTCGGATCGCCAGTAACCCGTAACTTTCCGGCGGAATGTCCACGTCCAGCAATTCGGGATCAAGATACAGATATGAGCAATACGCGGCCGATGCCACCGCCGTCCACAACAGCGTGGGCAATGGCATAAAGAACTCTGCAGCGGTGACCGCGGGTAGGAAGAAGATCGGCCAATAACTGCTGTTAATGCTGATCTCGCCCGTGTGGTTCACCAGCATCGTGGCGAGGCCGATCTTGATGAGGACCATATAGATCGGCCCGCGCGCCGGCAATTGCTCGACCAGCCAGCCCTCCAGGAGTTGAACAATTCCGAACGCCAGCAGGATGGCTTGCTTGTGATACTCCTTGACGGGCGGAAGCAGCGCCAGGCCGAGAAGGAACAGCAGCCACAAATAGTCCATCCAATTGATGGTCTGACGCTTCGTTTCAGTCATCACCTTTGTATCCAAAAATTACGCCTGTCATGCTGAGCGGAGCAGTGAGGTGAGCAAAGCGAGCCTCACTGCGCAGTCGAAGCATCCCTACCCGAAAATAACGCCTGCGTCCTAGGGATTTTCGCCTTGGTCAGAACGACAGCGAATCGTAGTCACATCAACCCAGTCAATCCGCCAACCACAAAAACCACGCCGGGAGAGGCTGAACCGCTCCCGGCGTCACTATCATCAACTTTCCGGTCCGCCCTCTCACCTCATGCGAACCCTATCACAGGTCAAGGCATCAGCGTCAAACGTCACTTCTTCGGCTTCTCCTGCCTCTGAGGCTCCGGGCGCGATTGCTGTTTCTGTTGCGCCGGAGGCGAAGATGGCCGCTGCTCTTGCTGATGCCACTGATTGAACTTCTGCTCCTGCTGCTGTTCTTGCTGCTGCGTGCGCTGCTGCACCGGAGGCGCGGGCCTCACTAGTGGATGCGTTTCCTGGGGCGCCTGTTGCTGTTGCGGCGGACGGAACTCGCGATTCTCCCTCTGCGGCTGTACCTCGCGATTCTCCGGCTGCTGCATGTTCCGGTTCTGCTGTATATTCCGGTTCTCCTCCATCGGAGTTCCCTGCTGTTCGTACACGCGCGGTTGCGGCTTCAGCATCGGCTTTACCCGGCTGTTGTCCTCTTCATTGTTTCCGCCACCCTGCCGCCCGAAAGAATGGAATCCTTCCTGGTTCGTTTGCTGCGGGCGCGTATTCTGAGTCACAGGCGGAGCCGGCCGAGCTGGACCGACTGGACGCACAAGAGTCTGCTCATTCAGATGTCCGCCAGCCTGCGCCTGCCGTTGCTCGATTGAGCGCACCGGCGCTGGCGGGGTCCTGACCGCCACAACCGGCCTGCTGATCACCGCTGCTGGAGGCCTTACCGACACCGGGCTCCCCGATCCCACCACGCTGGTCCGTACCGGCTCAACCCCGACGACCCGAGTCACTGGAGCCGACACAACTTCTCGTGCCTCAACCCGCATGATGTTGTGCGCAACCGGCCGCGCATTGACAAATGTGTCGTGCGACACCACCGTCACTCCACCATTGACGCGCTGGTTTACATACGTGACGTTGTTGATCGTGGTGTTTCGGTTCACAACCATCGTGTTGTAGACGTTCGTCACTCGCGTGACGTTCACGGTCGTATTCGTAATGTTGATGTTGTTCACGTAGGTCCGGCTCACGCGATATCCGGGGACATAAACTTCTCCCGGAGCCAGCGGGAACCATCCCACGCCTACGCCCGCCGAGAAGTGAAATCCCGGACCGCCGCCAACGAACGCAACCAGTGCCGGGGCCCACACCGGACGCACTACCACCGGTCCTGGCACCCAGAACCAGCCATTGTTCACAAAAGCCCATCGGCCATAGTGGAACGGCGCGAATCCCCACGGCTCGTCTTCCACCCAGGTCCAGCCCCACGGCCCAATGTAGACCCAGTGTCCGAAGCGATAAGGCGCCCATCCCACCGCCACCGCGCGCGGATGCCAGCATGGCCCGTATCCCGCGACATAGCTCCAGTCGCCGTTTTCATCCAGATCTTCGTAGCCCGTCATCTCGCGCGAAACATAGTTCGCCGAGTCGGCCCGATCCTCCCGCTCATCGCGGTCCAATGCCCAATCGTCGAATCCATCGCGATCCGCGACCTGGTTCAGGTCGTAGTCGAGATGATCCTGATCGCCCGTAAAGCTCGCCGATTGTCCCGCCAGAACGTTGTACGAAAAACCTCCGCCCGTCACATGCCCGCGGCCATGCCAAGTCGTCACTTCGGTGCGGCTTCCATCCTGGCTTACGTCAAGGCGGTACTCGCCGGGCTGCAGAAGATTGAACGCGACATTCGGTGTATCGATTTCAAAGCTGTCATCGTCATCCACATGACGCACACGCACAATCAGCGATCCCTGGGCCAGTCGGATTTGCGTGATGTTGTCATCGAGCGTCAGGAATGTAATGCCCGTCTGCGATCCCAACCGGATCGCTGTCGAACCCAGGTGCACTTCCGCGCGCGAATTCTCATCCGCCCACAAATCATCACCGGTCACAAGCGGACGATTCGGAACACCAGTAACCCAATCTTCTTCTCCAGCGGGACGGAACGATATGGATCCCTGCGAATAATTCAGCCGTGCCACCCGATCCGGAGGGTCCTGCGACTGATCTTGATCGTCGGCGTCCTGCGCCGTAGCTAAGTTGGAGAACGACAAAACAGCGATGCTCGCCAGAAGAACCATCCAGGCCCACAACTTGTGCGTTTTCATTTCTCCGCCTCGACGGAACCGCAATCCGTACCAGTTGATCTTACTCACGAGCATATAAACCCCGTAGTGATCCGCAAGTTTCCAGTCCAATAAAGGCTTGCAAATCTTGCGCTTGCATCATCCCCAACCGCTGTCATGCTGAGCGCAGAACGAGTTCACGCAGTGAACTCGTTCGGAGTCGAAGCATCCCTACCCAAGCACACGACCGCGCACTGCAAAAACAAAAGGCGCAAGCCCAAGGCCTGCGCCAATTTCACTCTCTACTTTCAGAATAACAAATCGCACCAGGTAAACCGGCCAACTCTTGAGCTTTATTTCTCCCAAGAAATCAGCGAGATAGTGCAAAATCCCCTTCAAAACCCTCTTGACAAGAATCCCGAGCCAACGCAAAAAATGGGGTTGCCCCAGGTCTCGCCGGTTTTGCGAGACCTGGGAATCGAGTGCCTCATTCCTTCATCTTAGGCCGCTGGCAAGCATCCACGATCTTCGTCGGATCGATGGCATCCTTGTCCACCTGCTCCTCGACGATTTTCCCGTCTTTTCCGATCAGGAAGTTCACGCGGCGCGGGGCCTGATACTCGTCTTTGTAGATTCCGTACTCGTGGGTGATTTTGCCGCCCCAATCGCTGAGCAGCGGGAAGGTAACTCCAATGGAATCGGCGAAGGCTTTGTTGGCGAAGGCGCTATCCATGCTCACACCCAGGACCTGGGTGTCGGCTGCTTCCAGGGTCTTCAGTTGCGCCTGGAAGTTCTTCATCTGCTGGGTTCAACCACCGGTGAATGCGAACACATAGAACGCCAGCACTACGTTCTTTTTTCCACGGTAGTCGCTGAGCTTCACATCCTTCAGCTCCCCTCCCGTGAAGTATTTCAGCGTGAAATCAGGAGCTACATCGCCGACTTTCGGCATGCTCGGCGCCTCCTTTTTGGTTTGGGCGAATGCAGGGGTCGTCGTTGCGAACATACCTGCCAGCAATCCCGCCGCCAGCAAGCCTGAAAACGTTTTCTTCATTAGGAACTCCCCCCACGGGAGTCCCGCCTAGCTTAACCCGTCGTTCAGGTTGTAGTAAACCAACTGGGTGCCCCACTTCTGGCCGGTTTTGCCAGAAGTGGGGATTTTTCGACAGGAATCCATAACCCCGTTCTGCAAGCACAACGTCGCGTCTGAAGCCAGAGTGCAGCAACTTATGTACCCGGTTGACATCCCTTTGACATTGCCGAAAGCATCCAAAACACAGTACAGTTCCCTCAGATTCTCCCCGCGACTTGCCGCTGGGCCCTGAACGACGCGATGAGCATCGCCACCCTCAACGACATCTTCTTCACCGCCCTCGAACGCAACCTCGATTCCCTAATGCTCTACCGCGAACAGGGACAATGGCTGCCCGTTTCCTCGCGCCAGTTCTCTGAAAGTGTCGCGCGAACCGCAAATGCTCTACGCTCCTGGGGAGTCAGCAAGGGCGACCGCATTGCAATCCTCAGCGAAAACCGTCCTGAGTGGCCGGTCGCCGACCTGTCCAGCTTGCTGTTGGGCGCGGTGACTGTTCCTCTGTACACAACCCTCACAGCCGACCAAACGGCGTTCGTTCTGAACGATTCCGGCTGTCGCATCATTTTCGTTTCCTCCGATCAGCAACTCCACAAGATCACCTCCGTCCTCACCAAGACGCGAATCGAAAAGATCATGGTGATGGACAACGTTGCTTTCACCCGCGACTTGGCCCCGTACGCGGGCCGCTGCACTACGATGTCCGCCCTCACAGCGCAGGGACCGAGTCAACTTCCGCAGGAGATCGAGCAGCAGGCGCGCTCTATTTCCCCCGACGATCTCGCCACGATCGTCTACACCTCGGGCACAACCGGCAATTCCAAAGGCGCCATCCTGACGCATGGCAACATCGCCTCCAATATTCAATGTTCGCTTCTCGGCTTCAGCATGCGGCCGGGACTGGTCAGCATTTCTTTCCTGCCGCTTTGTCACATAACCGCACGCCACGTCGACTTCTCGATGCTGTACCACGGCGTCACTCTCGCCTACTGCCCTTTCATCGAGCAACTGCCGCAGGCATTGCTCGAGGTCAGGCCCTCGCTCTTCGTTGCCGTTCCTCGCGTCTACGAGAAGATCTACGCGCAGACGCAACGCCAGGCACAGGGATTCCCTAAGCGCACCATTTTCGACTGGGCACTTGCTGTAGGCCGCGAGTTCAAGCCCCAGATTCTCGCGGGAAAGATTCCCGCGTCGCGCCGCTGGCGGCTCGCGTACAAGTTGGTGTTCTCGAAGATCCGCGCAGGACTAGGCGGAAAGGTCGAGACTTTCATCTCGGGCGGCGCGCCCTTGGGCCGTGACCTGGCCGAATGGTATGCCACTGTCGGCATCCGCATTCACGAAGGATATGGCTTGACCGAGACATCGCCGGTGATTGCCGTCAATACGCCCATGAATCATCGCATCGGAACCGTGGGCAAAATTCTGCCGAATCTCGAAGTCCGCATCGCGGACGACGGCGAAATTCTGGTGCGCGGCCCGTCTGTCTTCAAAGGCTACTGGAACCGGCCGGAAGAAACGAACGCCGCGCTGCAAGACGGATGGTTCAAGACCGGCGACATCGGCAACATCGACGCCGACGGATATCTCTCGGTCACCGACCGCAAGAAAGACCTGATCAAGACGTCAGGCGGCAAATTCATCGCGCCGCAACCGATCGAGAGCGCATTAAAACTCAACGCCTATGTAGGAGTCGCAGCGATCCTCGGCGACCGTCGCAAATTTGCCGCAGTCATGATCTCGCCCAACTTCATTCGTCTGGAAGAGTGGGCCCGGGAAAACGGCATCGACTTCTCCTCGCGCGCAGACCTGGTGGCGAACGCGAGGGTGCAAAGCCTGTATGAAGGCGTAGTCGAAGAACAGAACCAGAATCTGGCCCGCTTCGAGAAGCTGAAGCGCGTGATCCTGGTTCCTGACGAATTCACCGCCGACAACGGCGCCCTGACCCCAACTCTAAAACTCCGCCGCCGCGTAATCGAAGACCGCTACAAGAAACAGATCGACGACTTGTACGCCCAGGCCGAAGCAACCACCCTACCGTAGTCACCGATGACCAAAAGATCTGTCATGCTGAGCGCAGCGGGAGAGGAGCGAAGCGATGCTCCCGCGGAGTCGAAGCATCCCTACCGTCCTCACGATCCCCGCCACCAGGCGCGACGGCGCTGTTCGACCATGCCTGCATTCATTACAATATCCCCATGTCGGACTCATTGATCATTGCCGGACGTTCCTTCCGCTCCCGGCTTATCGTTGGCACGGGGAAATACAAGTCATTCCAGGAAACAGCGCGAGCTCTCGAAGCCAGCGGCGCCGAGATGGTCACCGTCGCCGTGCGCCGAGTCAATCTCGATCGCAGCAAAGAATCGTTGCTCGACTACATCGATCCCAAGAAATACTTCCTGCTCCCCAACACCGCCGGATGCTACACCGCTGACGAAGCCATCCGCGCCGCTCGATTGGGCCGCGAAGTCGGACTTTCGGACTGGGTCAAGCTCGAAGTAATCGGCGATCAGGCTACGTTGTATCCCGATGTGCAGGCCACGCTCGAAGCCACCCGCGTGCTGGTGAAAGAAGGATTCACCGTTCTTCCCTACACTTCCGACGACATCGTCTTCGCCAAGCGCCTCATCGATGCCGGCGCAGCCACCATCATGCCGCTCGGTGCCCCGATCGGCAGCGGTATGGGTATCCAGAACGTCGCCCACATTCGAATCTTGCGCGAAATGATCAGCGGGGTGCCGCTTATTGTCGACGCAGGCGTAGGCACAGCTTCTGACGCGACCATCGCCATGGAGCTCGGCGCCGACGCCGTCCTGATGAACACTGGCATCGCAGCCGCGCAGGAACCGGTTCTGATGGCCGAAGCGATGAAGAATGCAGTCATCGCCGGACGGCAAGCGTATCTATCCGGACGCATGCCGAAGAAACTCTACGCCACGGCAAGTTCGCCGCTCGAAGGTGTCGTAAGATAACGCGACGATGGAACCAAAGGCTCCCTCCGCTGTGTACAGCAGCCTGCAGGGGAAAGTTGTTGTTGTCACCGGCGGAGCCAGCGGAATCGGCGAGGCTATCGTCGAGGCCTTCGTCCAGCAGAAGTCTCGCGTCGTCTTCCTCGATATTCAGGATGATTCTGCCAATGCTCTTATCGTGAGGCTTCGACGTCCTGACTGTACTCTGCCCGAATATTTCCACTGTGACCTGGCCAGCATTTCGGAACTCCAATCGGTCATGGAGAAAGTGATCCATACATTCCCCACCATCGACGTCCTGGTCAACAATGCCGGCAACGACAGGCGGCACAAGATCGAAGACGTCACCTCCGATTTCTGGGATTGGTGTATGCAAACCAATCTAAAGCACCAGTTCTTCATGACCCAGGCAGTCCTTCCCGGCATGCGTCGGGCCAAGCGGGGATCGATCATTAACATGAGTTCGATCGGATGGGTGATCCCTTCGACGGGAATTCCGGTCTATGTAACCGCGAAGGCGGCGATCGTCGGCATGACTCGCACTTTAGCCCACGAGGTTGGAGCGGATGGAATTCGAGTCAACTGCGTGATGCCAGGAGCCATCGTTACCGAGAAACAACGCAAACTCGTCTACACGGACGAGTACAAGAAACAAATCATGGATCGGCAGGCACTCAAGAAAGACATTCCGCCCGAAGACGTTGCCAAGCTGATTCTGTTTCTGGCATCGGACGAGAGTTCTGCGATAACGAATCAGAGCTTTGTAATCGACGCGGGCTGGGTGTGATTCGTCGGATCAATCCCAAAACGCAATGTCATGCTGAGCGGAGCAGTGAGGCGGGCGAAGCACGCGTCACTGCGGAGTCGAAGCATCCCTACCCGCAAGATACTCTCGAAGGTAGGGATTCCTCGACTTCGCTCGGAATGACAGAGTCTGTGGCACTTTCACTCATCGCTTCGCGACTCGGGGCGGACGAGGCGTCCGCCCCTACATAACATTCGACCGCATAGAAAAAGGGCGGCTCGCAAGCCGCCCCCGTAAATCTTAAATCGACTCAAAGCATCTTCGCGCTGTCGACGTGGATCGAATCTCCTTTAACAGAACCCGTCGCCGCGATGTGATGTCCTTCGTGCCCCTTGAGTGCATCCGGATTGTCCACCATCAGGATCTTCTGGTCCTTATCGGTGACGATAACCATCTTGGCTCCGCCGTCCAGGCACTTCTTGGTGCAAGCTTCCGCTTTCGCGTTTGCGCCCTTCGCGCCGCACTTGTCATCGGAGACCCATCCGTTCACGGTTGAACTCTTCCCCATGTCATCGAACGCCAGAGCCGACAGGGCAAGCACGAAACACACAGCAAGACAAATCAGCAGCACTTTTTTCATGACCCTATTGTTCTCCTTTTTGCAGTCAGATTGCGGCCCCACACCGCAAGAGGTTCGGATATCGAGCGATCACGCCATCGTCAATCGAGGGCGGATCCCTAGCTGGCCTTGAATTGAAGCTCAGGAACTATATCACAAGGCTAACGGGCATTTGTCAGGCACACCGGTCGGGAAGTACTCCGAAAGTTCATACGTGAGGGCCGATCGGACTATTTCCTGGCGGAATGATTCGCAGGCGGGGCTGGCTTGCTGGGCGTCGGCTGAACGTAGATATGTTCGCCGGGCTTGGCGTACCCGAGTTGTTCGCGTGCCTCTTTTTCGATGGCCGTCTGATCGCTCTTGAGCCCCTGGATCTGCTGTGAGTAGCGGTCGTTCTCCAGTTGCACGCCGTCGATCTTCTTTCGCAGTTCCTGGTACTCCGAACGCTTTTGCCGATAGACGACCATTCCGTTGGCGCCAAACATAACATGTACGAACAGCCATCCTGCGAGGACGATCACGGCGCCTGTCGCGATGCGGCGTCGCATGGCATAAATCTTTAACCCGTGCGGACGGAAACGTTCGATCCACGATGCGGCGAAAGCCTCCGCTTGCGGTGCGTGCTCCGCCATGGCACGCAAGCCGTCTTCGGGGCGCGCAAACTTCGCGAGTTGAGAAAACGGCTTCACGAAAACTTCACTCGAAAATCCAGCTCTTGGCTGCAGTACTCAGCTTCTCCAGGTCAGGTTCACTGCGGGCCTCGGTGTAAACGCGCACAACCGGTTCAGTACCTGACAAGCGGTAGCAGACCCACGACCCGTCATCGAACACGAGTTTTAGCCCGTCGGTGCGGACCACTTCTCCGACCGGATGGCCGCAAAACTCGCGTGGATCAGACCGTAACTTCTCAGTGAACTTTGCTTTCACCTCAGGCGTCAATCGGAAATTCTCCCGCTTCGGATAGAAGGAACCTACTTTGTCACTGATCGCCTGCAATTGCTCACCGAGCGACTTCCCTCTTTTCGCCACCGCTTCGCAGCAGAGCAGTCCAGCCAGGAGTCCGTCTTTTTCTGGAACATGATGCCGGATTGAGAGGCCCGCGCTCTCTTCCCCGCCAATGACGATCTTGTCTTGCATGATGAGTTCGCCGATGTATTTGAATCCCACGGGAGTCTCGTGGAGTTCCACGCCATGCGCCTTTGCGAGAGCGTTGACCAGATTGGTCGTCGCAACAGATTTAGCCACCCCGTTCTTCCAGCCCCGGCTTTCCACCAAGTAGTCGAAAAGAATGGCGATCACGTAGTTCGGTTGCAGGAATGTTCCATCTCCATCAACTATTCCAAAGCGGTCCGCATCGCCGTCGGTGGCAATTCCGATGTGGGCTCCGGTGTCTTTCATCTTCTTGCGCAAGTCTTCCAGCAGGTGGTCATCGGGCTCGGGAGCATGTCCTCCGAAAAGAACATCGCGATAGTCGTGCACGGTCGCGACCTGAACCCCGGCACTGCGCAGCAGTTCATCCGAATAACCTCGCGCCGCTCCCCACATAGGGTCGAACGCAACTTTGATTCCAGACTTATTGATCGCATTGAGATCGATGATCTCTCCCAGGCGCTTCAGGTAAGCAGGCTTGGGATCGAGCGAGCTTTTCTCGACTGGGATGGGAATGATCATTTCTGATGTTGCCGATGTATCGCCCATCGCGATCTGAGCTTCGACCTGCCGCGTCACTTCGGGCAGCGCAGGACAACCATCTGGAGTCGAGAACTTGATGCCGTTGTACTCCGGCGGATTATGCGAGGCGGTGAAATTAATGACGCCATCGGCCTTGTTGGCCACAACGGCATGAGCGAAGGCCGGCGTCGGAGCGGGCTCGGTCACGACCAGCGGAGTAATGCCCTGCGACGCCAGGATCTCGGCGGCCATCGAGCAGAACGATTCGCCCAGAAAACGAGGGTCGCGGCCCACAATGATGCGGGCGCCCTTCCGCTTTTGCGAGATTACGTAGCGCGCGATGCCTCCCACCGCACGCTGCACGTTGGCGAATGTGAATTCCTCCGCCATGACCGCCCGCCATCCCGAGGTTCCAAACTTGATTTGCGTTAGCATGTTGTAGCTCCGGTTGAAGCTTCTAGCTGCTAGCTCCTGGCTTCTAGCTAAGGCTGATTCTGTGGTCAGGAACGCACGGCTAGCGGCTGATTCCGACGCTGATTTTATATGACTGATAAGCGAATCGTCCTATCGACTGCCGGATCTGCCGAAGAAGCGCGCAAGATAGCCAACCACATGGTTGCGAACCAACTCGCCGCGTGCGTCAACATCGTGCCCCACATCGAATCCATTTATCGCTGGCAAGGTAAGGTGGAATCCAGCCACGAATGGTTGCTGTTGATGAAGACAACGGCCGAAAAAGTTGATGACGTGCGCGATGCCATCCGCGAGTTGCATTCGTATGACTTGCCGGAGTGCATTGCGATCGCTATCGAGGACGGGAGCGCGGATTATCTGCAGTGGATCGGTGAATCGGTGGCGGCAGAGCCGAAACCGTAACGTCCCTCTATTTTGTCATCTTGAGCGAAGCAGTCGAAGGATCCCTATAAGCGAATCTGATGTCGAAGGATAGGGATCCTTCGACTCCGTGGATGCAAACGGCGCATCCACTCCGCTCAGGATGACAGTGTGTTCTAGATCGCGTTCAGCGCCTGGTTCAGATCCTCGAGGATGTCATTGACGTCTTCGATACCGACTGAAATCCGAACCAACCCGTCAGTAATCCCGATCGCCTTGCGGCCTTTTTCCCCTAGCGCCGCGTGCGTCATCGTTGCCGGATGCGAGATCAGCGTCTCGACGCCTCCGAGCGATTCTCCCAACGAGCAGACGCGGACTTTCTTCAGCATCGTATTCGCATTCTTCAACGATCCCGTCTCGAAGGTGATCATCGAACCAAATCCTGTCATCTGGCGCTTGGCCAACGCATGTTGGGGATGATCCTTCAATCCGGGGTAGAACACTGCCTTCACTTTTTTGTGCTTGGAAAGGAAATCGGCGACGATGCGGCCGCTGCGATCGTGAATGTCCATGCGTGCGGCCAGCGTCTTTACCCCTCGAAGAATGAGCCAACATTCGAAGGGAGACAGGATCGCGCCCGCGGCCTTTTGCAGGAACGCAAGCTTGTCTGCGTCTTCCTGATGCGCGCATACAACAACTCCGCCGAGACCATCGCTGTGGCCGTTCAGAAATTTAGTGGTCGAGTGCACCAGCAGATCCGCGCCCAAAGCCAAAGGCTGCTGGAAGTAGGGAGACATGAACGTGTTGTCCACGACCAGCGATAGCTTCTTTCGGCGACAGATTGTGGCTATAGCAGCAAGATCGCTGATCCGCATCAGCGGATTGGTCGGCGTTTCCACGTAAACCATCCGCGTGTTTTTGCGGATGGCTCGCTCCACGTTTCCGGCTTCGGAGGTATCGACATAGGTGAACTCGAGCCCGAACCCGGACATCACCTGGTTGAACAGCCGGGGAGTGCCTCCATAAAGATCATTGCCGCAGACGACGTGGTCGCCAGATTTGAGCATGCTGACGATGGCGTTGATCGCCGCCATCCCGCTGGCAAAAACCCGTGACGCCACTCCTCCTTCGAGGGCGGCGAGATTCTCCTCAAGCCGCGTCCGCGTCGGATTCGACACGCGTGAATATTCGTATCCCTTGTGCTCGCCGATGCCTTGCTGGACGTAAGTGGACGTTGGATAGATCGGAACGGTCACGGCCCCGGTGAGAGGATCCGGTTCCTGCCCCGAATGAATGGCGCGCGTTGCAAAACCAAGCTCTTTTTTCTTCTTCATGGAAATGGAATTGGGAGGAGGCCTAAATGCCGCCCTCAAAAATTTTCTTCGACAAATATCGTTCCGCAGAATCCGGGATGATCGTTACCACGCGTTTACCCGCGCCCAGTCTAGCCGCAACCTTGAGTGACGCGAAGACTGCCGCCCCGCCGCTGGACCCGGCGAGCACACCTTCTTCCGCAGCGAGCGTCTTCACCATTCCGAAGGCGTCATCGTCGGTCACCATCATGACTTCATCGCAGACAGCAGGATCGAACGTTTTCGGCGTAAAACTGGTGCCAATGCCCTCCACCTTATGTGGCCCGGGCTGACCGCCGCCCAGAGTCGAACCTTGGGTTTCGACCGCAACGGCGACCACGCTTGAGGATTTTTCCTTGAAGAGGCGAGCCACACCGGAAAACGTTCCGCAGGTTCCGCAACCAAGCACAACCGCATCAACTTTGCCGCTCATTTGCTCGTAAATCTCGCGCGCCGTGGTTTCGTAGTGATAGTCGGGGTTGGCGAGATTTTCAAACTGTCCGGCCATGAATGCGCCGGGGGTGTCAGCCACGAGGGCCTTTGCGGCGTTGATCGCGCCTTTCATACCGTCGGCTTCAGGAGTGCGAGTGACCTCGGCGCCGAGGGCGCGCATGATGATGACCTTCTCTTCGGAAAACTTCTCCGGGACAAAGAGCTTCACTTTATAGCCCCGGTTTACGCCGATCAGCGCCAGGCCGATGCCGGTGTTGCCCGCGGTAGCCTCGACGATCGTGCCGCCAGGACGGATCTTGCCTTCCCGCTCGGCACGCCGGATGATTCCGATCGCGGCGCGGTCTTTCACGCTGCCGCCGGGATTCAGGTATTCGAGTTTGGCGAAGAGATCGGCCGATCCCCGTGGGACGATCCGCTTCAGTTGCAGCATAGGCGTTTCACCGACTAGTTGGGTGATGTCGTCGGCGACGCGCAGGCGGGACATTTCGAAAGTTTTTGAACTCACATTACAGGGTACGGACTGACCGAGGGGATCGTCAATCGGGGGAATTTCCTTCGTGAACCTTCGTGCCCTTAGTGGTTATAAGGTTTTACGCCGTTGGTAAACATAACCGCAGAGAACGCCGAGAAAACCCACAGAGGTCGCAGAGAATACTCAAATCGAAATTCGAGGTCGTCCGTCTATAATTAGCCGCCAATTCATCCATGAAAGGGATCGCATGCGACGCTTCGCCGCCGTGCTGTTGATTCTTACGTTTTTTCTGCCGTCTTCTGTGTTTGCCGCCGATCAGACTCTTGTTGGTTACTCTCCGCGTTCCAGCCAGACCGAGCGCGAGTGGGAAACCAAGTTTCGTGCGATCCCCGACCCCTCGAACTTGCGGGCATATATGCAGCGGCTGAGCGCCCGCCCGCACCATGTCGGCTCGCCCTACGACAAGGACAATGCCGAATGGATTCTCGCCCATTTCAAGGAATGGGGACTCGACGCGCACATCGAAACTTTTAATGTGCTGTTCCCAACTCCAAAGATCCGCGTACTGGAGATGGTCGAACCCACGAAGTTCACAGCCAAACTGGAAGAACCCGCGCTGCCGTTAGATCCGACTTCGAATCAGAAGTCAGAACAGCTGCCTACCTACAACGCCTACTCTCCCGACGGCGATGTAACCGCACCGCTCGTCTTTGTGAACTATGGCTTGCCGGAGGACTACGAGAAGCTGGAGCGCCTTGGAGTTTCGGTCAAGGGTGCCATCGTGATCGCGAAGTACTATCACTCCTGGCGCGGGGTAAAGCCGAAGGTCGCGGCCGAGCATGGCGCGATTGGATGTCTCATCTACTCCGAACCTCAGGACGACGGCTACACACGCGACGTCGTGTTTCCGCAAGGCCCGATGCGCAATCCGGACGGAGTGCAGCGTGGCAGCGTTATGGATTTTGCGTCGGCAAGCCCGGGCGACCCGCTTACGCCAGGCGTGGGCGCAACCGCCGATGCGAAACGGCTCTCCGTGAAAGAAGCGAAGAGTCTGGCGAAGATTCCCGTATTGCCGATTTCCTATGGTGACGCGCAGCCCTTGCTCGCGGCGCTCAAAGGACCGATGGCTCCCGACGAATGGCGGGGCAGCCTGCCCATTCCTTACCACGTTGGCCCCGGGCCCGCGAGAGTTCATCTCAAGCTGGAATTCAATTGGGATGTGAAGCCGGTCAACGATGTGATCGTGAAGATTCCCGGCAGCGTCGCCCCTGACGAATGGATCATTCGCGGGAACCACCATGATGCCTGGGTCAACGGCGCCGAGGACCCGGTTTCAGGAACCAGTCCGCTGCTGGAAGAGGCGAGAGGCCTGAGCCTTCTCCTGAAGCAAGGCTGGAAGCCACGCCGCACCATTATTTACGCCGCATGGGATGGTGAGGAACCCATGTTGCTCGGCTCTACCGAATGGGTTGAAGCGCATGCCGACGAGTTGCGCCAGCATGCCGCGGTCTACATCAATACCGATGGCAATGATCGCGGACTCTTTCAGATGGGCGGATGCCATAGTCTCGAGCAGTTCATCAACGGAGTCGCCCGGGATATTGAAGATCCTGAAACGAAGATGACGGTTTGGCAGCGGTCGCAACTCTCGCAGATTGCACAGGCGAAATCCGCCGACGACCGCAAGGAGCTGCGGCAACGCGCCGACCTGCGCATCGACGCGCTTGGGTCGGGAACGGATTTCACGGGATTCCTTGATCACCTCGGCATCGCAAGCCTCAACTTGGGCTACGGCGGTGAGGACGAACAGGGTATCTATCACTCCATCTACGACGATTTCTACTGGTACACGCATTTTTCGGACTCCGATTTCGTATATGGCAAGGCGCTCTCGCAAACGATCGGAACATCGGTTATGCGGCTCGCGGACGCCGAAGTTCTCCCCTATGACTTCGTCGATTTTGCCGATACTGTTCAGAAATACTCCAAAGATCTGCAGAAACTCCTCGCGGACAAGCAGGAAGAAATTCGCGAACGCAATCAGGAACTGGAAGAAGGCGTTTTCAGGGCGACACTCGATCCACGCCGTCCGACAGTCGCGCCGCAGCATGAAGAAGCACCACCGCATCTGAACTTCGCGCCCATGGACAACGCTCTCGACAAGCTGTCGCACAGTGCAGACAGGTATCGGAAGGCGCTGTTACAGAAGCAAGCAGGATTGAGCGAACTCCAGATAGAGTCGTTGCGTGCGTTAAATGCCAAGCTCATCGAAAGCGAACGCAAGCTAACCAATGACGACGGACTTCCCCGCCGACCATGGTACAAACATCTGCTCTACGCACCCGGAGTCTACAGCGGATATGGAGTGAAGACCGTGCCGGGCGTGCGCGAGGGCATTGAGCAGAAGAAGTACGCGGAAGCCGAGCAGGAAATAACGAGAGTCGCGAAAGCGCTCGATCAGGAATCAGAGTTGATCGACTCGGCAGCAGAAGTGCTGGAGAAGGCTGGTCAGTAAAAACTATTTTCCTGCGCCGGAGGACGCGGACTGAGCGCCCGCGTAATAGCCGCTCTTGGTGCGCACCACCATCTTGCCGTGTCCCTTGGCCTTGGCCTCGACGCGGATCTGGCGGAACTCGCCGGCTTTCTTGGGAATGCCCGGCTTGTAGCCGATCGCGTACTGATTGCGGATGTCGTTGGCGATGGTGCGGCTGATTTCGTCGACCTCATCCAGGGTTTTCGGGAAGAACGCGATTCCGCCGGTGCGGTCGGCGAGCACCTGCAAGGCCTTCTTGGCGCGCTTCGGATGCTCTTCATCGCCCAGGATGCCGATGGCATAGACCGATGGTCCGCCTTCTTCCTGGAGTTGTTTTACCGACTGCTCGAGCGTCTCGCTGCTAGCGTTGTCTTCCCCGTCGGTCACGACGAATATGACTTTCTTCTCGAGGCGTGCATTCTTTTTCAAATGTTCGGAGGACGCCACGACCGCGTCGTAGAGCGCAGTCCCGCCGCGGGCATCGATCTTCTCCAGCGCTTCCTTCAGTTTCAGCAAGTCATGGGTAAAGTCCTGATCGAGGTATTGCTCATCGTTAAAGTTCACGATGAATACTTCGTCCTTCGGATTGCTCGATCGCACCAGATTCAATGCCGCCTGATTCACCTTGTTGCGCTTTTCGCGCATCGAGCCGGAGTTGTCGATCACGATCCCCATCGCCACCGGGATGTCGATGTGGTGGAAGGAGATGATGCTCTGCGGCTTGCCGTCCTCGAAAACCGTGAATGCGCTCTTATCCAGAGTGGTGACGATGTGCTGTTTGTCATCGACCACGGTGGCGTGCAGCATCACCTCGTCGACGTTTTTGCGGAAGACGAAGACCCCGCCTTCCGAATCGGTCTGCTCATTCTGGTTGTCTTGTGCAGCGGCGCTCGGAGGCGCTTTGTCAGCAGGCTTCGCGGGCTCCTGAGAAGCCGCGGGTTCCTGGGCGGCGGGCTCTTTGGATTCAGGCTTTTCTTGCGCAGAGACAGGTACACTCTGCCACGCGCCGAGGCAAAAAAGGAACAGCAGAGAAACAAGAACCCGTTGGGAGTTATTCAGCAGGTGCGTAATATCCCGTCCTCGCATACACCCGTAGAGGCGGTAATCCTTTCGGTGGCAGCAATTTCACTTTTATCTTACGCCATTTACCGTCGCGCACAACTTTCGATGGCCGGTATCCCAGCACGTACTGGTTGCGCAATTCGACGCCGATCTTGGTAGCCACGTCTGCCAGGTCGTTGGGATTATCGATGGTGAAAGCGCGCCCGCCGGTCAGTTCCGTGATCTCGCTCAACAACTGCGGCCCAAGTCGCTCTTCGGTGGCCGATGCGTAACGGTCGTAAATGCCAATGGCATAGATCATAACGTCGGCTTCCTTCACCAGCGACTTGATTTCATTCTCGGTGTAGCGGCTGTGATTGTCGCCGCCATCGGAAATGATCAACAACGCCTTCTTGGCAAATTTCGCCGAGCGCATCTTGCTGATGCCCATGTAAATGGCATCGAGCAGGGCGGTGCGGTGGCGCGGTACGGCGAAGACCAGTTTGTTCTGGATGTCGTCCACCGAGTTGGTGAAGTCGCTCACAGCCTCCGGTTCGTCGGAGAAAGTGATCATGAAGAATTCGTCTTGCGGGTTCGCGGTCTTGAAGAACTCCACCACCGCTTCTTTGGCGCGGTCCATCTTGCTGCTCATACTGCCGCTGGAATCAAAAATGACTCCCAGCGACACCGGAGCATCTTCGCTCGAGAACGATCGTATCTCCTGGGCGGAGCTGCCTTCGTACAACTGAAAGTTTTCTTTTTCCAGACCGGTCACCAGGCGGTTCATCGGATCGGTGATCGTCACGGGCACCAGAACGAGGTCCACATCGACCTTCATCGGCCGGACGTGGGCGCTCAGCCCACCGGGGTTGGGACCGGGATCAGGCTTCGGCACCTCTTTGGGCTTCTCCACTTCGCGAGGCTGAACGTGAACATCGTTGACGTCAGTGGTCTGAGCCAACCCCGAAATACAGAAACAGACAACAGTTGTGAAGGCGATTAGCAGAGAGTGGAGGACACGGGTAGACGAGGCAAGGCGATTCCGTCGCCGTAAGCTGCTCGGGTCCCGGGGGTTGACCGCGCAGCCAATTCGAACTAAGGCCTCAGGGCGAGGTGACCAGCGCCCTTCATTCAGGCGGGCCATAAATACCTCAATGCCGCGGATGTTAGCACAGCTTGCGCTGTACCGCGCAGGCTTTTTGTCAAATTTCGGAGACAAATTAGCAGATTGGCTAGTCAGTTGATTCTTCGGAAAACGCCCGTCCTGCGGGCTTCTCCGGGCTACTCCGCTAACTTGTTACAATCAAAGGTTTCCTATGGCTGACATTCTTCCTTTTCGCGCGCTTCGATACAACCTGGACAAGGTAACCGCTGCAGAGGTGGTTACCCAACCTTACGACAAAATCACCCCTGCGATGCAGGAGCACTATTACGCCGCCAGCCCGTTCAACCTCGTCCGTATCATTCTCGGTCGCCGTGAACCGGGCGACAATACCACCGACAACGTATACACGAGGGCCGCTGCCTTCGGCCGGGAGTGGCGGGAAAAGACGATCTTTCGCCAGGACTCCAGCCCTTGTATCTATACGTACTCGCAGACGTTCACGGCTCCTTCCGGGAAGAAGTTTGAGAGGCGCGGGTTCATTGCCCTGGGCCGGGTGGAGGATTACTCGGCGAAGGTCGTTTTCCGTCACGAACAGACGCTCGCCAAGCCAAAGGCCGACCGACTGGATTTACTGCGCGCCACCCGCACGCATTACGAGCAGTTGTTCCTGCTGTACGAAGATTCGGGCGAGATCGATTCCCTGCTTGCGAGCAAGGAGCGTCCCGTCATCGACGTGGAAGACGAATACGGAGTAGCTCATCGAGTGTGGCAGGTCTCCGATCCGGCGGTGATTCGTTCCGTGCAGGAGAAGATGCGCACGCAGAAACTGGTGATCGCCGACGGACATCACCGCTACGAAACGGCTCTCAACTTTCGCAACGAATGCCGTGCCGCTTCGGGACAGTCGAATGGCGATGCTCCGTATGAGTTCGTGATGATGACGTTCGTCAACATGAACGATCCCGGGTTGCTGATCCTTCCGACTCACCGCGTGGTGCATTCTCTGAATTCATTTTCGGTCGATGAGTTTCAGAGGGCGAGTACGGAATACTTCGAGGTGGAAGAGGTCGAGGCTTCGATTCATGCGGCCAAAGCGACTGCCCTGTTGCAGGAGCGCGGCCGCTCAGGAACCGCACTATTGGCGGTTACGGCGAACCGGGCTTTGCTGCTGCACTCACCCAAGGGCACTGCAGCCAGGTTTTTCGCCGGCCTCTCGACGCGGCAGCAGGCGCTCGATGTCGTTCAGTTGCACAAAGTTCTGTTGGAAGGAGTCTTGACGCTCTCGGAGGAATCCATCCGCAATCAGCAGAATCTGTCATACGTGCGGGAAGCATCGGAGGCGCTGGCTGCGGTTCGAGGACGGACGGCGAACATCACATTCCTGATGAATTCCTGCCCGGTCCAGAAGATGCGCGAGGTGGCGCTGGCCGGAGAGGTGATGCCGCAGAAATCCACGGACTTTTATCCGAAACTGCTGAGCGGATTGACCGCCTATGCGCTGGATTAGGCGACGAGAATGCGCTGACTCCCATGTGCGGAGAATAACTCCGTCCGGAAGCGCCACTCGCCTTCGTGCACTTCAAGTCTTCGCGTTATTGTTTGTTTGCGCAATACTCCTTCCGGGAGCGCCTGAGAAGCACCTTTCCGTCTACTCCATCGCCGCAAACTACAATCTCGCCCTTGTGCAGCGGGATGGACGGGATTATGTGGGCCTGTTGGAACTGCTTGAGCCCCTTGGGAAAGTCACCGCGAAAGTTGAGGGATCGCGCTGGCGCTTGCGTTACAACAACACGCAGGCGGAATTCCAGGTGAACAAAACGCGGGCGCGCGTGCAGGACCGTGATGCAGACCTCGGCGGAAAATTTCTGTTGGAGAACAACCGAGGGCTGGTTCCACTGGGATCACTGAGTTCCCTGCTTCCGCGGATTCTCGGCGGTCCAGTCTCATTGCACGAAGTGGCCGACCGGCTCTTCATTGGAAGCGTGGCGACGCATTTCACGGCGTTGCTCGCAGCCGAAGAGACGCCCCGGCTGGTATTCCGTTTCAGTTCTCCGGTAAACCCAATGATCGCAACGGACGCCGGGCAACTGCGCATGACATTCTCGCGCGACCCGCTGGTGGGTCCGGCTTCTCCAACACTAACCTTCGGCAGTAAAGTGATTTCGTCGGCCACCTACAGCGAGAACAATGGCTCGGCCGTAATCACTGTGAACGCATCTGTGCCGGTGATCGCGACATTTTCCAATGACGGACGCTCGATCACCATCACTCCGACCGCAGCCCCCGCACAAGCGGGAACACAGTCAGCCACCACCGCGACTTCGGCGCAGACGGCCCAGCCGGCGCAGCCTACACCGACTCCACCCATGCCGGCGGCAACACCGGCTCGCCGTTACTTTGCTGTAGTCGACGCGAGCCATGGGGGTGACGACCACGGAGAGACTCTCAGTGCGGCCTTGCTCGAGAAGGATGTGACGGTTGCGCTTGCGCGAAGCCTGCGCCAGGAACTGGAAAGTCGCGGCATTTCGACGCTGGTGCTGCGCGACTCCGATGCGAATTTGTCCCTTGATCAGCGCGCGGTGTTTGCCAACGCCGATCATGCGGCGATTTACATTGCTCTGCATGCCGCATCGAGCAGCCATGGAGTCCGCGTTTATACGGCGCTGATGCCCATTGGAGAGGATGACCGCGGCCCATTCCGATCATGGACTACGGCGCAGCATCCCGCGTTGCCGTTGAGCCAGAGCACGGCGTCGGCGATCGCGAGTGAGTTGCAGAAACGGCAGCTTCCGGTTCGCATTCTGTCTGCCGCACTCCGTCCGCTGAATAACATGACTGGCCCGGCGATTGCGATCGAGGTGGCTCCGCAGGGGTCGGATGTCACGCAACTGACGGCGCCCGACTATCAGCAGCTTGTCACCGGAGCTGTCGCGACAGCCATCGCGTCGGTGCGCGATCAGTTAGGAAGTGCGCCATGAGAGTCGAGGACTTGATCCCGCGCCATCTGATTATCGCCCTCTCGATTCTGCTGGCTGCAGCGCTGGGCCTGAGTGTGTATGCGTTGCATATGAGGAAGAGCGCTTCTGCGCCGCCAGTAGCTGCAATCGATACGCGTCCGCTGGCACCGCCGATCACGGGGCCCAGTGAACGCGTGGTGCTTTTCATCGCGCATGACGATGATGGAACTTTGCGCGCGCAGTCGGCCCAAATTCCCATGCCTTCGGGACGCCAGCAGCGCGCCGAAGAGTTGCTGCGCGCTCTGCTGTCGATCTATCTTGACAAGACTTCGCCGCACATTCTGGGGGCGGGAGCGGATGTTCGCAGTGTCTACCTGGTCGATCCGGGAGTCGCTGTGATCGATGTCAACTCCGCATTCGCCGACACGCATCGCTCCGGAGTTCTGGTCGAACAACTGACGGTTGCCTCGCTCATTCAGACCATTTCGGTAAACACTCCAAATCTTCTGCGGGTGAAGATTCTGGTGGACGGGAAAGAGCGCGAGACGTTGGCGGGGCATGCGGATCTGTCCTCGTACTACGACGTGGCCGCGGTCAGTCAACTGGCTACGCAACTGCAAGCAGGCCAGTAGGCGAGGGGAACTTAGATCGTTGGAATGGATTGCATTCCTGACGCCCGAGCAAACCGATTACCCCGAAGTTGTTGTTTATTCCAAGGTCCATTGCTATCTTGCTAGCGGCCTGTTGGGGAGGTGTTAGTGAAGTGCGCCCACTTCTCTGTTTTCCTTCTCCCGCTCGTGATTGCATTGTTTTCGACATTCGCAGCGAGGAGTCAGACGATTGAAGCCTCTCACTCCGGTGCGAGGTTGCGGGTGGCCGTAGTCGTGTCCAACGCTAGAGGCACCGCCATTCCAGCACTTCGCAGCGATGACTTCGCGATCGAAATCGCGGGAAAACCTGTCTCAGGGGATCTGCGGATTGTGGCTCCGCCGGATGACGCCGGCAAGCAAGCACAGCCCAACGCCGGGAGCAGCGACGGCCGCGGCCTGGTCGTTATCGTTCTGGATACTGTCCACACTCGCTGGCGGGACGAAAAGGATGTTCGGGCCGGCGTCCTGAAGTACTTATCCGGGTTCGCTACCCGAAATGCGCCGGTGACGTTTTTCGTACTCGATCATGACGGAAGACTGAACCCTGTACATGAATATCAAGCTGGCTCGGCAACTCTCGCTGCAGCTCTGGAACTTGCGGCGGCAGAACTGCAGAAGCGGAAACCTGCAGGTGGGGTTTCTCCCGAGGTCGAGGCTGAGACGCGGCGATTAGTGGACTTTTGCCAAGGAAATGGCAGGTTCGCAGTCGCTTACGAAACTGAGAGGGGATATCCCGGATACGTTCTTGCTGGGATGGAGGCAATAGCACGTTATGCCTCTTCTATTCCTGGACGCAAGTCGTTGGTGTGGGTCAGCAGCATGATTCCATTTGAGGTAGAAGAAAAGCAAAGCAGAATAGCCACTCTCGCCAGATCGCACGAGAGCGCGAATGAGCGTATGTTGCTGACCGACGATGAGCTGAACAAGTTACAAGCGTTGTGGAAGGAGTCGATCGGAGCGGTGCAGCGTTCGGAGATCGCGTTATATCCGGTCGCGGTCCGGACCGACGCCGCTATCCAGGTTGAGGTCAATGTTCTTCACGCAATGTCGAGTCTCGGTCGGATGACGGGCGGGCGCGAATACCATGGTACGGGCGATCCGTTCCCCCAACTCGGCGATCTTACGGAAGGTAATAGAGGCGCTTACGACGTGCTCGTGTCACCCGAAGCCCTAAAGGAGTGCCGTTCTGACTGGTGCGCACTTAAGATTTCGGTGAAAGTACCCGAGGCACACGTGCTTGCACCCGTCGGTTTTTTTCGGGACGCCAGCCTGGAACCGGGTGCCATGCATTCAGCGAATGCACTTGCATCGGCGTCAGGGTCCGGCTCCGATGCCATTCCATTTTCGGTGACCTGGAAAACAACCGAAGACGCGGGGGCGAAGAAAAAGTGCCCGTTTATCATCACTTTCGGGCCGACGGCGGGTCTTCCGTCGAGTGGATCCAGCGAGTTGAAGCTGGACATCACGGTAAGCGCGATTTCTGACGGCGTGGCGAAGCAGACCATCACATTCAGCGCCAATAGCCAGCTGCCACCGGCAACCATCGACCAGATCAAGACCAAAGGCTTCGCATTGGGCAATGCGATTGAGCTCCAGCCCGGCGACTACGAACTGAACTTCGTGGTGCGCGATAAGGTGAGCGGGCGATCCGGCGTGCTGAAGCTGGCGCTGAAGGTTTCTTGAGACGCGGATGGCCCTGCTGCCGCCGAACTATGGTTTCTCCAGAGCTTCGATCTCGTGCTTTGTGCGTTCGAGTATCTCGCGGATCTTGGCGATTCTCGCCGAATCGTGCGATCCGCGGGTCGCTGCCTTCAGCGCTGTCTTCATGACGTCTGCTGCCGGGCGCATGACCTCGGCGCCTTCGAGCCCCATCCAGGGAGCCCAATCGCCGGCCTGCTCGGCACGCCGCCAGATTTGCTTCACCGCTTCCGCTTCTTTCTGGAGTTCCGCGCGACCTTCGTCGGTCAGCGAGTACGTGCGCTTTCCGGCCGAGGCATCGGAAATCACCATGCCCTCATCTTCCAACTGCTGTAGCGCAGGATAGATCGCGCCCGCGCTCGCTTTGTAGATTCCGCCCGACTTCGTCTCGAGCTCTTTCATCAGCTCATAACCATGCTTAGGAACGCTCTCGAGCATCGATAGTAGAGCCAGACGGATCTCGCCTGGGCCAAAGAACCGCCCCCAACGTCCACCGCGCCCCCAAGGAAAACCACCTGAAATAAATGGAGTGCCCATTACACCCCGCCACCAACTTCCACATCTGCCGTACATTTCTCAAACTCCTCTATTTATTGGGAACATCCCAAGTTTTGGGAACTTCCCTAATTTCATTCGAGCTGTCGTTAACTATATCTTTAGATATATCTATTGTCAAGCATCCCTCTCGACGTAAATCCGTCCAGCGGTTTTCCTCCTGGTTTTCAGAAATGATAGCTGGCGCCGAGCACGACTTGATGCCGCGCTTCCATGTCGAATCCTGAACCGAGGTCGCCACCGAGCTGCATGACTCCGAGTTCGAGAGTGAGGGGATGATCGCCCGCGGGACTCCATCGAGCCAAATAACTCAGGCTGGTCGGCACAACAACCCCTGGTACCTCTTTGAGCTCTCGAGGCTGGCAGGCGAACTCGGCACCCAGCATCAGGCGGCTGTGTCGAGGTGTCTTGACGGTAAAGAACAGACCGCCGAAGGGTTTGAACTCCCATCTGGGCGAATTGGCGGCGATACCCAACATTGAGGCGTTGGTCAGCTTCACTCCCAGGTTCACCACGAGCGGAATCTTGAGATTCGCCAAGGTCTTCGTGCCTACGAGGAAGAAATCGGTCGCAGTCGTGTTCTCGCGCTCGGTCACTTCTGTAACGCGCCGCACCTGCGTGCGCACGATCGCGCCCGCCGCAATCGCGGGGACGTAGGAGGTATGCCAGGCGTTTTCTGGAATGAGGCGGAATTTGAGGTGCCCGGCATTGAAGCCATTCGCAAATAGCGGGGCCATCTCATCGTTGCCCATCACGTTGAAGGTTCGCGTGAATCCGCCTTCGGTGATCTTGAGAAATCCGGTGGTGATCGATACTTGAAAATCATGGCCGACGACGTCTCCCCCGTTCAGATAGTGGAACGCCAACTCCGGGCGGGCGATTCCCATCGACGACGAACTGTTGTAGGCGAATGGAGCAATGAGACCGCCGGTTTGTCCTTCCCAGTTCAGTTGAGAAAAAGCGGGTGAGGTGAGCAGGAGCAAAAGGATGACGGTGAGACTGCATTGCCTGAGGAGCTGAAGTAGAAATGTCAGCACGAGAGCCTCCTGCGATCAGAGTCCCCGGGAGAAGCGGAATACGTGCCGCGTATTATGCTCAGAGATCAGCCAGATGGCAAGGGCTGCCGAACCCGAGCATCTTTTGTCTCTTCATCAATTGCCGGGGATTTTTGCGTCAGCAGGAGACGGGGATCGCAAACGAGATTGATATCATATGCCGGTGAAGTGCTCGAATTGCGCAGCACCGATGACCGAGTGGACACTCGACAGCCGCCTGGGCGCGGCCATCACTTTTGAAGTTTGTCCTCCATGCCAGGCCTTCTGGTTTGACCAACACAAAGATTTGCAGCTTTCCCCGGGTTCCACGCTGAAATTGATGAAGTATATTGGGGAGCACACCTCGCCCAACAAGCCAACTCTGTCGCAACGACTCTCTTGTCCGCGATGCGACCAGGCGCTGACGCTCGCGCACGATATCGCTCGCAATGTCCGTTTCACCTATTGGCATTGCAAGAACGATCACGGGCACTTCATTGGGTTTTTCGAATTCCTGAAGGAAAAGAACTTCATTCATCCACTCTCGCCGAAAGAAATTCAGCAATTACGAGAGAACGTCCACACAGTGAACTGTTCCAGCTGCGGTGCGGCGATTGATTTGCAGAACAACTCGGCCTGCCCCTATTGCCATGCTCCCATTTCCATCCTGGATTTGAAGGAGCAGCAGCGCATGCTGGAGCAGTTGAAGCAGGCGGCCGAGCCTAAACCCTTGGATCCGGCCCTCCCTTTTCAGTTGGAGATGATCAAGCAGCAGACCTCCAATCTCTTTCCCCAAGACGATGACGTGTGGTGGGAAGATGCGCGCGCCGGTGACCTTGTGCTGGCAGGATTGAATGCCGTTGCGCGGTGGCTTACGTCTATGTGAGTTGTTGTCTCCTCCTCCACGTGAGTTGCCGGCTTGCACGATCTGCCCGACCTCGGTCAAAAGACCGTTACAGTTTCCGAAACCGGTGCCGGGGTTTTGAGTGAAATGGTCTATAAAGATGCACCTGAGATGGGACCACGCAAGACCTGCGGCCGGAGCAGAGGGCAGAAAAACAAAACCCCACCGCTCGCATAATGTACAGGGGCTGGAAGTCTCGAAATCACTCTCTCCTTCCGGTCGAGGGAAAAACCTGTCCTTGACATTCCCTCTTATAATTAGGTAGCGACAACGCCGATCGGTTTGCGAAGCTGGCAAGCCGGGGGGGTTGCGTGGTGGCAACCCATGGATCTATCTGAGGCTCGTGGCCTGGTGCTTTTTCGGGTTGTCCGAGAGGGTATAGGGATTACACGGAGGCTGAGTGCGCAGTGTGCACTTCCTGCCTACAGGCCATTAGGATACTCACTCTCGAACCCGAGCGTCTCAAGAACCGATCGACCACCACCCGAGAAAGAATCGCCGGAGATGGAAAGAGGTCCTCACCCGAGACGCTCAAGCGGCTTGCGACTTCAGTTTCTCGACGTC
>Ga0207693_10000818_pt1 | contig 27776 bp, 29 predicted proteins | sample LARL81metaG_FD_184347 | JGI IMG/M metagenome (GOLD analysis project Ga0207693, IMG submission 184347) | Corn, switchgrass and miscanthus rhizosphere microbial communities from Kellogg Biological Station, Michigan, USA - LAR L8-1 metaG... | ecosystem: Host-associated > Plants > Roots >... | reverse complement strand
GCCCAGTACCGCGGCTACGCGGCCGGAACCAGGTACCTCGTCTCGCACGGCGGCGTCGCGGACATGTGCCTGCTCGGCGAGCCGACCGAGGGCAAGGTCGTGCTCGGCCACTTCGGCGCGCTCTGGCTGCGGATCCGCGTCCACGGCGACTTCATCCACACGGCGTTCAGCGAGGGCCGGCGCGACCGCAACTCGATCCTGCGCGCGCGCGAGGTGCTCGACGCGGTGCTCGAGTGGATACCGGCCTGGGAGGACGACCCGGCGAATGCGTACCGCGGCGCGAAGGCGATCGTCAACGTCGGGGCGCTGGAGGGCGGCTTCGGCTGGCGCGCCTCCCGCACGCCGCACCACACGGACCTCTTCCTCGACGTCCGGGTGCCGCCGACGAAGGAGATGGCGGTCGCGCGCGGCGAGGTGCTCGCGATGGTGCGCGGGCTCGCCGAGCGCTTCCCCGACTACGGCGTCGAGGGCGAGGTCTTCGTGACTGCGCCGGGGTCGGAGATCGAGGAGGGACACGAGCTCGTCGCGGCCATCGACAAGATGCACGCCGAGGTCTGGGGCGAGACGCCGGCCCGCGACGTGACCCGCTGGTTCAGCGACGCCTCGGCGCTGACCCGCTACGGCGTCCCGACCGTCAACTACGGCACCTCGACCGGGCTGATGGACGTCGAGCTGGGAGAGAACCTCGAGATCGACGCCCTCGTCAAGACGGCGGAGGTCTATGCGCGTGTCGCGACGGAGGTCTGTGGCCGCGCCTGAGTGGACGGTCGAGCGGCACCTCGAGGCCGGCAGCGAGCAAGGCCGCGACCTCTGGCACCGTTTCGCCGATCTCGTCGCCTCCTGCGGCGAGCACTCGCTCTCGGTCGCGAAGACGACGGTGACCTTCAAGGGTCCGAAGCGCGGCTTCGCCGGGGCGCGGCCGAAGGGCGACGAGCTCATCGGCTACTTCGACGTCAACTACCGGGTCGACGACCCGCGCATCCGGAATGCCTCGCCGTACCAGAAGGATCTCTTCGTCCACCACTTCCGCGTCTCATCGATCGACTCGATCGACGACGAGTTCGCGGGCTGGATCCGGGACGCGTACGAGCAAGTCGGATGCGGCCGGCGATGAGGCTCGTGACGTACGACGACGGGAAGGTCGGCCGTGTCGAGGGCGAGGAGATCGTGCGGCTCGACGTCCCGACGATGCGCGACTGGTTCGAGCGCGGCGGCGCGGACGAGACCGGCGAGCGGACGCCGCTCGCCGAGGCGAAGCTGCGCGCGCCGATCGTGCCGAAGAAGTTCTTCCACACGGCGGGCAACTTCCGCGAGCACGAAGAGGAGTCCAAGAACGTCAACTGGACGCACCAGATCGCGCCCTGGATCAACTTCTTCCAGAACGTCGACGCGATCGTCGGGCCCGACGAGCCGATCGTCTATCCCGAGCACCTGACGGAGGAGCTCGACTACGAGCTCGAGCTCGCCGTCGTCCTCAAGCATGCGGGCAAATGGTTCTCGCCGGAGGAGGCCGCCGACTACATCGGCGGCTACGTGATCTTCAACGACATCACCGCCCGCGACATCCAGCGCGGCGAGATGCGGTCGGGCGTGTTCAGCTTCTGCAAGGCGATCGACACCTTCTGCCCCCTCGGGCCGTGGATCGTGACGCCGGACGAGATCCCCGACCCGCAGGACCTCGCGATGGAGCTGCGCGTCAACGGCGAGCAGCGGCAGGAGTCCAACACGAGCCACATGAGCGTGACGATCCCCGAGATCCTCAGCAACTTCTCCGCGCTCGGTTACAGCGCGGGCGACGTCCTGTCGACCGGCACCGTCGCCGGGGTCGCGGGCTTCAAGTCGGAGGAGGAGCGGCGGCGCCTGTACCTCAAGCCCGGCGACGTCGTCGAGGCCGAGATCGAGCGGATCGGCGTCCTGCGCAATCCGGTGATCTCGTGGCAGGAGGGCCACGGCGAGCCGGCGCCACCGCGGATCCGCCCCTGGGGTGAGGACGCTTAGCCGAAGTCGAACTGCGTCGCGCTGTTCGTGTAGTCGCGCTCGGTCCACGCGTACGCCCGCTTCGGCCGCACGACGAACCACGGATCCGCCTCGCCGGAAGAGTCGGGCGTGAAGTCGTACTTCGGCCCGTAGGCCTCGTCCACGCGCCGTTCGAGCTCGCTGTCGACCAACGGCTCAGCCAGTCCTTCGAGGATCACCGTCTCGTCGCCGCTCTCGAGGTGGACGACGATCGCCGGGTTCGCCGCGAGGTTCCGTGACTTCGCGGAGTTGCGCCCGCTGCCGAAGAAGAATGCGTCGTCGATCCAGACGCCCCAGACCGGCATCGAGTGCGGCCGTCCGTCGGGGCGTGTCGTCGCCACCCAGTAGTTCCGCGCCGCGACCAGGCGCTCCACCGCCCACTCCCAGGGCAGCATTCCCTCTTCCGTCGACGGAACGCCGTAGCCCTTGAACGGTGGACGACGGCGAAGCGGCTCCATGTCGCGAGCCTACGTAAGATCGCCCCCGTGCCCTGGACGCGCGATGAGGCAAAGCTCCAGCGTGTCCGCGCGCTCATGGCGGAGCACGAGCTCGACGCGCTCGTGGTGCGCGCGCCCGACAACGTCCTCTATCTGACGAACTTCTGGGGGATGAAGGGCTACGACGCCTGCGTCTTCCCGCGGGAGGGCGAGCCCGTGTTGATCACCATCGAGGCGTCGGAGGAGGACGCCGCCCGCACGGCCTGGACGGAGGACCTGCGGCTGATCCGCGGCTACGACCCAGCAGATCCGCGGCCGCCGCTCGCCCGGACACTGGACGCGGCGGTGGAGGCTGCACGCGACTACGAGCGCGTCGGGGTCGAGCTCTCGCTCGGCACCCAGGCGTCGGACCGCATGGTCGGCGAGCCGACGACCTTCACGGCCGCCTGGTTCGACGCCTTTCCCGAGGCCGCCGACGCGACGCCGCTCCTCGTCCGCGCCCGCTCGCTCAAGACCGAGCAGGAGCTCGAGCGGCTGCGGCTGGCGAACGAGCTCGCGGCGGCGGCGATGGACCACGTCCGCGAGCTGCTCCGTCCGGCGATGCGGGAGGCGCAGGTGGCCGCGCTCTGGCAAGGGTTCGTGCACGGCGAGGGCACCGGGTACCACGGCCAGGTCGAGCTCGCGCTCCCGTTCTCGCTGATCTGGGCGGGTCGCGGGATCAAGACGTTCACGGCGACAGGTGATCTGCCCGTCGTCGAGGGAGAGCCCGTCCTGTTCGAGATCTGGGTCTGCGCCGACGGCTACTGGGCCGACCACACGAAGAACCTCGTCGTCGGCGAGCTCAAGCCGGACTACGCGGAGCTCGAGACCATGCTGATGGACGTCTACGACGGCGCGCTCGACCGCATCCGGCCCGGCGCCCCGATGGCTGAGCTCGACCGCTGGGTGCGCGAACGGCTGCATGAGGCCGGCTACGCGGGCCAACCGACGCACCCGATCTGCCACGGCGTCGGCGCGCGGGCGCACGAGCCGCCCTATCCCCACCAGGCCGGCGGCGGCGAGTTCGAGCAGGGAATGGTGCTCGCGGTCGAGCCCGGCGTGTACTGGCCCGGGGGCGGTGGGCTGCGCGTCGAGGACAACTTCCTGGTCGGGAGCGACGGGGTCGAGAAGCTCTCCGGGTTCCCGGACGGAGTGGTGCGATGTCCGACCTGATCTGGACGGGGTCGCTCAACGATCGGTTCGCGATCCGCGGCGAGGTCGGCCTGTACGACACGACGCTGCGGGACGGCGAGCAAACGGTCGGCGTCGTCCTCTCACCGGAGGAGAAGCTGGAGATCGCGCAGCTGCTCGACGGGCTCGGGATCGAGCGCATCGAGGCCGGGTTCCCGCGCGTGTCGGAGGACGACCGCCGCGCGGTCGAGCTGATCGCCGGCGCCGGGCTGAGCGCAGAGGTCTGGGGCTTCTCGCGCGCCGTCCCGGCCGACCTCGAGCTCCTCGTCGAGCTCGGCGTCGAGGCCTCGGTGATCGAGTCGCCGATCTCCGATCTCAAGCTCGATGCGATCGGGGTCTCGCGCGAGAAGATGCTCGACCGCATCGCGAGCGCCATGCGCTTCGCCGACGAGCACGGGATCCGCGCGGCCTTCTTCGGGGTCGACTCGACACGGGCCGAGCCGGACTTCTACCGGCAGGTGTACGAGACGGCGGTGGAGGCGGGCGCGAAGGAGGTCGCGGTCGTCGACACGCTCGGGATCGCGTCTCCCGAAGCGGTCGCGGATCTCGTCGGCGCGACGCTCCAGTACGTCGACGGGGCGCCCGTGCACTTCCACGGCCACAACGACTTCGGACTCGCCACCGCCTCCGCCGTCGCGGCCGTGCGTGCGGGGGCGACCTGGATCCACGGCACGATCAACGGGATGGGCGAGCGCGCGGGGAACGCCGACCTCGGCGAGATCGCGCTCGCCCTGCGCGCGCTCTACGGCGTCGAGACGGGCCTCCGCTTCGATCGGATCCGCGAGGCCGCCGCCCGCGTCCAGGAGCTGTCGGGCTACGGGCTCGCGCCGTGGAAGCCGCTGACGGGCGAGACCCTGTTTCGCCGCGAGTCGGGTGCCGTCGCCTCGCAGTTCCACGACCCGCCGTCCATCGAGCCGTACTCCTCCGAGCTCGTCGGCGCCGAGCGGGCGATCGTGCTCGGCAAGAAGAGCGGCCTCGACTCGATCCGGATCAGGGTCTCCGAGCTCGGTCTCGACGTCCCCGAGGAGCGGTGGCCGGAGCTGCTCGCGCAGGTCAAGGAGCTCGGGACGCGCAAGCGCGGCCTCGTCACCGACGACGAGCTCCGGGAGCTGGCGAGTGGCTGAGTACGACGCGGTCATCGTCGGCAGCGGGATCAACTCGCTCGCGTGCGCGGCCCTGCTCGCGCGCGCCGACTGGCGGGTGTGCGTGCTCGAGCGCAACGACTGGTTCGGCGGCGCGATCAAGACCGAGGAGCTGACCGAGCCGGGGTTCCTCCACGATGTCTTCAGCGCATGGCACCCACTCTGGGTCGGGGGCGCCGCGCACGCGGAGCTCGGCGACGAGCTCGCGGCGCGCGGGCTCGAGTACCTCAACACCGAGCTGCCGACCGCGACCGCCTTTCCCGACGGCGGCGCGGCCTTCCTCCTTCGCACGGCGGAGGGCAACACGGAGGAGCTCGGGCCGGAGTGGCCGGGCATGCTCGAAGCTTTCTTCCCCAACGCCGACCTCGCCTTCGGTGCCCTCGGCACCGAGCTCTGGTCGCCGGCGGGGTTCGCGCTCGCCGCGAAGGCCGTGCGGCGGCTCGGCCGCGCGGGCGCGCTCGCCTTCCTGGGCGAAGCTCTGCAGTCGAGCCGCGACTGGCTCGAGACGACCTTCGCCTCCGAGCGGGCGCACGGCCTGCTCGCGCCGTGGGTCCTCCACACCGGGCTCGGCCCCGACCAGGCGACATCCGGCTTCATGACGCAGGTGATCGCGGTCGCGGTGCAGGAGGGTGGGATGCCCGTGCCGCGCGGCGGCGGCGCGAAGCTGGCCGATGCGCTCGTGCAGCTGATCCGCGACCACGGCGGCGTCTGCGAGACCGACCGTGACGTCGAGCGCGTGCTCGTGCGCGCCGGCCGGGCGGTCGGCGTGCGCCTCACCGACGGCGAGACGGTCGAGGCCGAGCGCGCCGTCGTCGCGAACGTGACGCCGACGCAGCTCCACGAGCGCCTCCTCGCGGACGCCGACGTACCCGCGCCGGTCGCGGAGGGTGCGCGGCGCTTCCGCTACGGCCGCGCGGAGATGCAGATCCACTACGCGCTTTCCGAGCCGCCTCGCTGGAACGGTGACGAGCGCCTCGCGAGCACCGCGATCGTCCACCTGACGCCCGGCCTCGACGGGGTCTCGCGCGCCGTGAACGAGGCAGAGCGTGGGCTCCTCCCGGCCGAGGCGACGATCGTCGTCGGCCAACCTCTCACCCTCGACCCGTCGCGGGCACCGGACGGGCGCGGCCTGCTCTGGATCCAGCTCCAGGAGCTGCCGTGGCGGGTCAAGGGCGACGCCGGTGGTGGGAGCTACGTCGGCCGCGGCGAGTGGACGGACGCCTGGCGTGAGCACTACGCAGATCGGATCCAGGCGCGTCTGGCGCAGCACATCCCCAACCTCGAGTCGTCGATCGTGAAGCGGGTCGCGCTCGGCCCGCACGACCTGCAGCGGGCGAATGTCAATCTCCGGCACGGCGACCCCTACGGCGGTTCGCTCGCGCTCGACCAGAACTTCCTCCTGCGGCCGTTCGGGAGCAGTCCCGGCCATACGACGCCGGTCGAGCGCCTGTGGCAGATCGGGGCGAGCACCTGGCCGGGTCCCGGCCTCGGTGCCGGCTCGGGGACGATCGTCGCGCGGAAGCTGCTCGAGCCTCCGCTCACCCAGCGCGCTGTCGCGCGCGCCCGCGCGCTCGTTCAGCGCTGATCGGACCGTTCGCGCACGAGCTCGAGCGTGGCGCAGTGCAGCCCCGCAATCGCGAACTTGTGGCTCTCGGAGAAGTCGACCTGGATCACCTCCACGCCGTGCTTCTCGAGCGCGCGCAGGACGGTCGGCGAGCCCGCATTCATCACGACGCGTCCAGGCGACAGCGTCACGCCGTTCAAGGCGAGATCCCAGTACTCCTCGACCGGCACCTCGATGATCTCGTAGCCGCGGTGGAGGAGCTCGCGCACGAAGCCGTAGTTGACGAGGTGCGGGGCGAGCAGCACCTTCCCGTGATCGACGGTCAGCATGACCATGTCCATGTGCGACGTGCCGATGTTGCCGTGGCCGGTCGTGTCGTACCAGCCAGGGCTGTGGCAGACGATCAGCTCGATCCCGAGAGTCGAGAGCACAAACTCGAGCTGGCGCAGGCCTTCCTCGTTCGCGACCACGGATTCGTTGAAGACGAAGGTCTTCTCGTCGAGCCAGCGCCCCGCACCCGGCTCGCAAACGCCGGTGGCGTGGATCGTGTGGTAGACGGGAACCTGCAGCGCGGCCAGCACCTGCTGCCAGATCACCTCGCGGCCCTTTTGCCAGGAGCCGAGCCCGTAGCGGTGCACGATCGCACCGCCGTGGACGACGAGGCCGCCGCCGGCGAGTGTGACGAGATTCTTGATCCAGCCGTACGCGCCGATCGCGGGCACCGGCGGCTCGATGTAGTTGACACGGACGCCGTTGTCGGCGAGCACCTGGTAGTACTCGTCGAACTGCGCCTGCAGCCGGCCGAGGTCGGCGTTGCCGCCGGCCGCCGAGTAGTAGTACTGCCACTCCTCCGCGTATTCCGGCCTGGTCTCGTTCTCGGTCGGGCGCGAGACGAGCACCTCGCGCAGTGTCCCGATTCCCTCGGCGCCCCAGCGGCGCCCCCAGACCTGCTCGACCTCGTCGTAGAAGTCGCTCTCGTGCAGCAGGTAGTTGCGGAGCGGCTTGCCCGGCTCGAACCAGGGAAGCGCCTCGAGCACCGCATGCTCGTCGTGAGCCTCAACGGGTCGCGGCGACGAATACTCGAGCTCGACCTCGCGGCCGTCCGCGGTGCGGACGCGGAAGGGCACGAGCTCCCGAGCCGACTGCCTGGTGGACGGTTCCGACGTCGTTGCCATCTCTCTCCTTTCGCTGCCTAGAACGCGAAGATGCTATTGCCGGCGAGCTCGACTGCGTAGATGTCCGAGGCGAGCTCGAGGTGGGCGTGGAGCGCGGCGGCGGCCCGATCAGGATCGCGGGCTGCGCACGCCACGAGCATCTCCTCGTCGAGCTCGGCGTGCCGGTCCTGCGGTGAGCCATGGCGCCCGAGGAGTACAGGCCGGTACCGCTCGCAGCTGTCCCAGGCGGGACGGATCAGCCGCAGGAGCCAGCCGGAGCGCGCCGCCTCGTAGAGCGTGAAGTGGAAGGCGGTGTGCGCCCTGACGGCGGCGCGCGCATCACGGCCCAGGCGGGCGGCGTCGAGGTCGCCGAGATGTCCTCGAGCGGTTGCCTCATTCTCGGCCTCGAACAACTCGGCTGCCCGACGTACGGCCATCGTCTCGAGCGCGAGGCGGATCGAGAAGATCTCGCGCAGCTCCTCGATCTCCAGCGGCACCACCTTCGCGCCGTGGTGCGGCACGTGCTCGGCAAGTCCCAGCGCTTCCAGCTGGCGCACCGCCTCGCGGATCGGCGAGATGCTCGTCCCGAGCGAGCGGGCGAGCTCCTCGAGCCGCAGCGGCGTCCCTGGCGTGAGCTCGCCGAGGATGATCGCCTCGCGCAGCTGCTCGAGCGCAGCCTCGGCCATCGTGCGGTGGCGCAGCGCGGTGCGGCCCTGTATCAGGGTCGTCTCCACGAGAACCGAGCGTGAACCACACTTGATCAGATGTCAAACGCGTGACACGATCACGGCTCCGGGTGTCGAGGGTGTCCGAGCAGCGGCCGCGGTTCTCGATCTCGCAGGTGAGCACGCTCGCCGCGAGCTTCGCAGACGACGTGCGCGCATACGCCGAGGCGGACATCGACGGGATCGGGATCTGGGAGCTGAAGCTGGGCGACGGCTCGCTCGACGATTTCCAGGCGAGCGGCCTCGGCTCGGCGACAGCCGTCCCCAGGGTTCCCTCTGTTCACCCACTCCCGCTGCTTCCGGGGCCGGACTCCGTGCGCGAGCGGGTCGACGCACTGCTGCACTCGCTCGAGGTTCTCGCGGCTTACGAGCCTCCGGCGATCCTCTGCTTCACCGGGCCCGGCGACCGTGAGGTCGCGGTCCGGGGCGTGCGCGAGGTCGCGCGCGAGGCAGAGCGGCTCGGTCTGCGGCTGGCCGTCGAGCCGTTCCAGCTCGAGGGGATCGAGAGCTGGTCGATCCTGAACACGCTCGGCGACGCAGCCGAGTTCGTCGACGAGGTCGGCAGCGACGCCGTGGGAATCCAATTCGACGCCTGGCACCTTTGGAACACGGCCGATGTGCTCGACGAGATCTCGCGCTACGCCCACCTCATCGCCGGCGTGCACGTGAGCGACTGGCGCGAGCCGACGCGCGGCTGGGCCGATCGGGTGCTCCCCGGCGACGGCGCCGCAGACTTGTCCGCAATCCTCGGCGTCTTAGAAGATGTGGGCTGGGACGGCTTCTACGACCTCGAGATCTTTTCCGACAACGGCGCCTTCGGCAGCGCGTATCCCGACTCGCTCTGGGATTTCGACGCCGCCGACCTCGCGCGCCGCGGGCGGGACGCTTTCATCCACACATGGTCGAAAAGGAGGGTCCCGGCGGAAGCCGCGGGCCGGAGAGGAGAAACATGAGGGCAAGCAAGGGGGCGCGTTGGGCGCTCGTGGTCGTTGCCGCTGCGGCGCTGGTCTTCGCCGCGGCTGCCGCGGCTCGAACACACTCGGCGGCCAAGAAGGGGCCGATCGTCATCGGCTGGGCTCACGACAGCACCGGCCCGATGGCGCCGTTCGATGGGCCGGCACTCGCCGCGGCGAAGCTCGAGCTGAAGAAGATCAACCAGAAGGACGCGCTCGGCCGCAAGATCGTGCTCAAGACCTGCGACACGCAGAGCGACGACGCCGCGGCCTCGAAGGCCTGCGCCGACCAGCTGATCAGTCAGGGCGCGAAGATCATCCTCACGACCTGTGACGTGAATCTGGCCGGGCCGGTCATCCAGGAGTCGGCGATCAAGAACCACCTGCTCACGGTCGCGCCGTGCATCGGCACCGACCAGCTGGGGCCGAAGTTCCCGTTCTGCGGCGGGAAGGACCTCTGCTTCAGCTTCGGCAACCTCGCGCAGGACGAGGGCTCGGCCATGGCAGAACTCGCCTGGAAAAAGGGCTGGAAGACCGCCGACCTCGCGAAGGACAACACGATCATCTACTTCGATGCCGTCGTCAACGCCTTCAAGGCGCGGTTCAAGCAGCTCGGCGGCAAGATCAAGTTCGAGACGACGTACCAGGATCCCGTCATCCATCCGGGCTCCAATAACTTCCACGCCGCTGCCAGCGCGGTCGGGCAGCATCCGGCGAAGGTCATCGTCACCGCGACCGCCGGCGCGTGGCAGGCACTCGGGCCGTTCATCACGGATCTGCGGACGGCGAACAACCACACGCCGGTTCTCAACTCCTGGGCGGGCGACGGGACCTACTGGACGGGTCCGGAAATCACGAACTACTGGTTCGTGACGTACGCGAACGCGTTCGGACACGACCCGAGCAAGGCCGTGAACAAGCTCGCGAACGCGCTCGGCCCCGTGGGGAGCCAGAGTCGTCCGGCGACGGGCGGGTTCATCACCGGCCCCGCGGCTCTCGACGGCATCGTCCTGGCGATCAGCCGGGCGCATGGCTCGCTCGTCGGCTCGAAGCTCGCCGCGGTGATGCAGAAGTTCCACAAGGTGCCCACGATCTCGGGCAAGGTCAGCTTCTCGAAGAACCTGCACTCGGTCTTCGGTCGCGCGTACCGCGTCATCGAGATCAACGACAAGAAGACGACCGCGAAGGGCACGATCGTCGCGAAGAAGGTCCCGCACAGCCCGGATCAGCCGTAGGGGTGGCGGCGGCGGTCTCTCAGACCGAGACGCAGAGGAGGCCCGGAGAATCGCTCCGGGCCTCCTCCGTCTCCCGTTCCTTCGCCGGCGTCGCGGCGCTCCACGACGTCACGCTCGAGCTCCGGCAGGGGGAAGTGGTCGGCCTGATCGGCCCCAACGGGGCGGGTAAATCGACGCTCGTCAACATCCTGAGCGGCTTCGACCGGCCGAGTCGAGGTCGCGTGCTGCTCGGCGACCGAGATGTGACCCGCTGGCCCGCCTTCCGGCGTGGGCGGCGAGGGCTGGCACGCACCTTCCAGCACAGCCATGCCTTCGGCGGCCTCACGGTGCGGGAGAACGTCGAGGTCTCGGCGCTCGGCGTCGGCGCTTCCCAGCGCGAGGCGGCGAAGCGGACGACGGTGCTCCTCGGATTGCTCGGGCTCGCCGAGCACGCCGACCAGCCGGCGTCCTCGCTCCCGCACGGAGACGAGCGGCGGCTGGGAGTGGCGAGGGCCCTGGCCACGGAGCCCCGTTTCGTGCTCATGGACGAGCCGGCGGCCGGTCTCCCCGAGGCGGAGATTCCCCGCTTCGCCACCGCGGTCGGCACCGTTCGCGAACGCGGCGCCGGTGTCCTGCTCGTCGACCACAACGTCGCTCTCGTCCTCGAAGTCTGCGAGCGCATCCACGTCCTCGACCAGGGGACGACACTCGCAGAGGGCACGCCCGCCGAGATCCGGGCCCACCTCGGCGTCGCCGCCGCCTACCTCGGCGAGAGCGCCGCGGAGGATCTCGCGTGACCGCACTGATCGTCGAGAACCTCTCGGTCCGGTACGGAGCGGTCGAGGCCGTTCGCGGTCTGTCGCTCGAGGTGCGACCCGGGAAGATCGTCGGCTTGATCGGGCCGAACGGCGCCGGAAAGTCCTCGACCCTCCACGCGATCATGGGCTCGGCCCCCGTCACCGGCGGCGACGTCCGGCTCGACGGGACCTCGATCGTCGGGCGCCGGCCGGAAGAGGTGGCGCGGCGCGGCGTGGCGCTCGTGCCCGAGGGGCGGCGCATCTTCGGCGAGCTCACGGTGGAAGAGAACCTCCGCCTCGGCCTCGCGGGCCGGAGCCCGGGGAAGAACGGTGACGGCCTTGCGCGAGCCCGTGAGCTCTTTCCCGTCCTGCGCGAGTTCCGCTCACGCCAGGCGGGAGTGTTGTCGGGTGGCCAGCAGCAGCAGCTCGCGATCGGACGCGCCCTGGCCGCCGATCCCGAGATTCTGCTGCTCGACGAGCCGTCGCTTGGCTTGGCGCCGAAGATCGTCGACGTCGTCTTCGAGGCGCTGACGCAGATCAGGGACTCCGGCCTTGCGGTCCTCCTCGTCGAGCAGCGCGCTCAGCGGACCGTCGCGCTCGCCGACGAGTCCCACGTGCTCGCGAACGGCGAGCTCCGTCTGACTCTCGGCCCGCAGGACGCAGCAGACACCGACCGCCTCGTAGCTGCCTATCTCGCATGATCCTCGCCTTCCTCAACCTGCAGCCGCTGACCTGGCCGACGTTCGCGAATGCCCTCGCACTGGGCGGCGTCTATGCGCTCATGGCCGTGGGGATCGGGCTCGTCTTCGGGGTGCTGCGGCTCGTCAACTTCGCCTACGGCCAGCTGATCATGGCCGGCGGCTTCGCGCTCGCATACGGCACGACCTGGAACCTTCCGGAGTGGCAGTCGATCCTTCTCTGTTTCGGCGTCGTGCTCGTGCTCTCGGTCCTGATGGACAGGCTCGTCTTCCGGCCGCTCCGGACGAGCTCCCCCGCAGTGATGCTCGTGGCGACGTTCGCAGTCGCGTTCCTGCTCCAGAACATCGCGCTGTTGAAATTCGGTCCGCTGCCGAGGAGTGTCGGCTCGCTCGCGCAGCTCAACGCACCCTGGGACATCTTCGGCGTCGAGATCAAGAAGCTCGCGGTGATCGCGGTCGCCACCGCGGCAGGTTGCCTCGTGATCCTCCAGCTGCTGCTCACCCGGACGCCGCTGGGTCTGCAGATGCGGGCCGCGGCCATGGATTTCCGCACCGCCCGGCTGCTCGGCGTTCGCGCCAACCGCGTGATCGGGGCCGCTGTGGTCATCTCGGGGCTGCTCGCGGCCACCGCCACCGTGTTCCTGAGCGCCCAGGCGATCGACGTCGGCTACACGTTCGGCCTGCAGGACACGATCATCGTTCTCGCCGGCGTGGTGGTCGGCGGCATGAACCGGCCGATCCCGGCGACACTCGGGGGCTTCTCGATCGGCTTTGCGACCGGGATCCTCGGTGGCGTGCTGCCCGCCGACAAGAGCCAGTACCTGACGACCTTCATCTTCGCCGCCGTGATCATCGTGTTGCTCGTGCGGCCGAATGGGCTCTTCACCCGCGGCGGTGGAGCGGTGGAGCGCGTATGAGTCTCGCTCGGCGGCTACCGGAGGTGCTGGTCCCGGCGCTACTCGTCCTCGCGACCGCGTTGCTCGGGCTCGCGGTCTCGAGCTACCTCCAGGCCTACTTTCTCGACGCGCTGATCAAGGTCGCGATCGTCGTCGGCCTCTACGTCTTCATCGGCAACTCGGGCGTCCTCTCGTTCGGGCAGATCAGCTTCGTCGCGGTGGGCGCGTGGACCGCCGGGGTGCTCACCGTGCCGCAGGCCGAAAAGCCGATCGCCATGCCCGGCCTGGCCCATTTCCTCGTCACCACGAATGTCGGCAATGCCGCGTCGCTCGCCCTCGCCGCCGCCATCGGCGGTGTGTTTGCGCTCGCGGTCGGGCTGCCGCTGATGCGGCTCTCGGGCCTCGCTGCCGGTATCGCGACTTTCGCCGTCCTCGAGATCACGAACAACGTGCTCACCTACGAGGGGTTGATCGGCCCAGCCCTGAACAACTTCTCGTCGGTTCCTCCGACGACCGGGATCTGGCAGGCGGCGATCGGCGGGCTCATCTGCATCGCCGTGGCCTATGCGTACCAGCGCACCCGCTTCGGCCGGATGCTGCGTGCGACGCGTGAGGATCCGGCGGCCGCTGCGGCGGCCGGGATCTCGGTGTACCGGCAGCGGCTGTTCGCCTTCACGCTCGCCGGCGCTCTCGCGGGCTTCGCAGGCGGCCTTTACGTCCACTTGCAGCCGCTCGCGGCGAATGACCTGTCTCTCGATCTGACGTTCATCACGCTCGCGATGCTGGTGGTCGGCGGCGCGGGGAGCCTGCTCGGCGCAGTCGTCGGCGCGCTCGCGGTGAGCGGTGTCTACTACTTCTTCACGGCTGCGGTGAACACCGTCACCGTATTCGGGTGGCACATCCACGTCCGAGCGGGGACTGCGGACATCGTGCTGGGTGTGCTGATGGTGCTCGTGCTCATCTTCCGGCCGAGCGGCATCACCGGCGGCCGTGAGTTCTCCGTGCCACGGCGGCGGCGCCCCGTGGCCGATCTCGAGAAAGCGAGGGCCACGACATGAGGTTCAGCATCTACACGGAGGTTCAGAACTGGCCCGGGAAGTCGCCGGAGCGGCTCTACGGCGAGGTGCTCGAGCAGATCGAGAACGCCGACCGGCTCGGCTACGACGCCTACGCCGCGATCGAGCACTTCTTCTTCCCGAAGTTCTCGGCCTCGGCGAACCCGTTCGGGCTGTTCGGGATGGCCGCCGCACGCACGCGCCGGATCAAGTTCCGGACGATGCTCCACGTCCTCCCGTACCACAACCCACTCGTGCTGGCCGCGATGATCCACGAGTTCTCGCTGCTCACCGGCGGCCGCTACGAGTTCGGCGTCGGCCGCGGCCACGGCTGGATCCCCCTGCCGGCGGGGATGCCGCTGGACGAGAGCGCGCGGCCGCGCTACGAGGAGGCGCTCGACCTGTTCGTCGAGGCGCTGCACTCCGACGTCGTCAGTTTCGAGGGCGAGTACTGGAACGTGAAGGACAGCCAGGTCATCCCGTTCAGCGGCCACAAGTTCCGCGTCGTGCTCGGCGGGACCTCCGACCGCACGTACGACCTCGCGGCGAAGCACGGCTGGGCGGTCGCGGTGCCGCCGCTCCTCCCGTACGTCGCGCTCAAGGAGCAACTCGACCTCTACCGGGCGAAGTGCGCGGAGTACGGCACGACGCCGGACATCATCTGGATCCACGCCTGCTACATCGACGACGACCGCGACCTCGCGCTGCGCGAGGCGGAGCAGCACATGCGGGGCTTCCTCGCGGGAAACGCGTCGCCATTGACCGACCATCCGGTACCGCCCGCCGACGCGCTCAATGCCGCCGGCTACGGCTTCTACGCCGCCGGGATCATGGAGAAGCTCGCGGCGACGCCGTACGACGAGATGGTCGCCGGCGACATCGTCTGGGTGGGAACGCCGGAGGACGTGATCCAGCGGATCCGCGAGACGCTCGAGGTCTGCGAGGGCGTGACCGAGATCGCGATCACGACGAACCCCGGCGGCGTCGACCACTGGAAGGCGATCAAGGCGCAGGAGCTCTTTGCCGAGCACGTGATCCCGGTGATCCAGCGCGAGACCGGGGCGGTCGCGGTCCAGGCGTGACGAAGGTCGTCGTTGCGGGCGCCGGCTCGATCGGCTCCCTTCTCGCGGCGCACCTCGCGCGGGTCGCCGACGTCACCGTGCTGACGCGGCGGGAGGAGCACGCCGCGGCGTTGCGCGAGCAGGGGCTCCGCGTCTCGGGCCGCAGCGACTTCACGGCGCGGCTCGATGCGACCGCCGACACCGCCGCACTGCCCGCCGACGCCGAGCTCGCGATCCTCGCCTGCAAGAGCACCGACCTCGAGCCGCTTGCGGCCCGGCTCGAGGGCGCGCTCCCGGCAGCGACCGTGATGACGATCCAGAACGGGCTCGGTGCGGAGGAGATCGTGGCGGCGCACGGCGGTTGGCCGCTTCTCTCCGCGGTCACGTTCATGAGCGGCACGCGTCACGGTGACACGCACGTCGAGTACGTCCTCGACACCGCCACCTGGATCGGCCCATACCGTGGCACGACGGAGGCGGACGCGCGCCGGGCCGCGGAGCTGATCGTCGCGGGCGGGCTGAAGGCGGAGGCGTTCCCCGACCTGCGCCCGGCGCAGTGGTCGAAGCTGATCTTCAACGCGACGGTCAACGGCGTCGCGGCACTGACGGGCCTCCCGCACGACTTTCACTTCGCCCAGACCGAGGAGCTCTCCGACCTCGGCCATCTCGTTCGCGACCTCGTCGACGAGGGCAAGGCGGTCGCCGCCGCTGCGGGTGTCGAGCTTCACGACGACCCGTGGGAGATGAACGTCCTGGCGACCCGGCGCGGCCACCGGCACTTCCCCTCGATGCTCGAGGACGTCGAGGCGCGCCGGCCGACGGAGGTCGAGCTGATCAACGGGGCTCTCGTGCGTGCAGCCGAGCAGCACGGGGTCGAGGTGCCCCTTCAGACCGCGCTCTATAGGCTCGTCAGGGCGAGGGAGGCGAGCTACTCGGAATGAGGGTTGCGGTCGTGGGGTGTGGGGCGGTCGGGTCGCTGTTCGCGGCGAACCTGTCGCTGCTCGACGACGTCGAGGTCTGGGCGTTCGACCTCAACGAGCTGCACGTCGCCGCCATCAACCGCGGCGGCCTCAGGCTCTCCGGGGCGGGGGAGGTGGTCGGGCATCCGCGGGCGACGAGCGACGCAGCCGGGATCCCGCCGTGCGACTTCGGCATCGTGGCGACGAAGGCGATGCACACCGAGGCGGCGATCGTTGCGACGGCGCACGCCTTCGCAGACGGCTGCGTCGCGACGGTTCAGAACGGGCTCGGCAACGAGGAGACGCTCGCCGGCCATGTCGAGCGCGTGATCCGCGGCACGACCTTCCCGGCCGGGAAGCTGCTCGAGCCGGGACACGTGCAGTGGGACGTCCAGGGCGACACGACGTTCGGCCCGTACGACGAGCGAGCCCCGTTCGCCGAGGTCGAGCGGCTCGCCGACGCGTGCACGCGCGCCGGGATGCCCGCGAATGCCGTCGAGGACGCCCGCGGGCCACAGTGGCGCAAGGTCATCTTCAATGCGTCCACCAATCCGATCGGCGCGCTCACCGGCCTCACCCACGGCCGCGTCTGCGAGCGGCCCGACTTGCGTGCTGTCGTCACGGGCCTCGTCGACGAGGGCAAGGCCGTCGCCGCAGCGCAGGGCATCGAGCTCGACGCCGATCCCGAGGAGCTGATCGACCACGCGGCCAGGCCCGAGGTCGCCTACGACCACAAGGCCTCGATGCTCCAGGACGTCGAAGCCCGGCGGCAGACGGAGGTCGACTATCTCAACGGCGGCATCGTCCGCTTCGGCGCGGAGCACGGTGTTCCGACGCCGCTCAATGCCGCGATCCAGGCGCTCGTGAAAGGAGTGGAGGCCTCGTGGACGCAGAGCTGAGCTCCCGCCACGCGCGGGTACGGGAGGCACTCGAGCGCGACGGGCTCGACGCCGCGCTGGTGTGCGGCTCCGAGTACACCGGCTTCGAGGGCGCCGTCACCTATCTCTCGGGCTTCCAGATCGTCCATCGCTACGCGTACGTCCTCGTGCCGCGGGAGGGCGAGCCGGCGATCGTCTTCCCGGCCGAGGCGCGCTACGTCGGCGAGCACGGCGACTCCCAGATCGCGGACCAGGTCTTCGCCGAGCGGCCGGGGGAGTGGCTGGCCGACCGCCTGCGCGGGCAGCGGGTCGGCGTCTACGGGCTCGACTACGTGCTGACGGTGCGCGACTACGCCGTGCTCGCCGGGGCCGCCGAGCTCGTGGCGTGGGACGAGCAGTTCGACCTGGCGCGCGCGGTCAAGTCCGAGGCCGAGCTCGCCTCCGTGCGCGAGAGCGTGGAGATCAACGTCGCCGGCTTCCACGCCTTCCACCAAGCGTGGTCCCCGGGCCGCACCGCCGCCGATGTGCTCGCGCCGGCGGAGGAGCTGTTCGTCGAGCGCGGCTGCGGACGGCTGACGATGAACATGGTGCTCGTCGGGGCCGAGTTCGCGATTGCGCGCGACGACACGATCTTCGGCGACTTCACGATCCCCTCGCTCGAGATCGCCGGGCCGGGCGGGCACTGGGTCGAGGTCTCGCGCGCGCTCGGCACGGCGAGCGCCGAGGTGCAGAGGATGGTCGAGGCGTACGAGGAGTACTACGAGGTCGCGCAGACGGCTCTGCGCGCAGGTGCGACCGCGCACGACGTCCACCGCGCTGTCTCGGCCGGCTTCACGCAGCGCGGCTACCACCTCGGCCACGTGACGGGCCACTCGATCGGGATGACGATGATCGAGCATCCGCGGATCGGCGAGGGCATCGAGACCGAGCTCGCGGCGAACATGGTCTTCTCGATGCATCCGCACGCGATCGCCGCGGACGGGGTGGAGTGCCTCTACATGCAGGACACGTGGCTCGTCACCGAGGACGGAGGCGTCCCGCTCGCCGGGCTCGAGATGAAGGTCTGGTAGCCGTGCCGGAAGCTCCTGAGGCCGACGCCGCCTCCTCGCTTGTCGGCACCCAGGGGCGCCGCTTCGCGGGCGTCATCGTCGCCGTCGTCGCGCCGGTGACCCTGATCACGGCGCTCGCCTATTACTTCGGCTATCGCCGAGAGCAAGCGTTCGCGGGCTACTTCGGAATCGATCCGAGCGCACTCGGCTTCACGACGAACGACTACGTCCTCCGGAGCGTCGACGCCCTCTTCGTCCCCATCACCGTTGTCCTGCTCGTCGCCTTTGCCGCCGTCTTCCTGCACGCGCTCGCCGGCGACCGCTTCGAACGGGTGAACCTGGGGCCTGTGGCCGCGGTCGTCGGCCTTTGTGCCCTGATTCTCGGCATCGTTCTGCTCGCGGGGAAGCCGCTGGCCCACGATTACGCATACCTGCAGGCGCTCGCGCCTGCCGTCGGAGTGATGCTCCTGATCTACGCGCTCTCGCGGAGCCGATCGGTGGGCCGGCACGGGTTGGGGGCCGCGGTCTTTGTCGGCATCGCCGTGGTGCTCGTCAGCCTCTTCTGGGCGACGTCCGATTACGCCGACAGCCGCGGGCGCGCAGAGGCACGGCAACTCGCGCGCGACGTCACCGTCCGTCCCTCCGCGACGATCTTCAGCAAGGAGAATCTGGACATCCGTCCGCTGGCGGCCGGCGGCGGAGTCGAGCAGGGCGTCGAGCACGGCGGCGGCTGTCCGTTGATCATGGTGCAGAAGTTCCACACGGGCGCGTACCCCTTCGCCTACAGCGGGTTCACGCTGCTCCTTCAGAGCGGCGGCAACTTCTTCCTCACGCCGACGCCGAGCAAGCCGAATACTCCGTGGGACCCGGAAACCCAGGCGGTTTTCGTGGTCCCGAACGACAGCAACGTCCGGGTTCAGTTCACCCGTGGTGTCGACTACGTCGTCAATCCGGGGGAGGCGTTGTCGAAGCCGCAACTGACCTTCACCTGCTGACCCGTTCCAGTAGGGTCGGCCACGTGGAAGCGCCCCACGGCAACGAGGAGGAATTCGCCCCGATCCTGCCCGGTGAGGGCGCGAGCGACTACGAGCGCTACCTCCGCACCGACGAGCTCCTCGCGCTCCAGAAGGGGCCGGGCGAGTGGGTGCACCGGGATGAGCTCCTCTTCCAGACCGTCCACCAGTCGTCGGAGCTGTGGCTGAAGCACGCCTGGATGGAGGTGGAGGAGGCGACGCGGCTGATCGAGGCGCGCGAGGTCGCCGGCGCGCTGCGGCTGCTCGGCCGCGCGAACCACGCGATGCGTTACGTCATCTCGTTCCTCGAGCACCTCGAGCTGATGTCGCCGTGGGAGTACCAGGAGGTGCGCCGCGTGCTCGGCCACGGCTCCGGCTTCGACTCGCCGGGGTTCCGCGGGATCCGAGAGGTCTCGCCCGGCCTGTACGCCGCCTTCGACGCGCTGCGCCGCGAGCGCGGGCTGACACTGATCGAGGTCTACACACAGGGCCGCGAGCACGAGGACCTGTACCAGCTGGCCGAGGCGCTGATCGACTGGGACGAACAGGTCGGCGTCTGGCGCTTCCGCCACGTGAAGATGGTCGGCCGCGTCATCGGCGAGGACGTCGTCGGGACGCAGGGCACACCCGTCGAGCTGCTCGCCGGCCTGATCAAGTACAAGCTGTTCCCCGAGCTCTGGACGGTGCGCACGGACCTGACCGAGCTGGCCAAGGAGAGCGACTGACGGCCGGTATCGCGCTCGACGAGATCCGCCGGGCGCGCGAGCGGATCGGCGACGGGGTCATGCGCACGCCGCTCGTCCCACTCGGGACGGACGACCGGATCCTGCTCAAGCTCGAGTGTCTCCACCCGATCGGCTCGTTCAAGTTGCGCGGTGCCTTCTCCGCGATTCGTGCGGCTTCTGCGCAGGAGCTCGCGAACGGAGTCGTCACCGCGAGCGCCGGGAACATGGCTCAGGGAGTCGCCTGGGTTGCGCGCGAGTCGGGGGTGCCGGCGCGTGTGATCGTCCCCGCGGGCGCTCCCCGCGCGAAGCTCGACCGGATCGAGGCGCTCGGCGCCGAGGTTGTGCCCGTCACGCACGAGGAGTGGTGGCAGGCGATGGTCGACCGGGGCCGGGAGGGGGTCGAGGGGCTGTTCGTCGCTCCCGCCGCCGAGGACGCCGTGATGGCCGGGAACGGGACGATCGGCCTCGAGATCGCGGAGGACGCGCCGGAGTTCGACACGGTGATCGTCCCCTGGGGCGGCGGCGGGTTGACGACGGGCATCGCGAGCGCGCTGAAGGCGCTACGGCCGGGGGTGCGCGTCGTGACGGCCGAGCCGGCGACCGGCGCGCCCCTCGCCGCGGCGCTCGCCGCCGGCGAGCCGCGCGAGATCGAGTTCACGCCTTCGTGGGTGGACGGCGCCGGCGGCCGCGCGCTGCTGCCGGGGATGTGGGAACGGGCTCGAGGGCTTGTCGACGAGGCGGTCGCAGTGCCGCTCGAGGACGCGGCGGAGGCCGTGCGGCTCCTCGCCTCGCGCGCTCACGTCGTCGCGGAAGGGGCCGGAGCCCTCGCGCTCGCCGCTGCGTTGCGCCGGGACGACCGCTGTGTCTGCATCGTGAGCGGCGGCAACATCGATCCGGACGTTCTCGCAAGTCTGCTTGCGGGCGAGGCATGAGTCGCTGGGCGGCCCGTCGGATCACGGACCTGCCCGTCGTGTCGGACGGCGAGCCCGACGATCCGATCTGGTATCCGCTTCAACACGCCCTCGGGATCGACACCTTCGGCGCCAACGTCTTCGTCGCCCGCCACGCGGATCAACTGCTCGTCGAGGAGCACGACGAGCGGGAAGGCGGGCAGCAGGAGCTCTATCTCGTCCTCGACGGCGCGGCTGCCTTCGACCTCGACGGCGAGGAGGTACACCTCGACCGCGGAGAGGTCCTCGCGGTCACCGACCCCACGGTCCGCCGTCACGCGAAGGCGCTGACAGCCGGAACGGTGCTCCTCGTCGTCGGCTCGCCCGATGGGCCGTTCGCGTCCTCCTGGAATCCCGCGCACTTCGCGGACATCCCCCGGCCGAGCTAGCACCGGAGTCGTCAGTCGGGCAGTAACGGCATGGAGAAGCCGGGATCGCGGCCGAGCAGGACGGCGCGCGTGATGGCCGCACTGCCGTAGCGGTCGCGGATCGCGTCGACGGCGGCGTCGAGCGACTCCTCCGGTCCGAGCAGGAGCTGACTCGGCCGTTCGGCCTCGAGCGTCGCGACCGAGCAGCCGACGAGCGTGATCCCACGCCGCTCGATCAGCGGCGTCGCGGTCGCGAGGAGGGCGCGGGCAGTGACGAGGATCGCCTGCGTGTTGGCGGTCGCGAACGGAAGCGTGTGCGAGCGTGTCGCGCGCTCGAAGTCGCCGAAGCGGAGGCGCAGGACGACCGTCCGCCCGACGCGCCGTGCGGCGCGCAGGCGCCGGGTGATCCGGTCGACGATGCCCACGAGCGTCGCGTCGATCGCTTCCGCCGAGTGGCGCCCGAGCCCGAGCGCGCGCTGCGAACCGATCGACCCGCGCCGCTTGCCGGGCTCCACCCGCCGGAAGTCGCGGTTGTGGGCGAGCGCGCTGAGCCGACGGCCCATCGCCTGCCCGAGCATCGCGACGAGCGTCGACTCCGAGAGGGCGGCAAGCTCGCCGACCGTCCGCACGTTCCATGCCTGCAGGCGCTTCGCCGTCGCCGGGCCGACACCCCAGACGCACTCGACCGGCAGCGGGTGCAGGAATGCAAGCTCGCGGTCGGGCGGCACGGCGATCAGGCCGTCGGGCTTGGCGACGCCGCTTGCGACTTTCGCCAGGAACTTGGTCCGCGCGATGCCCACGGTGACGGGCAGCCCGACGCGCTCGCGCACCGCAGCCCGCAGACGCACGGCGATCTCGACGGGCGTACCGGCGATGCGCTCCATCCCGCGCACGTCGAGGAACGCCTCGTCGATCGACAATCCCTCGACGACGGGTGAGGCGTCCTCGAACACGGCGAACATCGCGCGGCTCGCCTCGGTGTACGCATCGTGTCGCGGCCGGACGACGATCGCGTCGGGGCAGAGCCGGCGCGCCTGCCGCCCTCCCATCGCCGTGCGGATCCCGTACGCCTTCGCCTCGTAGCTCGCGGCCAGCACGACGCCACCGCCGACGATGACGGGCCGGCCGCGGAGCCGCGGGTCGTCCCGCTGCTCGACCGACGCGAAGAACGCGTCCGCATCCGCGTGCAGCACGAACATATGTTCGTTACCGTACTAGAGCGCTGCGAGAGCCGCGTTGAACCGGTCGATCTCGTCCGCGGTGTTGTAGTGGATCAGGCCGACGCGGATCGCGCTGTCCGGGTACGGGAGCTTCTCACGCAGCCCGAGCGAGTACCAGTTGTCGTGCGCCCACACGCCGAAGCCCTCGTCCGAGAGGCGCTTCACCGCCTCGACGGCGTCGACGCCGTCGAGATTGATCAGGAACGTGGGGACGCGGCCGTCCATCGTCTGCAGCCCGTAGACGCTTGCGCCGTCCGGTAGGCCGTCGAGGAAGCGCCGGCCGAGCTCGCGCTCGTAGGCCGCGATCGCCTCCATCCCTCCGATCGACTCGAGATAGGCGAGCGTCGCGGAGAAGCCCGCGAGGAGCTCGTACGGTGCCGTCCCGACCTCGAAGCGGCGGCCGACCGGCTCCGACGCGGCGGGGCGCGCCTTGTACGGACGCCAGGACTCGAGCAGGTCGTGCCGGCCGTACGCGACCCCGACGTGCGGCCCGCAGAACTTGTACGCGGATGCGATGAAGACGTCGCAGCCGAGCGCCTGCACGTCGGTCGGCACGTGCGCGGCGTACTGCACGGCGTCGACCCAGCACAGCGCGCCGGCCTCGTGTGCGAGCTCCGACACGCGCGCGACGTCGACGATCGTCCCGATCGCGTTCGACGAGCCGACGCACGCGACGACCCGCACGCGCTCGTCGAGCCGGTTCGCGAGGTCGTCGTAGTCGAGGCGCAGGTCGTCCGTCACGTTCACCCACTCGACCTCGAAGCCGCGGTCGGCCGCCAGCTCGATCCACGGCGCGACGCCTCCGTCGTGGTCGAGGCGGGAGACGAGGATCCGGTCGCCCTCCTTCCAGTCACGCGCCGCGGTACGCGAGAGCGCGAAGTCGAGCCACGTCATATTCGTCCCGAAGATCACGTCGTCGGACGAGCAGCCGAAGAAGCGGGCCGCATCCTCGCGCGCGGTCGAGAGAACCTGCTCGACGCGCTTGCTCGTCTCGTAGGTCGCGCCGATGTTCGCGCTCGCCTCGCGCAGCGTCCGTGCGATCGCCTCTCCCACCTCGTCCGGCACCTGCGAACCGCCCGGCGCGTCGAGGAACACGAACCCGCCCTCGCGCAGTGCCGAGAAGCGCTCACGGACGGCTTCGACGTCCAATAGGGTCGCTGCCATGGAGCGAGCCTACCCCCGTGTGATCCTCGGCTGTGGCAACTTCGGCGGCATCGGCTCGGCGCCGGCCTTCTTCGAGAAAGGCGAGACGCTGGAGCAGGCGCTCGAGCTCATGGACGCGGCCTGGGAGGCGGGCATTACGTGGTTCGACACCGCGGACGCCTACGGCGGCGGTCGCAGCGAGACCTACATCGGCGAGTGGATCCGCTCCCGCCGTCCCGACGGGCTCCGGATCACGACCAAGACCTTCAATCCGATGGCCGAGGGTGAGGATTACGGCCTCGCGCCGGACCGCGTGCGGCGGCAGATCGACACGAGCCTCGGCCGGCTCGGCGTAGAGCGCGTCGACCTCTATCTCGCGCACGCCTGGGACGAAGACGTCCCGGCCGCCGAGCTCGCCGGCGTCTTCGAGGAGCTCGTCGCCGCAGGCAAGATCGGCGCCTACGGCGTCAGCAATGTCGACGGCACCCAGCTGCGCCGGGCGCTCGATGCCGGCGCGTTCGCCGCCGTCCAGGATTCCTACTCGCTGCTCGACCGCGAGGTGGAGGACGAAGTGCTGCCGCTCTGCGCGGAGCACGGCCTGTGGTTCCAGGTGCACTCCCCGCTCATGGGCGGCTGGCTGACGGGGAAGTACCGCCGTGACGCGCCGGCGCCTGAGGGCTCGCGGATGACATTGCGCTCGGGGCCGTACGAGCACCTGCGCACCGGTGCCGTCTACGACGCGCTCGAGGCGCTCGAGCGTCGGGGCGACCCGACGACGCTCGCGCTCGCCTGGCTGCTTGCCGACGAGCGCGTCTCCGTCGTCATCGGCCCACGCCGTCCGGCTCAGCTCGAGCCCGCGCTCGCCGCCCTTGCCGCGCCGCTCGCAGCCGACGAACGCGAGGCGCTCTCCGATGAGTTTCGCCTCGTCCCCGAGTCCTGAGACCGACAGCTACGAAGGAGCGACCGATGGAGCAGATGCTCGACAGCTACGCCGCAGCCGTCCGCGCCAAGGACGTCGAAGCGTTCGTGGGTCTCTACGCGGACGATGTCCGCACGTTCGATCTCTGGAGCGAGTGGTCGTACGACGGGAAGCCGGCGTTTCGCGAGATGGTCACGGAGTGGTTCGGCTCGCTGCCGGACGACGAGGTCGTGGCGGTCGAGTTCGACGAGATCCGCACTCAGGCCGGGGAGGATGTCGCCGCGGTGAGTGCGTTCACCACCTTCGCGGCCGTGGCCACCGACGGCACCGAGCTGCGCTCGATGAACAACCGCCTGACCTGGATCCTCCGCAAGGACGCCGACGGCGCCTGGAAGATCGCCCACGAGCACACCTCCGCGCCGGCCGGCGACGAGGGAAAGGTGCAGCTCCGCCGCTAACGGCGTCGCTTCCGGCCTGTCTCCTCGGGACACGGCTCGGTGCCAGGCACGGAGCCATGACTCTTGCGAACAGCGAGCTGTCTCGGCACGGCTCGAACTGCCAAGGGTGCCGGCCAATGTCCAACGGCGACATGTCCTCGTGCCTGGCACCGGGACGTGGCCGGACGGGCCGTGTTGGTTCCGACCTGTGGGCCTAGCGGCTCGCGAGCGGCACGAAGTCTCGCTCGTCGTAGCCCGTATAGATCTGCCGCGGGCGCGCGATCTTCTGCTCGGAGTCCGAGAGCATCTCCTCCCACTGCGCGAGCCAGCCCGGCAGCCGGCCGAGCGCGAACAGCACCGTGAAGTAGTCGGTCGGATACCCCATCGCGCGGTAGATGATCCCGGAGTAGAAGTCCACGTTCGGGTAGAGCTTGCGCGAGACGAAGTAGTCGTCCTCCAGCGCGATCCGCTCGAGCTCGAGCGCGATCTCGAGCTTCGGGTCGATCCCGGTCTGCGCGAAGACGTCGTCGGCCACCCGCTTGATCAGCTTGGCACGCGGGTCGTAGTTCTTGTAGACGCGGTGGCCGAAGCCCATGAGGAGGCGCTCGTGGTTCTTCACGCCCTCGATGAACGCCGGCACGTTCTTCACGTCGCCGATCTCGTCGAGCATCCTCAGGACCTGCTCGTTCGCGCCGCCGTGCAGCGGTCCGTACAGCGCCGCGATCCCGGCCGAGACGGCCGAGAACGGATCGACCTGCGTCGAGCCGACGCCGCGCACCGCGTTCGTCGACGCGTTCTGCTCGTGGTCGGCGTGCAGGACGAGCAGGATCTCGAGCGCGCGCTGCAGCACGGGATTCGGCTCGTGGACGCCGCCGATCTCGAACGTCATGTTCACGAAGTTGCCGATGTAGTCGAGGTCGTTGCGCGGGAAGACGTACGGCAGGCCGCGGCTGTGGCGGAAGACCCAGGCGGCGATGGTCGGGAACTTCGCGATCAGCCGCACGCGCTGCAGGCGGCGGCTCTCCTCGTCCCCGATCTCCTTCGCGTCCGGGTAGAACGTCGAGAGGGCGGCGACGGCGCCGAGCAGCATCCCCATGGGGTGCGCGTCGTGGCGGAAGCCGTCGAGGAACTGCATCACGTTCGTGTGCACGTACGTGTGGAGCCGAACCTCGTCCTCCCAGGCTGTGAGCTCGTCGCGCGTGGGCAGCTCACCCTCGAACAGGAGCCATGCGGTCTCGAGGAAGCTCGCGTGCTCGGCCAGCTGCTCGATCGGGTAACCGCGGTAGCGGAGGATGCCGGCGTCGCCGTCGATGTAGGTGATCGAGCTGCGGGTCGAGGCCGTGTTGAGGAAGGCCGGGTCGTACGACATCAGCCCGAGCTGGCGGAGGTCGGTGGCGTGGATCGTGCCGTCCGAAATCGGGATCTCCACCTCGTTTCCGGTGCGGTTGTCGCGGATGGTCAGGGTCTCGTCGGCCACGTCTCCACCTTACTTCCGGAGGCCGGTTTGCAGTTCGCGAGAAGCGGAACCTCAAGTGAGAAATACGAGTCGAAAAGGAGAAAGACAGATGGGATTTCATTCGCTCAAGGACGTCCTGCAGGAGCAGCTCGAGGATCTGTACAGCGCCGAGACGCAGCTGACGGCGGCGCTGCCGAAGATGGCACAGGCGGCGCACGACGACCAGCTCCGTGAGGCCTTCGAACACCACCTCGAGGAGACCCACGACCACTTGAAACGCGTCAAGGAGGCACTGGGCGAGATCGGTGTCTCGAGCCCGACCGAGGTCTGCCAGGGCATGAAGGGCCTCATCGCCGAGGGCGAGAAGCTGATGCACGAGGAAGGCGACCCGATGGCGCAGGACGCTGCGTTGATCGCCGCCGCGCAGCGTGTCGAGCACTACGAGATCGCTGCCTACGGCACCGCGCGGCAGCTTGCCGGCGACTGCGGCTTCGACGGCATCAAGGACCTGATGGACCAGACCCTCGACGAGGAGTCGCAGGCCGACAAGCTCCTGACCAAGATCGCCACCGGCGGCATGTTCAAGTCGGGCGTCAACCAGCAGGCCATGACGTAGAGAGGAGGGGCCATGCCGAAGATGGCGGAAGGGAACAAGGTCAGGCGCTCGGAGCTTCCCGACACGCTGAAGCGCTCGGGCCGAAAGGCGCAGCGGACGTTCGCGAAGACCCACGATGCCGCAGTCGAGCAGTACGGCGAAGGGGAGCGGGCGCACAGGACGGCGATGGCCTCGCTCAAGCACACGCACGAGAAGCGCGGCGGCCGCTGGGTGCCGAAGCACCGACCCGGCCCCAGCGACCCGCGCTCCCGGAAGACGACGGCGCAGAAGCGGCGCGGCGAGGGCGAGACCTTCGGCGGCGTCGACGTCGAGCAGAGCACGAAGCACGAGCTCTACGAGCGCGCCAGGCGGCTCGGTGTCGAGGGCCGCTCGAAGATGTCGAAGCGCGAGCTCGCGAGCGCGATCGCGGGGCGGCAGTAGAAGTAGCATCGGCGGCGTGAACGTCACGCCGCCGATCGTCTGGGAGCCGAGCCCCGAGCGGATCGCGTCCGCGACGATCACGCGCTACCGGGAGTGGCTCAACGAGACACGCGGGCTCGCTCTCGACGACTACGCCGACCTGTGGGAGTGGTCGGTCGACGAGCTCGAGGAGTTCTGGGCGTCGATCTGGGAGTTCTTCGAGGTCGAGGCGAGCGAGCCGTACGAGCGCGTGCTCACCACTCGCGAGATGCCGGGAGCGGACTGGTTCCCGGGTGCACGCCTCAGCTACGCGGAGCACGTCTTCCGCGGCCGCGCCGACGACGACGTGGCGATCCGCCATGCCTCGGAGCTGCGGCCGCTGGGCGAGTGGACCTGGGCAGAACTGCGTGCACACGCCGGGGCCGTCGCGGGCGCGCTGCGGGAAGCAGGGGTCGAGGCAGGAGACCGCGTGGCCGCCTATCTCCCGAACATCCCCGAGACGATCGCGGCCTTTCTCGGCTGCGCGAGCATCGGCGCGACGTGGTCGAGCTGCGCGCCGGAGTTCGGCGTCCGCAGCGTCGTCGATCGCTTCGCCCAGATCGAGCCGAAGGTGCTGCTCGCCGTCGACGGCTACCGCTACGGCGGCAAGGACTTCGACCGCACCGAGTCGATCGCGGCCCTGCAGGCGGAGCTCCCGACACT